>Ga0255055_10002511_pt1 | contig 12900 bp, 8 predicted proteins | sample JV7_2_27_MG_FD_188633 | JGI IMG/M metagenome (GOLD analysis project Ga0255055, IMG submission 188633) | Seawater microbial communities from Jervis Inlet, British Columbia, Canada - JV7_2_27 | ecosystem: Environmental > Aquatic > Marine > Inlet | place: Canada: British Columbia | collected...
CGGCGAAGGATCGAGCCCCAGCGTGGCGCCCGCGTTGTCCCCAACCGTCACCTCGCTCGGCACGGTGGCCGGCGTGCTGCTCGGCACCGCGGCCTACATGAGCCCCGAGCAAGCCCGAGGTAAGGCAGTGGACAAGCGCGCCGACGTCTGGGCCTTCGGCTGCGTGCTTTTCGAGATGCTCACGGGCAAGCTCGCCTTTCCCGGTGAGACGATCACGGACACGCTGGCGGCGGTAGTTCGCGCGGAGCCGGAGTGGGACGGGCTTCCTGCCACCTTGCCGCGTGGCGTCAGAAGGGTCCTGGAACTGTGCTTGGCCAAGAACCCGCGGAAGCGGCTGCACGACATCGCCGACGCGGCACTCCTGATGGAGGGCGCGCTCGAAGAGGGTTCCGGGCAAGCGTCGACGGCAGCCGCACCGGATTCCAAGAAGTCGCGCCTCCGTGAGGGCCTGGCCTGGACGCTCGCCGTGGGGGCGATCGTGACGGCGATCGCGCTGGGCTGGCGGCCCGATGCGGGGGAGAGACCGGGCCCACCGACCCGCTTCACCATCCGCCTCGCCGCCGACGCGCCGCTCTCTTTCATCGACGAGCCGATCCTGGCCTTCGGTCCCGACGGTCGCACGATCGCCTTCGCCGCTCAGGACCCGGCATCCGGGCGCTCGATCATCTATCTGCGGGCTCTCGATCAGAGCGAGCCGTGGCCGTTGCCTGGCACCGAAGGTGGCAGCAGTCCGTTCTTTTCTCCTGATGGCGAGCACATCGGTTTCTTTTCCGAGGGTGACCTGAGGCGGATCTCGCTCGGCGGAGGATCGCCGATCACACTCGCCGAGGCGCCCAATCCGCGGGGCGGCGTCTGGCTTCCCGACGGTACGATTCTCTACTCTCCCGAGTACACGAGTGGTCTTTGGCGGGTGCCAGCCTCGGGTGGCACACCCCAGCCGGTCGTGGAACCGGACTTCGAGCAGGGCGAGCGGACCTTCCGCTGGCCTACGGCGCTGCCGGACGGCAAAACGGTGCTGTTCACCGTCGGCTCTGCGGACAGCCCCAACAATTACGACCAGGCCAGCATCGCCGCGTTTTCACTCGATGACGGCGCTCGCCCCACCTTGCTGGAGGGCGCGAACATGGCGCGCTTCATTCCACCGGACAAGCTGGTCTTCAGCCGGTCCGGAACCCTGTACGCGGTCGGCTTCGATCCGGCCGGCCTCGAGCTGCTGGGCGAACCTGTCCGGGTGAAGGACGGGGTCGGTGGCGATCCGAGCAGCGGTGCGGGTTATTTCGACGTGTCACCTGCCGGCGATCTGACCTACGTGACCGGCGCGATCACGGACGCCAAGGCGAATTTGGTGCTGATCGATCGTGAAGGCAGCGCCTCGCCGCTTCCCATCGAACCGCGGGGTTTTCACCACCCGAGATTCGCGCCAGACGGTTCGAAGATCGCCTTCAGGGTCGGGCAGGGGGCCCTGGGAGTCAGCGGCGACGTGTGGGCCTTCTCGTTCACCGACGGCGGCCTCCGCCGCGTGACCTTCGGCGGCTCCGATCTGTATCCCTTGTGGCAGCCGGACGGTTCGCGAATCGCGTTCCTCCGTGCCTCGGATTCGACGGTCGTCTCGAAAGCGGCCGACGGCAGCGGCGAGGTGGAGCTGATCACGCAATCGACCACGAACGTCCTACTGCCGAGCTCTTGGTCCCCCGACCGCCGCACGATTGCCCTCACGCGCACCGCCCGCAGCACCGACGTCTACCTGTTAAACCTCGGCGATGACGAGCCGCGACTGTTCGCCGAAGACGCCAGCGCGCCGATGATCTCGCCGGACGGCCGCTGGCTGGCCTATGCGTCACCGGCCTCGGGCAACTCGACGATCTACGTCGAGCCGGTCGAGGGCGAGGGCAAGTGGCAGGTCTCCCCGGACATCGGCGGCTACCCGCGCTGGTCCCCCGATGGGCGAAAACTGTTCTTCATCGGCGTCGGCGAGTCGGAGCGACCTCTGATGGAGGTCGACGTGGCCGAGGGCGAGACCTTCCGCTGCAGCATGCCCCGCGTGGTGGTCGACGACCTGACCCGCTACGTGACATCCACGGCTCCGATGATCAACTGGGACACCGACGGCGACCGATTCGCCTTCGTGGAGCTGCTGCGGGACGACGATACGCTCTTGCGGATCGAGGTCACGCTCGACTGGGCGCGGCAGCTCTCGTTGGCTCCTTCTCAATGACCGTACTGCGCCCCCGACCTCATTCCCTGCGCTCGGTTACGGATGTGAAGTCGGAGTCTGCAAACGCAGACTGATCGGATCATCTGCACCGCTGATCCCGAGCCCGCGGCCCCGCCCGTTGTGACACGGCGAGGTCGGAGGAGTGTCACCGATGGCCAAACGCTTCGATAAGGTCTACCAGGTCAAGGTCACACTGCGAGGAATCCGTCCGCCGATCTGGAGGAGGATCCAGGTCCCGGCTGACTACTCGTTCTGGGATTTGCACGTCGCCATCCAGGATGCCATGGGCTGGTGGGATTACCACCTTCATGCCTTCCGCGTTGCAGACCCATCCCACGGCGAAGAGGACCTGATCGGCATTCCCGATGAGGACCGATTCGTGGGCGACCCGGAGTACCTCCCGGGCTGGACGGTTCCGATCGACAAGGCCTTTGCGAAGCCCGGTGATTCTGCGAGCTACGAGTACGACTTCGGGGACGGCTGGGAGCACGAGATCGTTCTCGAAATGATCACGCCCCGCGAGCCGAAGGTCAGGTACCCGCGCTGCCTAGCCGGAGAACGAGCGTGTCCTCCCGAGGACTGCGGAGGTCCTTGGGGATACGAGAACATGCTGAAGATCCTGGCCGACCCCAGGCACGAAGAGCACGACGAGACCTTGACCTGGGTAGGCGGTTCGTACGACCCCGTCTGTTCGATCCCGAGAAAATCCGCTTCGATGATCCCAGGAAACGCTGGAAAAAGGCCTTTGCGGAACCCTGAGAGGGGTAGCGGCGCCGCTCCGTCACGCGCATTCGGTTCTACCGAGTCGATTCTTCAGCACGACGCAGGATACCCCCCAGTCTGGCCAGCGCCTGGTCCGGCGGCTCGGAACCACGTCCTTGCAACGCCTCCCGATACCACCGCGCGGCGAGGCAGAGCTCGTAGAAGTGGACCTCGGAACGCATAATCGGATCGCCGCCCGCCGCGGCATAGGCATCGAGAAGGCGGTCTAGTCCGCGGGCCATCTGGAACGGTCGGCGCACGCCACGCGTGACGATCGCCAGGTCGTAGGCGGGATCTCCCGTTCGGCAGAACTCCCAATCGATCACCGCGGGAGCTTCATCCGGAACCACGAGGATGTTCTGCCCAAGGAGGTCGCCGTGGACCAGGACGGCTGCGTGATCCGGGGGGAGATGCTGCACGGTCCACTCACGTGCGGGCCCAGCGTCGGTCCCTTCGAGGTCGTCGAAGACGCGTTGCGCTTCCTCGGCGTGCGCGCGGCGCGTCGCAGCGCCGGGAGGGCGCCGCCGCCAATCGGTGAAGTCGATGGCGTGGATGGCGGCCGCGATCCGCCCCACCAGCTCTGCCGGGCGGACGCTGCGCATCCGGCCCGCTCGAAGGTCCACGGGAATCCCGTCGATGAACCGTCTGATGATCACGGGACGATCCCGCTCGGGGAATGCACCGAGCGGGGCGGGAACACGGAACGGCAACTGCTCGCGCGCGAGCTGCCCGAGCACTGCGACCTCGCCCACCCAGCGCCGACAATCCTCCGGCGTTGCCTTGCGGTCGGGAAGAAGAACGGCCCAAGCTCCGCTCAACTGGTCGGGATCCGGCGACAGATCTACGTGGGCGGCATACACCTTTCGAAAAAGCCCCTCTCCGACCTTCTTGACCCGGCCGACCTCGACATCTGCGACGGGCGAAGAGCACGCCTCGAATGCCCATGACAGCAGTGCCTTGGCCCGCGCCCAACCGGCTTGGTGTTCCAGTTGCGCGTTGGGCCGGCGGAACTCCCCCGTGGTCAGGCCGATGGGCGCGCCACCCGTCGTGAAGTCCACGGCCCAAATCAACTCTCCGCCGTACTCGACCCACTCCTCGCCAGACAGCGTGGGTTCGTCACCGGACCGATAGGGTGAGTCCGTCATGAACCTCTCGAGGGCGTGACAACGGCCAGGCTGGACGAGAGCACTTTGGGCTACAACTGAACGGGAATCAAGCCGGAACTGAAGCCGAGATCTGGTGGAGACACCGATGCGTCGCGCTGAAGTGCCGAGAATCTTGGAATCGCACGCGGCCGACACGAGCAGGGAAGATACACCCACCAACAGGGAAAAAATGCACCCCGAACCGGGAAGTCTCGACCATCAACGGGGAAAGCGGAAAACTCGAATCCCGTGCTCTGGCGGGCACGTGCCTTTTCCACAGTGATGCCACCCGAGAGAACCCACCCACCGGTCCATCGTCCACGGTATCCTGAGACCGAGCACCCATGGACGGCAGGTTCAAAACCACACACTGGAGCCTAGTACGCGCGGGCGGGGACAGCGCGGACCCGGTCCAACGCCACGAAGCCCTGGCCACACTGTGCCGCATCTACTGGCCGCCGGTCTACGACTACATCCGGTGCCGCGGCAACGACGCGGAATCCGCGCGCGACCTGACCCAGGGGTTCTTCGCCCAGCTTCTCGACAAGGAGTACGTGAAGAAGGCGGATCGAGAGCGGGGCAAGTTTCGTTCCTTCCTGCTTACCTGCGTCAAGGGCTACGTGGCCGACGAGCGGGACCGCGTCCAGGCTCGCAAGCGCGGGGGTGGGTTGACCATACTGCCGCTCGAGTTCGAGACCGCGGAATCATCGTTTCTCTATGAGCCGGCGGACCCGCGCACGCCGGAGACGATCTTCGATAAGCGCTGGGCTGTGGCGGTGGTGAAGCAAGCGGTTTCGCGCCTCGAGCAGGAGATGGAACGGTCGGGCAAACAGGGACAACTCAAAAGACTCAGGCCGTGGCTGACGGGAAAGGGTCCGGCATCGCGGTACGAAACTCTGGCCGCGGACCTCGGGATGAGCGAGCAAGCCCTGCGCGTCACGATCCATCGCCTTCGCCGCAGACTGGGGCATCTGCTGCGTGAGGAGGTGGCGTCGACCCTGTCCGACCGCGCGCAACTCGACGCGGAGATGCACTCCCTTTTCGAAGCACTCGGGTCCTAAGAGGGAGGCGTCGCCGGGTCGAGCCGCTCGACCTCGTCGCGGAGTACCTCGGACAGGTGTCGGACGAAAGCGGCGATCACCTCGCGAGCGATGGGATCGTCCGTACCGGCGTCGGACTCTGGCAGCGTTTCCAGAAATGAAAGCAGTGCCAAGGGGTCTCGGGGCAGCTCGTACAAGACCTCCGGCGCATACGACGTTTTCCAGCGAATGCCCTCGCCCGGCCCCCACTTGAAACCTCTGTTTACTTCGATTCCCTCCCACGGATCCGACGCCTCGGCGACCTCTCGGCGCAACCGGCGACTCACGGCGCTCAACACGAGTTCGTCGTCCTCGATCTCGCGAGCCATGGAATCCATGATGGCCGCGAGACGATCGGTGTCGGCGCCCCGGACCACACCGAGGAGCCACGAGAACAGCTGGTCCGGCTCCGGCGCCGAATCCTCCTGATCCTCGGGTTCCGGGTCGGGCTCGCCCTCGGTGTCGGACGCGTCCCGGGGCGCGAGCAGCCCGTACGCCTCGCGCAGCCGACCGGTGGCGGCCAGGGCAAGGGCCAGCTGGGGAGACTCCGTGATCTCGAGCACGTCGATCGCCTCGTCGAACCGCCCGGCGGTCATCAAGTTCGTTCCGCGAAAGAGGGAGACGGACCAGGTATGCTCCAGTATCTCGAACGCTCGAAGATACGTCTCCTCGGCTCGCTCGAATTCACCGGCGGCATGCAGGCAGATGCCCTCGGAGAGGTATTGTCGGCCAAGCTCTTTTCCCGTCGCACGGTGCCTACTGCTCCAGTCCAGTAGCTCTTCGACGGGCATTTCGTAGCTCATCAGGAGCCATTCGGACACATTGCTCTCGAGTCGCGGGTCACCCGAGGCCACCGACAGCAGGGCTTCCGGCTCGACGAGGGAGGCGTCGCCCCTCTCCATGTGAAACCAGGCGTAGGTGAGAGGATCGGTTTCGTAAGGATCCGGGCTCCAGCCGTCGCACCTGGGAGACGGGAAACCGCTGGCACACATAAAATCGACCACGCCAGAATACGAGGCGAGCACCCTGTCGAGCGCCTCGTTCGACAGGAGATCGCGCATCGCCTGGCCCACGCGCGGATCCTCGATCGAGAAGCCCATGAAGATCATGACCGGGATCAGCATGCCCTGATCGTCCACCGGCAGATCGTCGAATCTTTCGTCTAGGCAGAAGCGATCGACCAATCCCAGAAAACCGACGACGGTCTCGGCGTCCGCTTCGGTCTGTTGCAGAGCTATGGCCAAATGAAGCAGGCGTTCGAGGTTGGAGTCCGTGGGCTCGGAGGTCAGGTCGGCCTCCAGGTCGGCGATAAGCTCAGCGTCAGGGGTGGACCAGAGAGGATCCTCGCTGCGGATCATCATCATTCCCAGACGGGCCCCGACGTGATGCGGATGCTCTTCGAGGACCTCGGTGAGGATTCGGCCGGCTTCCGTGGTGTCGCCCTGACGAAAGTGCGCCAGAGCCAGGTAGAAGCGTTGGTCGGCGGTCGGGCTCTCGATCTGCCCGAACGTCCACGCCGCCCTTTCGTGCTCGTCGGCCTTGAGCAACGCCAGGCCGGAGAGCGTGGTCACGAGATCCGCGATCTGATTGGCCTGCAACTTCAACAGGGCAAGTTGTCTCGGGCCGCCCAGGGGCATGGTCCGCGAGAATTCGCGAATGGACTTCGGATCGGCGAGCAGGCCGGCTTCCAAGACGGAGGCGGAGTGCTTCTCGATCGGTCGCACCAGCGTGATGCGCGCCTCGATCTCGCTCTCGTCACCGAGTCCGAGCACGTTGCCCCAGCAGACCGCATCGGCCCCGACACGCTCGCCTGCCTCGCGTGCCGCCTCCTCGCTCTCGACCGGTTTCACGAGCACGCCTTCGACCAGTCTTAAGAACGCGCCATCTCCTCGTCCGCGAATCTGTTGCTCGATCAACTCCCGGATCACGGCGCCCCGATCACCCGGACCGCCTCCGACCATCGAAAACGGTGCCACCACGACGGCCAGGGAGTCGTCGCGCGGCGGCCCGGTTCCCTGCGTGCGTTGTCGCCACAACCATCCCGCGAACACCGCGAGGACGAGCGCAGCTCCGACAGCGAGGGCCAGAGTGCGGGGATATGGAATGCGCGCTCTGCGTGTCCCGAGTTGGTCGAGCTCCTGCTGCAACTCCTCAGCGCTCTGGAAGCGATCCGCCGGCTCCCTCTCCAGGCAGCGTAGAATCACCCGCTCGATCCCGGGATCGAGACCCTCGACCAAACGTGTCGGTTTGCGCGGCGCCGAGTCGATGTGGCGGCGCGCCGCGCTTATCGTCTTGTCATCGAACGCCGACTTCCCGGTGAACAGCTCGAAGAGCAACAGTCCCAGGGCGTACAAGTCCGTGCGTGCCGTTGGCTGTTGCCCCGCGAACTGCTCGGGAGCCATGTAGGCCGGAGTCCCGGTCCGCAGGTCCCTGTCCTCTTCGTTTTCGGCCAGGGAGGCGAGACCGAAATCGGCGATCTTCGGTCGGCCCGTCCCATCGATCATCACGTTGGCGGGCTTGAGATCGCGGTGCAGGATCCCCTGAGCGTGCACCGCGGCGAGCCCCGCACAGATCTGCTGCGCGAACTGCAACGCCGTGTCCTGTGGCACCCGGCCGATGCGGCGCAGCAGTGAGGCGAGATCCTCGCCGTCGACGTATTCCATCGAAAGAAAGTGCTGTCCGTCGACCTCGCCGATGTCGTAGACGCGGCAGACGTTGGGATGGGACACCTGTCGAGCAGTGCGGACCTCGTTGAGAAACCGCTCGAGGAGTCCCTCGTCGCGCTCGAGTCGCCGCGGCAGGAACTTCAGCGCCACCGGCTGACCCAGCTTCAGATCGTCGGCCCGGTAGACCTCACCCATCCCGCCACGGCCGAGCAGACTGACGATGCGGTAGCGCCCCGCGAGCTGCGCTCCCGTGGGGAAGCGGCCCCAGTCCTTCGACGCCGGTGATGAGTCGGCCGGCGGTAGTCCACCGACCGCCGGTGAGGGCTCGGTCTCCAAGGAAGCCGGATCGTCTTCGGCCGCGAGGCCCAACTGAAACACACAACGGGGGCAGAGATCGGCCAGCACCGCATCGGCGGCAAGCTCCGCCCCGCACTCGCGACAGAATCCTTCTCGTGTCGTTCCGGACATTGCGTCAACTCGTTGTCCGCTACGCAGCCTCCGCGCCGCTGGGGGCCGGCCCTGCGTTCCCCACCCGGTGACCCCAGGATACCCCGTCGTGAGCGCGGCCAAGCGTCGAAGGACTCCGGAAATCCCACGAGAAATCCGACCGCGCATTGCCTCCGTCGTCCCGACGCCGTTCCAGAACATGCTCGACTCTCCTCGGCAACGAGGGGTTCGTTGCCCCCACTGTTGAATTGGGAGAAGGAGGCGGGTTGTTACTGACATAATTTCCGAAAACCGCGGTTTCGCGTGTTGTCGGTTTGCAACTCGATTCGATGGTCTCTCTTGACCTCCAGTGCGAACCTGGTTATACTTTTGGTATAACCATTAAAGGATGCATATGAAGACTGCGATATCGATCCCTGACCCGCTCAACAACAGCATCGAAGCGTTCCTCAAGAGTGCCAAGATGTCGCGAAGTGAGTTCTTTCAGCGCGCCGCGAGACACTATCTGGACAAAATCGCCTCGCAGGCCATCAAGGCCAACCTCGACCGCGTTTACGAGGATGAGGAATCTCCGGCAGACCTCGCTTTCCGCCGCGCCGCGATCTCGCACTTCCGAGACCTGTCAACGAACGAGACTTCGTGATCTTCCAGGGAGAAGTCCAGTGGGTCGATTTCGGCGACCCGATCGGTTCAGAACCGGCCCACCGCCGGCCATGTGTCATCGTTCAAAACGACGCCTTCAACGCCAGCCGAATCTCCACGGTAGTCGTGGCAGCGCTCACGAGTAACCTCCGGCTCGGGCAGGCCTTTGGCAACGTCACCCTTCGAAAGGGAGAGGCCGGATTGCGAACGCGAAGCGTCGTCAACATCTCCCAGCTGGCCACGGTCGATCGCGCCATGCTGGACGGTCGCGTCGGCAGACTCAGCCGTCGCCGACTGGACGAAGTGCTCCGAGGGATCTATGCCCTCCTCCACCCGGCGAGGTTTTGACGCCGTCAACACCAGGACATTCGTAGAAACGTGTCAGACGACGGACGATTCACTCACGTTCGGGGTGTAGCTGCCGCTGCATGCTTATGAAGTCGGGGTACACCCAAAGTTCTACGATCTTTCCGTCAGCGAAACGACGAACGCAAACTTCCGAGATCTCAACGCCATTTCCTGTCGGTGGGTTGCCCAGAAACTCACCAAGGTTGGTTCCGCGCGACGTGAATCGCGTCACCACGCGGTCTCCATCCGCGATGATGTCATCGACGACTTCTGTCCAGTCCGGGAAGGCAGCACGATGAGCTTCAACGCGAGACCGTATTCCAGCGTGTCCTTGAACGGTTCCAGCCGGAAAGTGACCGATGAATTCCTCTGAATAGACGGTGTCGATTAGGTCTACATTGCCTTTGCTCCAGATCTCAGAGTGCTCCAATTCGACCACTTCGATGTTTCTGGGCTTGTTCACATCAGAAGAGACGGAGCACCCGCAAATGGCCACCGCCATCGTCACCGAGAACAGAATGCTCAGTTTCATTGGATACCTTTCCGACGAGTCGTCGATCGGTTCGCAGTTCACCTGTGGGCCACCCAGAGCATACCCCGACTCCGCTGGCCAAGGCAGGCAAGAACTATTGACTCACTGCATCTGATCGCCCGGCGTTTTCTTTTTCCAAATCAGCGGCGCGGGACGAAGCCGCTGGGATAGTCTATTCTTGAGCGCCGCCAGGCGGCCATTCCGAAGGGGACCGAGCAAAGAATGCCCATCGAGTCCGGCCAGACGCTGCTGCACTACCGCCTCGTCGAGAAGATCGGTGCGGGCGGGATGGGCGAGGTTTATCTGGCCGAGGATACCCGGCTGAACCGCAAGGTCGCCCTCAAGGTGCTGCCCGGCCCCATGGCCGCGGATCCATCCCGGCTACAACGATTCCAGCGAGAAGCCGAGGTACTCGCCGCTCTCGACCATCCCAACATCGTTCCGATCCATTCCATCGAGAAGTCCGGAGAGATTCACTTCCTGACCATGGGGCTCGTCGAGGGCCGGTCCCTCGACCGGGTGATGGCGGGCGACGGCCTGGATCTCGGTCGGTTGTTCTCCGTCGCGCTGCCGGTCACCGATGCGCTCTCGGCCGCACACGAGAAGGGGATCATCCATCGCGATCTTAAACCGGCCAACATCATGGTCGGGCGGAACGAACGGGTGAAGATCCTCGACTTCGGCCTGGCGAAGGTTACCGAAACGCAGAAGCCGAGCGGCGAGGAAACTGCCGCGGCGACGATGACCACGGACGGCATCGTCGTGGGGACCATGCCGTACATGTCTCCCGAGCAGATCGAGGGCCGGGAGGTCGACCATCGTTCGGACATCTTCTCGCTGGGTATCATTCTTTATGAGATGGCGACCGGGAGCCGGCCCTTCAAGGGAGAGAGCTCGGCGGCCCTGATCTCCTCCATCATGCGGGACTCGCCACCGTCGGTGACCGACATGAGGACGGACCTGCCGCGCCATCTGGCTCGCATCGTCCGCCGCTGTCTGGAGAAGGACCCCCGGGATCGCTACCAGACCGCCCGTGACGTACACACTGAGCTCAAGTGCCTGCGCGAAGAATTACGCACTGATTCGACTGCGAGCGGCCCGCAGACCAGTCTGCCGCCCAAGCGCCGCAAGCGCTGGGTCCCGGCAGCCGTGGTTGGTGCCGTGGTGCTGGTGTTGCTGGCGGTCTTGTGGGCCACGCGTGTCGACGAACAGCCGTCCGGTGCTCCCGTCGTCGGAGCCGCGACGGCCGGCGAGCGCGAGATGATCGTCGTCCTGCCCTTCGAGAATCTCGGTCCGCCCGAAGACACCTATTTCGCTGCCGGGATGACGTCGGAAATCACCAGCCGGCTCGCCGAGGCCGGCAACCTAGGCGTGATCTCTCGCAAGAGTGCGCTGCAGTACGCTGGCACCGACAAGACCATCGCCCAGATCGGCGACGAGCTGGGGGTGGGCTACGTGCTCACGGGGACCGTGCTCTGGGCCCGTGAGCCGGGTGGCGCAAGTCGCGTGCGAATCATTCCACAGCTGATTCAGGTTCGCGACGACACCCATCTGTGGTCGCAGCGCTACGAGCGGAAGATCGAGGACATCTTTGCCGTGCAGTCCGAGATCGCTGTGGAGGTGACCGACCAGTTGGGGATCACACTCATGCCGCCGGCGCCCTCCGACGTGGTTGCGCGCTGGACCGCCAACGTCGATGCTTATCAGGCCTATCAGCGCGGCATGGAGTACACCTCACGCACCGACCCGTACGTGGAGGAGGACCCGAGACTGGCTGCGCACATGTTCGAGCGGGCGGTAGAGCTTGATCCGGAATTCGCGATCGCGCACGCCCAGCTGTCGATGGCCTACGCGGTGCTCTACGAGTACGGGCACGATCGCACGGAGGAGCGACTGTCCGCGACCAAGGCGGCAGCCGACAAGGCGCTGGAGCTGCAGCCGAACTTGCCGGAGGGACATCTGGCTCTAGCGCACTACTACTATCGGGGCCATCGGGATTACGAGCGCGCGTTGGAAGAGTTGGCTATCGCAGACCGGGGCCTGCCGAACGACACGCGTATTGCCGCCACCATTGCCGTGATCGAAATGCACCAGGGACGATTTGACGACGCGGCCAAGCGGTTCACCGAGGCGCTCGAGGCCAATCCGCGTGACGCCGAGCTAGTTCACTGGATCGCCGACGCCTACTTCTATCCCAGGAAATATGACGAAGCCGAGAGATACTTCGACCTGTCAATCTCGCTGGCCCCGGATCAGGTGCTGGCCTACGCCTGCCAGGCCGAGAACCTCTGGCGCAAGGGAGACCCCGACGAGAAGGCGCTGGCCGTTCTCGAAGCGATGCCGAGGAGAGCCGACGCACGATCGATCCGCTTCTGGTTCCGCCACCATCTGCTCGCCGGGGACTACGCCGGCGCGTTGGAGGAACTCGAATCCCTACCGAAGGAGGTCATCGAGGGGCCGTCGTGGTTTGTTCCCAAGGCGCAGCTCGCTGGGCAGGTATACAACCTACTGGGCCGGGCGGATCTTGCCCGTGAGTCCTACGCCGCGGCGCGGGAGCTGCTCGAGGCGGAGGTCTTGAACCGGCACGACGACGATCGCGTGCACAGCGCGCTGGGTATGACCTATGCCGCCCTCGGAATGAAAGACGAAGCGATCCGCGAGGGGAAGCGGGCCATCGAACTGGTGCCGGTCTCCAAGGACGCCATCGACGGACCGGGCCGACTGAGCGATATGGCCGCCATCTACGTGATGGTGGGCGAGCACGACGCGGCCGTCGACCTGATCGAACAGCTACTGTCGATCCCTTCCGGCATGTCTATGCCGTTGCTGCGCCTTGAGCCGGTCTGGCGCCCGCTGTTCGATCACCCGCGGTTCAAGCAGCTGATCGGGGAACCCTCGCCCGAGTTCAAGAAGAAGACCGGGCCGATCACAGCGGGTCCACCGATCGCTCTAAGTCGTTGAGTCCCGGTCCCCGCGGCCGGGGAACTGAATCACCATGCCCTCAAAACCCGGCTTAGGGCTTGACAGGGCGGGCCCGGGATAGTAATTTCTGTATTAACAGAAC
>Ga0255055_10002512_pt1 | contig 12894 bp, 10 predicted proteins | sample JV7_2_27_MG_FD_188633 | JGI IMG/M metagenome (GOLD analysis project Ga0255055, IMG submission 188633) | Seawater microbial communities from Jervis Inlet, British Columbia, Canada - JV7_2_27 | ecosystem: Environmental > Aquatic > Marine > Inlet | place: Canada: British Columbia | collected...
TGCCGGCTTTCAATTCCAGAAAGCGCACCGAATTTTCCGGGATGGAACGAATGACGATTTTGTCCAGATAGGGTCCTCCGGATTTATTCCAATAGTTTTTGTTTTTTTCAAGGGTGATGCGATCGTCCTTGACCCATTTGACGAATTTGAACGGACCGGTTCCGACGGGATTGCGCAAAAATTCTTTGGGGTTTTTCATAAAAGCCGTCGGGCTGATAATGTCGGCAAAGTCCATGCCCATGTTGGCCAGAAACGGTGCTTCGACTCTTTTGAGCTTGAAGACAACCGTATACTCTCCGGTGGCTTCGATGGCGCCGATGGTCTCATCCATCTCCATAGATACCCAGTACTCGGGCACACGATCCTGGGCCGGAATATCCCAGCCCTTGCCGTGAAATTTGACATTGCGGTCTTTCATCATGCGGCCGATGGAAAAAACCACTGCGTCGGCATTGAAGGCCGTGCCGTCGTGGAACTTGACACCCTTGCGCAGTTGAAAGGTATAGGTTTTGCCGTCCGCAGCGACCTGCCATGATTCGGCCAATCCGGGTTCCAGAGCGGTGGATTCATCCTTATAGGCCACCAGCGCGTCATATATGTTGTCACATACCGTAAACGAATTACCGTCGGTTTCATAGGCCGGATCCAGCCCGACACTGTCACCGCCACGACCAAAAATCAGGGTGCCCCCGGATTTGGGCGCGGCCAGCACCGTGCCTGAACAAAGAAAAACAAACAGGGTTGAAAGTAAAATGATTTTTTTTAACATAGGTCCCTCCTTCTTTTTATTGTTTATCATGCTTCTGAAAATACACCTCTTACCAAAAAACTATTCTCTACGCTAATCAAGACCCAATTTGAATGTAAACAGGTCAACAGACAGATTTGACCTTATCCTTTATAGAACCGATGAGCTTTTGAGGTCAAGTGTAAAACGCGATTTGATAGTTTACTATAAATATAGGTTTCTGCTTGGTGTCAACTTTTGTTTAAGCGGATTATGATGCGGGCTTTTTGTGCAGACTGAATCAAATCCGGTTTTCTTCGACCCCGTGACAGGCCACATAAGTACCTGAATCCAGCCGGACAAGCCGGGGGATTTCACGCATACAGCGCTCGTTGGCATAAAGGCAGCGGGCGTGGAAAACACAGCCCGGGGGCAGGTTTATGGGAGTGGGGACTTCACCTTTGAGCTTGACATGTTTTGCTTTTTGGCGGCCAAGCTCGGGAATCGCACTCAGCAGGGCCTGGGTGTAGGGGTGACGTGGTGTTTTGTACAGTTCTTTGGTAAGGGCCAATTCGCAGACGGTGCCCAGGTACATAACCGCCACACGGCTGCTGATATGTTCGACAACCGACATGTCATGGGTGATGAACAGATACGTCAGACCGCGTTTTTCCTGAGCCTCCATCAGCAGATTAAGGATCTGAGCCTGAATTGAAACATCCAGGGCCGAAACCGGCTCATCGGCCACAATAAACTCCGGATCAACCATCAAGGCCCGCGCAATGCTTATGCGCTGTCTCTGTCCGCCCGAAAACTCGTGAGGATAACGCGTGGCCCAACTGGGTTCCACGCCTACCTGCAGCATTACTTCGGCCACCTTGTCCTTAACTTCTTGAGATGTGATGGATTTATTATGGAAATAGACCGGCTCCTCTAAAGTTTTTTTAACCGTCATGCGGGGATTCAGGGATGCGTAAGGATCCTGAAAAATCATTTGCATTTTTTTCCGAAAGGGAAGCATCCGCTGAGGGCTCAGGTTATCAATTCTTTGATCTTGATAGCGTATTTCACCACTGTTGGGCGGATACAATCCCAGAACGGCTCTGGCCAGGGTCGATTTGCCGCAACCGCTCTCACCGACCACACCCAATGTTTCACGCGGCATGATGGTAAGGCTGACATCGTTGAGCGCCTTTACCGTTGTTTTCCTGCGAACGATCCGCCAGTTCTCCCAGGCAAGCTGTTCTAGCAAGCCACCTGAAATATCGAAATGCTTTACCAGGTTTGTTACGGCTAACAGGCCGTTTTCATTTTTCATGGCTTATTTCACCATATGACAGGCGGTCATGCGGTCATATTCATCAATGCTGATCAGTACCGGCACTTCCGCGCGGCACATCGTATCGCTAATTTTACAGCGCGGATGAAAAGCGCATCCCGGCGGAATGTCGGTCAGGGTCGGCATCATGCCGGGTATCTGGTTTAAACGCGTTCCGGGCTGAAGACTGCCGGGTAGAGCTCTGATGAGTCCCTGTGTATAGGGGTGTTTCGGATCCTGTATAATCGCTTCGGTGGAACCGGCTTCCACGATTTTTCCCGCGTACATGACCGCAATTTTTTCGGTAACCTGGGATACCACACTCAGATCATGGGTAATCAGGATAAATCCCATTTTTTCGGATTCGCACAACTCCAGAAGCAGGTCCATGATTTCGGCCTGGATGGTGACATCCAATGCGGTCGTGGGTTCATCGGCAATGATCAAAGCGGGGTTTGTCAGCAACGCAATGGCGGCGACGATACGCTGCCGCATCCCTCCGGAGCACTCGTGGGGATACTGATGTAACCTTTTTTCCGGAGATGGGATGTGAACTTTTTTCAATTTTTCCAAAGCAATATCGATTGCGTCAGCTTTACTCACATTTTGATGCGCCAGCACGGTCTCGACCATCTGGGTGCTGATGGTAAGTACCGGGTTGAGTGTCATCATGGGATCCTGGAAAATCATACTGATGCGGTTGCCGCGAATCTCGCGCATCTTTTCTTCGGGTAATCGGTTTAATTCCTGACCTTCGAATAAAATCTTGCCTGCGGAAATATATCCGGGTTTGCTCAAAAGATTTATTATCGCAAAACCGGTAACCGATTTTCCGGCGCCGCTTTCTCCCACGATACCCAGGCGCTCCCCCTTGTCCAAGGTGAAGCTGACGCCGTTGATGGCAGTCAATTCACCAAGTCTTAAGGCAAATTTAACTTCGAGGTCTTTAACTTCAAGTAAATGGGTCATTTAGTTGGTATTTAGTATTTGGTGTTTAGTGTTTGGCAAATGCGAATCGAAACACATCGTATAATTTTAGGCAACTTATCCTTTATAAAGCTTCGGGTTGAGCACATCCCTCAACCAATCCCCCAGAAGAAGGATCACCAATATGAGAATGATCAAAAGAACCCCGGGGAAGAAGGTAATCCACCATGACCCGCTGAATATATATTCGAAACCGGCGCGGATAAGAGCTCCCAGCGAGGGCTTGGTAATCGGCATGCCGAGTCCCAAGAACGTAAGCGCCGCCTCACTCATGACCGCTTCGGCAACCTGAATGGTGGAAATAACCAGCACGGGCGTCAGGGTGTTGGGCAGGACATGACGATACATGATCTGCCAGCGGCTGATACCGATCACCCGGGCCGCTTCGACGTACTCCTTATTTTTCTCCCCCAGCACTGACGCCCGCACAGTCCGGGCATATTTGGGCCATTCCGACATCCCGATGATAATGATCAGCAAGGGTACCGCCAGTTCGGCATAGCGTCCGACGCCAAAGGCCAGTTTAAAAATAGCGCTGGTAAAAATCGCGACAATCAGGTAGGGAATCGAAAACTGAATATCGGCGATTCGCATCAAAAATGCATCCAGTTTGCCCCCCAGGTAACCGGATAGAAGACCGACCAGGATCCCCACGACTGCCTGGAACAGAACCGCTCCGACGCCGATGAGAAGAGATACTCTCAAGCCGTAAATCATGGTACTGAAAAGATCCCGGCCCTGAATGTCGGTGCCTAAAATGAAGCTTTTGCTGCCACCCTCCATCCATGAAGGCGGGGTTTCGGCATCCATGATGTCAATCGTTGCCATATCGTAGGTATTATGGGGCGCTAACACCGGGGCCAGGATGCTGATGATAACCAGAGCTGATAGGACTGAGAAACTGAAAATAGCGACGGGATCGCGTTTAAAACTGTACAGTAGATAGGAATTTTTGAATCGATTCCAGGATTTCATTTGGTTCCCGCAATTCTTACCATGGGATTGACGAACCCGTAGACGATATCAACGATTGTATTGACCACAACGAAAATTAACCCCACCACGACCAGGTAGGCAACCAGAAGGGAGGTATCCGAACGTTCCACGGCCTCCAGAAACATAAACCCCATCCCCTGCCATTGAAAAACGGTTTCCGTCAGAATTGTGAAGGCGAACAGAATTCCCAGCTGAACGCCAAATACGGTGATGACCGGAAGCAGGGTATTTTTGAAGGCATGAATGTACCAGACGCGCTGGCGATGGAGTCCTTTGGCCCAGGCAAACTTGATATACTCGGTTTCGAGGACTTCCATCATCTCCGCCCGAACCAGACGGATAAAAAGCGGCAGCATGATCGATGATAGGGATACGCTGGGTAAAATCAGGTGTTTTAACCCATCCCAGGTGAAAAAACCGCTTTCCCAACCCCATAGATTAACGGTTTCGCCGCGTCCATAGGATGGCAGCCAGTTCAATTCCACCCCGAATAGATAGATCAGGGCGATGGCCGTCAGAAAAACCGGAATGGCCACCCCGATGGTACTAAACGCCATTACGATGCGCGAGAACCAGCTTCGGGGATAAATGGCGGAATAGATGCCTGCCGGAATGGAGATAACGATCAGGATAAGGGTGGTCACGATGACCAGCTCGATGGTTGCGGGGGCCTTGGCTGCGATGACCTCAAGGGCCGGCTTCTTGTAGAAAAACGACAGACCCAGATCGCCTTTACAGGCATTTTTCACAAAACGAACATATTGGACATAGAAGGGGTCATTCAAACCCAGCTGATCGCGGATGACTTCGCGTTCGGCCGGTGTGACCCGCTCTCCCACCAGATCGCGGATCGGATCTCCAATCTGGTGCTGAATCGAAAAACCCACCAGACTGATGATCAGCATCACAATAATGGCTTGAATGATACGTCTGACAATAAATGCAAACATTGGCGGCCTTTTTTGATTTTAGACTTGTGTGGATGTTTTTTAATACGACCAATGGCAGGCAAGGTCAAGAGGGAAATAATGAAATAAATTCATAATGATAGGGCTGCTGATTGAATTGGCCAAAAGCAAAAGCACCCACATCAGTCCCCCGGGAGTCAGCGACCACCCGCAGAGCGGGTGGCTTGGATTTTTCCGCCATAGGCAGGAAAATCCAAAGGCATGGCAGTGCCTTAATCGGTGCAGGTAACAAGGTCGAACCGTGGACCCGCGTGCAAAGCACCCGGTTTGAAAACACCCAATAAAATTGGGGCAGGTGATATATTCGATAACAACCACCTGCCCCTTGTTCATCGAGCCGACAGCTTTGCGAAGCCAATCATTGAGCGACTACCAAAGGTTTTGTTGCACTTTCAATTGACAACGGAAATCGGCTAACCGTTTTTTATTTGACCACCAGATCGCCAAAGTACGGGAAATTCATGGTGTTAACGATCGGTTTAATGCCTACATTATTTTTACCCGCGTAGGAATGGTTTTGCCAGTGAAACGGTATAAAAGCGGCCTCATCGTACAGAATTTTCTCAATTTGTTGCAGAATCTGAGTACGTTTCTGCAGATCGGTCTCGGTCTGGGCCGCCATGGTCAGCTCATCGATTTTGGGATTGCAGTAATTGCCGCTGTTAAACTGCCCCATACCGGTCTCCTTGTTCGGGCACATCGTTAGGAATTCTGAAAAGTTTCCGGAGTCTTCCGTATCTGAGTGCCAGCCGATCAATTGCATATCAGCCACCTGAAGATCGAACTCATCCCAGTACTGGGCCTTGGGCATGGTCTTGAGATTGACCTTGATATTAATTTTGGCCAGCATGGACACAACCGCCTCGGCAATCTTTTCATCGTTTACATAGCGATTGTTGGGCCCAATCATGGTGACTTCAAAGCCCTTTGCCAGACCGGCTTTTTTCATCAGGTCTTTGGCTTTTTTGAGGTCATAGCGGGGCTTCAATCCCGGACTGTATCCCATATACCCCTTGGGGCCTTGCTGACCCGCCGCTGTTGCAGTTCCTTTCATGATTTTTTGGGCAATACCCACATTATTAACCGCGTTAACAACCGCCTGTCGCACCCGCACATCCTTGAATTCGGCGCGGCGGTTCTGGTTCATCTGAACGGTAATAATCCGGCCACCGGAATAGGTCACCAGTTTGACTTTGGAATCCTTTTCGATCCTCTGAAAATCCTGGGGCGGTACCGGTGAAATGAAGTCCACATCGCCGGAAAGCAGAGCCGCCACCCGGGTGGCATCTGCTTTGATCGGCGTCAGCACAATCTTGCTTACATTGCCGGGTGAATCCTTATCCCAGTAAGCAGCGTTTCTTTCAAAAACGTACCGGGCGCCCTGTTCCCATTCGACGACTTTAAAGGCACCCGTACCGGATGAATTGTGCAGCGCAAACGAGGGGCCGACTTTGACGACCGCGTCCTTGGGCTGTCCGGTGGCATCCTTGCCCGAATAGAATTTGCTGTCCAGCGGGAAGATATAGGTTGCCATGTTGATCAGCAGGGCGTAGGGCTTTTTGGTCTTGATATCAACGGTGTGATCATCGACCACGGTACAGCCCTCAAATGGCGTAAAAAGTCCCTTGAAATCCTTGCTTTTGTAAAAGCGCTCAAAGGTAAATTTGACGTCTTTGGCCGTAAAGGGATTGCCGCTGTGGAATTTGACACCTTTGCGCAGATAAAAGCGCATGGTCAGGTCATCCAGCCGTTCCCAGCGCTCGGCCAGGCGGGGTTCAAACTCCATATTTTGGGCGTAGCGTACAAGGGGATCAAAAGCCCAGTGTGAAAACTGTAACATGCCCCCGGATAATTGGACCTGAGGGTCCTGGGAGACCGGCCCCGCATCCAGACCCACTTTTAATACTTTGGCCCCCGCAATTGTTCCCAATGAAAATAACATCAATGCAACTAAACTCATTAAAAAAATTTTTCGCATTTCTTCCTCCTTTCTTTAAACTTCTTTTTTTGGTTAATCCCCCACATTAGAAAAGATCGGTGTTTAAAATTGGGTATAAATCATTGCTGCCAAATATAAGATATATTTGAGAAGTAATCGCCAGTCAAGTAAGAAAACCAAAATAGATAGTTAACTATAAAAAATGATTACTATTTTTAGCCCTTTTATAGTGGTTGTCAAAAAAACGTTCCGGTATTCAAACGTTTTTTCTACAACCACTTATGCCGCACTTCCGAATTTCGGAACATTATTATGGAAAACGGTATAACAGCTGAGCGATGTCTATTTCAATCCGGACGAATATTGCAAATTATTTCTGGGACACTTTAGCAGTGGGTATCCGGTGAAGGAGGGCGTCACAGCTTTTTGCCCAGGCCGATGACATCGTCGTTCGAAAAACCCAGACGTTTATAAAATGAGATCACCGCCTGGTTTGAAGTTCGGACCTGTAAGTTGATTTTCGGACAACCCCGTTTTTGTAACGCGGACTCGGCTTTATCCATCATGCGGCGGCCGATTTGCTTGCGCTGATAGTCCGGATCCACGGCCAGATAATAAATCCAGCCGCGGTGCCCGTCGTACCCGGCCATTACGGTCGCGACAATCTTGTTGGATACCGTTCCCACAAAAAACAGATCGGATTGGGTCTTGAGTTTCAGGTCGATATCATGCTGCGGGTCATTTTGCGGGACCACCAGGTTACAACGATGCCATAAATCAATAACATCTGATCGATCAGAATCCTGAAATAAACGGATCTTAAATTCCGCAATACGATCGCTGGTCGGATATTCATCTCTTTTTTGAAAGGGATTATATCCCGGCCTTACAACTATATTTTTTTTATTATTAATGATATCGGGTTTGTAAACTTTTTCAGCCCATTCATCCGGTGCAACTTCCTCAATTGCGATTGATACGGATTTCTCTTTGCATTCCGTAATTTCGATAACGCTCTTTACGATTTTAGATGCAAGCTGTTTTTTCTGCTCCTGGGTTCTTCCGGGATAGAGTTTTACAATGACGTGCGGCATGAGATGGATCCCTTCTATGCTTTTGACATTAGCGCTTGTGATCTATTTATAAACGCCTCAAGCAAATCATAGAGTTTATCAACACTGTCGATATTGACGTGTTCATCGGCCGAATGCTGGCTCATGTCACCATCGGCGCCCCAGACAATCCCTTTAATACCATGCGCAATTAAAAATCGAGCATCACTGGCCCCGTGCTCAACACCGACTTCGGCATCTTTTGAAATTTCTAAAAGAAGATTCAGATAGGGCGAATCACCACCTTCAAACAGAGGCTCTTTTCTCTCCACGATAAGTTCGCCTTTAATTTCCGCCTGGATCTTTTTAAAAATTGTTTCCATATCGTCGTTCTCCGTATAGCGGATATCGAACAACGCTTCGGCATAATCCGGGACCTGGTTGGAAACCTTGCCGGCCTGAATCCAGCTGAAATTTAAGGTGCGGTGCCAGTGATCCGGAGCCGAAAGCTCGAAATTTGTCTTGAGCACCCGGTAGTCATTGATCAGATTTTCAATGGCATTCTCCCCCAGCCACGGGCGGGCGCCGTGGGCGGTTTTGCCTCTGGCAACCAGTTTCAGTTTGATAATTCCTTTTTCTTTTGTGACAATTTTTTTTAAACTGCCGCCGTCCAGGGCGATGCAAAACTCGGCTTTGATTTTTTCCAGCGCCTTGCGGGCGCCGTTGGCGCCGCCGATTTCCTCATCGGCGGTGATCAGGACCCCGAAAGGCAAATCGTTTTGCGTTTTGCCGTTTTTGCTCAATTGTTTCAGATAGTTTTTTATCAGCACCAGGGACAGGGCCGCGGCATACTTGTCGTCAATGCTGCCGCGGCCATAAAGGGCATTATCTTTTAAACGCGGGTTAAACAGATCATCGCTGCCGTCGACCACATCGATATGTGACATCAGCAGGATGGGGGCGACATTATTTTGCGGCATAACGATCAGCGAAGGGATGTTGCCATACTCCAGCCGCTGATAATCGGCGCCGCATTTTTTTAAATACGCCTCAATAAATGACGCACATCGCTGGATTTCATCGGGTTGCGAATGCGTGGTTTTAAAGCGAATAAGGTCTTGGGTTAAAGTAATAATTTCTTCCATAGCGGGTTTCCGGCTTGACGGGTTAGATAAATGTCTAAATATTCCTAATTATTAGTGGAAATATAGAGAAAGAAGAAAAGTGTCAAGATGTAAGAAATAATGGCAGTGATGAGTTGATTATTTTTAATTTATCTGGTTTAAAAAATGGGATAGTCGAAGGCGCGACCGGATGGAAGTTAACCGCATGACTGTATTTGATCACGGTGCCTGTTCTTTAACGCATCTTTGCTTAACCCTAAAAAGAACACATCTATTTGCACGCTATCGGGTTGCTGACATTTTTTTCGGGTAGGAGCAGAGCAGATGATTTTGGCAGCAGTTGTTTCGGTTTTTGTTTTAGCTCTGGCAGCACCGGGGCTGCACCGCTGGCTACCGCATCGGTCGGGCTGGGTGCTGAGCCTTTTGCCTTTGGCCCTGACGGTTTTCTTCGCATTCAAAATTCCGCAGATCAATGCCGGGTTGGTCATCACCGAATACTATGATTGGGTCCCCAGACTGGGCGCGACGTTATCCATTTATCTGGACGGGCTGAGCCTGGTTTTTGCCCTGCTCATTTGCGGCGTGGGCACCTTGATTGTGATTTACTCCGGCGGCTATCTGTCCGGTCATCCCAATCTCGGTCGGTTTTATACTTTCCTGCTGTTCTTCATGGCTTCAATGCTCGGCGTGGTTTTAGCCGGCAACCTCATTAGCCTGTTTGTCTTCTGGGAACTGACCAGCATCAGTTCTTACTTTCTCATCGGTTTTGACCACCAGCGTGAATCCGCCCGAACCGCAGCCCTGCAGGCGCTTCTGGTTACCGGGATTGGGGGGCTGGCCCTGTTGGCGGGCGTGCTCTTAATGAGTTGGGTGGGCGGCAGCCTGGAAATAAAAGATCTGTTGACGCGCGGCGATATGATCCGGGGTCACGGCCTGTATCTTCCGATTTTGATATTGGTGTTTTTGGGGGCCTTCACCAAATCGGCCCAGGTGCCGTTTCACTTCTGGTTGCCGTCGGCCATGGAAGGACCTGCACCGGTCAGTGCCTTTCTGCATTCGGTCACCATGGTGAAAGCCGGTGTCTATCTTCTTTTGCGGTTAAGTCCAATTCTGGGCGGAACCGAAGCATGGCAGTTTTCCCTGACCTTAGTTGGCGCTGTTACGATGATTACCGGCGCTTTTATGGCTCTGGTTCAAACCGACTTCAAACTTCTGCTGGCCTATTCCACGGTGAACGCTTTGGGCACCCTGGTATTTTTGACAGGGCTGGGCACCCCGCTGTCGATTCAGGCGGCCATAGTCTTTTTGGTGGTGCATGCGCTCTATAAAGGTTCGCTGTTTTTGTCTGCCGGCGTTGTGGACCATGAAACCGGAAGCCGTGATTTAAGTCGGCTAAAGGGGCTTTGCGGCCGGATGCCGCTGATAACGGGAGCGGCGGTGCTGGCGGCTGTTTCCATGGCCGGGCTCCCGCCCCTTTTAGGATTTGTCGGCAAAGAACTGATATATGAATCTATCTTGGCGGCCACCGGACTTCGCTGGCTGTTCGGTTCAGTCGCCGTCCTGGCCAATGCGGTGCTGCTGGCGGCCGCCGGAATTATGATTATTCGTCCCTTTTTTGCAGCCGCAGATGAGCCGCCCAAAAATTCAGATCGGGTCAGCCTTAATCTTTGGCTGGGACCCATTTTGCCCGCCGTGTTTGGCCTCATCCTGGGACTGTTTCCCAATCTGGTGACCCTCTCCGCCGTATCCGGCGCCGTATCCGCCGTTATGGCCCGACCGGTGCCCATGCATCTGGCCCTGTGGCATGGATTTACCCCGATGCTTGCCCTGAGCGCGCTAACCGTTATCGGCGGCGTGTTGATTTACCGGGTTCATACGCGGCTGCGTAATCTTGCGCGGCGCGGTGCCTGGCTGGCGGCCAGGGGACCGGCGGCCTGGTATTTCTGGTCTGTTGAGAAATTAAAGGCGCTTGCCGGCTGGCAGACGCGTGTGCTGCAAAGCGGCTATTTGAATCATTATGTTCTCACAATTGTTTTGACAACCCTGGCATTGGTGGGTTTTACGCTGATTAAAAAAGGCGGGTTTCAAATTTCACTGGAAATCGGCGACATTCGACTGCTTGAACTCATCATAGCCATTTTAATGCTGGCGGCCGCTTGCGTGACGGTGTGGGTGCCCTCGCGGCTCGGCGCCATCGTTGCCATGGGCGTAATCGGTTATGGGCTTGCCTTGATTTTTATTGATTTTGGTGCACCGGACCTGGCCATGACCCAGTTTCTGATTGAAACCATGACGGTCATCCTTTTTGTCAGGGTGATTTATCGGCTTCCGAAATTAACGGGTGCGTCCACCCGCGCACAGCGGATGCGCAATGCTGCGGTCGCCATTGCCAGCGGCACACTGATGTCGATTCTGGTGCTCGTTGCCCTCAGTGTCCGGGAAGGATCGCGCCTTGCCGGATTTTTTGCTGAAAACAGTTATATCCTGGCGCACGGCAGAAACATCGTGAATGTGATCATCGTTGATTTTAGAGGGCTGGACACCTTAGGGGAGATTACGGTTTTATCGATCGCCGGGATTGGAGTCTATACACTGCTGAAATTGAAACCGAGGGACAGCCAAGAAATAAAATGAGCTAAAGTGATCTAAAATGATCTAAAATGCCTAAAATTAAAATATTGCTCCGGCAGCGCAGGCGCTTGTACCGCGGGCTGCTCCATCTGTTTATAAAATGATAACATTCCTTAATTTTAGGCATTTTAGGCACTTTAAATTTTAGGCAATTATAGGAATATCGCTATGATATTTGTGACAAGAAATTGCAGTTGTTTTAAACCATAAAAAAGCAATTAAGGAAGACCCCCCATGCCATCGGTCATACTATCAACGACGACGCGAATTTTGATGCCGATGCTGCTTTTGTTTTCGGCTTTTATTCTATTTCGCGGGCATAATTTGCCGGGGGGCGGATTCATCGGCGGCCTGGTGGCCTCGGCCACCTTTATACTTCACAGTTATGCCTATGGGGTTAAGCGCACCCGGGAGTTGTTACGTGTATCTCCGCGAACGCTTATCGGTGTCGGCTTGCTGGTGGCGCTGGGCAGTGGCTGCGTCTCCCTGGTAATCGCAGAGCCGTTTATGACCGGCCAGTGGGGAGCAGTTCAGATCAATTCCGGTGAAATCTGGCATCTGGGGACACCCTTTTTCTTTGATGTGGGTGTTTATCTGGTGGTGATCGGTGCGGTGTTAACCATTATATTATCTCTGGCGGAAGGAGATTAAGGTGGAAGTTTTAGCGGCAATTGTTGTCGGTGGTTTGTTTGGAGCAGGGATCTATCTGCTGTTGTCGAGGTCCCCGGCACGCTTGATCATAGGACTGGTGTTGCTTTCCAATGCCATCAACCTGTTGATTTTCGTTGCGGCCGGTCTGGTCCGGGGAAAGCCGCCCCTGATACCGACCGGAGCCCTGGCCGCCATTGAAGTCACCGCTGACCCTTTGCCCCAGGCGCTAATTTTGACCGCCATCGTAATTTCTTTTGGTGTTTTGGCTTTTGCCCTGGTGCTTTTCAGCCGAACATTCAAGTCTACGGCGGCAACCTCCCTTGATGAGATGAAGACGACGGATACATGAAGCTGTTATTGATATTACCCATATTGATCCCATTGACCACGGCCGCGGTTTGTCTGCTGTTTTGGCGGCACCGGGTTGTTCAACGCCTGCTCGGCACGCTGGGGTCTGCTGCTCATCTGGCTGCGGCGCTTGTGTTGCTGTGGGCAGTCCGG
>Ga0255055_10002513_pt1 | contig 12887 bp, 10 predicted proteins | sample JV7_2_27_MG_FD_188633 | JGI IMG/M metagenome (GOLD analysis project Ga0255055, IMG submission 188633) | Seawater microbial communities from Jervis Inlet, British Columbia, Canada - JV7_2_27 | ecosystem: Environmental > Aquatic > Marine > Inlet | place: Canada: British Columbia | collected...
TGAGCTTCTTCCGTGCTAATAAGAGGATGAAGCAGGAGCGGGAACTTGAGGCTAATAGGCAGCAAGGGCTTGCGGATAGACAGCAAGCCAACATAGATGCACAGAACAACGTAAACTTAATGAACTTTGGTGTAGAGACAGTCGGGCGAGATGCTCTCTTCCATAGTCCAGAAGCTCAGGCTATGATATGGCCTTCTTATGTTGCTATGGGAGGAGATCCTGCTACAGTTCCTCTAGATACCACGATCGGTGCATTCACTGCATCAGAAGAGTTGGCTAATATACAAGCAGGATTAGGAGTTACAGCTATAGAAGGAATGGGCCCTGAGCAACAAGCAGCGGTTGGTCAGGCGGCAGCATATGGAATTACTGGTCAGACTCCAAGCGAAGTTAAAGTTAGAGAGACAGGTGCTGCGGCTGATGTTCTAGCCCTGGAAGGCATGCTTGGGCCAGATGTAGCTCCTGCAGTTAGGAACACGAGGCTCACACAAAGAGGATACCAACTCTTAGAGATTAGTGAACCAATCACTATTGATGGTCAGACCTTTCTTGATCCTCAGTCTGCTGGACTGTATATTGCTGGGAAACGGCTTAACACAGAGCGGCGCCGTGTAACGGTGATGGAAGAAGGTCTGGAACAACGCTTAACAGAATGGGATTACACGGTAGATGCAGCCAACATAGCCACTATCCAAGAAGCAGGAATACCATATGGTTATGTATGGACCAAAGGTCAAGTCGCTACAATGCTGCGTACAAAAAGCCCGGAGGAAATCTTCGAGCTAGCCTTTACTACACCTTCTGCTGTCTATGCTCCTGGGCCGCAAGTACCAGGAACAGTACAAGTTAATAGATCCAATATAGCTATGGCTCAAGCTATTGTTATGGGTGGAATGAGTGAGGCAGGAAAGTTGATGGGTATTTTAGAACAACTTGGTCCTACTGGTGAAGCGATAGCTCTTGAGATTGATGCCTATAGATTTGCTTCAGATTTGTCTCCTTCAGAAAGAGACAAGAAGGTACAAGGTTGGTTAAAAGCTCTACGTGAAGCTGCAGAAGCACAAGGCAAGGGATATCTTGTAGCAGACTATGACGATCCTAATACCTGGGATAGGATCGGATTCTATCTTGATAGAGTTACTGGATTCCAAGAACACCGATTTAATGAGCTCTTGGATGGCGAGCAGAGTACTCAGACAGGCCCTGCTGTGGACGTCACTCCTACGAGTGGCCTAGACGATGGTAGTAGAGAGCCTACTCCTCCTGATGAGAATGGAAAGCCACCTTTTACAGAGAGAGATAAGCTCATAGCGGGTGCAGTTCACAGAGTACTCAATGCAGAGAGCACTATAGACGCAGAGGTTAGCAACTTGGGACTCACCCCAGCCGAAAGACAGGCATTGGTTAACTTGACTAGTGGGACAAGTCAATGAGCAGCCGCGAAGAAGACGCACTCACGCAGAGAGTTAGGGCTGCCGCGGGTTTATCTGGTCCAACGATTGGACAAGAGGAAGAAGATCCTGATGAGATAGCGAGGCGGGTTGCCCTGGCGTCTCAACAGATGCAAGATGGTCCTAACTTCTTTGAGCTGCTTCGGCAGATAGTGGAGGGTGCTCAGAATGTAGCTCCGTCTGCTATCATTGACAGATTAGTTGGTGGAACACTTGAAGGCAGGCCCGGAGCGGCTATAGAAGAAGAAGCTGGTAGGGCATTGGCTACCACATCTGGTTTAGCCGAAGCCTCAGCAGGTAGTCTGATCGCAGGTGGTAGGCTTGCTAATGCAGCTATAGGTGTGCTTCCGGGCGGTGAGGATACTCGAACAGTATTCAATATCCTCAACAATTCCAGGAATATGCTCACCGCAGCTGAGACGAAGTTGGAGAAGCAGGCGCGCGAGTATGGTGCATCGGATAAAGCAATCCAAGAAAGCAAGATGATAGGTGGCTTTGTTGGATATGGTGTACCTCTAAGTATGTCTGTTAAGATAGCAGGACGTCTTGGATTGGGCGGAGTGGGCTTTGTCAGAGACGCGGGCGTTGGTGCGATAATGGGCGGGGTGTTTCGAGAGGGCTCCGGCGAGGAACGCCTGAAGCATGCTGCACAAGATGCTGCTCTGTTTGGTATGCTCAGTATGCTGACTATGGGCATAGCTATACCGATCATGATGTGGAGAAACAAACGGATTAGGTTTAAGTCAGAATTTGCAGGTGAGGAAGCCAACCTGGACCGTCTGCGTATTGGTACATCTGAGGAAGGTGCCCCGCGGGTTATCTTCATGGAAGAAGATCCCGTGACCGGGGTGTTTAAGATGTTGAATGAAGAGCAGTATATAGTGCAGAGTCCTGCTGCTCAAAAACTCCTAGCCATGTCTGGAGACGAACGGGCATTAGTGACAGCTATAAGGCAGATAAGTGAAGTGAGGTCTGGTACTGGAGTGCTACACGACTTTAATAACGCTGAAGCACTCATCCCAATGTTTAAAGAAGCAATGCCCAACTTGAAGTTTAGCATTGTGCGTAATGGAGCAACTGGCACAAAGGATATCATCTTTGGTGAAAAAGGACTAAACAATGCAGCACGCGCACAGTATGCTAAACAAGGTGTGTATAGGGGTCAGTGGGGCATGTGGAATGGTATGCCTATAGCAATCGAGAGAGTAGTTAAGGATGTAACACTGGTTAGAGATCTGACTACAGGTAAGTTGCATCGCCCCAAAACTGAGAACGTCAAGCCACTACCTTGGGGTACTCCTGCAGGAGAGCGCACTGCATTTCCAACAGCGATGTATGACGATCTAGAGCGCTGGCTGGAGAATAAGCACCGGGAGATAAACAAGCAGAGGGTTGAGCTTACAGAAGAGCAGTTTGTTCGTGAAGTGAGGGAAGGAAAGATCACGGCTGAGGACTTGGCCCGAGCGCGTGATGTTAAGGAGCCAGCTCTAGTATATCCTGCAGAGATAGGAATGATGCAAGAAGAAGTCATGAAGAGTGCTGAGGAAGCCCTTCAGGATATAGCTAAGGAAGGGTTTGCCAGCACTCACGTTCTAGCCCCACGTCCTGAAACTGCCTTTGAGGATATGGTTCGGCTGTACATGAAAGAGCGAGGTTTGACGGGGCGTGATAGAGTTGAGTTCACCAGAGCGGCAGCACATGAGATGCGCCAACGTCTATGGAAGAGTGTGAACAAGAAGGATAGAGAGCTAGCTGAGAGTATCCGAGAGGATATGCAGAAAGCTTTAGAGAACTCGAATCTTGAAGAGCGCGCTGCGATGTCTGGCCTCAGGATGACCGAGAAGGATGGCCTGGTCACACTCCGAGATATAAACTCAGGGGTTGAGTATAGCTTCCCCACTAGGGCTAAGGCTCAGGAAGCAGTTAATGCTACGGTACGGGTCTTTGAGGAAGAGGGTGCAGGAGCTGGATTGCCCCCTGACTTCTTTAATATGCCCGCGCCTGTCATCCATGGACCTCTGCAGGATAGCTTCGCATTGCTCCCGAACGCGGACATAAACAAAGCATTCCAGAATGCACTACCAGTACAAATATACCACCCACTTAGGGACTGGTTTGACATTGTTCAAACCCGCTCGGGCCTTAAGCTCTACAGTGGAGGCTTCCAGCTTATGGAAGATGGGATGAGATTTGCAGAGAACGAGTATCGACCTCTACGTAGTTTGATAGGTAAGCGTCTGGGACGTAACACATCTGCTAGAATCAATGCAGCCGACGGATTGAAAGCTGTAGCGCTTAAGAGAGGAACCACAACGACGGTAGATGAGGCTGTAGCTGAGTTAAATCTTAGTGCTCGTGAGATCCGGATAATTAAGGACGTGATAGCATTCGGTGAGCGTGCGAATGAAGTGGCAGGATTACCGGCCACATCTTCTAACTACGTACTTGACTACTATGGCATCATGCAGCCCCATAGGATGAGTTTGGAGGCAGGTAAGGCCAAGATGGATTTCAAGGCCATGTTCCCTGGAGGTACGCCTCCTATGGTACAGCACGTTCATGATCTGACTAGGCTTGGCAATGAGATGTCACTGCTGGAGATTGATCCAGCTCAGGTACTTAATAAGCTATTCAGAAACATATTGTTTAAGAAGCATGTGGAGCCTGCTTGGAACAACATGAGAGATCTGGTTGCGGATGCATCTGATCCATTAAGACTTACTGCTACATACAATAAAGAAACCAGAGCCAAAATAGTTGATTCACTAGGTGGTGAGGATGGGCTACGAACACTTAATAAGGCTGTGAAGGATTATACCTCGCTGGTTAGAGGATATCCCCAATCGGAGCTACGCACAGCACGTCAGATGAGTAAAAGGATCTTTGGTGGGCTTGGGATCAAAGGGAAGAACAACGAACTTATTATAGATGAATTGGTAAGCTCCTACGCCAGTGCTATCTACGGTAGCCTTATAGGTTGGAATCCCAGACTGATAGTTAGGAATGTAACTCAGAATATAAATATAGGATATCCTAGGCTGGGTGGGGAGTATATGATGTCTGGTCTACGTAAAGCCTTAACTCCAGAGGGATTCAATCACGCACTTAGAGCAGGAGCACCAAGACCCAGAGAAGGTGGTGTACCGGGTGGCGATATCTTCTTTGATACCTCTCTGGCTGGGATGCCTCTAGAGTCCAATACTATGGTTGGTCACATGAGTCGTAACATTGTTAAAGGAGCTCTAGCTACAGGTAAGGGTCTCCAGCGTATGACCCGCACGGGCATGACTGGATTCTCATCAGCTGACGACGCCAACAGAGTATGGATGTTCTGGTGGCAGAGAGATCATACTCAGGCTTACCTTAGACGGTGGCAGCAGGGACGTATCTCGGAGCGTAGATTCAGAGAAGATGGGATGCCGTTCTTCAGTGAGAATGTAAGAGATGAGTTCATGCTTAGGCTGACCTCTTCCACAGGATCTGAGCGGGCATTGGACTACATAGGTAAGATGGGCTCGGATGAGGTGAACTTCATCTATGGTTCCAATGCTGCACCCCTTATGCTTCAATCTACTGCTGGACGTCTAGGTGGTATGTTCACTACGTGGCCTCTATGGGGCAAGGAGGCTTTCTGGACCAGGATGAAGCGAGGGACACCTAAGCAGAAGGCAGCTTTCTGGGCACGTACAGCTTCTGTGATGGGGACAATATATCTCATTGGTAAGGAATACAATCTCGACTTGACTAACTGGATGGCTCCACTATCACCACTCACGGTTAGCGCTGGGCCAGTGGTGGATCTAGTTATAACTGCGAATGACTTCTTCAATGCATCGTTGAGTGGCAAGCCAGCACAGGCAGCTAGGCTCGGAGTGGAGGCCTTAGGCTATGCTGTGCCAGGTCATAACTTCTATAGAGGTGTCAAGTTCTCACTAGAAGAATCCGAATCGCCTGAGGATATGTTCTTTAATCTAACACTAGGCAGGCATACAGCCAATAGGAATAACTACTTCCTGGACGTCCAACTCAACCCCGAGACGTTCATCCCTGGGATTGATCAGGAGGAGCCCGAACTTCTGGTGCCTCTCCCGCAGACGGGACTACAGTCCGCGCCTGACTCGTCGCAGTTACGGTCCAACGTGAACCGTCGCGGCGGAGGTCAATAACATGCATAGACTTGAGGGTTTGGATGATCTCCTGGACCGCCTGCCCCCCGACGTGATAGTTACGCCTGACAATTTCAGCCAGATCGACCTCCCCCTCCTCGACTACGAAGGCGAGAATCCTCTCGAGATCGGACGAGTAGTCGTACTTCCCCACAGCAGAGAAGGACCTGGGCATGTTCAGCTCGACCTGTTTCAAGAGCTCCGCTGCGACGCTTATCTCACGTTTAGATATTACGAGGTCTTCATCTTCAGCTACACTGAGAAGCATAGCGACCTTCAGGAGGTGGGTTCGCTTTCTCCAGTGGAATCCGGCGACGCGGTAGTCGGGGACTTGCGTCTTGTATAACTGGTGGTAGTATGAGTCATATGCGTCAGTTGCTCCTTCAGCCCAGTCAAATTCTCCCTCAAGTATAGAGACCTGCTGAAGATCTTCTGCAAGATTGGTAAGTATTCGTTGATCAGGTTCAATTGGTCTGGGGACAAGGAACCTAGGGTTATCCTCATAGACAAATACAGTTCTTGCTGTAAATCCGTGGTCGATTGCAGTTGCAGGGAATCCATCCGCCAGCCAACTCGGAGTTGTTCCAGCCAGCATATTAAGGACAGGATGACTAAGTTTGTCTCGACCTGATCCTTTGGTGGCATAGGCCCATGTGTCGTCACAGTCATAGATGTCCGTTAGGAACTGGATCATCTTGATCCCGCTCGGATCGATAATAGATGATAACTCCGTGGAGTGAACTGTGATTGCACAAGTATTGTTCACCTTCGAACGGCTCATTACGCGAATCAATTCCTCCCTTGTAACTGAGTCCGCGGACATATGAATGTCCGGTACGTGGAGCAATATTTTCCTGCCCATACGTATCACGGTTGACTTGCCCAACTTGCCAGCGGGTCCCGCAAGTATCACATACAAGTTCGGATAAACTGTATAGATGCCTTGGCTCAGCCATACATTCCTCCGTACTGCCGACGCGAGAATACTCAGGCCGGTCCATAGATGATATGTCTCTGGGGCTTCTTGGTCCTTGCAATATTCCCTGTAACCTTGAAGCCAGTTTGGTAGCCGCCTAGCTTTCTTTTCGATCTTGGAGGCGGGGGTACCATCGCTTTCCGACTTCGACGTCGACTGGGATGACAAGCTCTTGGCCCCTCAGGCGAATGGGAATTGTAAGTAACTCCTGTACTTGCTTGGCACGTTCCTCCACTACGTCCTCTGGACATTGTATTAGAGATCCATCGTGCATGTCTACTAAGACGGTGGTATCTGAAAACTCATGGTCAACACGTATGAGCCCTTGGTGATTAAGGTCCGCAACGGTGCTGGCCGGCTCGAAAGCCGTAGCAGTTTTAAAGAGGCGATCACCCCACTGGCCTGTGAAACGACGCCTTCTTCCCCAGCAATTAGCAAGTGCGGAGTTACGTGAAAGCTCTCCCTCAACCCAATCCCACCACGTAAGTAGACTCGGATGAATCGCGAGATAAGCCGCGCGAAGCTCTCTGGCTTGTCGCTCAGTGATACCGATGCCAGTATCCAGGTAGTCTTTGTTAACGGTAAGTTTGAACTCTTTGTATCCCATTCTATAGTTGAGAGCATGTCTACACCTCTTAGCTAAGTACCGCTCCTTCGGACCTACTTCACTATACGGGGTCCCGAATATAATTTCGGCGGTCTTTTTGTGGATATCTTCTCCTGAATCCAACCACTCGAGTATCTCGTTATCGTCACAGATGACCGCCACGACTCGCGCCTCAGCCTGAGCCAAGTCGGGCATAATGAATGCCATGCCCTCATCTGCGACGCAGCATGAGCGGACCGGTTTAGGCATAGTCTGTAACGATACACCCTTTCCCCTAAACTTGTCCTTACTAGCAGATAGTCGCCCTTCGTTCGTACCCGCCATGTTCCACATTGACCTGAGTCGGCCATCAAAGTCAAAAAGGTCGACATTAACATACTTACTGAGAGCATTCCTTTGCTTGCGGACCTGTACGATAAGAGTGAGAATAGTTTTCTTGTACTCATCTGTCTCACTGGCTGCTATGTCCATCAGGAGCTTCTGCTCTGAGCTACGCCTACTACGTTTCTTTCCATAGCCCAGCTCGTCGAATACTAAGGCTATCATTTGTTTGGAGGAGCGTACGTTTACTGGTCGTCCGAGGGCTTCTTCGAGGATCTTCTGAAGTTCTTCCCCACGAGTCGTGTGATCAACGATCTGGTCCGCGAGCTCTTCCCAGTCACCAAGGATACCAAGAGCCGTCGCACGAGCCATAATATCAAACATAGACATATTAAGCTCATAAGCGCGACGAGTCCCACAAAGATCAAGTTCACCTCCATCCCTAGAGAGCGCATGCCATATCTCCTCTGTGACTACGACGTCCTTGCAATTATACGTGAATAGAGTTGGGGTTTCTTGGGTTCCCTTCCAGATCTGGAAGTCGTCTTTGTAGTAAGGATGCCTGGTATAGATGGAGGTCGTGGTGGCGAGTCCTTTCTTGATGTCCGGCCAAGACACAAAGTGAGCCACCATTGTATCTTCCACGATGCGATCTCCAGAGTCATCTGTAACCGCCACCGGGTAACCAGCACGTCGCAGATAAACGACATCAAACATTGCGTTCTGGGCCATTTTATGACATCCACTAGCAAGTAGCTCTCGGATTGCCACGCGATGGGTGGGACGCTGAGGGTCCAAACATATTGCCCATCTTTTATCCGACGTGAAACCGCAACAGGCCAGTGTATCCGCATCGTACCACTCAGTATCGAAGGTGAAGGAGTCAGCCAGGAGCATTACTTCAGTGAAGTATGCTACTTGGTCGTCCGTGGGGTCAATCAATGCTTCGAACTCTGGCAGGACAATATCCGGACTGGCGCTCTCCTCGCGGGCTCGCCTCAAGTCCCACACGACAAGGACTCGTTCCTGCCAGTTGCCTTGCAGAATATAAGAAGGATGTAATGTGGGAACCACCTTCAATCCGGGTATGATATTGCTCTCCAGAATGCTCCCACGGTACTTGCTGATCCCACGCAGCCCGGTGAGCGCGAACATAGCCCAGTCTCCAACGGCCACTGTGACATTGGGCTTGATCTCCTGGAGATCTTCTACTAGCTCAATGATACCTTCCATGAAGGGCTCGGTAGGTTCACCACCCTTCATAAAGTATGAGGCCTTTTGCTTCTTAGGTACGTTGGGTTTGTACTTGCAGGCGTTTGTGACGTAGCACTCGTCGAGGTCTATGCCCGCGCGCTGACAGAACTCATCCAGCTTCTTACCTGCGGGACCAACAAATGGTTCGAGTGCTCTGACTTCGCGCGCGCCGGGGCTCTCCCCGACTATGACCATCCTAGCTGTCTTCGGACCCTTCGCTGGGACTTTCGTTCCCCATGTCACCGTGCATGACCTCCTGGAGTCTAACGTTCGCGAACTCAGCGCGCTGCTCATCCAACTCAAAGCCTACGAAATGAACTTGACGGTTAAGACAAGCCACACCAATAGAGGCAGAGCCGGCAAAAGGATCAAGCACAATTTCTCCCCCCAACGCGACCATCGACAGCAATTCTTCGCACAGGTCCACTGGCATCTGGACTTCATGTATCCGCTCCGATGGGTTAGGCGTGTTGTAAATGAAGTGATTCTTTAGTCCTTGTCGGAGGAGTCGGGACTCGTCTGACTTAGCAGCGAAGAGACAGCTTTCCCAACTACTGATAAGACCTTTGCCTGGGTCTCCGATTTGTCCATGAGACTTGTTAGGCTTAACCCACACCGCGGGTAGAGGGGACACATACTGGAAACCCGCCTCTTTAAACCAGTACTCAAGTCCGAGAGCTCTATGGATATCGATAGGTATGTCTCTGGTTTGAGCGTCAACCCAACGATGCAGATGTGTAGAGGCTTGGAGTTTTCTGCTATCAAAGAAACAGATAACCCATCCTCTAGAGTTGAGGACTCTAAAGAATTCAGGCACGAGCCCTCGAATAAGGTCAGTGATTGCAACATCGTCATCCTCGTAGGGTTTGTCACCACCGAAGGTGAGATCAATGCCGAACGGAGCATTGGTTATGATGTGGTCTATAGATTCGTCACCTACATCCTTGATCAGTTCGAGCGCATCACCGCATTGAACCTGGGCGACAGAGGTGTGGCTCCCTCCTGCTGCCCGTTTTTCTAAAGCCTCCTTCCGCCGCTCCAGGTTCTTCTTATTCTTGAGCTTATTGAGCGCGCCCTTCAGAGTCGTGCTCTTCGCTATTTCCTCGTCCTCTTCCATAGCAGCGACCAGCTCTTTGGCTTGATAGACGCTGCTCTTCTTCTTGCCTATGATCTGGGCTGTATGATAGCCGGTCCAACTAGGATCTTCGGCGCGCTTAAGGTTGTCGATCTCGTCGATTGCCTTTTGCTCTTCTTGCCAGGTCATGTCCTTCCGCATTATGTTCTCTTCTAACTCAATGCGGCGACTCTCCAGTTCGGTCGTGGCATCTATGTAGCGGAAGGGTATCTCTGTGTGTTGTAGCATGGCCGCGGCAGTGAGCCTGCGGAAGCCGGCCAACAGATCATTGTGCCTGTCTAGTAGCACTGGCTCCAGCACGCCAAACTCTCGCACTGACTCCATGAGGTAGTCCAACGACTTGTCAGCTACTCCTATGTCGTCTCGGAACCGCTCACGGTTTACTGTGATCTCTGAGATTAAGATGGTGTCAGGCACTAAATCCTCCGGGGTCTAGTTCTCTTAGGAACGCGCGGGCAGACTCAGCGAGGCTATCCCATCCTTGATTGATAGCGTAGGGATCATCCTCGACACTGATACAGAAGGACTGTGCCAGGGCAAGCTCATAGGGGATACTAGCGTCGGTACACGGCTCCCCGCTCGTGTAGGCCTCGCGCAGTACGACGGTCATTCTCAAAGCTTTCACTGAGCACCTCCAGTGCCTTATCTAGGGCTGATACTAAGTTGTCTATACGTTTGTTTGTAGTTACAATCAGATTGAATGTATCTGTTTGATACTTCACTATTTGGTCTATCTGGGATTCAAGTGTTTGGATTCTTGTCTCGTGTTCATGAGCCATTACCAGTCCTCCACCACCAGCTCAATGTCGTCCTCATGCATGGAGTAGAGATCGTGCTCCCATTGGTCGTACTGACGCATGGGCATCCTAGACTCTTTCCAACCCACGAACACGACGAGGTCATCGACGTAGATATCTTCTTCTAGTATATCTGATACATCTGTGACCCACCCTCGTTGGACATGCATCTGGCGCAGGGTCTCAGGTATGACGATGGAGCCTACCTGCTCCTCGTCTGGTATGGGTTTCACTATGAGGTGGTGTGGGAGGATTCTCCTATGTGTATTGCGGATCATGTATGTCTCCTCCGGGAACGTATGGCCAGTGTAGGCATAATCATAGAGGTAGCAACCCAGGCCCACACATCCATAGAATACTATGGTTTTAATCATTCTTCCTCCACCAGAGCTAGTACCTCTGTCTCTCTTAGTACAATGAACTTGTCGCGGCCTATCTCGATGTTCGCCCCTGCATACTTGCCGAAGAGGATCTTCATGCCGGGCTCCAGGACCATTGGCATCCTCTTGAATTCTACGTCGTGTTGCTCCTGGGGATCTTTGTGATTCCAATCTATGAACTTAGTCCCTAATACAATCGGGAACTCACTCACCTTCCCGGGCCCGACCCAGATAACCTCACCTGTTTGAGGCTTCTCGGCTTGTTGAGCTACTGCTGGGATATGCAGACCGGAGGCGGTGTACTCATCCGCGGGGTCTGGCTTCACTACAACTCTATTACTGAGTGGTCTTAGTTTAAGCATATCTCGTATGGTGTTGTGGCCCGGGAGTGGGGTTCAGTCTCCCGGGCCTAAGGTTCTAGTTCTTGGCGAGGATGCGCTTGATGACTGGCCTGCTCACACCCTCATACTCTTCCATGGCCACGATGGCCGTGAGCTCGGAGTCAAGAAGGTCATCAGTATCGACGTTGTGTCCCTCACCAATGCTGAGCTCTTCGCCCGTGCACTTCATCCAGAACTCTCCGAACATACCCGCGGCCTTACCAGTGACCATGTAGTTGTTCCAGAGCTTCCTGCCCTCATGCTCACCACCAACCACGTCAAACGTGATAGCGATGTACTTAGCCTTCGGACCCTCTCTCACCTCGGACACATCCGAGACCACCACATCATATGGCCCCTCTTCCATTGGCCCGAAAGCCTGTGCCTCACCTAGGTCAAGTTCGATCTCTGGACACATTTGAATTTCTCCTTTTGATTAGATGTCCAATCGTTGGACTAGGAAACTGCGACAGAGACTTTGGTCCCTGCCTTGGCCCCACTACGAGGGCCTGGTGAACCCCAGAAGGCCTTTACCTTCTCACGAATCTCGGTGTAACTGAACGCCGTTTCTTCTGGGTCCAGACAACCGAGCCTACTCTTGCAGATGTGCTTCTTGTCGGTTACAGTGCGCGACGTGAACTTGCCGTCATTGTTGACGTAGCAGTACCACACTTCGTCGAACATACGAGGGATGTCCTCACGCAACGAACCAATCAGGAGCGGCTGATACTGACGCACAAGACCTGAGTCCGTCGTGTCCTCGAACTGATGCGCAGTATAGATCACGTTGTACGGGAGACTCAACGTCCACTCAGCGAACTGACTGAACATGTTCTTTGAACCTCCGAAGTCCTGAATGCGCGGGATAAAGAGGTTCTCCTTCAGTGCTTTAGTCCATGAAGTACTGTACCCGAAGGAGTCCATAGACTTGGCACCCTTCAGCATGCAGTACTGATTGAGTGCTGTGGCGCTGTCCACGATGAGAGTCGAGAAGCCACCTTCCTCTGTCCAATCATCAATCTGCTCCGTGGCGCGGTCAAGAGCCATAGGCAACTTAACGAATCCGTGCTTGCCCCTCTCTTTTTCCTCCTCGCGCTCACCAATGGTAGCGTAGATGATATCCTCTGGCTTCTTCTTGATGATACCTGCCTTGATAGCCCACATCACGCTGAGCATACCGTCGTCGAAGTCCAGCGTCCGTGTACCCGGCCATGTGTGAGCCTTCACGGTCTTGCCTGAGCCAGGAGCTCCCCAAAGGAGTATCCGCCAAGGTCTATTGAATGGATGTTTCTGGAGTGTTTGTGCTTTCATCTGCCTCAGCCTTTCAGTTTGGGTGGTACTAGCTGTGGGATCTGAATTGCAGATGATGGCTGCCCACCACCGTGGTGCTCATGTACTGCATTGGTCAGTACAGCTAGTA
>Ga0255055_10002514_pt1 | contig 12880 bp, 9 predicted proteins | sample JV7_2_27_MG_FD_188633 | JGI IMG/M metagenome (GOLD analysis project Ga0255055, IMG submission 188633) | Seawater microbial communities from Jervis Inlet, British Columbia, Canada - JV7_2_27 | ecosystem: Environmental > Aquatic > Marine > Inlet | place: Canada: British Columbia | collected...
GCGCCAAAGAAGTCCCGGTCGACATCGCGGCCGAAGATTGACACCTGGGCGAGCATGTCCTTCTCCATATGGAAATCGATCGGGTCGTGCATGCGATCGGCGGGCCACATAGGCACGCCTTCCATTCCGGGAAGGCCTGGTTCATTGCCGATGAGATCAAGACGAGCTACAGGCCATGAGGAGGTACCGGCAAATTCATAGGAACGAACCCGTCGGAGCGGGTAGATGAATTCCGTGTCCTCCGCTGAGACAAGCGACGCATTTGTCCAATAGTGGTATCGACCTGGAATGGCAGAAGGGTTGAAGAGCATGACGTCCTGGGCCAGTGCGCACCGATCGGGAAACAAGGTTAGCGTGATCGTCCACCGCATGCCGGACATGTGTTCAAGTCCCCCGACAACAATGGAGGCGCTGCCATCTTCGCTCTCTCGCATGTCCCAATTGACCGGGCTGGCTGACGTCGGCGCATGAGCCACTGGAAAGCTGAATTCCACTCCCCCGGAAAAAAAAGCACCCCTGATCGCCAGGGGTGAGAATTTGACGGTCGGGTTCTTGTAGAACACTTCCCGCTTCGATACTTTGTCGTAGACAGAATAGACCCTACCCCCCAGATCCGGGATAGCCGTCACCCGGAGATAAGTGTTTTCAATCACAAGCGTTGGATAGGTGACGTCACTCGGCTTGGACGCAATCTCATCCTGGAGCGTGTAGGGATAGATATAGGCTACGCCATATTGCGAGCGAAAAACTGGATTTCTGTTCTCGCCCTGTAGCTTATAGGTCGGGAGCGTCAATTCGCCTGTGGAAATCGAGACACTGGTGACATTGTGCTTGGCCATTTTGCTCCTTATAGATAGTCGAGGATCAAGCGCGGCCAGACCTATCGGAATGTGATGGAGGTCGAGAGACCTTCCGTAAGCCAGCGCCGCAAGATAAGGGCTAGTAGCAGGGGAGGGATCAACCCTAGCGTCATGGAGACAGAGATCAAAGAGTAGCTGGCATCTGGATTGCCTGCGATGGCGGCGATGAGTACCGGGCCAGTGTGTGTATCAATTGACTGCGTTAGAAAGCGGGCGAAGAGGAACTCGTTGTAAGAGGTCATGAAGGCGAAAGCCGCGGCTGCGACCAAACCGGGCAGCGCGATCGGCAGAACAACCCGAGTAAGCGATTGGATCGTGCTGCACCCGTCGATCAGTGCTGCGTCTTCGAAATCGGTCGGGATGCCGTTGAAATACAACGTGAGAAACCAGATGGTAAATGGGAGTGTGAGGACCAGATAGACCAGAATGAGCGAGAGATGGGTGTCTAGCAGGCCGAGTGACCGAATGATGACGTAGTAGGGGATGGCTATAGCAATGACCGGCAGCAGACGGCTGCCAAGGATGAGGTTGAACGAGGCGCGCTTACCTCGGAACGTCATACGGGAGAACGTATAGGCGGCAAGCGGGCCGATCACGAGATTGATAAGCATGACAATGGTCGCGACCAGGAAGCTGTTCTTCAGAGCTGCTGGAATCAGGCGTGCCTCCTGAGAAATTCGGCTGCGCAGCGAACTACCTATTACATCGAGGTCGGTAGGAATTTTTCCGGTAAAGACATAATCGTAGTTATCAAGGGTTGGGTTTTGAGGGATAAAACGCGTCGGCTGACGCAGCAGCTCCTTTTCCCCCTGGATGCTCGCGATGGCCACCCACAACAGCGGTCCAACGATGAAAATGAGCAGCAGCAGGGCGACCGAATTTAAAGCGACCGGCTTAATGAGCCTTCTGATCTTCACGCGCATAACTGCCTCATCCGATCACACTCCTACACGGTTGAGTCTTCAGTTCGTAGCAATCGTAGATAGATAAGAATCAGAACCAGAGTAATCATGGCGATTATGATCGAGAGTGCAATACCGTGCCCAAGGTCGAGCGATTTAAAGATTTCGGCATAGGCGAACCAGCTGATCAGCGCGGTAGCATCCGCCGGGCCACCGCCAGTCATCACAAAGATCGTATCGAATGTGAGAATGGCAGTCATGGTTTCGTACACTGCAACGACAAGAAGCACAGGCCTTAGAAGCGGCATAGTCACATACCGGAACACCTGCCAGGTGCCCCCTCCGTCGATCTTGGCGGCTTCGTAATACTCATCGGGAATCAGCTGTAAGGCTGCAAGGAAAAAAATCGCCACCAGCGGACCTTCCTTCCAGATGAAGGCCATGATCAGACTCAACCTGGCAAGCGAAGGGACGGCGAGGAAAGGGATGTAATCTTCGATGAGCCCCGCCGAGAACAGTAGGGAGTTGAGTATTCCGAAGTCAGCGTTGAGCAGCCATTTCCATAGAAGACCGCTCACGACAGCCGGTAAGGCCCAGGGCAACAAGATGACGATTTTTAGGGGTCCGGCCAACCTGACTGCAGAGTTCAGAAGCAGCGCAACACCAAGCCCGTAGAGGATGACGCCGATCACAACCGCCACCGTGTAGATACCGGTGACTTCCATCGAGTTTCTGAAGTAATAACTTGAGATGACCTCGATAAAATTGTCGAGTCCGATAAAGGGGTGATCGTTCGGCCGAATGAGAAGGTTTCTGTAAAAGCTCGTTCGGACGGCGTGGATGATCGGGTAGATAGCGAAAATTGCGACGACCAGCAAGACAGGTAGGATGGATAGATAGGGATACGCTCTTCGTCCGATTTTCACACCACCTGCCTTACGCACTGTTACAAATCCAATCCCTTCCTACCACATACTAAGCTGGTCTCGGAATTAAATACATGGAGGGCAACCCTCACGAATGATAGTCGCCCTCCATTGATGTACTCGCCTACCTATCGACTAGCTAGTTCATTCCACTGGTCAGCCATATTGTTGAGCGTAACCATCGTATCTTGCTGGCCGAGGATAGCCTTGTGGATTTCCGCTCGGGTGAAGATGTCCCAGGCGCCGAACCACGGCGTCAACCCCTCCTTGGCTCGGGCCAACTCTGCGTTTTCAGCGATGACATCCACATCGCCCCATTGGCCGAACGCTTCCCGGACATCGGGGTCTTCAAATAGTGGCAGCTGTGCGAAGCCCAGGCCGTTCTCTACTGCCCAGCGCTCAACCACCTCGTATTTGCCGTCAGTCTTTCCACCGAAGTAGCCCAGGAAATTTCCTGCGCATTCTAGTGCCGCATCGCCCATTTCTGCTACCGCGGGGGTCATTGCATAGAATCGAACGTAGCCAACGGTGTTGTGGCTTGAGCCCGGCATCAAACCGATATTGAAGCTACCTGCGTAATCGCCACTACCTTCGAGATTCAGGGCCGCTACGTTGTACTGTGGGAAGATCGTGAAGGTATGCGCTCCGGATTGCATGCTCGCAACCTGGTCGAGTTCAAGCGTCGTCAGGCTCGCCGGATCGAACAGCTCAGCTTCATAAGCCTTCCTTAGCCATTCAATCGCTTCAAATGCCGCGCTGCCTTCCTCGTTAAAAGTCGGCTGGTTGTCGGCATCAAAGAGTGCTTCATCCCCATCATGTCGGGCATAGATCATCGAGATCATGGCCTCGATGGATGCGCCTTCCGTTTGAGAGAAAGCGAGGATCAGGGGATAGTCAACGACTCCTGCTTCCTTGAGCGCTACTGACATGTCCCAGACGTCCTGCCAGGTATCCGGCGGGGAATCAAAGCCAGCCTCTTTCAAATGCTCGTCGTTGTACACGAAGTCGATCGTATCTGCGTAATACGACAGTCCATAAACGTCATCTTCATAGGTCATTCCCTGAAGCGCGTACGGTGCGAGCTCACCACTGTATTCGGAAACCTCTGGGAATTCTGCGTCGACCGGAGCAATCCAGCCTGCAGAAGCCCATTCATCGAGCCAGTGATCGGAACCGTACAGCAATGGCGGAGGATCGCCAGCCGCGAACCGGGCGACCATTGTGTCGTGATAATCAGGCCAGCCGTAGTCCTGCAGATTGATCTGGCATTGCGGATTGGCAGCCTCGAAGTTCGCGATATTGTCCTGGATCGTGTCCAATCCGTAGGACCAGACGACAAAATCCAGCGAGGTCACTTCGCCCGTAGCCGGCTCCGCCTCATCTACTTCAGGTGCTGCTTCTTCCTCATCTCCGGTGGTACTGCAACCGGCAGCCAACACGGAAACAATCAGGACACTTAGAAGAAGTAACAGAGCTTTTCGGGTGGTTCTAAACATTCTCTTCTCTCTCCAATCTGAATTGCAGGGAATAGTGAACTGTTGGTAGATGACAGAATTTGCCTCTACTTATATAGAGGTTCCACCTCCTCTCAAATGGAACGCTGCAGGTCCAGCGCTAACATGGGATCTCGGATGTTGAATGTGGGTGCTTTATCTGAATCGGCCTCAATTAGTTAGACCAAGCTGGCTTTAGACGGACCATACCCGCCACTCGCGACCAGCTACAGCTCATTCCCCAATATTCATTCCCAGCCTTGTTCTTACAGCGAATGAAGTTTCTAAAGGAAATTAATTAAGCTGCTGGAATTGCCCATCATGGTAGACGAATCCAAATCGTTTGTCAACCAGCTTTCATCTGCATCATGGACGACGAATGTCCCGATCTGCACTCGTGCAAATTAGCACTAACTGTAGCGGTTAGGCGGTAGCCCGCTGCTACCTGATCTTTCCCTGGCTAATCTGGAAACGAAAGGATGCACACAGACACAACATCTTGACAACGACTTAGAATAAACCTATTCTTAATAAGGAACATTTATTATGAGGAGGATACTGGCAGGATCACCCTATGCATTTTGAGAAGGACATAGCTGCTCCAAGTCGCGCGAGGGCGCGAAACACTCAATTAGTGCTCCGGACGATCTTCACGGACGGACCTATCAGCCGCGCCGATCTCTCGCGAATTACCCGGCTTACGCCACCTACCATCTCAGATGTGGTCGCTGGGCTCATTCAGGATGGACTTGTTGAGGAGATGGGCCTGGCCCCCTCCTCTGGAGGTCGCCGCGCCATTCTTTTGCGCGTCATCGATGATTCACGCCAGCTTATCGGGATCGATCTATCCAGGCGTGACTTTCGAGGAGCTCTATCCAATCTGAGAGGAAGCATACAGCAGCGAGTCAGTTTGTCACTAAATGGGGCGGACGGTGAGACCGCCCTGAATATGGTGTATGACCTGGTCGATTCCTTGATCGATTCTTCCACCAAGCCGATATTGGGAATTGGCATCGGAGCTCCCGGACTTATCGACGCGGCCAGGGGGGTATTGCAGCAATCGGTGAACCTAGATTGGCGCCACATTCCCTTGCGGAACTTGCTGCAGCAGCGCTACGGATTTCCTGTGTACCTTGCTAACGACTCTCAAGCATCAGCCCTTGCCGCTTATGCAGCAGAGAATCGCGGAGGCAGCGAATTGCCTTTGGTGGTCATAAATATTGGTTGGGGAGTTGGAGCCGGCATCATACTCAACGGCCAGCTTTTACACGGCAGCCCGGTAGGTGCGGGAGAGATTGGCCACGTACAGGTTGTGCAGGACGGAGAACAATGTGCGTGTGGCCACTATGGATGCCTGGAAACCATTGCCAGCAGCCAGGCGATCGTTAATCGACTTCGCGTCATTGCCGCGCGAAGCCCTGACAACTCGATCGGTTCCTATGTCAGCAGCCCCGATGAAATCGATCTTGAGATCGTCATTCTAGCCTTCAACGAAGGCAATCAAGACGTTCGTGATGTGATTCTGGAGGCCGGGACTGCGCTGGGGATCGCTGCTGCGAATTTGGTGGGCGTCCTGGGAAGCTGTCGGATTCTGATCGGGGGAAACGTGGCCCATTTTGGCCAATTCCTGCTTGATGCTATTCGGGAAGAGATGAGCATGCGAACACTTCCCTCGCTTGCTCAACACACTGAACTGGGGATGGCGGAGGAGGGATCCGACATGGTGATGATCGGGGCCTCTGCGTTGATCCTTCAGCATGAATTAGGTCTGCTATGAATTCTCCGGCCTCGATGGAATCAGCTGGCCCTGGGGAATTCTGTATGAGTGAGGTGGGCCTGCTCGTGCAATAACAGGGATCAAGATGAACCCATCTTTCACATTAATCGCACCCAAGAAGCCCCCCCCTCTCGACGATTTGTTCCGCCCTGCTGTACTGGCAAATCATCATTTCTTGGAGGAAGCTAACCTCGGCGGTACAGGAATTCCCTTGGTAATTGGGCTGGAGCGTTTGGGAGGCGAGATCTCGCGCTTTGAAACCCTTGTATATCCCGAAGGACACGACCGCGCGGATGCAAATCTAGGCTACATCGAAAGGATCCTAAAGTTCCTTCTGTGGCAGCGTGGAGGCTGGAAAATATATGTCGGAGGGCCGAGAAGCATCGGAGAGTACCTTCGAGAATGCTATTCGGCGAATGGAAATCGCAGCTTCGACTATCACTTCATGGGTGAAGATGTCTACGAAAAAACCTTTTCAGTCGTCCCATGTGATCCCGCCGATGTTCCAGCAGCATCAGAGCGCGGGAAGCCGTTGGGAGGACACCTGGACGGGTGTCGCATCGGATTCGACCTGGGTGCTTCGGATCGGAAAGTCTCAGCTGTGATCGACGGCCGAGCGGTCTTCAGCGAGGAAGTCGTCTGGGAGCCGAAAATTCAGAACGACCCCGAATACCACTGTCGAGAGATTATGAATTCGCTGAAGAAAGCCGCGGAGCAAATGCCGCGCGTGGATGCCATAGGAGGAAGCGCAGCCGGTATCTACATCGACAACCGGGTTCGTATCGCATCACTATTTCGCGGCATCCCGAAGGAACGCTACGGCGAAGTAAGAAGTTTGTTTCATCGCATCCAGGACGAGATGGGCGTGCCGCTCGAGGTGGTTAATGACGGCGATGTCACGGCCTTGGCTGGCTCGATGTCGTTGGAGGATGTTGGGGTCCTGGGAATCGCGATGGGCTCGAGTGAGGCAGGCGGATACGTAGATATGGAGGGCAACATCACGGGTTGGCTGAATGAACTTGCCTTCGCACCAGTGGACTACAACCCGCTAGCGCCAGAGGACGAGTGGTCGGGAGATCGCGGGGTTGGCGCCCAGTACTTCTCACAGGAATGCGTCTTCCGTCTGGCCTCGAAAGTCGGGATAGAAGCGCCAGGTGAGATATCGAAGGCGGCCCAACTTGAATATGTACAGGAGAAGCTCGAAGCAGGTGAGGCGCGTGCAGAGCTAATTTGGCAGAGTATTGGATGCTACTTGGGGTATGCCATTGCCCACTATGCTGATTTCTATAACTTGAAGCACGTTCTGCTTCTGGGTCGCTGCACCTCCGGCAGAGGAGGGATGCTCATATTAGATGGCGCCACTGAAGTCATCGAAGACGAGTTCCCTTCGATCGCCGCTCAAGTCAACATCCAACTTCCCGATGAGGGGAGCCGCCGAATTGGACAGGCGATCGCGGCAGCCAGTCTACCGGCATTTGGTTAAGAGAGAGGCCAGAATGAATTTTAATCTTGATACGGCCGAGATCTACGTTCCGGATGATCTTGCTCTAGATCTGGCACTTGCGCGCACGACTCACATGGGTATCGGTGCGCATCAAGATGATCTCGAGATCATGGCCTTCGACGGCATCTCAGCTTGTTTTCAGAGCCCAGATCGATGGTTCGCCGGAGTGGTAATGACCAGCGGAAGCGGTTCACCGCGTGAAGGCCCGTATGAGCGTTATACCGACGACGAGATGCGACTCGTGCGCATTATTGAACAAATGAAAGCTGCCATGGTCGGAGAATACTCGGCTCAAGTCCTCCTGGATTACTCGAGCTCCAGTGTGAAGGACGGCGGCAACACAGAGCCCGTGGAGGACCTGGCCAAGATTCTTGTTGCAGCGCGGCCAGAGGTGATCTACACGCACAATCTAGCAGACAAGCACGATACCCACGTGGCGGTGACATTACGGGTGATCGACGCGATCAGGAATCTGCCGGATGACGCCCGCCCAAAGCATCTATTTGGTTGTGAGGTCTGGCGTGACCTGGATTGGCTGCCGGATGAGGACAAGGTGGTCTTCGACCTCTCAGCCCATGAGAACCTTCAAGCGGCATTGCTGGGTGTATTTGATTCTCAAATCTCCGGCGGGAAGCGATACGATTTAGCAACCATGGGACGCCGGCGAGCCAACGCCACCTACTATGCGTCTCACGGAACGGATGTCGCCACCGGCATGGCCTTTGCCATGGATCTCACGCCTCTCATCCACGGCGGCGAGCCGGACGCTTACGCCTATCTCAAGAGCTTCACCGAGAAATTCAATGATGATTTAAAGGGTCGATTGAATCGACTCGAAGCGGCCGCTAGTTGAGTCTCCATTCTGAAATATTCGAACAGCCGATAATCCTGGGCCGACTCCTGGAGAACTCCTTCGGGATCGTGCAAGGTATCGCGCGCAAGGTTCTCACCCAGAACATAGCCTTTGTGTTCCTGGCCGCGCGAGGCACATCCGATAATGCCGGCCTCTTTGCCAAATACGTTTGGGGGGCATTCAATCAGCTCCCGATCGCGCTGGCAGCGCCTTCTCTCTTCACGCTCTATGAACGGCCGCCAGATTTGAGAGAGGCGCTGGTTGTGGGCATTTCCCAATCCGGACAGTCGCCCGATATCGTTCGTGTTGTTGAGGAGGGACGCCGACAGGGAGCACCAACAATGGCCATCACGAACGACCCGAGATCTCCCCTGGCCCAAAATGCGGACTACGTCATCAACGTTGGCAGCGGTACCGAACAGGCGGTGGCGGCGACAAAGACCTATACCGCCCAACTCTTAGCGATTGCGATGTTCTCGGTAGCCTTAAGAGGAGATCGCGAACGGTTCCGACATCTTGCGAGCCTGCAGCGCTGGGTGGAGCAGGCGCTGGAGCAAGATGAGGCGATCGCCTCCTCGGTTGAGCGCTATCGAGATATGGAGCAATGTGTCGTTCTGGGTCGTGGCTATAACTATTCCACCGCCTTCGAGTGGGCCCTCAAGCTCAAGGAGCTGGCGTATGTGATGGCTTCGCCATTTTCTTCCGCCGATTTTCAGCATGGCCCATCGGCCATTCTCTCAGAGGGCTACTCCGTGTTTGCAGTTGCGCCGTCCGGAGCTGGCTCGACGGATATGATCGACTTATTAACTCAACTGGTAAATGAACGTAAGGTAGACCTCCTGGCGATCTCGAATGAGGAGAATCTCTTGACTCAGTCCCATGCCCCGATTGCGTTGCCCGAGGATATGCCGGAATGGCTCACTCCGATTGTCAGTATCGTGTCGGCTCAATTGGTCAGCTATCACCTGGCGCGTGCCAAAGGTCTTGACACCGAGAATCCCCGCGGACTGCAGAAGGTGACCCGGACCTGGTAAGCCCTTCGACCAGGGAAAGAAGATCAAGCATGATCGCCCCTGAACTCGTCGTGATGGCGGCTGGCATCGGGAGCCGATACGGTGGATTGAAGCAGATCGATCCCATCGGCCCAGGGGGTGAGAGCATTCTGGACTACTCCCTCTACGATGCAATCCAGGCCGGTTTTCGAACGATTGTCTTCGTCGTATCTGGAGCAACAGAAGATGCGTTGCGGCAGCAAGTCGAAGCAGCCATCGGCCGGACTTGTGATACGGCATTCATAGTCCAGGAGCTGCACGATCTGCCAGACGCTGCGGCTGTCCCTCCAACAAGACAAAAACCCTGGGGCACCGGTCACGCGGTACTCACCTGCAGGCACATCGTCACCTCCCCGTTTGGGGTTATCAACGCAGATGATTTCTACGGTCGCGGTTCTTTGGAGATCCTGTACGAATACCTTACAGGTGTCGCAGTTCAAGGCGATCCTGGGTCGTATAGCATGGTTGGCTTTCTGCTGGGCAATACTCTGAGCGAGCACGGATACGTGTCACGCGGCATATGTACTCAAGACGCCGATGGGTACCTGCTGGGAGTGGATGAGCGCACGCACATCGAGCAATCAAGCGGTTCTATTCGATGGACCGAAAATGGAAAGGACTGGACAGAAATTCCAGCAGAGACGCGGGTGTCGATGAACATCTGGGGGTTCACGCCTTCGATCTTTACGGAATTAGAGAGTCTCTTTGGAGATTTTCTCAGGGCGCGAAGTACCGAACTCCTTGAGGCGGAGTTCATGTTGCCCGAAGCCGTCAATTCGCTCCTCAACGAAAAGAAGGCGACCGTAAAGGTGCTTCCAACGGACGAACGCTGGTTTGGAATGACCTATCAGGCTGACAAGGTGCGAGCCGAGCAAGCCATTTTGTACCTGATTCAAGAAGGTGTCTATCCCGAGAACCTATGGAAACAGGAATGACCCCCGATTTTTCGAATATCGTCCGCCAATTTGAGTTTGAGGGGGATTTTGTATTGGCCGGCCCCTATGGCAGCGGCCACATCAATGATACTTACACAGCCATCTTTCGCATGAATAGCAAGAATCGGCGATATATTCTCCAGCGAATTAATCATCATGTCTTTAGAAATCCCGAAGGTCTAATGAATAACATCGAGACCGTTACGGATCACCTTCGGCAAAAAATTCTAGCGGCAGATGGCGATCCCCAGCGAGAAACGTTAACTCTCATTCCGACACACGAGGCTGAATGCTACAAGCGAACAGAGTCAGGCGAGTACTGGCGAGCCTACATATTCATTGAAAATGCAAGAACGTATGAAAGAGTTGAAAGTTTGGATCATGTCTATAACGCAGCGTGGGCATTCGGCAATTTTCAGAATTTGCTAAGCGATCTTCCCGTTAGCCTCCTGACCGACACGATCCCGGGTTTTCACAATACTAAGAAGCGCTTTGAGGCTTTCCTTCAAGTGGTTGACGCAGACGATCACAACCTCGCCCAAACAAGCAAGAGCGAAATTGAATTTGTCATGAGCAAAAAGGAGCAGACATCAATACTGGTTGATCTCATTGAGCAAGGCGAGCTTCCGGAGCGCATCACTCACAACGACACCAAGCTGAACAATGTGATGATCGATGACGACACCGGGGCAGGCATCTGTGTCATCGACTTGGATACCGTGATGCCGGGACTATCGCTTTACGACTTTGGAGACTCTATCCGCTCCTTCGCGAACCCTGCTTCTGAAGATGATCGCGATCTCTCCAACGTGCAGCTCGACATTAATGTCTTCGACCGGTTTACCCAGGGCTACATGGAGGCGGTGCGGGATACTCTTACGCCTTCGGAGATTGAGTACCTGCCTCTTTCCGCAATGCTAATGACGCTTGAGTGTGGAATACGATTTCTTGCAGATCACCTGCAAGGAGATACATACTTTAAGATACAGAGGGAGAACCACAATCTCGACCGCTGCCGCACACAGTTCAAACTTGCCCAGAGCATGGAAGAGCACTTCGACGAAATGGTGAACATCGTCGAGAAGTATCATTAGCGAATCCACAGCCCTGCTCGGCACCCTCGAAAATTTCAGACTGTCTTCGAGCAGATCGCCAGAGGAGAAACTTCCCCAGGAAAACAATGGGAGAGGAGATTGATTCATGGCTAGCAAAGAGCTCAGAGTAAGCGAGGCGCAAATTGCGGTGCATTGGCAGGAGGAAAACAAATTCTCACCCCATCAGGGATTCATTGCTCAAGCCAATATGACCGATCCGGATATTTACCAGCGCTTCAGCCTGGAGAATTTTCCGGATTGTTACAAGGAGTACGCGGACCTACTCGACTGGGACCGCTACTGGACCACCATGCTGGATACCAGCAATGCTCCCTCCTGGAAGTGGTTTGTGGGCGGTCTGCTCAACGTCTCGTACAACTGCATCGATCGCCATTTGCCGCAGCACCGGAACAAGGCCGCCCTTATCTGGGTCCCGGAACCGGAGGACGAACCCCATGTCGCAATCACCTATCAAGAGCTCTACGTTCGCGTCAACGAGTTCGCAGCTGTGCTGCGAGACCATTGTGGGTTGAAGGCCGGAGATCGCATCACAATCCACATGCCCATGGTGCCCGAGCTGCCGATCACGATGCTGGCTTGTGCCCGCCTGGGTGTCATCCACTCGGTGGTTTTCGGCGGGTTCAGCGGACACGCTTGCGGTGAGCGCATCGCCGACTCCGGCAGCAAAGTACTGATCACAATGGACGGCTACTATCGGAACGGTAAGCTGCTTGATCATCGGGTCAACGGCGACGAAGCCGTCGCAACTGCGAAGGAGCTGGGACAAGAAGTTGAAAAGATGCTGGTCTGGCGCCGCAAGCGAGGCGAATACCGATCCAAAAGCAAGATGGTCGACAAGCGAGATTTCTTCGTGGACGAGCTGCTAACTGATCAGCGTGGGGTTCGGGTTGATCCGGTGCGTATGCCGGCTGAAGCGCCGCTGTTTTTAATGTACACAAGTGGGACAACGGGCAAGCCAAAAGGCTGCCAGCACTCGACCGGTGGCTATCTCGCCTATGTGGCCGGCACCTCGAAGTATGTGCAGGACATTCATCCCGAAGATGTGTATTGGTGCATGGCGGATATCGGATGGATCACCGGGCATTCCTACATCGTGTACGGTCCGCTCGCACTTGGAGCGACCAGCGTCTTATATGAAGGGGTCCCCACCTTCCCCGACGCCGGCAGACCCTGGCGCATCGCGCAACAACTCAACGTCAACATTTTCCATACCGCACCCACAACCATCCGCATGCTTCGCAAAGCGGGGCCTGACGAACCCGCCAAATACGATTTCAAATTTAAGCATATGACCACGGTTGGTGAGCCGATCGAACCCGAAGTCTGGCGATGGTATTACCACGCGGTCGGAAAAGGGGAAGCAGTCATTGTCGACACCTGGTGGCAGACCGAGACCGGCGGATTCCTCTGCAGCACCATGCCCGCCCTTCATCCCATGAAACCGGGGAGCACGGGGCCGGCTT
>Ga0255055_10002516_pt1 | contig 12876 bp, 12 predicted proteins | sample JV7_2_27_MG_FD_188633 | JGI IMG/M metagenome (GOLD analysis project Ga0255055, IMG submission 188633) | Seawater microbial communities from Jervis Inlet, British Columbia, Canada - JV7_2_27 | ecosystem: Environmental > Aquatic > Marine > Inlet | place: Canada: British Columbia | collected...
CGTCTTCACGCCGGTGATGAAGTTAACCGATGCCGCCGAACGCATGAGTCTAGGTGAACTTAATGTAAAAATCGACATCAAATCCAGAGACGAAATCGGTCTATTGGCCCAAGCGATCGGACGGATGCAGACCAGTTTAAGGCTGGCCATGAACAGGCTCCGCCGCAAACGCTAAAGGTGGAGCACTCCGCGCAGTCCTTGCGCTCCGTTTGATGAGCGCTTCGCTTGTTGAACACATCAATTTCTAAAATCAAGACGTAAAATCCCGCATAGTGCGGGGAGGTAAAAAGCAAAGCAGCGGGAGAATTTATTAAGCCTAAATCCGCCTCAGGCGGAGCTCCTAAAGGCTCGCAGAGCCGCTCTTCAAGGCCTGAAGGGCCGATCTTTAAACTGTAGTTCCCGTAATGCTGATTTCGATGGACCGTTGACGGGGACGGTTGTCATGGTTGATGGCGACAACCTGCTGCCAGGTTCCCATTTTCAAGCGCCCTTTCCGGATCGGCAGGGCGATTGAGGGGCCCAATAAAGCGGCCTGAACATGGCTGTGACCGTTGCCGTCATGCCAGGCCTTTTCATGCTCATATTCAAGATCAGGCGGCGCCAGGCGATTAACAGCTGCCATTAAATCTCTCACCACCCCGGGTTCATATTCGATAGTCGTCAGTGAACCCGTCGAACCTACCATTGTGGCACAAAGAGCTCCGTTTTCAACTTGCGATTCATGAATCATGTTCTCCAGTAGCGCTGTAATGTCGCGGATGTCCGGTCCTGTGTCCAGACTGACATTAACGGATTGGCAATACATGGATACCGATTTCATATTTTCCCTCCATCGGGCAAACATTTTTTTCAAGGCGTCAACAAAGATACACAGAATGTCAAAATTTGTACAAGTTATATCTTTTTATATACAATGTCTGTTTGATTAGGAAAGCCAAAAAATCGTATATTCTCAGCCAATTAGATTTTATGCACCGACGACCGTACACAAAAATGCACACAATTCGCTTAAATTCTTTGCCGTAAGTTAATAAATTGAAGTCAGGTTCATTTTTTTATAACAACATAACTATTTAAATTATATAAAATAACCGGTCATACTCTAAAATTTATCGCCCATTGATGCGATATTGGCAGGGAAATTGCTCACTATTTTATTCTGTACATTCCAGTCCAAAGAGGTAGGGAAGAAAGAGGTAAGGAAGATGGAACGCAGAATAGGAAGACGCTATCGGGTTCAGCCGGGCACATTTGCGGTGCTGAGGTCCACATCCATCGAGCTGAGCAAAATTAAAGATATGAGCATGGGCGAGATTGCCTTTGCGGTGATAAAGTCCAAGCCCATTAAAATGGGACAAATTATCAATATCTCAAAAGACGGGTTGGCGTTTCATTATATCGATCGTCATGGCGGATCAAATGGCCTGTTCAAAATGGATATTTTATTCGCCCCGGACGCATTCTATCTGGATCGTCTGCTTTTTAAACCGGTCTTTGATTTTGAGATAGAAACAGACATCCCCTTAAACTCGTTTACAATTCGCAAATGCGGCGTACAATTTGGTGAACTCAGTTCTCAGCAGCGTTCCCGCTTAGAGTATTTCATCAGCAACCATACCATCGGTGCGGCGGACTTCAATACGGCATTACAGCCCTGGGATGCAGGGAAAATGGTGCCTTATAATGCACAAGAGATCCTCGAATCAAGCGTATAACATCTCGTTATTTCTGCAACCTGATGAAAATACAGGGTAATTTTTGAGGCCTGAGTTTTTGCCTCAATCATGGAATAATGGAATTAATGAAAAATAAAAGAAAATATCCGAGAAAATTTTGCTCCGAATCCTCTTTTTTTGCGACGCGATACGGCATCCACGAGTGTTACATCAAAAACCTGGGCGACAAAGGTGCATTTATTGAAACCGATTTATTTTTGCCTGAAGGAAATGTCGTAACGGTGGCCATGCCTGCCAGCGCGCAAAATAGCGGTATTAAACGAAAAGGCAAAGTGATATGGACGGATCGATATGGATTTGGTGTGGAATTCAGGGATGCCATCCATATTTAGATCGTTTTAAGATGCCTTCAAATAAATTAAATCATGCGGCCGCGCCATAGCTGCCGCTTTTATCCGGGGTTCTATTTTTTGACAGGATCTACAGGATTTTCAGGATTTTTTATTCTTTCTCACTTCCCGGCCGGGTGCGCCCGGCCTCCGTCCCGGCGGGACAACGGAGGATGGATCGGCGACCGGCCCTTGCCAGACTCTGCGTGGTTCCAGTCACAGCGCTTGCTTACCATAATCAGTTCAAAATCATCTCCTATTACAATTATGTGAAACAAATTACATAATAGTTAACACCTTTGTTTCAGTACCGAGCCTGCCTGCAGTTCATCAATGTAGATAAGTATTTGTAATTTCTTGGAATATCTCGCTACTCCCTATAATGCACTGTTTTCGCATGATTTTTGCATTCAATAAAAGATGTTGGGGTATATTTACTGCTGCGTGCCAATAATTTCCGCAACTCGTTAAACCAATTTTTATATACAACTATATAACTATAAAGAACACATAAATGGGAATTGACAAAGGATTGGCACCAACGACGACATAGGGGGCTGTTTTATATGAGTAAAAGTCTTAATGGATTGAACCAAAAGGGATTTACTTTAATTGAACTCATATCGGTTATGATTATCATGGGGGTTATGGCATCGGTATCCATTCAGCGCTTTGACATTCTATCGGACAGCGCAAGCCAAAGAGTATTGCATGCGGGAATCAAAGAACTCAATATAAGAGAGTCATTAATATGGACAAATATAAAAATTTCGTTGGATGGATATACAAACGACGTGGATATATTCACTGCGGTAGAAAAGAATCTGGATCTGGGCAAAGGCTTTGAATGGAACCCCAATCCGCCGGATAGAGTAACGGGGGGTACCCTGACTTTCAAATCCGCAGCAAAGACGATTAAGCGACAGGAATCAACACAATCAGCTGCAGGCAAATGGCAGTGACCCCTTATTTCTGAAATCATCCACCTGAAAAAGCAGGGTCAGAAAGGGCCCTGCTTTTTTTGGTGCATAAATTCTCACAACAGCATAGCCGCAATTATTTTTACAAAACCAGCGACTCAACAAATCCCAGCAGCTGATTTAAGTTCTGACAGGGACGCACTTCATCACAATATTCCATATAGGTGCGCATTTCGCTGTCGCCTGAATACCAGAAATATTGAGTCTCCGGATTTAGCCAGATCACCCGCCGGCTTCTTTCGCGCATCTCATTTAAAATGCGTTCTTCCGGATTGGCGTAATTGGTTCGACCGTCACCGATAATAATCAACGTTGTTTTTTTATTGAGAATATCCAGGTACCTGTTTTTAAATTGTCGAAACGTCAGCCCGTAATCGGTCGCCGCATTGTATTCAATCTTAGCCTCTTTGAGCACTTTTTCGATTGCCAGATTGATTTCATAATCCTCAAAAACCTTAGTGACTTCATCCAGCCCCGCCACAAATACGAAGCTTCGCACCTGGGTGAAACATTCCTGCAGCGAATAAAGCATATTTAACATGAAGCGTACCGCTGACCACACGGACCCGGAGACATCACACAGAGTGACAATTTTGGCTTTTCGCAGCGGACGATTGCGGTAGAACAATTCCAGCGGAATGCCTTGATAGCCCGCGGCCCGGCGTAACATTTTTTTAATATCCAGAATCCCCTGTTTTTGCCTGGCGTAGCGCCGACTGATAGTGTCTTTTAGCCTGCGGACTAGCTGCTCGATGACCTCCCGCATGGTTTCCACTTCTTTTTGGGTCAGGGAGGCAAAATGGATTTCCCCCAGATGATCCAGTCGCTGTCGATAAGAAATATTTTTATCAGCAGTATCCGCATATGCCCGGCGGTGATGGGTTAACAGCCGACGGGCACTATCCAGACGGTTTTTAAAATGTGCGTCTAAATCCCGACGAACCTCCCAGTTCATCTGATCACGATGATCGGCGAAAAGCTGCTCCAGAGCCTCTTCGGCCGCATTGAGCCCCAGCATGATTTCAAGGCGGCGCGTCACCGCTCCTAAATTGGAACCCGGACCGCGGTTTTGATCGTCAGTGTCTGCTCCGATCTGCTGAAGCTGTTCAAAATAAGAAAGGGGGTCGCCGTCTAAAAAATCAAGCACTGCCTGAAAGGTCGTATCTACTTCTCCGGCCAGCGCCAGCGCTTGCAGAATATCGTGGATCTGTTCCGAAAGCGGTTCGGAACCGACGATCGAGGCATCCTGACGCAGCTCGTGGAAAAACATTTGATAAAGGCGCTCAAAATGATGCTGTTCCCTGCGGCTCTTGGCGAAATTGGCACGCAAAACCGCGGCAAATTGAGGCTCTTCCAGGATATCGACCAGTTTCAACTGATTCAGGCAGTCCAGCACCTCGGAGGTCGATACCCGCAGGCCCGCCGTGCGGGCGCAGGAGACAAATTTTAATACCAGGGTAACCATATGAAGAAATAATAGCGATTGAGCTAAGGTGACTAAAGTGATCTAAAGTGGGAAGTGACTAAAGTTAAGGTGTCGCTACGCTCTATCTTTTAAATATAAATGACAGAATTCCTTAACTTTAGGCACTTTAGTCACTTTAGTTCACTTCTCACTTTTAATTAATTGATCCAGCTTTCCCCTCACCAGATCCGCATCGGCCTGATATTTGAGAATCACATTCAAGGTGTCCCTGACCACTTCCGCAGACAGATCTTCGATTTGAAGTGCAATCAGCGCTTGCGCCCAGTCCAGGGTTTCCGAAACACAGGGCTTCTTTTTCAGATCCAGATTCCGAATTTTGTGGATGGCATCGAGCAACTGGCCGGCCAACCGATCCTTAATCTGAGGAATTTTAAGCCGGACGATGCGCATTTCAAGGTTGCGATCCGGATAATCGATATACAGGTGGATGCAGCGCCGCTTCAAAGCATCGCTCATATCCCGTGAATCATTTGACGTTAAAAACACATAGGGAATGTTACGCGCCGTGCGGGTGCCCAGTTCGGGAATGGATACCTGAAAGTCACTCAGCACTTCTAAAAGAAATGCCTCGAATTCAGGATCGGATTTGTCGACTTCATCCACCAGCAAGACAACCGGCTGCTCGGATGAAATGGCCTGCAGCAACGGTCGCGGTTGAATAAACCGTTCGGAAAAAAAAGCATCCTCCTGCGCCGCAATACGATCCACCGCTTCCGGCAGATTTTGAGCACCGGAAACCACATCGTCAATTTTTTCTTTCATCATCTGAGTATAAAGCAGTTGCTTGGCATACTCCCACTCATAAAGTGCTTTGGTTTCGTCCAGTCCCTCGTAACATTGCAGCCGAATCAATTCACGTCCCAGGCTGCGCGCAACGGCTTTTGACAATTCCGTTTTGCCCACTCCGGCAGGACCTTCCACCAGCACCGGTTTCTGGGTGGCCTGGGCCAGAAAAACAACCGTGGCAATTGTTTTTGAACAAATGTAGTCGGCTGACTCCAGCGATTCAGCCACATGGTCAACATCTTTAAATTTTTTCAATTTTTTACCCATAAAAATCCACCCTGCGATAGCGTTCGGTTGACAAAAGTATTTCTTAACACTTTCATAACACACTGCCCATCCACATTAAAGATAATATACAAAAGGACAGGTGGTTCGTCTATCGGCACCTTAGGGTCTCAAACTGAAAGCAACGCAAAGAATTTAAACGATGATCAGTTGTTTTATGCGACTGATTTGATTTCTACCCGATATTGTAGTACTTCAAAATTATCTTGAACATTAACGCTATTAATTCCAAGGCCTTCCAGATCCACTGAGTTTGTCGGCTGTCAAATAAAGGCCAACCGGAAATATAAGCCCTTTCTAAAACCATCCATTGTTTCGGGAGTCATCTACCATGACAAAATTAAAACACTTTCACCTTAGAAACGAAATGCTGGTTGCCAATGGTTTGGCCAACTTCGTGGGTGTATTCTTCGTGAACGCAATGTTATGGGTCGCTGAAGGATTTCCAGCTGATAAACAGATGTGGCAACAGGGATTACCCTATTGGGTGGATGCGCTTTTTACGCCATTTGCGTTTTCCTTTGTTGCCGTGATGACCCTGCTTTATGAAAAACCGATTCGACGCTATTTAAGTCTATCATTCAAGCAGGCCTCCATTCCTCAGGATCTTGAAACAACAGCCCGGCAGCGGCTGCTCAATGAGCCCTTTGTTCTTATCACTCTGAGTTTCAGCATGTGGCTTCTCTCCGCAGCTATTTATTCACTCATTCATTGGGCTTATGGATCTGGATCAAATATGGTTCAGCGAACCTTGTACAGTGCCCTCATCACCGGCGTCATCACGGTTACCGTTGCCTTTTTCATGCTGGAACATATTTTACAAAAAAAACTGGCACCTCTTTTTTTCCCAGATGGCGGACTCACCACCGTCCCCCAGACGTTGCGCATCCGAATCCGAACGCGCCTGATTGCGCTTCTGTTTGCCTGCAATCTGATTCCGCTCATAACCATAATGGTGAATCTGCAAAGAATCACAAGCACCCAGTCGGATTTTAGAACAGCAATCCAGCAGTTGCGTTCTGCCATATTTACGAATGCCTTTATTTTTATAGTTATTGGCATTTTTCTGACACTGCTTCTTGCCAGGAATTTATCGATTCCCTTTAAAGAAATCGTTCAGACCCTGAGAGGGGTCAGAAATGGTAGTTTTGACAAAAAGGTCCAGGTAACCACCAATGATGAAATCGGCTATACCGGTGATGTGATCAACGAAATGACCGCAGGACTCCAAGAACGCGAGCGCATGCAGCAGTCTCTGGATCTGGCCAAGGAAGTCCAGCAAAATCTGCTTCCCAATAAAGACCCCGAAATTGAAGGCCTGGATATTGCGGGCACCAGCATCTATTGTGAAGAAACCGGCGGGGATTATTACGACTATCTAATGACCGCTGAAAACGATCAGAAAAAGATCTGTGTGGTGGTAGGTGATGTCGCCGATCACGGCATCCCATCGGCGTTGCTCATGACCACGGCGCGCGCTTTTCTGCGGCAGCGCACATCGAGATCGGGTGAACTGGATCAGGTGGTCGCTGACGTAAACCGACAGTTGACCCGGGATGTCGAAGATTCCGGGCGTTTTATGACGCTGTTTATCTGTGAGATCGACCGCGGCAATCAGGTCATTCACTGGGTCAACGCCGGGCATGATCCGGCGATGATCTATGACCGCGAAGGCGGCAAGTTTGAGGAGCTTGCCGGAAATTCCCTGCCCCTGGGCGTTTCCGAGACAGCAGCATATCAAAAATTGGATAAAAAGATTATCCCGGGTCAGATAATCATGATGGGTACCGACGGTATCTGGGAGGCCCAAAACCCGCAAGGAGAAATGTTCGGCAAAGAACGTTTTAAGGACATTATCCGGGAAAATGCCGGTCGGCCGGCAAAAGATATCATTAAGACGGTTATCAAAGAAGTCGACCGTTTCTGCCATCCGCTCGAAAAAACGGATGATGTCACTTTGGTGATTACCAAAATTGAATGATTTGTTTTTAGGTACCCACACGGAATTTTGTTGATTTTGTTTTATGCTTCGTTTAAGCAAACCTACTAGAATCCATCTCAAAAATGCATTAAACACCCGATGGTAAAGCTTTAAACCTATAAAAAGTGCTTACAACAACAAATGAGCTAAAATTAAAAATGATCTAAAATGCCTAAAATTATGGTTTCGCTGCGCTCCATCTTTAATTATAAATATGATCGTTCGACCCAGAGGCTCTCGACGGGTGGAATTCCTCAACTTTAGGCATTTTAGCTCATTTTAGTCATTTTAGGCATTTCTAACTTTAGAACACCTTTGGAATTTTTTTTCTCTGTTTTCCAAGATAAACTGTTAATTTTGAGATAGCTTCTAAATAAATTGTGCCTGAGGTGCACCACTGAAACCAATTTTTGAATTCACAACGGGAGAATGAAATGGACAAACCGATTGAAAACTTTTGGCGGATCAGACTGGCGGATGTGAAAACGGCACTGGAAGCCAATAACTTTGAAGTCTTTTTAGCGGAAAAAAAGGAGAATGTGCATAAAATCGTCCTGGAGAATCTTATACCGCGATTAAAGCCCAAAACCGTATCCTGGGGCGGCTCCATGACGTTCACCGGGTCGGGCCTTTATAAAAAGCTGAAGGACAAAACGGATATCGAGGTCTGCGATACGTTCGACAGCAAGATTTCCGATGATGAAAAAAAACAACGGCGCCGGCAGGCGCTGCATTGCGATCTTTTTATCACCGGAACCAATGCCGTCACCGAAGCCGGACAGCTGGTCAATCTGGATATGATCGGCAACCGCATAGGAGCGTTGACCTTCGGACCCCGCTGGGTGGTCATTGTGGTCGGGCGCAACAAAATCGTACCCGATCTGGAGGAAGCCATGTTTCGGGTTAAAAATTATGTCGCCCCTGCCAATTCCATGCGGCTGGATAAAAAAACACCCTGCGTGAAGACGTCTTTTTGCGAAGAATGCAAAAGCCCTGACCGTATTTGCAACACCTGGGCGATTACCGAAAAATCCTTTCCAAAAGGCCGAGTAAAGATTATATTAATTAATGAAGATTTAGGCCTATAGACGGATTTAATCTTGACACGCAATCATCATTTTCTTAAATATCTTTAAAACATGCGGTAGGGGTGGCTGTATCCGGCCTGAGATTAGACCCTTGGAACCTGATCTGGGTAATTCCAGCGAAGGGAACATGTGGAAAAGATCCTCATCACATTTTCCACCAAGCCGTTTCCCGCTGGGAGCGGCTTTTCTTTTTTAAGCCGACACGATTTTAAATGGGAGATCACAAATCACAACTTGGGAGAACTAAATCATGAAAAATCTAAACGAAAAAGCGGCCCAAAATCTGGCCGCCATAAGAGAGCAAAAACCTTTGATTCATAATATTACCAATTATGTGGTAATGAATTTCACAGCCAACGCCCTGCTGGCAATGGGGGTTTCGCCCGTAATGGCCCATGCTCAAAATGAAGTTGAAGATATGGTTGCTTTTGCCGGCGCGCTGGTGCTTAACATCGGCACCCTCACCGATGACTGGGTCACCTCCATGATAAAGGCCGGCAGGAAAGCATCCGAGCAGCAAACACCTATTATTCTTGATCCGGTCGGCTCGGGTGCCACACCGCTGCGCACTGAAGCTGCTAAAAAAATTATCGATCAAACCCGCATCAGCGTCATCCGCGGCAATGCTTCGGAAATACTGTCATTGCGACATGCCGAATCCAAAACAAAAGGGGTGGATTCGATTCATTCGGTGGAAGAAGCTGCCAAAACTGCAACTATTCTCGCTCAGGAGCTCGACACCACCCTGGCAATTACCGGACAGGTGGATTTGATCACCGACGGCCGCCGCGTGATCCGAGTTTCAAATGGACATCCCCTGATGGGCTATGTCACCGGAACCGGTTGTACGGCCACCGTGACCATCGGTGCCTTTTTAGCCGTTGACGATGATCCGCTCTGTGCAACGGCAACAGCGCTGGCCTACTTTGGTCTGGCAGGTGAAGTTGCGAGCCGCAACGCCACAGCCCCGGGAAGTTTCATGATCCAGATGATCGATGCGCTTTACAGCATTACGCCGCAAGACTTAAAAGAAGGCTGTAAAATAGAGGCAGATCAATAACGCTTCCGGTCTCTGGCTACTGGCTGCTGGCATCTATTGTCGGGTGTCTACCAATTTGGGTTTCAGGTGTCAGGTGTCAGAAGTCAGAAGTCAGAGGTCAGAAAACAGAGAACCGCAGAATATCGAATTTAGAATGTTGAATATCGAAGGACAAAAAACTTCACCATTCGAAATTCCTTGTTCGATATTCGATATTCATAATAGGAATCCCTAGGCCAGAAGCCAGTTGCCAGTTGCCAGCAGCCAGGAGCAAGAGCTATGAAATTACAAGACATCGACTATTCCCTGTACCTGGTAACCGACCGGGGGTTGGCGCGCGGTCGCACTACCCTTGAAATTGTCAGGGCCGCCGTTGATGGAGGCGCCAGCGTGGTTCAATTGCGGGAAAAAGAGTGTTCCACCCGGGGTTTTATCGAGCAGGCCCTGGCCATTAAAGAATTCCTTAAGGACCGCGCTGTCCCCTTGATTATTAACGATCGCGTGGATGTGGCCCAGGCCGTAAAGGCCGATGGTGTGCACCTCGGACAGACCGATATGCCCCTGGAAACCGCCAAAAAACTTTTGGGAGATTCGATGATTATCGGCATCTCGGCCGAATCATTGCCAGACGCCATCGACGCCGAAAAAGGTGGGGCCGACTATCTGGGCATCAGTCCCATTTATGCGACGCCTACCAAAACCGATACGGCACCTCCCCTGGGGCTCAAAGGGTTGCGGGAAATACGCAAAGCCGTAAAACTTCCGCTGGTCGGTATCGGCGGTCTAACCCGGGAGAACTCCGGCGACGTTATCCGCAACGGCGCAGATGGCGTTGCCGTGGTTTCTGCTATTGTTGCCGCCGATGATCCCGAAGCGGCTGCAAAGGCGTTAAAAAACGTGATTAAAGAGGCCGGGCAGACATGAACTTAAAAGAAATCGGCGAATTTGGTTTTATTAAAAAGATCAGCCGCGGCTGTTTGATTCGACCGGATAATATCATTAAAGCGATTGGTGATGATGCGGCCGCATTTATGACGGAACCCGACCGGCTGACATTAATTACAACGGATTTGCTGGTTGAACGTATTCATTTCTTGCGAGATGCGATTTCCGGATTTGATCTGGGCTATAAATCCCTGGCCGTGAACCTGAGTGACATCGCTGCCATGGGCGGTACCGCCCGGGAAGCATTTGTCAGCATTGCTATCCCCGATGATTGCCACCTGGATTATCTCGAAGCAATATACAGTGGCATCAAGGATCTGGCTGCCAGATTCGATGTCAACGTCCTGGGTGGAGATACCACCCGCTCCAAAGTTGACCTGATCATCAATATTGTGGTGCAGGGCATTGTTTCAAAAGAGGAGATTTTATGCCGCGATGCCGCCCGGCCGGGAGATGTAATTTTTTCCACCGGTTTTCTGGGAGACAGTAAAGCCGGATTGCATCTGATATTAAATGAAATTGAGGCAGACACCGCAGCGCTGGAGGCATTGCTCAAGGCCCATCGGGTACCGCAACCGCATTTGCGCGAAGGACGGTTTCTGGCCCGCCAATCGGGTGTGCATGCGGCCATCGATACCAGCGACGGTTTAAGTTCAGACCTTGCCCATATCGTCGAAGAAAGCCGGGTCGGCGCGCGCCTGTTTGCAGACAAAATTCCGATTTCACAGAGTCTGAAAGACTTTTGTATGCGACTTGATTTTAGACCGCTGGAGTTCGCTCTATCCGGCGGTGAAGATTACACCCTGCTGTGTACCATATCAGCGCACGCTGCCGATAAAATCGCCAAAGCATTTCAAAAGGAATTTAATCGCCCCCTTTTCCCAATTGGAGAAATCATAGATCAGAAAAAGATAGAGCTTGTTTATCCGGATGGTAAAACAAAACCCATAACCCCGACGGGTTGGGATCATTTTAAGGCCAAAGAAGATGAATGAACATTCTAAAAATCAGAATTCTCTCAGACAATACTGTAAAGTCCTGACCATCGCCGGTTCCGATAGCGGCGGCGGCGCCGGTATTCAGGCGGATCTTAAAACCTTTTCCGCCATTGGCTGTTACGGCATGTCGGTCATAACGGCCCTGACGGCTCAAAATACACAGGGCGTCAAAGCAATCCATGCCGTGCCCCCGGCGTTTGCGGTGCAACAGATTGAAGCCGTATTGAGCGATATCGGTGCCGATGCCATCAAAATCGGAATGTTGTACTCGGCCGAACTGATTGAAGCGGTGGCTCAAGCGTTAAAAAAACACGGCGCCCGAAAAATCGTGCTGGACCCGGTCATGGTGGCCCAGAGCGGCGATAAATTGTTGCAGGATGATGCAATTGAGGCCATCAAGGAGAATTTGATGCCGCTGGCAGATGTGGTGACGCCCAATATACCTGAAGCTTCGGTCTTATGCGGCAGGCAGTTAAAACAATGGAGCGATATCGAGAGCGCTGCCGAAACCCTGGCCCGACACGGCAGCCGCAGTATTCTGATTAAAGGCGGGCACAGGCATGAGAACAAAAGCACCGATCTTCTTTTCCTTGCCGGGGAGAACCGCTTTGTGAGTTTGGAGGCCGACCGCATCGAGACCCGCAACAACCATGGAACCGGTTGTACCCTATCATCGGCGATTGCAAGCTATATGGCCAAAGGCAGCGATGTTGAGGAAGCCGTTCAAAAAGCCAAAACATTTATGAATCATGCCATCGCGGCCGGTGCGGCCTATAAAATAGGCCACGGACATGGGCCCGTGCATCATTTCTTTCAATGGTGGCAGTAGAATTAAACAAACTTAAAAATATTTCAGATATTGATGACATACTGCGAGTTTTTGCTTTTCTTTGATATTCTCAATAAATCTGCGACCGGCTGATATTCGGTTTTCTGGCAAGTATCCCAAGTTTTGGTTCGGTATAATTCCCTCCCGATTTAAACCTAATCTACAAAATTCCAAAGTTTCATATTGCGTCAGCACATCTAATAAATTTTCAGTCCTCCTAGATTTCACCTTCAGGCACGCAATGTAAACAAAACCAACACCTAAAAAAGTGTAGATTTGTCATGCGAAATCCATAACTCAATCCGAAAATGACAGAACACCATTTATCGTGTTTTAATGATTTAGCATTTTGTTAAATCTGCAGTTGTGATAAGACATGCATATCGCCAAGAGT
>Ga0255055_10002517_pt1 | contig 12873 bp, 9 predicted proteins | sample JV7_2_27_MG_FD_188633 | JGI IMG/M metagenome (GOLD analysis project Ga0255055, IMG submission 188633) | Seawater microbial communities from Jervis Inlet, British Columbia, Canada - JV7_2_27 | ecosystem: Environmental > Aquatic > Marine > Inlet | place: Canada: British Columbia | collected...
TCTTAATCTCATATCAATATCAGAACCGACTAAATGAGTGTCTTCACCTGTATCACAATCCTTTTGATGATTAAGCATCCAACTCGGAGCATTTTTACTTACGTTATTAATTAATTCCTGTATCTTTTCAATTTGAGCATCAGATAAATAACCTATTTTCTTCAAACGATCGATTTTGACCTTATTAGCGATGAGTGTAGCCATGTGAACACCAATTCCTTTAACTGTAGTTAAACCATAGACAACACTTTTTTCACCGTCAACATCTGTATTAGACAGTCTTACAATGTATTTGAAATCAGGCCCCCTATCTGTCTTTTTCTTGGATTTTTCCTTTTTTTCGTCTTTTTTAGGTTCTTTGGTTCCTTCTTTAGTTTCCTTAATTGACTCTTTAGGTTTTTCATCAGTTTTATCTTTAGAGGTCTTTTCTCCTACTTCTTCAGCAACTGATTCTTCAGATATTTCTTCTTTATCTATTGGTTTTTCAGTTTTTTGTTCTTCCTGTATTTCAGTTTCAGGTTGCTGCTCTTTAACAGTATTTTCTCTAGTTTCTTCAATCGGTTCTTCTGGTTTTTCTTTTTTATTAGATCTATCTTCCAAGTTTATGACCCCTTTATTATATTATAAATAATCCTTCTAATAAACTAAGGAAAGTAATTGGCATAAATAAGAGAAGTTATATTTAAGCGTTTAGGGAGATATTTAGGTGCTTTTTTTATAGGTCATCGCAATTCATATATTCTATAATTATATGCCGACAAAGAGTGATTTGAAGATGACAAAAATCATTTGGACAAGAATCAGTGAAATATTTGAAGGAAAAAAAACTGGTAAAACAGTTAGGGTTCGGGGGTGGATATACAGAACCCGAAGTAGTGGAAACATTGTATTTACAGTAATTAGAGACTCTACTGGAATTCTTCAAGTAACTATTAAAAAAGATAACCTTCCAGATGATAAGTTTGAAGATGCAAAAAAAGCACTAATTGAATCATCCTTGGAAATTAAAGGTGTGGTAAAAGAAGACAAACGTGCACCTGGTGGATATGAAATCCAAGTTACAGATTTAGATATTTTTAATTTTGCAGAACCTTTTCCCATTGTCAAGGATAAAAGTCCAGAGTTCTTACTTGATCAAAGACATCTTTGGATTCGTTCTCAACATCTATCTTCGATTTTAAAAATCAGGTCAACTATAGTAGGAGCTATTCACGAATTTTTTAGAGATCGCGATTACTACGAGTTTGATGCACCTGTTCTCCAACCAAATCAATGTGAAGGTGGTTCGACTTTATTTGAAGTAAAATACTATGATGATAAGACATACCTTTCTCAATCATGGCAACTTTATGCAGAAGCAGCAATATTTTCACTTGAAAAAATCTACAACATGGGTCCAACGTTTAGAGCAGAAAGGTCAAAAACCTCCCGCCATCTATCAGAGTTTTGGATGGCTGAAATGGAAGCAGCTTGGATGGACTTACAGGGTGTTTCTGAAGTTGCTAAAGAAGAAATTAAATTTATCTTGAGTGAAGTTTTAAAAAACAATAAACGTGAACTAGAACTTTTAGGACAGGATATTAAGAAATTAGAAAAAATATCTAAATCTACAATTCCGACAATAACTTATACTGAAGCACTAAAAATTTTAAAAGAAAAAGAAGGATTGGATATCAACTGGGGTAAGGACCTTAGGACGATTGAAGAAGATAAACTAATGAATCACTTTGACACACCTGTTGTTGTTACAAATTATCCTCTTGAAATAATGGCTTTTTATAAACCAAAAGATCCAAAAGAACCAAAAACTGCATTATGTTTTGATATGATCGCACCAGATGGTTATGGAGAGTTAGTTGGGGGCTCTCAACGTAGCCTTGATATAAAAGAAATGACCCGAAGACTAAATGAAATGGGTGAAAAAATTGATAATTATCAATGGTATTTTGATTTAAGACGATATGGTTCGGTTCCACATTCAGGATATGGTGTGGGTGTTGAGCGCGTAGTTGCATGGATCTGTGGAATTGATAATATCAAGGATGCAATTCCGTTTCCACGTACCCTCCTCCGATTTCGACCTTAGGTGAAATAACCTATGATAGTAAATGTTCATGTAATTATATCTGGAAGAGTTCAAGGTGTATGGTTTAGAGCATCTACCAAACAAATAGCAAAAGAACTTGGTTTAACAGGTTGGGTTAGAAATACACCTGATGGATGTGTTGAAGCTGTTTTTGAAGGTGAAGAGCGTCTTATTAATAAAATAATTGAATGGTGTCATCAGGGTTCACCTCTTTCAAAAGTTAAAAATGTTGAAGTTAACAATCAAGAACCAAAAAATGAATTTAATGAGTTTTCAATAAGGTTTTAAAGATATTTTTTAAAAGAATCTATCAGCCCATTGTTTCTATCTATTAAAATAATTTTTTCAAAGTTATCCTCAAAACCCTTAGCAATATTTACAATAGCTTCAGCAGCAATGTCTGTTGGTACACCTCCGACACCTGTTCCCATTCCCGGAATTGCAATTGTTTTTAATTTTAATTCAACGCCTAACCCTAATGCAGCTCGTATTGCATCTCTAACATTTTCTACACCAATTCTCATTGCTGGCTGTTTCATAGTAGGAGCGTGAATAACAAAGTTGCAAGGTAAACATCCAGCGACGGTAAAAACAGCGGTTCCTACAGGAATAGGTGCTTTTGCAATAGCTTGTTTTTCAATTTCAACTCCTCCAATTCGCTTTATTGCTCCTGCAACTCCACCATCCATATACCCAAAAGAATTTGCAGGATTTACAATAGCATCACAGGGAATTTTTGTTAAATCACCTTTTTGGACAACAATTGGCATGACTCATCTAATCTTTCTTTTTTTTCTTCTTTTCCTCTTTTTCTTTCTTTTTTTTCTTCTTTTCTTCAGCTAGTTCTTCTTGATGTCTTTTCTCCTTAGTAAGGCCACCTTGTAAAACCCTCATTCTAGAGTCCATTGCTCTTATTTTTTCTTCAATTTTTCTCTTTGTTATATTAAACTCGGCTCTTGTAATTTTTCGAGAATCCAATTTTTCTTTTAAAACTTCAATTTTCTTTTTTTCTTTATCAATATCCTTTTCCTTTTTTGCTATGGATCTCTGCAATCTTTTTTCGAAACTCATGTTATTTACCTCATAGGTTTTTTCTATTAGCTTCAAGGGTATTGTTTTCTTTACCTGAATATTGGTATCGTACTATGTTTTTATTAAATACCCAAGTTATTGTTATTACAACCCCAAAACAAGTATATACCCTTTATAATTTCCGAAAAATCGATATTCTTAAAATTGGATCTATCTATAATTATCAAGAATAAGATTAAGAATAATTAATAAAACAATATAAATTAGAATTAAATATTTGCGGATAGAATATTAATCTTGAGATTTTTCATATTTTTATTATTTTTTTACTAGCCTTATACTTGCATTGGATACAATTTTCAATGCTCAGAATGTGAGCACTAGTAGCTTCCAGAATGGTAATGGTACGTATTGTGTGTATGCTGCATTTCATGATCCTGATGGTGATGTATTGGTTTGTGACGATAAGAGTTTGCTAGAGGACAGTTATCGGTTCACGGTTTAATCTAGTTAAAAAACAATCCTTCTCTTCTTCCTTTTTTTCAATTATGGATTAGCTTTTACCTAATAAAAAAATAGAAGAAGATGGCAGGTTACCATCTCTATTGTTTTAACCATCTCCTGAACGACATATTCACCGGCACCTTTCTTGTTATGATCTCATTGCCCTCCTCATCGATATCAACAAACAGATTATGTTTTGAAAGCTTCTTCTCGATCTTTGTCAATTTTTTATTGTATATAAAGTATGAGAATGCTCTTTTTTAGATCTTTAGCGGCAGTGGTTATATTTTGTTTTGGTGGGTGAATTGAGTAGAATGAATTAGCGGTAAAGTATAACATAAAGTTGTGGTCACAACTAACTATAAATATGATTGAACAATACAATGGATATATGGTTTTTCTCCCTATTAAAAAGAGCAATCTTAGGTTTGTTAAAGATGGCCGGGTTTCCGTTCATGAAACGACTTCGAAAGGCAGGAAATATACTCGTGGTAAAATATATCTCAAGGATGGCGATGATATTGGTTCAAGGTATCAACTTTTTGAAATAGAGAATCTACACATGATTGAAAGAAATAAACAACACAGAAAAGGTAAGGGATATATCGTATTCATACCGAAATAAGGTTGTAATTATTCATCAAGCGACAATTTCAAAGTCAATATCGGCTTCTTTTAAATTTGCCCGAAGGGCTTTCTTGAACTTTCTATTGGAATAAAAGGAGATAAAAGAAAACATATAATGTTCAGTATTTCTTCTATTTGTGTTATCTCCTTTTATATATTCTGCAATAAAAGTTCATAATTTTCTTCTGAAATACAGATTTTCACTTTATTTTTTATAGCGGTTACTTACTGTTACATTTCTGTAACTTTTTTGTCTTAATTATGGGAGAAATCTAGGCTAAAGAGCGCTCAAAATCTATAAAAATCGAATAAGGTTTCATAGGTTAACCTATGAACCCTTAATTTGGAGTGAAACGACAAGAGTCAAGTAACATGGTTGATACTTTTTCCCTGAATCTTTTACACTGATTTCCATTTCAAAAAAAGAGTTGGTTTATTTACGATGTTATTTTAGGTTTTTGGAATTCTTCGTTATCCACCATACCATTTTTCAAATATTTTTTTCATTTGAAAAATCGTTTCTGCCTACAATTAATTTGTAGTTAGATACATATATGTGAATACCATGCTTGCAACAAAGGCAATGATGCCTAATATCGCGAATGTAAAAATGGGTATACCATTAATGAAAAGATCGTTTGGTGGAACACAGCTAAAAATTACTCTTCCTGCAATGTATAGCCAGAGAAGAAAACTGTATATGCTAAACGTTAGGAAAACTGCTTTTATTTTCTTTAAGTTTCTCAAGCATTTCTTATATTGGAAGTTCAGGCATTATTACATCAATAGTGACAATATCAGGATTAAATTTTCCTTCACTTTATTTTAAATTTTCCTCTGCATTTTTCTAATTCTGCAATTTTTTTATCTACCTCACAACTAACTTTATCATAACCATATTTTTTATCTGAATGAATCTTACCTCTAAATATCCAAATTAAGATAGCTGAAATAATTAAAATTATTGGAGAAACAATAAATATTATTGGAAATTGCCATTCAGATTTTTTACTTATAATCGAAAATTTATCCAGTGCACTTGCAGTTTGATTGTCACCATAATAATGAACAATACTTAGTGAATATTCGCCCGGACTTAAACCTTCTGATGTTATTTTTTTATTAAAAGCTAATTGACCTAAAATTGAAAGATTTTCACTTTCATTCCAAATTAATTCTTCTCCTTTATAAAGGGAATACAATATAGTTGCGTTAACTAAACCTGGATCACCTACATTAATCAATGTTATTAAAGCATGAATAGACTCTCCAATATTGATAGAATCTGATGTAAATTCAAGCATAACATCAAAAAGAAATTTTTTTGATTTAGATTTAGCAAATACAAAGACGTATTCTACTGAGGGATCATCAAGTACAAATACTCTTTTTTTATTTCTCCATATCATATTTTCAGAGATTTTCCTTCCATCTTGAGCTGTTATATTGAGATCGCTATATCTTCTATAATTATCATTAATATGAAAATATACCCATCCACCCTTATTAATGCTAACATTAACCATCACTGTTCCATTTTTACTATCAATTATTGTATCAAAAACAACTCCTATCTCGTGATATACTTCAAAGATATTGTTTGACTCTGTGTCCCAAATAAAAAGCTTATCAAAATCACCATTGACGGATAATAAAAAGGAAGCATCACCATTTAAGCTAACAAAGCGTTCCTCTTGCAGTATTCCATTTGGATCATAAAACGTATCGTTTATTCCATCTCTATCTTCATCTAAAGCAGAGAAATTTTCTGAAAGTATGATATTGTAAAGTTGCTCAATTTGTTCTTTTACTGTTAATTTTTCTTCATCCTCTTCAGGTATAATAGGTGAGGGTAGTGGAGAAGATCCTCCTCCACTATTAGATTCAGTAATGCATGTGATAATACTATAACTATCAGACCATTGATTTATAGAATTCCATTCAATAAAAGACCATGCGCAGTAATAATAGGTAGTTGACGCACTTAAGTTCATATCAAAATAACTTGTTCCTGTACTATTATATATCAATGTTCCATCAAATCTATTGCTTGGAAATGAACCTGTTTTTCTAATAATATAAGTATTATTCGCACCAATTCCTTTTGTCCATACCAATTTTATCTTGCTAGAACTAGCTACAGTTGCTTTTAAATTAGTTGTTTCTGCAGGTTTGGTAAGGAAAAAACTATTATTGCCAGTAGAACTACCATATGAATTAATTGCATATGCACGAAAATGATATAAATGTCCTCTTGTGAGGTTTACAATATTAGTTGTAAATGTTTGACCTGCGCTTTTAGTTTGATTATTACTAGTATTTCCATAATTAATTGTTGTACCATATTCAAATCTTATAATGCAGTTCTCATTCCCATCATCCTTAAGGTAACCACATAATGTAGCATTAGTATCGCTAATTCCTAAAGATTCATTTGTTGTAACATGTGGTGCATGCACAAAAGGCAATCCATCCCATGGATTCATTAATGGATAACTATCTTGGGCTTGTGCACCACCGGGTATTACGAATGGAGAATCAATTATTCCATCTGTATTATTATCCCAAGCCCCTTGGCTTTCATTGTGATAATCAATCCAATAATTACCATAAAGTCCATTATTCCAATAATTGTCACCTGTACCACTATCATCCTTCCCTTCTTCACTATTATCTCCATAAAAATTGTTTAAATATATCCAATTATTCATTGGATTACCACCCCCCTCAATTTTAATTCCATAATCATTATTTTGGAAAATATTATCTGTAATTGTATTATTATTAGCGTCTTCTTCTCCTCCATTATTAATTCTTATCCCTGCTTGTTGATTCCCAAAAAATTCATTACTTGAAAAATCATTAAAACAATTTCCATCGTAATCGAATAATATTCCACTTTCATCGTTTTCTGAAAAATTGTTACCTACAAAATTATTATTATTTGAAAATGCTAGGTATACTCCATTTTTAGTATTATTACTGATAATGTTATTGAGAATGTTACTGTAATGTACATTATTAAATTCAATACCATTACAATCAACAGTTGCTCCATTATTAATTATTGAAAGATTTTCTAGTGTGTTATTTTGACTATTTTGAATTTTTATACCTGCTGATTCGCCATCTCCAATTACATTTTCCTTAATAATACAATCATGGATCCATACGTGATGATTGTTTTGACTTTTTATTCCGTAATTTAAACCTCCTTTTATTTCGAGTTCCAAAACCTCAATATATGAAGCAGATAAATTTATTACATAATCTAAATTTGAAGCATTTATAGATGTTGTTTCTTTATCTTCTCCTTGAATTTTAAGTTTAGTTTCTATGTCAATAATGCCTTCTGAATAATTGTCATTATGAATATAAATTGTATCTCCCCAATAAGAAGCATTTATAGCATTTGCTATTGTTGAATAATTATTAAGTCCCTCTCCGCCAATATGCAATGTTGTTGCTTGATGACTATGAGGCTTCATTAAAGGATAGTTATCTTGAGAATTCTCATCTATAACAAAAGGACTATCTGCTATACCATCATTATCATTATCAACTGCTCCATCACATGATTTGTAAAAAACATCCCAAAAATTTCCATATAAACTATTATTAAATTGATTTTCACCTGAGTCAATAATTTGATTAGTGTTACTAATGAAATTATTTAAAAAAATTGTTACATCGTACGGAACTTCTCCAACTAGATAAATAGCATAATTTTGATTGTTTGTAAAATTATTCTGAGTTATTGTAATATTGTTTGATTCGTCTATCATCGATATTGCTGCATCTCCCGCGTTATTAAAAAAAGTATTATTCCGGATTAAAATATTATGTACTGTTTTCATTAGTTTTATTCCATTATCACCATTTTCAGAGATATTGTTATTTAAAATCTGAATATCATGAGAATCATCTTCAAAATAAATTCCATCTTCAATATTATTATGAATAATATTATTTTCTATGGTTATATTTGTTGCATCACTACCAAGATTATATTTAGAATATATGCCCCGATTACACATTGTAATATTACAATTTTTGATTATAACATTGTCAGCCATTACCCAGATTCCAGCATCGTCACCGTGCTTTATTGTGAACCCATCAATTGTTGAATCATTTGCATAGATGAAGATTGAAGAATCTAAATAATCTGTATCAATAATTGCATTTTGACTTTCTGCAATTAGAGTACAACCGGTCTTATCTTGACCTATATAACCTAATAAAATATTGTCCTCATAATAAGTTCCATTATAAACATATACAGTCCCATATGTTGATACCGCAAGTATTGCATCTTGAATACTTGAAAAATTATTAATACCCCACTCAGGTGTTGATGAATTAAAGTCATCATCTACATATTTTATACTTGGTTTTTTTGTTGTGAAGTGATATGTCTCATTTGTCCATTGTAGCTCATCGCTACAATTTACACTCCAATAATATAAAGTTTCATAAAGTATATTGTCTTCTCCAAGATACAATCTATTTTCTCCCACCCATATCTCTTTTTCGCTTACTTGTCTTATTTCCACAGGTTTTTCTTCCATTTCATTAACCTATATTTTTTTTGCAGAGTATATTTATTCTTTAAGCCATTTAAGAGCGTCTTCCTTTGTTTTAAATACACATATATCTTTCTTCTGAGTGATTCCCATAACAAAAGACATAATCATTCTTGCAACTGGATGCATTCCAATCATAGCTACCTTTCCGACTCCTTCCGCCTCAAAACTTTTTCTAGCTCTCACTTTTTTTTTGAGGATAGCTTACCTGCTCTATTAGCATCTACAAGTATATTCACTTTACAACCAGCTCTTTTTTTAAGTATATTAGTAGCTTCTTCCAAAGCTTTTCCCATCTCATCATCAGCTTCACCAATAATTGTTTCATAAAGAATATTATCTTCACCGAGATAGAATCTATTTTCCCCAATATAGCTTTCTCTTTCACTTACTTGTCTTATTTCAATTGGTTTTTCTACCATCATCTCACATTACACTTACATTACAATTTCACAACATCTTTTAATTTAAAAATATATCTATGAATAAAGAGAACTATTAAGCGACCAAATTAGATTTCACTAACTATATTTCACAGAATCAGTTTGAATATTGTTGATATCCAGCCTTTTTATGGGGATTTTTTTCATTATACTTCCACACCTAGTACATCTTTGTTTATATGCCATTTTAAATATCCCTATATTATTATAACTTTTAATATATAAACTTGTTTCATAAAACTGTAAAAATATGTAAAATTTATCTTTGAAAGATAACTTTTTCTTGATAAACAACTTTAAAAATCCTATGATATGGAATCATTGCAGTTGTTGTATGCATAAATGATTTTTCGAGTTTAATAATATCCTTACCCGAAATAATCTTTGTATCATTTGGTGCACCTCTATGTAAATACCATATCTCAGTTAAATCTAAATTAAAATCTTTCTTCCACTTCAATTCATTTAAAACAATTCTTGGATTTTTCATATTAAGCAATATTATTTAAATATTCGTGGAGAATTAAAAACATAGAAAGTCATTTCTCCGCTAGAATTTACATTGCCATCTATATCATATGTCCTAGTTTCTATTGTTTTTTTCATAAATGAAGGTTCATTCCAATTCCAAACAAATGGAGCTTCTGTGATTGTATCTTTCAGTTCCCCATTTACAAAAAACTCTGCCCTCTTAACTCTTTTATCATTAGCATCAATTCTTAATGGTCCGAAAACTAATGGTTTAAAGAACGGAATTATCTTCTTGTTTTTAATGTAAATAAAACTTTCAAATGTTATATTTTTAATTCTTAAAAATAAGAAAATTGCGGCAAAGGTTCCTCCAATGAAACCGATTATTATCCATATTAAAAATTGTTCGATAAAGCTTTTTTGAGGTGGAATGGGTGGAGACGCAAAAGCATAGTAGAAATAGGTAGCACTTGAGGAAACTTGACTATCACCATTTATTGCTTGTGCATCAATTTCTATAACATACATCCCGTCTTCCCAAAATCCAGGAGGAGTATATGTAAATATCATGTTGTCTGAAGTTTTAAGTTTAGATTCAATTTTTACATTGTTGAACGTAGCATAGGTTATTGTCACAGGAACATTAAATGTAATAGTAATTTTTTTATTAATCTCATCAATTATTCCACTATCTCCTGGTATAAAGGTTGGAGTCTCTACATCCTTGTAAATATCTTCAAAAATGATTGTATACCTAATATCTGGGTCATCAAGTATATAGATTCTATTATTTTCCCTCCAAATCATATCTGAGGAAATTGTTCTGTTTTCAGCTAAAACTGTTATTGAAGCATATGTATATTTGTCGACTACATCGATCCAAATCCATCCTGTCTTATTAACTGATATAATAATTGTTGCTTTCTCGTTCTTAGTATCAATTAAAAGATGCTCATCGAGTATTTCAACAATATTAATATATGCAATTTCATCAGTAGTTGAATTCCACATAAACTCAGGTATGAATTCATCATCAATAGAAAGTAAAAAGACATTACTTCCGTTAATATTAACAGAACCTGTATGAACTGGTTTTAATACTTCATTTGGATCTACAAATTTATCTGCCTTTGAATCTCCATCTGTATCATAACTTAAAAATAATTCATTGAGTTCAATATCATATTTTTCTTCAATTTTAATCAAAGTTGCCTCAGTTGTTTTATAAATGATTGAATGAATTATTTTTGCATAGGTAGTATCGATACCTATGTTTCCATCATTATCTTTTGTAGTTAATGTAACGGTATAATTATCGTTACTTGAATATTTGTGACTTGTAGTTGAGCCATTACCTGTTGTTCCATCACCAAAGTCCCAAGAGTGGCTAGTTATATCTCCATCCAGATCAAAACTATTTGTTGCATCAAACGCTAGTTCATAAGCAGTAACCCCACTATACGGACCACTTGCATTAGCAAATGGATATTTTGTATCATTTTTATTTCCAGATAGATCAGTTGCATATATTATTGCATACACCCTATTAGTAAATATATCTAGTTGTATATCTTTTTCATAATAATTATTTTCTTTTTTATCCATTTTACTTGTAATATGATTAGAAGAACTATACCAATATTCAATACTTACTTCTGAAACTTCTGTGTTATCTGTTATTTTAGTAACAAAAGTAAATTTGTTTGGAATATTGTCTGTGGAGGATCCATACCTTGTTACTTCGATATTTGGAGGTTCATCATCTATAATACTTACGCTTGTTTGCTCAGTCATTTTTACATTTCCCCATTGATCACTTGCCCAAATTTTATATTTTAATGATTCTGTAACGTTGTCTAATATTACTCCAGCCTCAAAGAAGTTACCAAATATATTTACCATTGATTTATTTCCACCACGATTTCCATGATTCCATTGTACTCTTACTGTAAGATCAGATGCAACATCAGCATCATCTGTAACTGTTGCATTAATAGTAAAAATTGCTGATGGCGCACCTTTTGCTGGAGTGTTATCCTTAATTGTTGGTGGTGTTCCTTCTTGAATATAAAAGGTTTCAGTTGTTGATGTAACCAAGTTTCTAGGATCTTTTGCAGAAATAGTAAAAGTATAGGTTCCAACTGGTGAAAACTGTTTATTACAATAATATGTATTGCCTGTTTTGTTTTGTAAAATTGAAAATTTGCTTGTCTGGCTATTTGGATTTGTAACCTCTAGATAAACATCTTTTAATTCTGTGTTATCTGTGACTGTAACGGATATATACGTTAAACCTCCAATACTTTGTGAACTAGGAGTCACAGAGGGTGTTCCCATAGTAGGTGGAGTTACATCAAGTAGTGGGCCATAATCTTTATTTGATGCATATATTGTATATGCACTATTTGAGATTCCATCTCCATTAGTGTCAGTTGCACCCTCACTTGTTTCATCAAAATTATCCCAATAATTTCCACTTTTATAGGGACCTCCGACAATATTTGTTCCAGTTGTTATTGTAATACTCCAAAAATTTTTATTTAGACTTTTATCCATTGCATTATCTGTATTATCATGTAAATAATTATTATAAATTGTATTGTCAATTGTAAAGAAATCTAGGTTAATACCATATCGCTGATTGTTAAAAATTTCATTTGTATAAATTAAATCTGAAGTAGAGTTTGATAGACTTATACCATCATTAGTATTACTTGATATTGAGTTTTCTGAAATTATGTTATCATTGTCTGCAAAAAGAAATATTCCATGTTCGTCATTTGAGCTAATTGTACAATACCATACTTGATTGTTTGATCCAACAATCATAATCCCGTAAATATCATTCCCACTAACTATAGAGGTATATATTTTGTTTGAACTTGAGTTTTCCATCCGAATACCACTATCATCATTACTATATATTTGGACATTTGAGATAGTGTTGTATTCGCAATGATCATTTAGGAATATTCCATTTTTTGTGTTGCTTGAAAGATAGTTAAAATAAATATCATTATTGTTACTTGTTTGATTTAAAAAGATACCATTCTTGCTGTTGCTATTTATTGCTGAGTTATTTTCGATTTTATTATTGGATGAATCATATAAAGATAACCCATTT
>Ga0255055_10002518_pt1 | contig 12872 bp, 10 predicted proteins | sample JV7_2_27_MG_FD_188633 | JGI IMG/M metagenome (GOLD analysis project Ga0255055, IMG submission 188633) | Seawater microbial communities from Jervis Inlet, British Columbia, Canada - JV7_2_27 | ecosystem: Environmental > Aquatic > Marine > Inlet | place: Canada: British Columbia | collected...
GAGTGTGCTAAAAATGAGGTTTGGTCAATTTGGTCATATCGAGTTTCTAGTATGCGAGGAGGGAGAAGTCGTAACAAGGTAGCCGTAGGGGAACCTGCGGCTGGATCACCTCCTATTTTTAAAAAATCTTAAAATCTTAATACTTTCTTATGGGTTCTTAATTAGCTTTTAATCTTTTTTTTCATTTGGGGGCCTGTAGATCAGTAGCAGATCGCTTGACACATAATAAACTATTAGTTTGATGCAAGATTTGCACTCAAGAGGTCACGGGTTCAATTCCCGTCAGGTCCATTTTATATTAAGTAAGGTCAACAAAAAAGCAGAAATTTTTTTAATTATACTTTATATATTATGAATTAATACTATGAAGTTAGTAAGCTATTTTGTGTTGGCTATATTATTTATATTTCAAACACCTTTAACTCCAGAGCAAGAAGTTTTTAATTTCATATTAGTTCTACTTGGAATATTATTACTAATCATCATCTTAGTCTATATTTTATTAACTTCTAGACAAGAATAACTCTTCTATTTAGCAGTTACAATTTTTATAATGTCGTTATGTTTTAATTCGTAATTTTCTCCTAATCTTTTCTTAGTTCTTGCATCTATACCGAAAATAAAATGATCAGCTAAATCCGTATGTATTTTATCTCGAATAAAATTCCTTAATAAGGTACCTTGCTTGACTAAAAATGCATCAGGTAATACATTATCGTTATTATCAGTGAATTTCTTTAGATCTGATATTGGATAAACACAAATTTGGTTAAGAATATTGAACACGGCAAAATTTAATGCGTTTTGAATCCCCGTTTCATTGAGTGGTTTAAGAATCTTCTCACGAATGTTTTTTAACATTTTTAGTTCTTTTTGGCTTAAGTTTTGTTCGCTTATAATGTTAAATTCATCGGTACCAGGTAGATATTCAATTTTTTTCTCACGGTGGTAATCTCTTAAGAAAAATTCAGCTAAAGCACTACAAGGTAGAACATCACTTTCAGTTTTGTTCTTTAATTTTATATAATTATCCATGCCTATTTCTTTATCGATTTTATTTGCTATTATAAGGATAGGTTTTGAAATTTCTCTTAGTCTCATAGAAAAGTCTAAAAGATCGTCATCTGACCACACTGAAGGGTCTTTTTCATCTAAGTTTGAATTCTTAAGTGCTAAAATGATTTGATTCCTATTAATTTTAATTCCTGAAAGCCGTTTATATAATTCTTCAATAAACTTTTTCCTTTCTCTGGCATAAGATTTTACAAATTTCGCCCAATCTTCTCTTTCTAAGATTTGTTTAAACCAGAGATTAATTTCATTTTCCAAGAATAATATATCTTCATAAGGATCATTTTCACCCATTTTTGTTCTTTTCCCCGTTTTATCAAGTGATCCACTAATATCCACTATATGTATTAGTACATCTGCTTTAATTAGGTCGTTTAAGAATTTATTTCCTAAACCCCTACCCTTATGAGCGTCCGGAACTAAACCGGCAACGTCAAGCACATTTACAGGAATAAATCTATTGCCATCAACACAGTAAGAATTTTTAGGGTTGTCATTAAGGTTTAATTCTTTACAAACGCAGTCTGTTTTTACATATGCAACTCCTTTATTTGGTTCAATAGTTGTAAAAGGTAACTCGCTCACTTTTGCATTTGTTAAACAAGCAGCATTTAAGAAAGTCGATTTTCCAGCACTTGGTTTTCCAACTATGCCTATTAAAAAAGTCATAATTAGGTACAATTATATTAATGGCTTAAAATTTATTTGTTTTTTTCCTGATCGGAATATAATTTATTTATGAAAACATCAAATTTTTCATAATCATTTTTACTAATTGCATTGTTATTATTTTGAAGAGGTGAATCTTCTGCTTCTTCTTTTATTAATTCCAAACTAAGATGATTTTTACTTACCTTTTTGGAAAGGCATGAAGTTTCTATTTCCAAATTAGCTACTTTTTGAGGATTCCTCAGAATCAATTGATTTCTTTTAATTATATCCGAAACTATTATAGAATTTCGCTTAATGTAGGGAATCCCAAGCAAAAAAGGTTCTTTAATTGAATTTACGCGTATAATACAATAACCTTCTTCTAAAATTGATAAATAATTTTTTTTTTCAATGTCTAAATTTAAAAGTTCACACATAATATCTTTTTCAATGTGGTTTTTAAAAGTTAGCACTACACCGTTGTTGGCTAGTATATCTTTACTGATATTTGGGCGAGTAGCTATTGTTATTAAACATTCTCCAGTACCTCTTTGCAGAAGTGCTATGTCTTCTAAATATGAAGTAAGTTTTGACTTCTTTGAAATATCTTGGGGAGCAAAATATTGTGCATCCTCGATGATAGTGATGTGATTTATTCCGTCATAATTAATCGCGCCTCTAGTTAAATTCCTATCCCATAAATATTTTAAAACCATATTTAAAAAGAAGAGAGCGTCTTTTTTTTCTCCACCAAGACGAATTATTGAACTTAAATCTAAAATGACTTTTTGATTAAAAAGGTTAGATACCGAAAGTGTTGTATTTGTATCAAATATCGCTTTCATTGGTCCTATCGAGAATCTTCTTATTCTATTTTTTAAACTAATAAGCGTTTGCTTAAGCATAGGTATCTTATTTCGGTTATTATCAAGATAATCTCCACAACAATCCTTAAAACCTTCCCAACTTCGCCTATATTTATTCTCACAAACTTTTGTTAGAATATCAATTAACACTTTTTCCATTTGAGGTGAATATTCAGCACTGTCATCTAGAAATTGCCCACTCTTTAATATATCAAATATTCTTTCAGCATGAATCTTCGGATTTGCACCTAAAGGATCGAATATATTAATTGAAAAATTTTCTCCCGGCCAAAGAATTAATAAATCTTTTAATTTGTCTTGTAAGAAATGATATTCTCCCTTAAATTCTACCAAAAAAAAGGGTTTATTATATAGTGTGGAAAAATTAATTAAAAAATTTTGAATAAAATTGCTTTTTCCAGTTCCAGTTGAACCGCAAATAAACATGTGTTTCTCTAGATCATTAATTGAGAGAGCAAAACTGTACTTTTTTGAAGTACCTCTTAATATCCTTCCAATTTTAATAGAACCCTCTTTTGAAGCTTTATACGGAGGGTTTTCTAATTCAATATTCGATTTTTCTACTTTAAACAAACTTAATAAATAGAAGATTATAGAGCAGCAGAGAAAGATTACAGAAATATTAAAATTAAAAACTTCAACTACATAGTTATCAAAATTTTTTAATACATCATCCGAGTCTTTTAACAAAAATGAGGGTAAATCAACTAACAAAAAAATTATAGTAATTAAAAAAAGAAATGAAATAATATATTTTAATTTTAAGAAAGTATACCCTCTTTTCCTATAGAAATAATATAATATGTTAATTAGAAAACATGAAGCAGTTAAACTAAATAAAATCATAGACATTTAAACTTCTTTAAATTAAAATGTTTTAAACTACACAATAATTTCAAGATAAGAATTCAGTTTTGTTCGAGGCCTAGATATACACACCAACTCCTTTTTTTATTCATTTAGTTAAAGGTAATCAAGAATTCTGTAAAATAAATTAAGAATTAGAAATGTTTTTTTAAACCTTTCAAGTTAAAATTTTCAATATTCATCAAAGTTATTCGATCTGACTTTAAAATGTTCAGAATAACAATTTAATGGAGGAAATCATAATTAGAAAGTAAAATCATTTAATTTAATGCACTAATTAAAAACAATTTCTCAAAGAAATTTTGTAAAAATGCATTTTCGTAAACTTTTTTAATTTTATGACTTAGAGATCATTATATAATTAATAATAATTACTAATTGAAATTTTAGAAAAAAGTGAATTTAAAATGGCACAATTATCCGGTGTTCCAATCCTTATATTAAAAGAGGGTGCGGAAAGAAAACAAGGAAGAGATGCTCAAAGAAATAATATAGCCGCAGCTAAAGCGGTAGCGGAAGCTGTAAGAACTACATTAGGACCTAAGGGTATGGATAAAATGCTTGTTGATTCTTTAGGAGATGTTACAATAACAAATGACGGTGCAACAATCCTAGACACTATCGATGTTGAACATCCAGCAGCTAAAATGATTGTTGAGGTTGCTAAAACGCAAGACGATAAAGTTGGAGATGGAACCACTACTAGTGTAATTATAGCTGGAGAATTATTAAATCTCGCTCAAGAATTAATGGAACAAGCGGTTCACCCCTCAATAATCTTTAGAGGATATAGAAAAGCTTTAGTAAAGTCTAAAGAAATATTGCACGAATTAGCTACAAAAATAGATATAAATGATACCGACACACTATTAAAGGTTGCAGAGACTTCAATGAACAGTAAATTAATCACAGGTGTTAAAAATCATTTTGCTAACATTGCAGTTAACGCCGTATCTCAAATTAAAGAAAAACGTGGAGAAAATACTTTGATCGATCTAGATCAAATTCAAGTGATAAAAAAAGAGGGAAAGAGCTTAATAGATACAGATCTTATCAAAGGAATAATAGTAGATAAAGAGATTGTACATCCCATGATGCCAAAATCAGTTAAAGACGCAAGGATTGCGTTAATTAGCTCGTCCCTTGAAGTAGAAAAAACTGAATTTGATGCAGAAATTAGAATACAAACACCTGATCAGATCAACAAGTTTATTGAAGAAGAAGCGAATATGTTAAAATCTCGGGTCACCAAATTGAAAGATATCGGAACTAATGTTGTTTTTTGTCAGAAAGGAATTGACGATAAGGCTCAAAACTTTCTTGCTCAGGAAAATATCATCACAATTCGTAGAGTTAAACGATCTGATATGGAAAAACTTGCTCGTGCAACACACGCAAAATTAGTTAATAATATCTTTGAAATAACGGATGTTGACTTAGGTAAAGCAGGAAAAGTAGAAGAAAAGAAAATTGGAGGCGATAATATGATTATGGTATCAGAGTGTGCTGATCCCAAGGCAGTAAGTATTTTAATAAGAGCTGGGATTGAACATGTAGTCGATGAAGCAGAAAGAATGTTTAATGATGCTTTATCTGTAGTGAAAGCTGCAATTGAGCTGCCTTATATCTTGCCTGGGGGTGGAGCTTCTGAAATCGAGCTGGCTAAACGATTGAGAACTTATGCCAGTACTATTGGAGGGAAAGAACAATTAGCAATTGAAATCTATGCTAACGCTCTAGAAATAATTCCCAAAACCTTAGTTGAAAACGCGGGTTATAATCCAGTTGATTTAATTGTAGAATTACGCTCAAAACATGAAGCTGACAACGGAAGTTCGTTTGGTATTAATATAGATTCTGGTAAACCTGATGATATGGAAAAATTAGGTATCATTGAACCATTAATGGTCTTATCTCAAGCAATTCAATCTGCTACAGAAGTAGCTTCAATGATTTTAAAGATTGACGATGTAATCGCTGCTTCAGGTCTTTCTAAGGGTTCTTAAGCACAAGACACTCTTCTTTTTTATTTATTTATTTCTTTTTTTTTTGATAAACAATAATTCTTCTACTAAAAATTATTTAATTTTTTAAATTCAATCCCCCAAGAAAATTTAGAGAGAATTAAATCACCATACATATTAAAATTAGTGATATAAAGTGCTGCTGCTAATGCCTCTACAGAGCTTAATTTTTCCCATTTACCATAGTTTACAGGATTTGCTGCAATAAGAGGCGGAAGTTTTCTACTGTTTTTTAAATTAAAGTCTTTTTGGTTAAAAATTCTTTTCCAAGAACAATCAATTACAATCAGCCCATATCTTGCTATATGCTCTCGATCAGTAATGTTTAACTCTTTCTTAGAAAATGGGCTTAAAATAATAGCATTAAGTTTCCTTCCTTTAATTTTAGATAGTATTTCTACCAAGTTTAACCTAGCTAATTTTAAAGCTGTGCATTTCTTCCTGTCACATTCATTAAAATGGAGACAAAATAGTTTCGGAACAGAGTCTTCTGATTTAGATTTAATCATATTTAAAACTAGTTAAAACATTTACAGACTTAATAAAATTCTCCGTAATTCTTTCAGTTCCTATTATTTTCATTATTGAGAATATGATATTTCTCGATTCGCACATTATTGGAATTCCCCCGTAGGCTAAAGTGAAAAGTCCAACAAACGAGATATCCTCTGCATTTAGCGTTCCCTCTACTTCAGAGAATTTAAGTTTTCCAGAAGGACTTGTGATGATTCCAAAGAAATTCTCAGGGTCTTTACCAGAAATCGCAATATAACTCAGTAAATCTCCGATTGAACTCCCTTCAGATTCCTCTTTCATTTTTTGAAATGCAACATTAGCACTCGCAGAAAACGCTTCTACGGAAATTTGCAGCTTTTGGCCACTGACTTCCCTTGCATCCAATGTTAATCCTGTTGGGCTTACAAGGCTATATCTTATAAATATAGGATTTTGAATTGAATCTAGTACGTAGCTTATAGCTGGTAATTGGTTCGTAGGATCAAATTTTTCAGGAGAATACGATATAAAAGGCACCTCAGACCCCATACCAAAAAGATAAACTGCACTTCGTACTTTATTTGAGAAATTTTCATAGTCTTTCTCCGTTTCATTATTATTGCCAAAAAACTCTCCAAGTTTTTGTTTTATATAATACATTGAACTTGCTAGATTATCAGCATCTAAGGGCCATTCTTTTCTATAGTCATGAACTATAGTTAAAAGAGTTTCATTTATCCTAATCGTTATTAAGCAAACTTTGTCAAAAAATGTAAATGATATAACTTGATCTTTAATCTCTAGATCCTCCCAACTTTCTTCGCTTGCTGAAAACGCTGCTGAAGCCAAACTTGTAATTTGGTTAGGATTAATATCAATCTCACTTTTTCTCCCAATCTTTGCAATAGAAAGTCCATTTAAATCACATAATATCACCAAAATTGTACCTTGAGATGCCCTTAAAATTGAAGTCAAATACTTTATTAAAGAATCTCTCACACTCATAAGAAAACCATACCTTTTCTATCTCTGCTATTAATTCTTTCTGCTTTAATAACAATAATATTAATTCTTAAATATTCCTTATTTTTATTTTTAACCATCAATTGAATCGCAAATAAAATTACTTTTCAACTAAAAAATTTATTTAGTCTTTCCCACTTTAAATACTAAAACAATTACAATATTTGTTATTTTAATGCGGGAATTGCCAAGTCTGGTCTACGGCGCTGGACTTAGAATCCAGTCTCAGAGGAGTTCGAGGGTTCAAATCCCTCTTCCCGCATATATTCTATTACAATTCAGTTATTTTAATATTTATAATTGACTCTCTCACATAACAAAATTTAAAATCGAGCATTAATTAGAAAATTATATTTAGAATGGTTTCTGTTTAATTCTAATAATAAATAGGATAAATAATATTCAAAATACTATAAAAAAAAAAGGCTCTCGTAGTGTAGTCCGGCCAAACTTTCCTAAAAGGTAAGGGCTTAGCATGCTAGGCTTTCACCCTGGTGACCCGGGTTCGAATCCCGGCGAGAGCACCACTTTTAATTAGTGTGAAGCATTGGAAAATAACCTGCCTCGATAGCTCAGTTAGTGAGAGCACCGTATCGGTGTGCTTGATAAAGTAGAGCACCCGGCTCGAATAATGGGTGAACTTACCATTATTCCCGGAAGTTAACCGGGCGGTCGCATGTTCGATTTACCATCTAAGTTATAGATGATACGAGTGCCATGCTCGGGGCGCTTTAATTCTTATTTATCATTAAATAGATTAACTATATCTTGGAAAGTAAAACTACTAATTTTCCCTCATTTATTATATAGGATGTTTAGTTAATTCTAAGTATAAAATTTGAGGGGTTTTTTACAATTTTATACTTGGTATGCATTATTAATTCCTATTAATCCTACAGCTTGATTTATAACATTATTAATATGATGAAAAGAAAATCCCACAGCAATAGATGATAATACTTGGTCGTTTGATATTTTTCGATAAGCGTTCACTAAATATGAGAATTAAGTTTGGTTAGCGTAAAATATTAGCCACTTTGACATGGCTTGAAAAGATTCGATTATGTTTATATTCTCTTTTGACGAAGTGAAAACGCATTGGTTGCATTTAGCTTTTAGAGCGTATTCATTTGCGATTTCGAAATCAACTTCGTGGTTTGGTAGGTCCCACTTCATCCCCATGAGGATGATTGGTATAAAGCCTGCTTTTTGACGGATAATTTTTAGCCACACCGGAATGTCTCTAAAGGTATCGTAATCCGTTATATCAAAACAAATTAATCCTCCACTAGCGCCTTTACAATAGTCTGGTAAGAGTTCTCGGAAGCGTTTTTCTCCTGCAAAATCCCATAATTGCATTTTTACGGATTCTCCTGTGTCAAGTACTTCCGATTTCGTATGAAATCCTGCACCTATAGTCATTTTATAACCTTCTTCAAATTTTCCCGTGCAATATCGAGTTACCATAGCGGTTTTTCCCACCCCGCCTGCTCCTGCTACAATCACTTTAAAAATCCATGAGCTCATCATATCTAACTTCATGAATGTTCTTTTTTTAATTATAATAAATAAGAATTTGTTTTTATAATAATGCTAAACCAAATTACACTTTTTATAAAACTTAATCTTTTTAAAATTATTTAAAACCAAAATAAAAAAAGGTTTTTATAAGATTTAGGTCTATTATTTTTTAGTATTGTTTTTTTATATGTTTCAATAATAAAGGTTGTGAAAAAAGAGTATTAAAGACGACGATATTTGTGCTATATGTAGTTTTCCGAAAGACCTATGTATATGCGATAGTTTAAGCGCAGACGAACAACAAATTATTATTTCTAACGATCGACGTAAATGGGGGAAGATAGTTACAGTAATCAAATTCGAAGGTAACATAGATGCGAATTTAAAAGATATTCTTAAGAAAGCTAAGAAAAAATGTGCTTCTGGGGGGGTTCTGAGAGGTAAAGGAATCGAGCTTCAAGGTGAGCACAAATTAAAACTGAAAAAATTTCTAATAGATTTAGGCTTCCCCGAGGAAAATATCATTATTCAAGAAAGTTTTGTGAGAAAATCGCGAAGATATTAGAGTACGTTAGAAGTTAGATGTTCATTTGTGTATCTTAAAATATCATAGTGTCAATAAAAATTAAATTTGATTTCAATGAGCACGATATTTTATAAGGTAATTTTTAAAGGGGTAAAGGGAGATTCATCTGAATCATATTCACTGACTTTTAAAAATATTGTTCAAGATAAACCTATTAATATATCCTCTCAATTTTTTTCTTCTCTAAAAACCCTAAGTCAAAAACAAGCAAATGTAATAAATTTTCAAAACATTAAGGAAGTAGTAAAAATTGGAGACTCAAATAATAATTATGATTTTAATTATTACATCGTAATCCTTTACACAAGTATAACAAATGGGAAAAAAGAAGGTTTCTTAGTGGGAAATCTAAAAAAACTGGGAGACATTCTTATTGGAATTTGGCCTTTTAATCAAGATTCTATTCAAATTTCTTCAGAACACGTTTTAAATAAACTTGATCTACTAACTAATAGTAATAAGTTTAAAGATATCTGTGTAATCAAGCTAGTTTGATGATTTAAAAGAAATTATCTTCATTCTTCTTTAAGAACTCTTTCAACTCTGTTTCATTTGGCATACCCGATCTCGCTCCTAGTTTTTGAATCTTCAAAGAAGCTGCTGCATTAGCATATTTACAAGATTTTTCTAGATCCCAACCTTTTATCCAGTAAGCTAAAGAAAAAGCACCACTGAATGTATCTCCAGCACCGGTCGTATCAACAATATTGTTTATAGTATAGGTAGGTATCCTTTTTTGAAATTCATTGGTGGTTATTAATACGCCATTACTTCCTAATGTAATAATAACAATTGGAATACCCTTTTTAACTAAAATTGCAGCAGCTTTTTCAGGGTTATTACTATTTGTTATTGCCTTAGCCCCTTCCTTATTTGGAAGCAATATATCCGCGTTCAAAAGCACTTTTTTTAAATTGTCCCAACCTCTTAAAGCAATTTGGGATTCTAGATCTATACTGATTTTAACATTGTTTTTTTTAGCAATTTCGATGGCTTTTTCTGTGACTTTTTGATGAATAATTGTAGTATGTAAAAGTTTAGAATTTGCTATGTAAGCTTCATTTAAATCTTTACCCTCTATTTTAGTAGTTTGCATATGTGGAGATTGGATTATAGTCTTTTCTCCTTTCGCAACAAATATGAAATTGACTGGTGTTTTCTTGTCTACAATTTTTTTAATATAGGTCGTATCCACACCTTCTTTAGTAAAGTCTTCAATTAAATAATCGCCGTAAGAATCATCTCCAACTGCACCTATAAATCCACTCTTACCACCTAATCTTACAGTGGCTACCAAATAATTTGCTGTTACTCCCCCCGGAAAATAATTCTCGCTTAAGGCATCAATTTTCTCGTCCGGTTTTGGAAAGTGTGGTATTTCAGTAACCCAATCTAAAACAATTTCCCCTAATCCGACAATGTCAACTTGTCTCATTGCTTCTTTTTATAAACTAAATTTATCTAATTATGAATTAGTAACCAAAATTATTATATAAGATATCGTAAAAGTAGTTTTAATTAGCTTATAATTTCATTTATTCTTTTTTCTAACTCGTCTTCTACATTAATATCCTGGAAATTTGAAGCAACTATCTCGTAGGAATCGCTATAATCACTAAATTTAACTTTTCCTTTAATCATAATATCTCTACCAACGAGTTCTGAGGAGAAATTCTCTATTAATTCATCATAAGCCGGTGTATCTTTCACTTTAACAATTGAATCCGCTTTAGTACCAATTAACTTCTCTGCAGCCTCTCCAATAAAAGTAGCCCTAATCTTACCGCTTTCATCCTCGATGATATGACTGATAATCATTGTCATTTTACTGTCTCCCTTTGTATCACAGGTACAATTATCAATTTTTCTTCTGCAATTAGTGCATGCTTCATAGAACCTGATGTTCTTTAGTTCATTTGAGATAAAACCTTTTATTTCAAAAAAACCGGATGATTGAATCGAATTTATTTCTGTGAAATTATTTGAAAAGGAACTACTTGTCCCTTTAGAAGAACTTTCAGGAATTTTTAAATTTGAGATTTTTAAATCTATTTTATCTAAACTTGAATCAAATGAAATGGTTGCTTCATTTTTTTCCCAATAATTACTAAATCTTAAAGCAACATTCTTTAACGAAATGCCCTCTCCGTTCTTTAAGGATTTCGATAATTCATCTGCTTTTTCTGCCCACGCAGTAACTCTTATGCTATCGGTATCGTCACTTACCGTAAAGCTTAATAGAGATACCTCGTCTCCTGATTTTAGTGTAACCTTTCTTAAGTCTTCTATGGTAGTAATAATTCCTTGAAATGAAGCGTAATCCTTCTCCTGTTGAAGTTTAGCAATCTCATCAATAAATTTTGTATCTAAATTCAATGTTTTATCTGTTTTCGTTATTTTAGTCCACGAAGTTGCGTGTACATCAATTCTATTTTCTGCATAGTTGCTTTTTCTTGGATTTAAGTTAGTGAGCGAAATAAAATCACCAACTTCAACATTTTCGATTTTTTCGATGTCTTCGTTCCAAAAAGTAATTCTTACTTTGCCCGTCGAATCTCTCAGTATTATTGAACTTACCCTACCGTTTTGGCCATCTTTTCTAATGAAATCATTTACGGGGAAACGGTTCATTACCTTTCCCTCAGTTGATATAGATCCTAAATTTTCGTTGATCTCTTGTATTTTTATGAATTTTTCTATTATCTTTGGGTATTTCTTGTAATCAACATCCTCAGGAGCCAAATCAATTTTGCTATATCCTCCAACATGAATTTCAATTCCACCTTGTCTTCCATTTTTAGCGCTACCATTAAGGATTTTAACAATCTCGTTTCTTTCAAAGCGTTCGTCTTTTAATATACTCACTTGATTATCCCATAAAACAATTCGGATATCACCTGTATTATCATGCAATAAGAACGATCCTACATATCCAGTTTCCCCATTACTTTTATTGAAACTATTGACATTATAGATATCTTTAATTCTTCCAACAATAATGATATTTTTCATATTTACTGTAATATCAGATGCATTTAACTCAACATCGTTGAGCAATTCTTGATTCTCACTTGCCACATCCACGCCTAACTCTTTAGCAATCACAAACAGAGCACCTTCATCTGAGATCAAACCCTTCAATTCTTCTTTTTTTTCTTCCACTAAAGTTTGAATCTCTTTTTTAGATAATCCCGTATCTTCTATAATTTTGTTAATATACGCTTCAGTTTTCATTTCTTTCACTAGATGTATAGTTTTATTTCTTCAAATATAAATTTAGAATTTATTCTTTAAAAATAAAATTATTTAATAATTAATTAATTAATTAACAATCATTATTTTTAAAAAAAAAGAGTATTTGATATTGGTAATTTGTTATTGTAATTTTAATACAAAACTAATATTTTTGTCGTAAATATGAATAATTTTAAAATCATACCTGTAATCGATATCCTCAATTCTGAGGCAGTTCACGCTGTAAAAGGTGAACGAGAGAAATATAAACCATTAGTCTCTGTATTATTTAAAGGAAACAACCCAATTAATATTACTAAAAAATTTAAAGATGAATATTCAATCAATGAAATATATATTGCGGATTTAGATGCTATAATTAGAAGAAAACCAAACTTAACTTTACTTAAAGAAATTTTACAACTCACTGATATTAAAGTTATGATAGATCCTGGAATCATCTCAATAGAAAATATAGTAGAATACTCTAAATATAGCTTAGATTCATTAATT
>Ga0255055_10002519_pt1 | contig 12870 bp, 11 predicted proteins | sample JV7_2_27_MG_FD_188633 | JGI IMG/M metagenome (GOLD analysis project Ga0255055, IMG submission 188633) | Seawater microbial communities from Jervis Inlet, British Columbia, Canada - JV7_2_27 | ecosystem: Environmental > Aquatic > Marine > Inlet | place: Canada: British Columbia | collected...
CTGGAGTAACCTCAGCAACAATTGGCAAAACCAATCCAGAAAATTCACTCATCGAAGGATCTGCAGAGTGAACTGCAAGTCCATTGACCACACCAATTTCGTCCCCTCGAGTTTTAAAGGATTTATAATCCTTTCTTTGCTCAATTGCCCTATCTACTACTTGTTGCTCAAGTGATTTAGCAATTAGTTTTGCTTCTAATACATGCTCAACAGTAACAAGCTTATCACCTTTTTCAAATGCGACATCACCAGCAGCTCGAATTAAACCACCAAGTTCTCTAAGGCGTAGAGAAAGTTTTCCTTTTCTACCAGCACGTCTCTGAGCTTCATGAATAATTTCACCAACTGCCTCTCTTTCAAAATGTGGTATTTTTTCATCCTTTTTTACTTCTTGAGCAACAAAACGTATTAGTTTTTCTCTGTTATCTAAATTATCCTCCATTATGCTGTTTAGATAAACCTCATAACCATATCCTCTTATCCTAGATCGAAGCGCTGGATGCATACCTTTAAGTGCATCTAAGTTACCAGCCGATACTAAAATAAAATCACAAGGAACAGGCTCTGTTTTAACCATTGCACCAAAACTACGCTCAGATTGTCCTGTGATCTGGAACTTTTTTTCTTGTATTGCAGTGAGAAGATGTTGCTGAGATGCTAAATGTAATGTGTTAATTTCATCAATATATAAAACACCTTTGTGTGCTCTATGAATCGCTCCTGCTTCAACAAGTTGATGAGGCGGAGTTTCTAAACCAGCTGATTGAAAAGGGTCATGACGCACATCACCAAGCAGAGCTCCAGAGTGAGCCGCCGTTGCATCTATAAATGGTGGGGCCTCTTTTTTCTCATGAGCTACAAGAACCTTTGGGACCCCATGTAATTCCCGTCGTTGAGTTAGTGCACCTCTGGAAAAAATTAAAAAAATCATAAATGCAGCTATAATACCAATAAAAAGAAAGGTTACATTAACATTATTAAAGTTTGGAGGATCTGACTGAAATACAGGGAGAAAAGATGCAAAAATTGAAAGAATAATAATCATGAATACAAATGTTAAAATCATACTGTTCTGCTGTTCTTTCTTTTTCTTTGCTTCGGTTCTCTGAGCTTTAACAATTTCATTTGCTTTTCCACCAGGAACAACTCTTATATGTGGAGTATTTGAATCATCAATGTTTGGATAGGCGATTATGTCTTCCAATTCTTCTTTTGGTAAGAATGATGTCATCGCTCTAGCTACCATTGATTTACCAGTTCCTGGATCTCCTATTAGCATTACATGTCGTTTTTGCTGTGCAGCTTTTTTGACGATTGCAACTGATTTATCTTGACCTATAACTTGGTCTAATAGAAGGTCAGGAACCTTAATTTCATCTGTAGCTTTGAAATTTTGAGTTTTTATCCACTGATGAATTGGTTGCTTTTGCTCTTTTTTTTGTAAAGAATTTTTATGCTCTTTTTCGTCTAGCAACTCATCTATTTTATTTGTATAATCTTTATCATTCACGGTAAACACTGCTACTAATTATTTTACACTGTTGTATTTATAAGTTATATATCAAGTTTTCTTTTAAGATTAAAATCTAGTAAAATTTATAAGTCTTTAGATATTTCAATTAGATAACTCTTGTTAAAGGTGGAGGAGAGAGAATATGAGTGAAAATGCTATTATGGCAAAAGTTGGAAGCTTGTCTTTTCTAATTGGAATTGTAATTGCATTGATTTTCGGTGTTGTGCAAGCATGGACACTAAAATCATCTGAACCATTTTTTAGTACTAGCAATGGTGGTATTGTTGCCTGGATACTTGTTGCAATTGGTGGAATTATTGGAATATTAACAGTATTTGGTAAAGGAACCCTCACAGCAAAAGAAGTCCCAGGTTTTTTATTTGCAGGAATTGCATTAGTCGTAATGGGTGGAGTTTTTCAAAGTCAAACAGTAACAAATATTACACCATATATAGGATCTCTGCTTGCTGGTGTGTCACTTAGTTTATCAATTTTTGTTGCCCCAACAGTTGGAATACTTGCGGTTATGGCAATTTGGGCAATGGGAAAAGACGTTTAGACTTTTTTCATTCTTTATTTTCGTTTATTATTTCATTAATGACCAAACTAAAATTGAAATGATACCTAGTATGATAAAAATTATCCAAAGAATATATGCAAATTTTAATCGAACTAACCATTTTGCTTTTTTTTCAGGTGTGTTAAAAAATTTACCCAAGACAGGATCATCTTCCAAATTTGTCATACTATTCCTTTTTTGATTCAAGTATTGCTTTAATTCTTTTTCTTCTAAAAAAATCTTCCCGTTCTCTTTCTTCTAATTGCATTTCTATATATTTGCGAGTGGCATGAAGTTTAGGGATAAGATTGTTCTCAAGGACATTTACTCTTCTTTTAGTTTTTTCGATTTCAACAGTTAAAGACTTTATACCTGCCTCTAGGTCAGCAAGTTCTACTAACTTTATTAAAAGTTTATTAAAAGCAGTTTTTGCATCATCAAGTTTTGAACAAGTTTCAAAAAAACCATAAGTAGGTTTTAAATCAGTTTTTATGTCATCTGTATTTACTTTAGGAATTTTTACACCCATAATATTATCAGTTTGAAAGATTATTTCACCAACATCTTCTGTTAAATATGCCGCATCTTCAACCTTTCTTTCACCAAGTATCATCTGCGCTTGAATAAGAGACATATAGGCGCCCTTGAATTCCTCATCTAGTTCTTTTGAAAGTAGATTTCTCTTATCAATAACTTCAAAGAATTTTTCAACTAAGGCATCACGTTTTTCTTCCAGAAGTTTATGTCCTTTTTCTGCAATTACTAATTTTTTTCGAATTTCAAGTAAATCCATTCTGGTAGGACTATAGCCTTCAAGTATTTGTTCTGCCATATTTCTTTACTCTTTTCCTTTTTTTGTTTTTGGAAGATATTTGCTAATATATTTCTCCTCAATCTTTTTAAGTTCAGCTGTTGGTAAATCAGAAAGTAGCTCCCAACCAATAGTCAGAGTTTGAACAATGCTTCGATCCTCATGGGAATCTTGTTTTACAAATCTTTGTTCAAAACCATCAGCAAATTTCAAGAATTTTCTATCCCGATCAGATAAGGCATCTTCACCTACAATTGCGACTAAATCTCGTAAATCACAGCCTTCTGCATATGCTGCATAAAGCTGGTTTGATACACCAGCATGATCCTCACGAGTTCTATCTGCACCAATACCTCTATCCATCAATCGTGATAGACAAGGAAGAACTGCAACAGGTGGATAAATGGCCTTTTTATGAAGACCGCGGTCAAGAACGATTTGACCTTCCGTTATATAACCAGTTAAATCAGGAATTGGATGAGTAATATCATCATCTGGCATTGTAAGCATTGGAATTTGAGTAATTGATCCTTTTTTACCTTTAATTCTACCAGCTCGCTCATAAATTGTAGCAAGATCGGTATACATGTAACCAGGATAACCTCTTCGACCTGGAACCTCTTCTCTTGCAGCAGCAATCTCACGAAGAGCTTCTGCATAATTAGTAAGATCTGTAAGAATAATAAGAACCTGCATATTAAGATCAAATGCAAGGTACTCAGCACAGGTAAGAGCCATACGCGGTAAAATAATTCTTTCAATTGTGGGATCATCTGCCAAATTTAAAAACATGACAGTTCGTTCAAGAGCTCCAGTGTTTTCAAAGTCTCTAATGAAAAGGTTTGCCTCTTCAGTAGTTATTCCCATGGCACAGAAAACAACAGCAAATTTTTCTTCTTTACCAAGAACCTTTGCTTGTCTAGCAATTTGTGCGGCCATCTCATTATGAGGAAGACCAGCACCAGAAAAAATCGGGAGTTTCTGGCCACGAACAAGTGTGTTAAGACCATCAATTGTAGAGATACCTGTTTGAATAAATTCTCGTGGATACTCCCTAGCATATGGATTGATTGGATTACTGTTGACATCTCTTCTTTCATCAGGAATAATCGGAGGAGCATCATCGATAGGATTACCAGTCCCATCAAAAACACGTCCAAGTATGTCTTTAGCAACACCGAGTTTCATTGTTTCTCCAATAAAACGAGCAGATGTTTTATCTGTATCAAGTCCTTTTGTTCCTTCAAAAACCTGAATAATTGCTTTATCTAAAAAGGCTTCAAGAACTTGACCAGTCCGCATTTCGCCAGTAGAAGTTTTAATTTTAACAACCTCATTATAAGCAACGTCCTTAATTTTATCAACAACCATCAAAGGACCAGCAACTTCTGTAACCGTTGTATACTCAATGTCTTTATGACTCATTTTAGCTACCTCCTTTAATAAGTGAGTTAAATTCTTTTTCAAGTTCTTTTTCTGTTTCCTGGAATTTTTTATCAAACTGTTTATTTGAAACGGTTTTCATCCTAGCAAGATTTTCACGAGATTTCATATTAAATAGATCATCAATATGGACATTTTTACCAACAGCATCTTGAACTTGATCAGAAAATTTCAGAATAAGTCTAAGCATTTCATATTGTTTCTTACCTGAACAAAATGTATCAACTTCATGGAAGGCACTTTGTTGGAGGAAGTCTTCTCTAATCATTCTAGCACTTTCCAGCAGTCCTCGTTCTCGTGGTGGAAGAGCATCAGGTCCAACAAGTTTTACAATTTCTTGAAGCTCTGATTCTTTTTGAAGTAGGGCCATTGCTTTATTTCTAAGTTCTAGCCATTTTTCACCAATTTCTTTTTTCCACCAACTTTGGATTTTATCCAAATAAAGGGAATAAGATTTCAACCAGTTAATTGATGGAAAGTGTCTTCTATCAGCAAGATCAGCATCAAGTGCCCAAAAGACTTTCACAATCCGAAGTGTATTTTGTGCAACAGGCTCAGAAAAATCACCACCTGGAGGGGAAACTGCACCCATAACAGTTACAGATCCCTCTTTGTCCTTTGAACATAAGAGTTTTACTCTCCCCGCTCGTTCATAAAATTCAGCAAGTCGAGATGCAAGATATGCAGGATAACCTTCTTCACCGGGCATTTCCTCAAGTCGACCTGAGATTTCTCTCATAGCTTCTGCAAGCCTAGAGGTGCTATCTGCCATTAGAGCTACATCATAACCCATATCACGGTAATATTCAGCAATTGTGATACCTGTATAAACACTCGCATCACGAGCAGCAACAGGCATATTAGAAGTATTAGCAATTAGAACAGTACGATTCATTAATGGCTCACCTGATTTTGGATCTTCTAGTTTTGGGAATTCTCGAAGTACATCAGTCATTTCATTTCCACGCTCACCACAACCAACATAAATAACAACTTGAGCATCACTCCACTTTGCAAGTTGATGAAGCATAACTGTTTTTCCAGTTCCAAAACCACCTGGAATTGCAGCAGTCCCACCTTTAGCAACTGGGAAAAATGTATCAATAATTCTCTGACCTGTAATCAATGGAAGAGTTGGGTCATACTTTTTTTTAACAGGCCTAGGTTTTCGCACCGGCCATCGTTGAAGCATCTGTAATTTTTCATCTCCACCACCATTTGCTACTATCGCAATATCTTCTTCAACAGTATAATCTCCTTCTTTTGCAATTTTTAAAACCTTACCCGTAATATCTGGTGGAACCATGATTCTATGTGTAATAATTGAGGTTTCCTGAACCTCCCCAATTACATCACATCCACACACTTTATCCCCCGCCTTAGCAGTTGGTTTGAAATGCCATTTCTTTTTTCTATCAATAGCAGGTGCTTCTACTCCACGAGCGATAAATTCTCCTGTTTTTTCTTGAATTGCAGGTAGTGGTCTTTGTATACCATCATAAATATTAGTTAAAAGACCGGGTCCTAACTCAACAGATAAAGGCATATCTGTGGATATAACCTTTTCACCAGGTTTTAAACCAACTGTATCCTCATAAACCTGTATAATTGCATTATCTTTATTCAAACGGATAATTTCACCAATTAGATTTTCCACTCCTAATCTTACTACATCATACATTTTAGATCCGCGCATACCATCTGCTTCAATAACAGGCCCAGAGATTCTAATTATCCTTCCTTCTTGAGTTTTATTATTCATATAATTTTGCCTCCAATTTATATCCTTACTTATTAACCTCAATGCCAACTGCTTTTTTTATCAAATGTGAAACAAAGTCCACATGATCCGCTATCCTTCCTTTTTTATCAGGTATTTCCACAATAATAGGGATATTATTTCTGATTCTAAATTCCTTCAAATATTTTCCAAGATCTTTTGCAATTTTTTCTGTTATAAATAAAATCCCAATGTCATTTCTCTCTGTAATTTGATTCCAAATATCTACGGCATTTCCATTTGGAATGAATAAATCATTAACACCTGCAAGCCTCATTCCAACTGCTGTATCATTATCACAAAAAGCTGCTAGTCTCATTAACCTGCCTCCATAGTCAGCAAAGGTTTGATAATATCAGATGAAAGACCTTCGGTAACGCCTTTTGCGGCGATTTTTAAATTCTCTATTTCAAACTCTTTAGAAACAATAAATCTAATCGTAGGACCAATTGTTACGTAATTTTGAGTAGAAATATCTTCCATTAATTTTAAGATATGGGTGTTAAGTGCATTCTCAAGAACTTGAACCGAGTTTTCTTTGTTGTAATCCTCAATTGCATTTTTTAATGAATCATAGTACGACATACCTTCCAAGCTTGAAATTACATGTGAAATAGAATCAAGTTCTGTCATTTCTTTAAATTTCCATGAGGCTATATTTTGGCCTTCGCCCATATATAGTTTCGTGCAAGATTCAGTGTCATACTTAAGTTGTTTTGCCCTGAGTATATTTTTAATTGTAATTATATCAACCAGGGTTCCTACGAATTTTTGTTTAGCCTTTTCACATTTATAAGGTACTTTAACCTGTCTAAATTTGTCAATAATATGTTTATCAATTGTAGTATCAACCATTAGAAAATCAACGGTTTCTTCAGAAACCACATCAATTATGTCTTTTTCAAAACCATACTCTTTTAAAAGTTCTGGTATTTTTGGTTTTTCAGAGTCCAATATTTTCTGTAAAAATGTTTTTGTTTTTGGTAATGTTGCTTTTTCTAATATTTCCTCATCTATTTTTTTGTCATCCATTTTGTTTTTTATTGAGTTTTTAATCAAATGAATATCTAACTTTTCAATATAGGTGTCAAAAAAATCATTCATTTTCTTTGAACCTTCTTTTCTCATCAGCTCTATTGTTTGAATTAAATTATCATCTAGTGATTGTTGTACATCAAAGGTGGACTCACCAGTTAAATCATAATCTTTTGAGGCATTTAATGCATCTTTAAGTCCTGTTAAATCAGATGATTCGACTATACGACTTAATTCTTTATCCGTTACGAATGGATTTCCCATTGCCTCATATTTTGCATTTGGATATGCAAACGAAACATATGTGGAAAATGGTCGTGAAATGCCTCCAAGGACCCCTATAATTATTGCTGCGATAAATACCCAAAAAGGGTAATTATATGGGTCAAAGATAAACTCAAACAATCTTATCTACTCCTGTAATTATGAGAATAGTATCTGCCCTACTATTGGTCTCATTTTGTCTTTTTCTCTTTTTAGTATTCCATCAAATGTATGATCAAGAATAACTCGACTATCTGTTGATTTTAGAATAACTCCACCAGATGATTCTATATAGCCGTCGATTTTTATTCCTAGTTCTGTCGCAATTTTTTTTCCAGCTTCCCTTGTCACAAACAATAAACTTGCTCCGCCTAGTTTTTTACGACCATCATCAATTAATTTTCTGACAATTTTTTCGTATTTTTTTCCCTTAAGAATTGATAGTTCATGATGAGCCTTAGTAAAGCATTCCTCTATGATTTTTTCTCTTGCATTCATTAGTTCTCTTTTTGCATCCTGGTTTGCTTTTGAGATTAGGATTCTTTTGATGTTTTCTGCTTGCTTTTTACCATCCGATAGTATTTTTTTAGATTCTTGTTGCGCTTCTTCTTTTGCTTCTTTGATTATGTCATTTTCCTGTTGCTTTGCTTCTTTTAATATCTGGTTTATCTCTTTTTCTGAATCTTTCTTTATTTGCTCGATAATTTTTTCTGCAGTCATATTCCTTCCATCTATAGTAGACCTAATCCAGTCATGAGAAGTATTCCAACAAGCAGTCCAAAAATAGCAATTGTTTCTGGCATAATGGTGTAAATAATTCCTCTGGCAAAAACATCTGGATTTCTAGCAGTAGCTGCAATAGATGAGCTTGCTACTTGTCCTTGATTTGCAGCAGATATCCCTGTGAGTCCAACAACAAGTCCTATTCCAATTGCTGATACTCCAAGCATTGGATTAGCCAGTTTTGCTCCTCCGCCTCCAAGCAGTCCAGCTCCCATCATCAACAAAATTGCAGTTAGTAGACCATAAACTGCTTGGGTCATGGGTAATACTTGAAGGACAAGACACTTCCCAAACAAGTCCGGTTTTTCTGCAGTTACTGCAACAGCAGATGAGCCAGCAAGCATTAATCCCATCGCAGAGCCGATTCCTGCTAGACCCATAGCAAGCGCGCAACCGATTATAATCATTGATTGCGTTTCCCCTGCTTCTCCAGTCATAGGCTCTGCAATTGCTGTTCCCATTACCATAAATAGACCTACCATAGCTATCAAAATTATTGCTGCTCTTACTTTCAATTTTCTTCTTTTCATTTTTTTCCCTCATATTTATTTTTTTATTCTACATCTTTTGTTTTTGTATATTTTCTTTTTATTGAGAAGGGTTCGAATTTTCTTCCGCCTCCTTCATAAAACCTATTAAAGAATTCAACATATTGAAGTCTAATTGAATGCACCCCTGCACCAAGAGTTTGTAAACCAAGATTTGCAGTATGTGCAATAACTAGAATTATTGGTGTAAAAATAAATCCAACTACAGGTATCATTTCAGGAATTATTTGTGCGATAATGTTAAATGCTAGGGCCATACCAGCAGTTCCAAGACCTAGGGCAAGCAATCTTGCATAGGAAAGCCAATCACCAATATATCCAGTAATATCAAATAATCCAAGTGGTCCTGAGTGTTTTAATAACAATATTATCCCAATAATCATGAGAATAATTGCAATATATACTAATAATTCTCCAAGAACCCACATTTTTAGTAAAAATGCACCAATTAAAAGTCCTCCTCCAAGTTGAATGGGTATCCATGCAAAGTGTTGTGTTATTAAAGTCTTAAAATCTCTCCTTTTATAAGATTGATAGATTGCTAAAATAATTCCAATATTTAGATGAAGAAGACCAAAGAAAAGTGACATAGCTAAAATAATTAGTGGATTACGAAGCGGTTCTATTGGAAATTTTATTCCTGCCATAGTAAGGCTATAAAGTTGCTGATTTGGATTATTAAAAAAGAATCTTGGGATAAGATCCCCAAAAAAACTATTTGTCAAAACACCAACAATAATAGTTACTATCGCCAGCCATATCCCCATATATGACCAGCTACTAATAGTCTCGCTAATTTTTTTAAATTTAAAATATCCAAATATTGATAGAATTAGTAGTACAAGACCATAACCTGCATCCCCAAGCATTATGCCAAAAAATAATACAAAGAATACGCCCATAAAAATCATAGGATCTATTTCATTATATTTTGGAGATGAAAACAAATCTAAAAAAGTTCTGAAAGGTTTTGCCCATTCAGGAGTTTTCAGATGAACAGGTGGATTATCAGGATTTACAGATGGATTTTCAAAATCACAGATTATATGATCCTCTGAAACTTTAGTTAATGATTCTTTTAGTTTATTTTCACCTTTTTCTAAAACCCACCCTTTAATAACAAATGTGGAATTTGTTTTACCTAATTTTTTAGGAATTTCCATTCGAACTCGCTCAAGATATATCTCCTCTCTTAGAGCAAGTAAATCATCAAGTTGATCTTTTGCAAAAACACGTAAATCTGTGACAATTTTCTTTTTTTCTTTTTTTATTTCTTCTTTTTCTTGTTTTAATGTTTTTAAAAGCTCTTTAGGTCTACCAGATGAAACATTAAAATTAAACTCAGTAATTTTCTCGCGACATATCTTCTCCATTTTATCCTTTTCCAAAATATGCGCAGCTATTAACACAACCCATTCAACATTTTTACCAGAATCAAATTGTTTAGATTTAACATCAATTTTATCTAAATCATTTAGTGATGCTTTTAAGCTATCTAGCTCAGTTGTTTTACCAACTTTTACTATCACATACTCAGATTCACCAATATCAGAGATATCAAAATCAAAACTTTTGAGGAATTCTAAGTGTTCTAAATCATGATTAATAATTTCAATTTTTTCATTTTGTTCTTGAAGTTTTTCTTCACACTCCAAAATTTTTTTTTCGATATCACCAAGAACCCCTTCAATATATGAATAAATCTCATCAAGCGAAAAATCCTCAACTTCTTTTATTTCAGGTAAATCTGGATTAAATATACCTTTTAATCCACCTTTTTTTGGTTTTATTTTATTTAAAATATCAATTAATCTTGAGACTCTCAGTTCATAGGTTAAGCAGGTTTCATGGTCAGGATGAACGGTTGATTCTTTAAACTCTTCTTCTATTTCATATCCATCTTTTGATATATCAATAATTTCCATTAATCCAGTTTCATGAAGATTTTTTATAACATCTTCTACATAGTTCTGATGTATAATCAAAGAAGCTTTCTTCATTGGAGCTGGAAATAGTATTTTTTACTCCCCCTCTTCAATTTCCTTTATAATTGCATCAACAGCTTTTAAAATATTTTTAGTAGCCAATTCCTTTTGTTTTGATATTTCTTTTTTACTATCTTCTTTTATTTTTTGAATTTCTTTTTTGGCATCTTCCTCTGCTTTTTTTAAAAAATCCATTGATTTTATTTGAGCTTTTTTTATAATTTTTTCTCGTTCTTTTTTGACATCCTTGTTTGTTTTTTCAATTATTTTTTCTGATTCCTTCTTAGCTGTTTCAATAGAGTCAAGAGCTTTTTTTTCAGCCTTTTTAATATCATCAATTGATTTAGATGCCATCTGCTAAACCGTATTAAAAAGGTATTTATTAATTTTTATACCTAATAAATATTATTACATTCCCCAAAATTTATCGGTTTTTCTTTTAATTTCAAAAATCTTGTTTAAAACATCTTTTTCATCTGGATTTAATACATCCAACTCACGAAGTTTTTTAGCATCACTTGCAGGAAGATCAGTGAACAGAATATCCTCACCTTTAATCTGTCGCCCTATGGTTACACCCTCGATTGAAATTGCCACTTCTTGTCCTTGTATTGCTTCCTCGACAGATTTATTTTCTGATTGAATTCCTTTGATAGAACCAACTACTTTTCCATCTTCTTTCATCAGTCTTAAACCGGTTTTAATTCTACCACGGAGAATCCTAACTCCAAAAACTGCAGGATGACTAACTCTAAAAATGTATTCAGATAAAAATTTAACCATACCTGGGTGAATATAATCTTGTCGGCGTTCCCTTTCAAGTTCTGCCTTTTTCTTTTCAATCCATTCATCATAATTTTCCATTATCGTATAGATAACATCTTCATTAAAAATCGTAATATTAGTATTTGCGAGTTCTTCTTTTGCTTCAGGTAAGATTTTTACATTAAATGCAAAAATAAGTTTGTTTAAAGTATCAAGGGTCGCATCAGCCTCGACAATATCTCTTTTTGATACATTTCCAATTTCTGCTTTTCGAATTTTGATATTTTTGTCTCTAGATTCCTTTATTAATGCTTCTAACGAACCAATTGTATCAGCTTTTATAATTATACCTAGTTCATCTAATTCAAATTCAATCTTTGTCTGATTTTTTATTTCAACAATGACATCATCAAGATTGGTTTTAGCAACTCGGATAGGAGCACCGGGAATAACATTTTCAAGATTTGGAGATGATATCTTGATACCACAAGCGGCATGAACCTCGGGAACATTATCAAAACGTTCTCGTGGATCTCTGATTTCATCAAGTGGTTTTGGTTTTAAAAGAGCTTTAATGCGTGTAACAATTGGTTCATCAGTAGTTCCTATTACAATTTTATCTTCAGTTTTAATGGTTCCATTATAAATTATTGCATCGATAGTTTTACCAAGACCTACTTCCTCCTTAACTTCAAGAACACTACCTTTACCAGGACCGCTTTCTATATGCAGTTGGTCCTCTAAAAATCGTTGAGCAAGACCAACAAGAATCATTAATAGCTCTGGAATTCCCTCACCAGTCTTTGCTGAAATTGGAATGATTCCTATTGTTTTTCTAAAATCTGAAATATTAAAATATAAATCAGAATTCAATTTTTGCTCAGAAATACTGCCAATCATTTCGTAGAGTCTTTCTTCAAAAAGGTTTTTTACATTCGGACGCTGTTTTTCAATTCGAGCTTTTGCAATATTATCGATTTTTTGCCAACCGGAAATCGCATCAATTTTATTTGCAGCAATTACAAATGGAGTTTTATATTGCTTCAAAATTCTAATAGACTCATATGACTGAGGTTTAAAACCTTCATTTATGTCAACGATTAAAATTGCTAAATCTGCAAGAGAGCCTCCTCTTGCTCGTAATGTTGTAAATGCATGATGACCTGGCGTATCAATAAATAAAAGTCCGGGGAGTGAAAAATTTTTTTCTTTAAGCAACTCTCCACAAACATTATAAATCACATCAATTGGAACCTCGGTTGCACCAATATGTTGAGTAATTGCGCCAGATTCTCGTGAAGCAACAGTAGAACCTCTGATAAAATCTAATACAGAAGTTTTTCCATGATCTACATGACCAAGAACGCTGACAATAGGTTGTCTT
>Ga0255055_10002520_pt1 | contig 12868 bp, 7 predicted proteins | sample JV7_2_27_MG_FD_188633 | JGI IMG/M metagenome (GOLD analysis project Ga0255055, IMG submission 188633) | Seawater microbial communities from Jervis Inlet, British Columbia, Canada - JV7_2_27 | ecosystem: Environmental > Aquatic > Marine > Inlet | place: Canada: British Columbia | collected...
TATCGTTTCGCAGTTCGAGGAATTTTCGGCGGCACTTCATGCGCAGATGGACTTGCTTACTCGACAGAATGAGGCTCTTGTGTCCGCCCGCGACCTGCTACTTCCCCGCCTCATGAACGGAGAGATCGCGGTATGAGCCGGTACACGGAGGACACCCTGGTTCAGCAGACCACCGCCGACTACATGCGCGATGAGCTGGGCTGGGAATCGGTGTACGCATACAACCAGGAGACCTTTGGAGCGGACAGTACTCTCGGGCGAACCTCTGACAAGGAAGTCGTACTTACCCGCTACCTTCGCGCCAAGCTGGAGGAGTTCAACCCGGGTCTTCCAGTAGAAGCCTATCGGGATGCTATTCGCCAACTCGTCGAGTACTCGACTGCCCAACCCGCGCTGGCCACCAATCGCGACAAATACGCCCTACTCAAGGATGGGGTGCGGGTGACCTTCCGTAACCGGAACGGCGACGTAGTGAAGCCAACGTTGAAGGTCTTCGACTTTTCAGAGCCAGCCAACAACCATTTCCTTGCGGTTCGCGAACTGTGGGTGCAGGGTGATCTCTACCACAAGCGCCCTGACATCATCGGTTTCGTCAACGGCATCCCGCTGCTGTTCATGGAGTTGAAGAATGTTCACAGAAACCTGAGGGTTGCGTACGACGACAATCTTGCCGACTACAAAGACACCATTCCCCACCTCTTCCACCACAACGCCTTCATCGTGCTCGGCAACGGAGTCAACGCCAAGATCGGATCGCTATCGGGTCGTTTCGAACATTTCCACGAGTGGAAGCGTCTTGGCGAAAGCGAACCCGGCGTGGTGGACATGGAGACTCTGCTAAAGGGCATCTGCTCCAAGCCCAACTTTATGGATCTCTTCGAAAACTTCATCGCCTTTGACGAACCGGCTGGCGGTCCGGTGAAGATCATTGCTCGCAATCACCAGTTTCTCGGCGTCAATCAGGCTGTTGCGGCGGTACAGCAACGTGAGGCGAGGGAAGGCCGACTTGGCGTGTTCTGGCATACCCAGGGTTCGGGCAAGAGCTACTCCATGGTGTTCTTCACCGGCAAGGTGCACCGAAAACTGGGCGGCAACTTCACCTTCCTGATCTGCACGGATCGGGACGATCTGGACACCCAAATCTACAAGACATTCGCGGGCTGTGGGCTGGCTGATAACGACGCCGATCCGTGCCGCGCAGCGAGCGGGGAGCATCTGGTCCGACTTCTGGGCCAGCACAAATCGTTTGTCTTCACCCTGATTCAGAAGTTCATCCAGGACGTGGACCCGGACGATCCCTACTCTGAACGTGACGACATCATCGTCATCACCGACGAGGCCCACCGCACCCAGTATGGCCGTCTGGCTTTGAACATGCGCAATGCACTTCCCAACGCCAGCTACATTGGCTTCACGGGCACGCCGCTGTTCAGTTACGACGAGATCACCCGCCGCGTCTTCGGCGACTACGTCTCGACCTACGACTTCAAACGCGCTGTGGACGATAAGGCCACTGTGCCACTCTTCTACGACGCCCGGGGCGACAAGCTCGGCGTAGCCATCGGCGACCTCAACGAGCGCATCGCCGAGAAGCTGGAGGAACTGGAGACCGAAGATCTCGACGTGCAGCAGCGGCTGGAGCAAGAGCTGAAGCGCGACTACCACATCATCACGGCAGGCAAACGCCTCGACCAGGTGGCCCGTGACCTCGTGGAGCACTACTCCACCGCCTGGGAAATCGGCAAGGCCATGCTTGTGTGCATCGACAAGATCACCTGCGTTCGAATGCATGCCCTCATCGAAAAGTACTGGCAGGAGAGGATCGAGGCCCTGGAACACGGTCTGGCCGCAACCAGCGATGAGCAGGAAGAGGTTCAGCTGCAACGCCAGATCGCGTGGATGCAAGAGACCCGGGCTGCTGTCGTGGTGAGCGAGGAGCAGGGCGAGGTGGACAAGTTCAGGCGATGGGGTCTGGACATTACACCTCACCGTCGGCTCATCAAGGAGGGCTTCGAAACAGCAAACGGCGAGCGCCTCGATGTCGAGTCGGCTTTCAAGAAGGACGACCACCCCTTCCGCATCGCCATCGTCTGCGCGATGTGGCTGACCGGGTTTGATGTGCCCAGTCTGGCGAATCTATACCTCGATAAGCCGCTCAAAGCCCACACCTTGATGCAGGCTATAGCCCGAGCCAACCGCGTGTACGAGGGGAAGAACAACGGCCTGATAGTGGATTACTGCGGGGTGCTCAAGCACCTTCGCAAGGCGCTGGCGACCTTCGCCGGGACTGGAGATGATGGGCGCGGTGGCGAGGGCGGCGAACACGACCCGGTGGTACCCGAGGACGAGCTGTTGGCCGAGCTGGGGGAGGCCATCGCCTTGGTGCGCGCCTTCCTCACGGATCGAGGTGCATCACTGGACGATATCATCAGCTCCACCAGCTTCGCGCGAAATGCCGCAATCCTTGCCGCCAAGGAGGCCGCCAACGAGAACGACGAGACCCGTAAGCGATTCGAGATCATGTGCAGGGAGGTATTCAAGAAGTTCAAGGCATGCATCAATATTCGTGCAGTCAACGAGTACCGGCACGACTATGACGCCATCAACATCGTTTACAAGAGCCTCCAGGCCGACCGGGAGAAAGCCGACATCAGCGACATTATTCGTGAGCTGCAAAAGGTCGTCGATGGGGCCATCGACACCACCGCATCAACCGTCAGCGAACCGAATGAACCCTGGGATATCTCACGCATCGACTTCGAGCTGCTGCGTAAGGAGTTCGAGCGGAGTTCGGGCAAGAAAACAGCCGTTCAGAACCTGATGCATGCAGTCGAGACCAGGCTCCATCGGTTGCTCCAGCAGAATCCGCTTCGTACCGATTTTCAGGAGCATTACGAACAGATCGTGGCTGAGTACAACCGGGAGAAGGACCGTCAGACCATCGAGGCAACGTTCGAGGCCCTGATGAAGCTCGTCAACGACCTCGGCGCCGAGGACACGAGAGCCTTGCGTGAGGGCCTCGACGAAGAGACCCTGGCGCTCTTCGACATTCTGAAGAAGCCCGATCTCAGCGCCAAGGACATCAAGCGCATCAAGAAGGTGGCGCTCGAATTACTCGGCGCCCTCAAGGCCGAGAAGCTCCGCATAGAACACTGGCGGGATCGGGAGAACACCCGTGACGGTGTCCGAGTTGCGATTCACGATTTTCTCTACAGCGATGCGACCGGATTGCCAGTGGAGAGCTACACCGAGGACGAGGTGAAGGTGAAAACCGACGAGGTTTTTCAGCATGTTTTTCGGGCGTATCCAACGGTGCCTTCACCGTTCTATGGCACAGCGGCGTGAAGGTGGCTATGACGGAGACTCGCAGTGTTTGATGCCTAGACCGTGGAGGAGAAGTTGGAACAAGAAACCGAGTGGAGTACTGGATCAGAATGGCACCGGTGGGATCCACATATTCACACACCGGGGACACTACTAGCCGACAACTTCCAGGGTGCATGGGACGATTACTTCACCGCCCTTGAGACTGCGGATCCTTCGCCAGATGCCATGGGTATTACCGACTATTGTGTACTCGCGGGATACACAGAATTTCGCCGCCGTCAGGCGGAGGGCCGCGCACAGAATTTGAAGTTTGTGTTCCCAAACATCGAATTTCGGCTTACGGTCGAGACAGAGAAGAAGCGTGCGATTAATCTGCACCTGCTCTTTTCGCCAGATGATGAGAACCACGAAACGGAGATCGAGCGAGTTCTTGCGAGGTTCGAGTTCGAGTACAGAAATCGACCGTACAGATGTACGCTAGCAGATCTTGTGCTCCTTGGCCGGGCAATCGATCCTCAACAAACAGATGAACGCGGTGCTCTCAAAAAAGGTGTTGAACAATTCAAGCTCAGTGTCGATCAACTGAAGGAAGCGCTGAGATCTGATGAATGGATGCGGGACAACTGCCTTGTAGGCGTCACCGTCAACACTGCTGACGGCACCGCAGGACTGGGGAAGGACGACGCCTTCAGCGCTTTGCGCGAGGAGTTGGAATCGATGGCCCACATCATTTTCTCTTCCCGCCCGGGCGACCGTGAATACTGGCTTGGCGAGCAATCCGGGGTTCCTCGAGAGTCCATCGAGTCCAAGTATGGGACGAGAAAACCCTGTCTTCATGGCTGTGATGCTCATAGCATCGAAGATGTCCTGCAACCTGCAGAGGATCGCTACTGCTGGATTCGCTCGGAATTAAGCTTTACCGGCCTCAAGCAGACGATCATCGAACCCGCATCACGAGTGGCAATTGGGCCGTCTCCGCCTCCTGCCGGTTCCCAGACAGAAACGATAACCAAGCTTAACGTGGAGGACGCCTCGTGGCTAGGCACGAATAGTCTAGCGATAAACGGTGGTCTGGTGGCGATAATCGGGCCGAAGGGAAGCGGAAAGACAGCCCTAGCAGATATGATGGCCCATTGCGCAGGTGCCGAAATTGGAGACAAATCATCGTTTCTACTCAAGGCCCGTTCGCTGCTCGGCGATGCCTCCGCTCGGGTTTTCTGGGCTGATGGAACAGAAGGCCCAGATCTGCAACTCGCCGACGCCGGGAGGTCGGTTTCGGATGAGCCTGAGGTGCGGTACTTGAGCCAAGGATTTGTTGACCGTCTCTGCTCGGCGGATGTTGTCCACGACGAAATCCTCGACGAAATCGAGCGGGTAGTTTTTGAGGCAATTGGCGATGAGGATCGACTGGCAACCACCTCATTTGATGACCTTCGCGAATCACGATTGGCTCACGTTCGACGCTTGCGTACCGAGCATCTCACGGACATCGACCGGTGCTCACGTGCAATTGCGCAGGAGGACGCAAAGAAAGCCATGTTGCCGTCCAAACGCGATGAACTCAAAGGCGAGGAAGGCAAAATAGCAGCCCTTGAGGGCGAGATAGGTTCCCTCCTTCCCAAGGACAAGCGTGAAGATGCTCAGCGACTGCAACTGGTGCAGGGGGCTATCGAGACCCGCTCCAAAAAGATCCAGGAGATCAAGCGCAAAATCGAGCAGGTGGATGCGTTGGTTGAGGAATACGCCCGATTCAAAAACGCGGTTGCGAGAAGGTATGAGGAACTCAAAGAGCGGTACCCCGAATGCGGTCTTGCCGATGGGGATTGGAAATCATTGAAACCCAGTTTCCCAGAAAAACCGGAGAGCCTATTTGACGAGGCCAAAGCGCGCCATCGAGCCGAAGTTGAGCAGCTCAAGAACCCGGCAGAGTTCGATCAGAAGAAGAAGGATCCAGCCTCGTGGCCCCTCGAACGGTTACGGGAACTTGAGGCGTCGCTCTCCCAAGGAATCGGCGTTGAGAAACATCGTGCTCGCAAATACAAGACAGTCTCCAAAAAGCTCGATGAGGCGAAGCGCCGACGAACAGTTCTAAGAGACCTTATCCGTGACCTTGAGGGGGCAGCAGATCGCCGAGGTAAAGCTGTCGAAGAGCGTCGGGAAGCCTATGCGAAGGTAATCGATACATTCATCAGAGAAGAAGAGGTTCTTCGGAACCTCTACGCTCCGCTGAAGGACAAGCTGAGCGCTAGCGGGGGCGCCCAGCGACAACTCGAGTTCTACGTGCGGCGGCAAATCAATGCCGCCGAATGGGTTGCACGGGGTGAGCGTCTACTTGACCTTCGCAGGACAGGAGCATTTCAGGGGCGGGGAAAGTTGGGAGTGGAGGTTGAAAAGATCCTAGTGCCTGCTTGGGAATCCGGAGATGCCAAAGACGTTGCCAAAGCGATGGAGGCGTTCGTTGCCGAACGTGCAGGGGACCTTGCTGCGCAGAAGCGTGATGATGTGAGTCTCGAGAACCTCGGACAATGGCTGTTTTCCACAGATCACGTTTCCCTCGCGTACGGTATTCGGTTTGACGGTGTCGATCTCGCGCGCCTTTCTCCCGGTCTGCGGGGCATCGTCTTGCTCACGCTATTTCTTGCCGTTGACGAATGGGATACTCGCCCACTCATCATCGATCAGCCGGAGGAGAACCTCGACCCCCAATCGGTGTTTGAAGAACTTGTACCGTACTTCAGAGATGCGAAACGCCGACGCCAGGTGATTCTGATAACCCACAACCCCAATCTTGTCGTCAATGCCGATGCTGATCAGGTGATCGTCGCATCCGCCTCCCGAGAGAGCGCCGATGAGTTACCTGCAATTCGCTACACCAGCGGCGGACTCGAAAACCAGCAGACTCGGTCTGACGTTTGCCGCGTTCTTGAAGGTGGCGAACGGGCTTTCCTGGAACGGGAACGCCGCTACGACCTACATCGTAGCTATCGCCGGTCGAATTCTTAGGGAACGGCTGCCCGACGCGGGCGTTAGGTGATCCAGACTCAAGGCGTCCCAGTTCTTCATTGGCCATGCCACCTCTTCGATCTGGGGAAGGGGAGCACAAGGGGAGCAGACAAAGCCAGAAGCAACATTAGCCGCTCACTGTGAGCGGCTAAGTCTTTTGTCTTGTTTGGTGGAGCCGAACGGGATCGAACCGTCGACCTCCTGAATGCCATTCAGGCGCTCTCCCAACTGAGCTACGGCCCCACAGGGAGGCACTTTGTAGCAAATGGTAAGGGTGTGTGTCAATCAACCCCCCGCCCACCCGGCGATCATTCATCAGCAAACAGTAGTCAGTAATCGGCGGTATGTGCCTTGAACCCTGCACCCTGAACCCTGAACCCGGGTGGGCGGGTGGGTGGTAGAATGACCTTTGCGGGGAAGCGCATGGGGCCTGGTGGCTTCCACGGACTTCAAATCCGTTGGGCCGGCCTTAGTCGGGTCGGTCGGAGGGTTCGATTCCCTTGCGCTTCCGCCACCAGAGCCTGGTTGGCGGATGCGTACGCGATTGGATTTTTCTGTTCAGAGGGTCGAGGTTGATGTCGAGCGACGAATTCGTCTACAGGAGTGACGTCGAGAAGACGCCGTTGCCGGAGATTCTGGCGACCGTCAATCGGTACGGCGTACCCGGAGTCCTCGAGCTCGTACAGGGTGACGTGGTCAAACGAGTCTACCTCCTCGACGGCGATATTATTTTTGCCACCTCGACGGACCGGGGCGAATCGTTGGGGGACTACCTGGTGCAGGCGGGCGAGATCACCGAAGCAGAGCTCCAGAAGTCATCGGATAAACTCTCCAATTCGCCTGGCGCCCGCCACGGCGAGATTCTTGTGAAGATGGGACTCCTCGATCGGGAAAAGCTGGGAGCAGCGGTTCGCAAACAGGTGCAAGCGATTCTGTGGAGCCTCTTCAACTGGAGCGAGGGACAGGTCAGCTTCAAGGTCGGACGCGCCAAAGACGACGAGATCTTCAAGATCAAGATTCCCACCGCGCGGGCGATCGTGGCCGGCTGCCGGCGGATCGAGGATCCGAAGATGATCACTGCCAGAATGGGCGGCCGCGGTGCGCTCTTGAAGAAGCTGCCTCGTCCTCCCCATCTCGAGAAATTCCGCCTCGAGCCCGATGAGCGCGAGCTGCTCGAGCTGGTTGACGGAAAGAAAACGCTCTATGAGCTGTGCGAGAGTGGTCCCGCGAGCGCGGGCGCCAACGCCCGAGTTCTTTATGCATTTGCAGAGCTTGGGATGTTGACGGTCGATCCCTCGTCGAGCGGCAAGATCCTCATTCAGGTTCGGGGGTAGGCGTTCCATGCCGCTTTACGAGTACGAGTGCTTCGTCTGCGGCCATGGTTTCGAGCGGATTCGAAAGGTCGCCGACGCATCATCTGTGAGCTGTCCGGAGTGCGGCGGCAAGGTCCGTCGTCTCCTGGGCGTGCCTGCCCTCCAGTTCAAGGGCAGTGGTTGGTATGTGACCGACTACGGCAAGGAGAACGGCGGCCGATCGAGCGCGCTCGCGAAAACGGAAGACTCTCCGACGCCTCCACCGAAAGCCGAGACCGCGAAGAAGGAAGACTCCCCAAAGAAAACCGACTGACCCGGCAAGCGCTTCTCGCTTCGACGAAACAACCCGCGTCTTATTGGGAAGTGGCGCGTGTTCCGTCGACGCTTTTTTGCGCTCGGAATGAAAGGGTGAAAGGGTGGACCTCTGAGAATGGGAGCGGGATCAGTTCCCGCCGAGAATTTCCGTCTCAGCGTCCCGCACGGGAAACCCGGACACCCTATCGAAATCGATCCGGGATCCCACCTCGAGCCCGTGCGCCGCGGCAGTGCCGGCTGACATTTCAAGAACCGCTCGCGCGGGTCTGGACGTCGTAAACCTTGGGCACGGTTCGGCGCTGCACGGTTGCGCGTCCACCACCAGCTCGACGACCTGGCCGGCGTCGTCGAGAAAGACGATATCGAGAGGAACGAGGACGTTCATCATCCAAATTGTGGCGAGGCGTTCCTCCGGCCACAGAAGGAGCAAGCCGCGATCGGCCGCCAGTGCCGGCCGGAACATGAGACCGGTGGTGGTCTCCTCCGGGGTCGATGCAAGCTCGAGGTTGACCATGAAGCCGTCGGGGAGAGCCGCCTGCGGCAGCGGCACGTGGCTTAGAGGCGGCGCTTCGCCTACATCGGTCGTCGAGGTTGGTGCGGGTTGGGTGCACGCTGTGATGACGAACAGCGCTGCGATGAAATAGAAAAGGGCTCGATTCATGAGGTCCCCCGGATTCCAGATTTCGGGCTCAGTCGTCGCGGGCCAGACCGAGCTTCTCCGCATGGTAGCGGAACGCGCGATAGGACATGCGCAGGAGCTCCGAGGCTTTCTTCTGATGACCATCGGTCTTATCCAGTGCCTGGCGCATCAACGATCTCCGTACATTGTCCACGTACTCATCGATGTCCAGACCCTCTTCGGGGAGACCCAAGTGCTCGATGGCGGGCTCCTCCGTGGTGCCACGCAGGTGTTCCGGCAGGCTGCCAGAGGAAATCATTTCGGTTGGTTCGAGGGCAACTGTGCGCTCGATGACGTTCTCGAGCTCGCGCACATTGCCCGGCCACGAGTACGCCTGGAGAACCCGAAGCGCGTCGGGGGTCAATCTTTTTGCAGGAGTTCCGAAGTTTTCGCAGGTCCGTTTGACGAAGTGGCGGGCGAGCTCAGAAAGATCTTCACTGCGCTGCCGGAGCGGTGGCAGGTGGATGTGGAGGACATTGAGGCGGTAGTAGAGATCCTCGCGAAACTCGTTGTCCTTGACGGCCTGTTCGAGATTGCGGTTGGTGGCCGCCAACACACGGACGTTGACCTCGACCTCGTGGCTTGAGCCGACTGGGCGCACACGGCGTTCCTGAAGGACTCGCAGCAGCTTGACCTGCATGAGAGGCGTCAGCTCACCGACCTCGTCGAGGAGCAGGGTTCCGCCGTCGGCATCGACAAATAGGCCCTTGTGATCCTTAACGGCACCTGTGAAAGAGCCGCGGACGTGGCCGAACAGCTCGGATTCGAGGAGACCCTCCGGCAGAGCACCACAGTTGACTGACAGGAAGGGACCGTTAGCGGCAGCGGAGAATGCGTGGATCGCCTGCGCCAGGAGCTCCTTGCCGGTTCCGCTTTCGCCGGTGATAAAGACCGTGGACGGAGTCGCGGCGAGGCGCGGCACCATATCCAGGATGCGTCGGATGGCAGGGCTCGAGCCGATGAAATTGGGAACATCCTGGGCTTCCGCCTCGGTTTCCCCGGCTCCCAGCAGCTTTTCGAGGATGAGCTTGAGGTCTTCGACGTTGAACGGCTTCGACAGGTACTCGGCGGCGCCTGCGCGCAACGCCTCGAGTGCATGCTGAGGTGTTGTGTGGGCGGTGATGATGATGAAGGGGCTCGCGACCTGCTGTTTCTGTGCCTTTGCTAGGACCTCGAGACCGCTGCCGTCGGGGAGCTTGAGGTCGCACATGACGAGGTCAAAGCTGCCCGTGAGCACTGCTTCAATCCCAGACGCTACCGTGTCGGCAGTGGTGACCTCGTACCCCTCCTGTTCAAGGAGGATCGTCAGAAACTCGCGCAGCGATCGCTCATCGTCGATAACCAGGAGGTGGCCACGACTCATGTGACCTCCTTATGCATCGGCAGTTCGACCCTGACGGTTGTGCCGGACCCGGGCGCGCTGTCGATGGAAACTGTTCCGTTGTGTTCGGCGACCGCGGCGTAGACCACCGCGAGACCAAGGCCGGTGCCGCCGGGTCGAGTGGTCACGAATGGTTCGAAGGCCTGGCGTCTGATCTCTTCGGTCATGCCGACACCGTTGTCCCGCCACTGCAGGACCACTCGTCCGTTCTGCTGGTCGGCCGAGATCTCCAGCTCTCCGCCGTCCGGCATTGCCTGCAACGCATTGCGGGAGAGGTTCCAGAAAATCTGGCGGAGCAGATGCTCTTCACCGCGAAGCAAGAGCTTGTGGGGAACCTTGAGATGCAGCTGGTGATGGTCTTGCTGCTCGTCGGAACGCTCGAGCAGGTTGATGCAGTCGCGAAGCATGGCGCTCAGATCGCAGGGCCCGAAGGTCGCCGCACCCGGCCTCGCGTACTCGAGGAAGCCGTCGAGGATGCCGGACAGTCGGCGCGATTCGTCGACCAGAATGTGGAGCAGACGCTGGCCGTTGTCGTTGAGGTTTCCGGCCGACGCCAGCACCTGCGCCGACCCTGAGATGGAGGCGAGGGGGTTTTTGATTTCGTGCGCCATGCGCGCTGCCATTTCGCCGACCGCAGCCATCCGCTCCTGCATCCGTTGACGTTCCGCCTCGACCTTGATCTCCGAAAGGTCCTGAAAGGTGACGATGAACCCCACCACATCGTTTTTTTCATCTGCGAGCGGACCGATCGTCATGCCGAGCCTGAGATCGGAAGATGGCGCGGTGCCTTCGAGCCGTACGACGCTCCGATCACGGGCCCGGGTCTTGAGCAGACCCCAGCGGTGGTCCTCCAACTGGATCAGGTCCTCGATATTGGAATCGAGGATTGCTTCGCCATCGGCTATTTCGAGGATTCGCGAGCCGGCAGGGTTGAGGTGGAGCAGTTTGCCGTCGAGGTCGGTCGCCGCGATGCCCGCACCCACCGAGCGCACCACATGATCGGTGAGGGCGACGAAACGTTTCGTTCGTTCGGTCTCTTCCTGCAATCGGCTGTGGGCGCTGCGCAGCGACTCGCCCAGGTAGGAGACGAGGACTGCAAGCAGCACGAAACCGACAACGTTGGTCAAGAGCTGAATGAGGACCCGCGAGGTCGGGATCGCGATCTGAATCCCGGTCAAGTTACCGGGTACTGGCAATACCTCGAAGACCATGAGGTCGACCAGGAGACCGTACGCCACCGCCGAGATGCCGGCGAAGATGAGCCCGCCACCGCGCATCAGAATTGCGGCGACCGCGATGACGGTCAGGTAGAGGAACGAAAACGGCGAGTAAATGCCGCCGGTGAAATAGACGAAACCGGTCACGACCGCGATGTCGCCGACGAGTTGTATCCACGATTGCACGCGAGGCGAGTTCTTTCGTGCGTAGAGGATGAGGTAGCTCAGGGAAAGCCCGTAGCTGAAGAGGATCAGACCGTAGAAGTTCCTCAGCGGCAGGATTCGCTGGCTGTTGACCTGGATCAGCAGAATGCCGAGAAAGAGGGTCGAGATGACGACCAGCCGGAGGCCCATGAGCCACCGGAGGGCCTTCTGTGACGGAAGCTGGGGGGGTGCCGCCGCGGCCACGCCCCCGATATCAGCGGTCTCGAGCGACCGCCCGTCCATCAGCCGATCTGGCTGATCAGCGAGAACATCGGCAGGTACATGGCGACCACGATGGTGCCGATGACGACGCCGAGGAATGCGATGATCACAGGTTCAATCAGCGCCATCATGCCTTCGACGGCGGCATCGACCTCGTCCTCGTAGAAGTCTGCGATCTTCGAGAGCATCGTATCCATCGCACCGGTCTGCTCACCAACCCCGATCATCTGGCAGACCATGGGAGGGAACTGCTCGGAGCGGGTCAGCGGTTCGGCGATGGTTTTGCCCTCCTCGACCTCCTTGCGGACCTGCATGAGAGCTTCCTCGATGACCGCGTTGCCGGCGGTCCGGGCGGTGATCTCGAGCGCCTCTAAGATCGCCACACCCGAGCTGAGAAGGGTGCCCAGGGTTCGGCAGAAACGAGCAACGGCGATCTTACGGAGCAGGATGCCCATGACCGGCGCCTTGATTAGGAGCTTGTCGATCTGGTAGCGGCCGGCATCGGTCTGGTAGTACTGGCGGAGGAAGAAGATGCCGCCAAACACGACCATGAAGATCAGCCACCAGAAGTTGCCGATGAAATTCGACATGTTGACGACTATCTGGGTGAGGAAGGGCAGCTGGCCGCCGAGACCCTCGAAGAGGGAGGCGAAGACCGGAATCACTTTCCACAGGATGACGTAGACGACGACCACGGCGATCGTGACCACCGACACCGGGTAAACCATGGCGGACTTGACCTGGCTCTTGAGCTTGACCGACTTTTCGATGTAGGTAGCAAGACGCTGGAGAATGGTGTCGAGGATACCGCCGGCCTCGCCCGCGGCGACCATGTTGACGTAGAGATCGTCAAAGGCCTGGGGGTGCTTCCGCATCGCCTCGGCGAGCGAAGAACCACCCTCCACGTCCTGCCGGACCTGCAGGATGACCTTCTGGAAGGTCTTGTTGTCCTGCTGCTGGCCGAGAATGTCGAGGCATTGCACGAGCGGCAGACCGGCGTCGATCATCACCGAGAACTGGCGGGTGAAGACAGCAATGTCCTTCGAGCTGACCCCGCCGCCGAATTTCGGCAGCGCAATTTCTTTGCCCTTCTCCTTGACTGTTGTGACGACGATCTGTTGGCGACGGAGTGCGGCAATCACCGCATCCTTGCTGTCGCCGATGAGCACGCCAGTCTGTGTCGCGCCGTTACGATCGCGGCCCTTCC
>Ga0255055_10002521_pt1 | contig 12864 bp, 10 predicted proteins | sample JV7_2_27_MG_FD_188633 | JGI IMG/M metagenome (GOLD analysis project Ga0255055, IMG submission 188633) | Seawater microbial communities from Jervis Inlet, British Columbia, Canada - JV7_2_27 | ecosystem: Environmental > Aquatic > Marine > Inlet | place: Canada: British Columbia | collected...
CCATGAACTCTGGATCCGGTCGCAGCCAGCGATACCACAAAGCCAGTATGTGATATACGAGCATACCAAGACCGAGCAGCGTGCCTGCATTCCAGACCCACCTGGGGCGGGAGATTGGGGTTGCTTGCTCCCCATTCTTCAATTGCTGCACCGATGAAGCTTCCTTTTTTTCGTCTATTCCGTCGTTATCGTGAGCATCATCCATCGTTTGATTCATCCGCTTTAACCCCTCCTATGTCGACAGGTATGAAGCGTTTATTGTGCTTGACAGTATGCGCGATTTTCTTGCTCCATTTTCAGAACTTGCCGAGGTTGGGCTGATGACGAAGATGAACGTGTCCGTTTGCTCGATGGCCTCATATACCTCCGCCAGCCAGTCCGCACTGGGGGGGATGTCCTGCCAGTCGATCCAGGTTTCGAGCTCATTCTCTTTTAAAGCCTGATGCAGCAAACGTGCGAAGGCGATGTCCTTGCGGGAGTAGGAGATGAAGACGTCAGTCATAGTGTTTTCATAAGGTTTGGGTCACAAGGCATGCGAAGTTAATCTATCTGCGTAGACTAATAATATAACCATCTTTGCTCCAACAATCTTGTTCTTGGAATCCTTCGGTCATGATTTCTTAAACCACCGCATATTAGAAAGGTATAGCTTTTTTTTACGATTTCAAGCTGCGTAGTCCCCTGTTCTTTAGGGGGATCCGCCGAGGCAATCCCAACCGTTAGTTCCTAATCAACCCTATAGCTTTGTTGTCAAATCGCGCCGCATGCCACCTAGCGAAGCCCGGTCTGGCGCAGGCCTTATGTAGGTTTAGGGAGAATGTATTTCAGGATTCACAGATTTGAGATGTATCTCCGAATTCTCCGCCCGTGACCACAATCCGGTAGTCGGCTTTATTTTGAACCAGGTCAACACTAATATCGCCCACGATAATGTAGGCGTTTTGGGTGTTTTCGTAAGTCCGCTTACGATTGATATTTAAACTAATTTCCGTCCTATTGCCAGAGGAGTCATATTTGGATGTCGTCTTTTCGTTTTGTAGATGCTGGATGGTCATAGGACCCGACTCGCAAGTAATTCCAATTGAATATTTCTCAGTGCCAACTTCACACTCCAGCATACACGCAGGCGTAGGAGTAGCGGTCGGCTCGGCTGTCGGTGGGACAGGCGTGGGAGTACCAGTCGGCCCGGCTAGCGTTTCACCGCACCCAGCTATTAATAACACGATTAGCGTCAAACCAAACGCCTGTTGCCAGAGTCTTCTGCTTCTCATTTATCTGCTCCTTACTTTACTAAAAGTGATTGTTCTTAACCTATTCAGTGCATCCGTTTCAAAACATCTCTTTTCGTTTGATATGCACGTCATCCCTTATCCCGGGAGTTTATTGTAGGGGCGCAACAAAGCGGAGGTGGGTTTGCAGGGAGACGCTGGGTTTCGGTCCATAGCCGGCAATCCCAGCAACCTATTCATACAACTTTGTAAACGAATCGCACAGAACACAGTAAGTGCGGTCGCCTTCCCTGGCCCATCACCTCACGCAATCCTTGCTATGGCGTGTGGCCTTTGCCATTATTTCTCACGTGGCAGCCCGTGGGCTTCCCGTGCCGTTTATTTACATAGTTACCCGGCAACATTTGCATTACCGTGAGAATTATTTGATTGTGGATTGATCGCGCTATGTTTAATGAGCGCGATCCCCACACAACCGGTCTCAACCCCGATTGCCTTCGTAATCACTGTGCGGGGAGGTGGCATCCACAGGGCTTACAGACCGAGGCCTGAGTCAGGATAGTCTCATGCAGTAGAGTCACTGCTTCGGTGACACATCCTCTTCTGCTTCCTTCTCGGCACGGAAGATCATCCAAGTGAAAACACCGCACACCAAGATAGCCGATAGGCCTGCGTATAGCGGCGAGATAAGCGCACCGACCACAGCAGCGGCGATCCCGCAAGACAATAGGCCCCTGGCCCCGAGCTCCTTTTGACCTTTTCGGCGTCCCACAATGAGTGGAATAAGACCAAAAAGGGCACCGCCTATAAACATTCCTGTAAGCACTCCGAACAGTTCTGCGCCATCCATAATTGACCTCCACTTGTACACTAGTTCGACTTCTTCACGCCTGGGGGTATTGAATACCTACCCAGCAACAATTACGATATCCGCGAGAATTCCTTGATTTTTGGGTTGTGGCCCACGCAGCATGATCAAACTTGGACGAAATGCTGAAAAAGCGAAAACAATCTCAAAAGAATTCTTGATTGCAAGGTCGGCTGGTAGAGTCAGGGAATGGCACCTGGGGCTTAGGTGATGCAGATCGGTTGCTCTCCATTTCATCTGAGATTGCCTCAGAGCTTTCGCCTTATCCTGGTTTATTCCTTGCCACCTCGAACCAGACGTGAGGGTTTCCCTCATCCAGCTCTCCGATAACCTTCTTCGGTAACTTCGCAAGAATCAACCACCGGGCGTAATCACATCAACAATACGATCATCCAGTTTGTTTGTAACCTCTTCAACTGTCAAAACTGGAACTTCACCATCAATATACATAACAAGGACAAACGCTCCTACTATGTCCCTTCTGAATACTGCCATGTCCATCCGCATGGGGATGCCTTCCATATCAGCTACCACGGTCAACCCTGCCGAGGCGTCGCCAATGTCATTTAAATGAGCTAGTTCCTTTTGCTCAAGAATGTCTGTTGCCCCCATTCCCCCGACAAACGAATCCATCATGAATTCTGGTTGGTTCAGACCAACATCGAATCCAACTTGGTCAAGCTGGGTGGGAAGCAATGTAGTGAAACCCATGACAATTTCTAAAGGATCAGCCCACAAGAAAACAAAGATGGTCTCAACCGTAAAATCTTCTACACTCAGATCTTCTTTTGTTAGGCCAAACTCAGCAAGGGATAATACTTTGAAACCGGGTGGAAGATCTTCCAGGGAGAGCACTGCTTTTGATATATCTGACACCGATGTGGGTATGTCCGTTGGAGTGCTTATTGGTGTGGCAGTGAGCGTCGGCGGTGGTGTCGTGGGTTCTTCAGTAGGTACAGCTACTTCGGCCACCGCGCTCTCCTCGGTCGCAATTGGTAAAGGATCGGCCATGCTGTTGCCTCGCAGACTCATGATCCCGATCACGCCTGCAATAACAACACCAACGGCTAGGATGCCCCCGATGAGCTTCCAGGGCAGGTCCTTTAACCCTGACCCTTTAGATGGGGTCGGGGTCAGCGCCATATCATCAGAAAGCGTAATCTCTTTCTCCAAGTTTGATGCGACAGTATCGATCAACTTGTTGATATGCGCTTCCCAGGATGGGTCGTATGCGTCCAGCCAATGGCGTGAAGAAAGATGCAGGCGCATTGCTCCGCTGGGATCAAGATTCGCTATCCGGAACGGGAGTATGGTTTTTCCTTCGGAAATTGAAAAGTAAATTTCATCCAGTACGCGCTTTGATCGATTTGAGCTCTCGGAAAAGATGAGAAGCATGAGGGTGCTCTCGCTAATCGCATTCGTGATTGACTCCCCCCAATCTGTGCCCGCCTTGATATCTCGCGGTGCATACCAGCAGCGGATACCCCTGTTTTCAAGCGCGGCAACCACGGCATCCGCGACAATCTTATCTTTTGAGGAATAGCTGATGAATATATCTTGACTCATAGTATCTCCTACACAAATTGGAATAATCACAAGCTGGCATATTACGATGTTCCAGCCGGTCAGCGTTTGTCCCTGCCGGGAGTAATCCCTATCGGGCCTTGCAGCTGCACTCCCCACGGTCAGGAAATGGGGGTGCAGCGAGTCAACGATAAAAGGCGAGCAACAGAACGATGGTCACAACATCAGGTTATCCGTACCCCCGTCCTCCTACTTCCCATTTTTGGGGTTGGCGCACCTAGCCTATCATGCAACAGGTGTTCTTATTATTACTTACAGACCAGTCAATAATGGGGAAACCTTCGAAGCAGTACGCCAGTCCAGCTCTTGTTTAGAAATTTCCTCGTCACCAAACGACCAACACAATTAACAGAGATCGATAAGCTTCGTAAGTGTACAATAAGTGGTCGGGGGCGGGCAATAATAAACGGGGGTACTTCTAGCCTAGGAAGTCGCTTCCATCCCCAGGGCATGATCTTCGAAAATGTATCATTTCTATGGTGCGATTGCTCCCTGCTAAATTATCGCTGTATGGGTCGCTGCGGGCAATTGGAAAAGTCACACAAAGAGCCCTACGGCAACCAGTTCAAGGATTTCACAACATGATTACCTTCCCCAGGACGGTATGCAAATTGCTATACACTTATATGAAACCTATAATGTTTCCGTATCACAATCTGCGGTTGATGCAGCAGATCTAAATATAAAGAACGATTTTCGTCACCAAAACCAAATCCCCGGGAGGAATGCCCTTCATGCCTATTCGAGGAAAATCACAAAATTCAATCGTCGTGACTGGCGATGTAACCATGGATTGGAACTTGGCCCGCGAACGGGATGGCGTCAACAAGAGCTGGAGTGCGGATATCTGCTCCCGAGTCTGGTGGCAGCGCGGCGGGGCAGCGCTGCAAGCCGATCTTATCGCAGCAACAGCGGAGTCATTAAAGAAGGATGGGGGCGCAGATTTCAAGCTCCTGCAAACCGCGGCGCCGCATGAACCTGTCCAACACGGTGATTCACGATTCCATCATGTCTACGCCCTTTGGACACCTTTCGGCAAAGGTAAAGATATCGCCTGGAGGGTAAAGCAGTTCCTGGGCCTGGATGACTGCACAAACACAGCGGACACCAAAGAAGACGATTGGATGCAAATCGTCAACGACACGGCCGATGTGGATATCGTCATACTTGATGATGCCGCGCTAGGATTCCGGGAACGTAGCGACTTATGGCCGGAGTCCATTCAGAATCCATCGCCTAAGCCATGGATTGTGCTAAAGATGTCAAAACCGGTCGCTCAGGGACAATTATGGGATCTTCTCCTTGAACATTTCGCCGAGAAGCTGATCGTCGTCACCACCATCGATGACATTCGACAGACGGAAGTGCAGATTAGTCGTCAAATATCATGGGAACGAACAGCTCAAGATACGGTTTGGGAGCTTACGCACAATCCTCGGGTTACAGGCCTCTCTCGCTGCGCACATGTCGTGGTCTCCTTCCACGCCGCCGGTTCGATAGTACTCTCAAAACGTCCGAATGGTGGCCCGCGATCCCAACTCCTTTTCGATCCACAGATCATGGAGGATGAGTGGGAACAAACTAATTCGGGCGGCATGTTTGGCTACACAACCTGTCTCGTGGCCGCGATTGCGCGGCAGTTAATGATCGATCAGGAACAGCCGAATATCATTTCTGGCGTCCAATCCGGTATAGCCGCAATGCGGAAGCTTCATATTATGGGCTATGGCCATCCCGGCACAGATCCCGGAACAGCAGACCTGAGATTCCCATTGCAGAAGATTGTCGAGGAGATCAGCGCGGAGAATAAACCGCTTTCTGTCGTTCGGATTAAGGATCCCATTAAAAATATTCTCTCTCCAGCGGAACCTGTAGCACTGCGCGTGATGCCAGGTTTTTGGACTATCCTGGAGGACCGTTACACAGGATTACTGGATGAGACTGCTCAGCGCGTTGTATTGGATGGCATAGCTGGAGCATTGGATGATGTACCGGCGGGCCGCTTTGGCGCGCTCGTAACTGTTGACCGGCGGGAAATCGAAGCGCTACGCTGCATTCGTATGCTTATATCGGAATACTGCCAACGACCACAAGTCCGTCCGCTCTCGATCGCAGTCTTTGGCCCTCCAGGCTCAGGTAAATCATTTGGTGTAAAACAAATCGCCAAATCCGCCCGGCCCGGTGAGATTCAATCTCTTACATTCAACATCTCTCAACTTGGACATCCCGATGAACTTCTCAATGCCCTGCATCAAGTGCGAGACGTTGGTCTTTCTGGAAAAATCCCGCTCGTTTTCTGGGACGAATTCGACACACCACTAGATTCGAAACAACTGGGTTGGCTGCGCTATTTCCTGGCTCCAATGCAAGATGGCACCTTCCAGCAAGGTCAGATAAACCATCCGATCGGCCGGGCGATATTCGTCTTCGCCGGCGGCACCAGCCATCGTATGGATGATTTCGGGGCTGATTTGAACGAGGTAGAGCGCAGAACAGCCAAGCTGCCAGATTTCATCAGCCGATTAAAGGGGTTCCTCAACGTCCTTGGCCCAAATCCCCTTGAAGGGATCTCGGATCCGTATTTCATCATTCGACGAGCAATAATTCTCCGTGTTCTCTTCGAACTCAACGCTCCACATATCATCAACGAAGATGGGCCCACCAGGCAAGTGCAGATCGATCAGGGCATTCTGCGAGCTCTGCTTGAAACAAAGCGTTATAAGCATGGTGTGCGATCGATGGAATCAGTCCTGGCGATGAGCATGCTGGCCGGTCAAACATCCTTTGAACGCTCAAACTTGCCACCCGAGGGTCAATTAAATCTCCATGTGGATGGCCGTGATTTCCTCGCCAGAGTACAGCAAATGAATCTGGCTGGTGAGCTGTTGGAAACGCTCGCAGAAGCCTCACACGATGTGTTCTGCGACGGCTTGAAAATGCAAGGATTCCAAGACGGCATGAAATCTGACCCCGAGATAAAAACCCACCCCGCCTTGATGCCCTATGAATCACTGAGTGAAGAACTGAAAGAGTCCAACCGCAACAATGTACGCGATATCCCCAACAAACTAGCCATTGCCGGGTACGTCATGATTCCTGCCCGCAGCAATGAACCGCCCTTCGATTTCCCGGGAGTCGATCTTGAGTTATTGGCATTAAAAGAGCATGAACGCTGGATGGCCGCACTCATTTCTACAGGCTGGTGCCACGCGCCAGAGACGGATCGCACAAAGAAGATGCATTCAGCCCTCGTGGATTGGGATGAACTACCAGAGGAAGAGAAGGAAAAAGATCGCGATATGATCCGCGGCATCCCTCAGATCCTGGCCAAAGCCGGATATGCAATCGTCAAATCATAGGAAAGTTGTGAATATTCGAGAGCTATGTCTGATCGCAGATTAAGTGAAGTCATAATTGGCGTCACAGGCCACCGAACTCTGGCTGATCCAAAGCCCATCTTCTCCGGCGTAGATAGAGCACTTGAGGCCATCAAAACGTGTTTTGCCGCAGAATGCTTGGCGATACTATCACCCCTGGCGGAGGGCGCGGATCGAATTGTCGCTGATCGTGCTCTAGCAATTGACGGGACAAAGATGATAGCAATCTTGCCCATGCCAATTGAAATATATCAAGATGATTTCCAATCCTCTTCTTCAAGAGTGGAATTCCACGATCTCCTGCAGCTCGCGGAAGAAGTAATCGAATTGCCGCGAACCGCCCAACGCAAAGATTCGTATCGCAATGCCGGAGAGTACCTGGTGACCCACTGTGATGTGCTGATTGCCATCTGGGATGGGCTTCCCGCCCGCGGTCCAGGTGGTACCGCTGAAGTAATCATGTTAGCCCGTGATCGGAACATGCCGTTGGCATGGATCTACGCCAGGCCAGTTGTAAGCGAAAAAGGGAAAACCACCACCCCTGGCGCCAAACATGGGGATATATATTTTGAGCGGTTCCCTGAATGTGCTGAGCACCCCGAGTGGAGGGTATGATCCTGAAACACTCATCCAATGTAGAAAGTGTTCGTGATGTCAACCGGCAGATTCCTTGGAGGGAGTTTCGCTGGATAGTCCTGGGCGGACTGTGGTTGAGCATTCTGCTCCTTGGGTATGCCGGTTTCTCGAAGTACTTCTCGGCTCATAATATTCCGGCGACGTCCATGGATTTAATCTACGCCACCATCCAGCTCGTCGTGTTGGAATCGGGAAACCTCACCTCGCCCTTACCCCTGGAAGTTGAAATTGCGCGCTTCGCCCTGCCCACATTGGCTGCTGTAACCGCGGTTACAACATTGGCCATAATATTCCTTGAGCAAGCGCGACAAGTACGGCTGAGATTCATCCGCAATCATATCGTGATCTGCGGCTTCGGTCGAATGGGGTCCTTGCTCGCCAATAGTTTTATCGATCGCGGGGATTCCGTAGTTGTCATCGAATTTGATGATGGCAATCCACTCATCGAACAAGTCAAGGCTCGCGGTGCTATCGTTCTATCTGGAACCGCAACCGATTCGATAGTTTTGAGTCGGGCGGGGATCCAGCGAGCATCTTCCTTGATCGCGGTTTGTGGCGACGATCGTGTTAATGCTGAGATCGCGATCCGCGCGCAACAGGTTGTCAAAACGCGCCGGCGGAAACCGCTAAATTGCTACATCCACATCGTGGACCCACAGTTATACGAATTATTGGTCAATAAAGAGCTTGGCGGTCAGGATTATTCGTCGATCCGTCTCGAGCTTTTCAACGTTTTTAACCAGGGTGCAAAACTCCTACTGCAAGAGTTTCCACCCATCACTCCGGAGAATGAGGGGCGCAGGCCCCACATCCTTGTTGTGGGCATGGGCAACTTTGGAGAAAGTTTAATCGTACACACTGCACGAACATGGTCTATAGAACACCCCGAATCGGATCACCGTTTGAAATTCACCGTCATCGATCGAGATGCTGAGCAGAAATGCGAAGTTCTTTCGATTCGTTATCCACAGCTTCCCAAGCGTTGTGAATTCCATCCTTTATCCATTGAATTCGATTCACCGACATTCCATCGCTCCGATTTCCTCTTCACCGCAGGGAAGAGTGTAGACGTTGATATCATCTACATTTGTCTGGATGATGACTCTCAAGGCTTAAGCGTTAGTCAAACACTGCTGCGCAGGATACTCCAGCAGCAAATCCCCCTCATAATACGTACGCAGGGAACTGCGAGTTTGGCTGGGTTTCTAAGCAGCAGTACAGAGGGCCGAAGTGCATTTCAACATGTACACCCCTTCGCCCTCTTGGATCGAACTTGCACACCGGATTTGCTTTTAAGCGGATCCCATGAATATCTGGCTCGAGCGCTTCACGAGGAATACGTACGTCAACAAACCAAAGCCGGAATTGCTGCTGGCCCCGCGCGTCTCACATGGTCTCAACTTTCCGAACCGATGAAGGAATCGAATCGAAAACAGGTCGATCGCATTGGTGCAAATTTAGAAGCTGTGGGTTGCAGGATCGCACCGTTGATGGATTGGGATTCCACCCCATTTATTTTCACGCTCGCAGAAATTGAGGTCATTGCGCATCGTGAGCACCAAGGATGGTGCGACGATCTGCGTCGGGAAGGATGGACATTTGCCCCGGTGCCGAAGAATACGAAAAAGAAAACTCATCCCGATCTCGTAGAATGGGATGAGCTACCTGAACCCGAGAAAGAGAAAAACCGCGCGCCCATTCGTGAGCTGCCGACTTTCCTGACTCGAGCAGGATACCGGATAGATCGCCTGGCATAATTCATATGCTTTTTCACTGAATTTACTTTAGGGTTCCCCTGGGTTTTGAGGTCATCCTTTCAACACCCAAATTCGGTGATATTCGTAGACCCTCATCTTTCGAACGCTGAATTTACTCCGATCAAGGCGTCGCACATTGATCAGATGAATGGATTAAATGTTTCCTTGCTCACTTATATCCCCGAGAATGGATTTCCAATGAACCAGGATGTCTTTAACTAAATACTGTCCGGTGTCGAGGAAGTAGAAGATCGGAAGGCATGGTATCCCATTCGGATGAAGTCAACAGGTTTGCAAACGCACCGAAAAATTGGATGGATGGGTCAAGCAGCCAGCACAGGGATGCTCAGCAGCAGTAATTGATGATGTTGTGCAGCTCTGAGTTACCGCATTTTTTTACTTTGCTACCTTGATTTCCCCCAAATCAACAACTTGGCCTGGCAATACAGTAAAAGTAGATGTTGTAACAATGCCATGTTTTGTTGTAAATACGTTATATTGCCCGGGCGGTACACCCGTGAAATGAAAACTCCCCTTGCCATCGGTTTCAAGTTCTATTTTGTTCATGTACTCTTGGATCTCGGCCGCATCATCGCTTTCTAATTGATCGCGAAATAACGCAGGCCTGTCCAGGATGGGTTGCCCGGTATCCTTGTCTACCAACACTCCCATAATTTGTCCCAATAGCAGGGCGGCAGGCGTGGGCGTAGCCGCCGGTGGAACAGATGTCGGTGTTGGCGGGACTGGCGTGAGAGTAGGTGTCGGTGCAGGCTGGGATGTGCCACAGGCGACTAATAGCAGCAAACTTAGTGCTAAGCCCATCATTTTTGGTGATAACCTCATGTGATACATCAAGCCCTCCCCAGAATATTTTGTTTGCTTTAGAAACAGACTTCAGATTGTACGGGCCGCCAAACGGTTGACCTCAGCTGCAAGTCCGGTTTGCAGTATATACAGCAAGTCATAAAAAACGCGAAAGAGCGGTCAGATGCAGTGTTTTTTCCTGCCAAATCGAAGCCGTTCCGGAGTACCTGAAGTACTGCCTTCACTAATCTCGTTCCATGCGAATTCCAATTCCCTAGGCGCCCCTCTTCCAATTATCGAACTATTCTTTAGTTACGATGCCGGCAACCAGGTATCCCAGACCGCCTATAAAAAGGACGAACATGGCCCCGCTTCCAAGCGCCCCGACTAATCCGGCTATGTCGGCGGAATACAGGACATAGTTAACACCCAATAAAACCACGGACCATATCAGATAAGTGCGCCCTTTCTTTAGCCGGGTCTGCTTTATCGACTCATCCATCTTTACATGTCTCCTTTGGACCATGAAGATCTCTCCGAGAAGATACTCCCTGCTCACACTCAAGCCTTGGGAGGCGATGCTTCTCCCAGGGCTTCGATTGAACTCATCCTGAAGCTACGTTGCACCGGCTTTCACTGGACCGGCACACCCCAGATGATGACCTTATTATCTACCAGACCCGCCGACAGCAGCCGCGTGCCATCTGGCGACCAGTCGACATCCCAAACCATAGTTCCATGACCCTCCAACTCGATCAGTTCGAGGCCCGCCGACGCATCCCAAATCGTAAGCGGCTTGTACATGCCGGCCACAACGAACATCGTACCATCAGGACTCCAGGCAATGTCGATTACCCAAGCATCCCCGGATTCCAGAACCTGGTGTTCGGTATCACTCCTGCTTGACCAAAGTCGGATTGTGCCGTCGCGGGCTCCCGACAGCAACTGATCCCCATCTGGCGACCAGGCAACGGCCTGCACTATGTCGGTGTGCCCGACCAAGCGTCGCAATTCATCGCCTGTGACAGCATCCCAGACCCGTACTGTGCTGTCGCCGCTCGCCGAGGCAATTTGCCTGCCGTCAGACGACCAGATCACATCATAGATCGTATCGGCGTGGCCGCTCATCACAAGCAACTCCTCGCCAGTCGCAGCATCCCACACTCGCACGGTGGAGTCGATACTCCCTGAGGCAATGCGCGTCCCATCTGGTGACCACGCTATCTCCATCACACCATCTTGATGGCCGCTAAACTTGACAAATTCCTGTTCGGCTAATGCGTCCCACACTCGTACCGTGCCGTCGCTGCTCGCCGACGCAAGTTCAGCGCCATCGGGTGACCAGGCTAAGCTAGACACCAGATAATAAGGGCTTGTTGTTACCGAGAGCTCTTCCTCCGCCTCGAGATCCCACACCGCGAACATGGGATCCTGGGCGCCCAAATCCTCACCGCAGCCAAAAGCGAAAGTCCGGTTATCGGGTGACCAGGCAACCACACTCACGTCGGCGTAGTTGATACTGAATATCTCTACAACTTGCTCCACATTGGCAATCGATATGCCCTCCGGCCCGGTCGGCGTCGGTGTGGGTGTCGAGGGCGAAGGCGTGGGCGTGAGTATGGCGGTAGCCGTGGCCGTGGCCGGGGGCGCGCCACATGATGTTATCGCAAGGACTACTATTGCCAGGCCCCCTGCCACTCTCCAATACCTGTGGATCATTGCGCTCTCCTTTGATGGGGTTTACTCTCTTCAGGACTGGTTTATATTCTCGCACATCTTCAAAACATTGCCTATCAGCTTTGAGCTGCGCAGCGCAGCGTGGAGCACACCCCCTGGATCACCTTGATTTCACTTCACGGACTCTTTTCTTCCAATGAAGCGCAACCTCAAGCAGATTGGACAGAGCCCGGCTCTTTAAGTCCGACCCCCATCACCTAACACAGGCAGCCATTCGGAAGGGGGTGCGGGGGTCAATGCCTGTCCTGCGAAGTCCCCGACTGAAGGGAGTGGGGAGCGATGTCGAAGGAGGCCCCTACTGAGCAGTGCCGAAGTATCGCCTCGAGCGAGATCCTGTGTAACAAGCCCCGAATTTTTCATGCGAATGGGACAGCGCCACACACAGGATGTTAATTTTGCATAAAGGATTTACTTCCGTTTCTTTTGGCCAGAACCACTCCCACAACCGCACCTCCGATCGCGCCAATAATGTCGGGCCTGAAATCAAATCCAATGCCCCAGCCGATGAAGCCACCAAGATAGAACCCGACGGTAAAACCCATCACACCGCTAAAAGGAAGCAAAGGAAGTCTTGGCATTTCTTTCCACACGGCTCCTATTGCTCCACCGCCGACAGCAAACGCGATCATGGATGAGTAAACCCTCATGACATCTATACCGAGGATTGCTAATAATGCGAGTGTGAATGCAACTCCGATTGATCCGGCGATAGCCAGTCGGCGCGCTCTCGATCTATCCCCAACAGCCAATCCGAGTATCGCTCCACCAATGGCAAAAATGATGACATAGGCGATGCAGAGGAGGATCGCATTCTCGATGTCGTACCCGACGTATCCTATGACGTAATTTCCGAACCAAGAACCGATCGAGTT
>Ga0255055_10002522_pt1 | contig 12860 bp, 14 predicted proteins | sample JV7_2_27_MG_FD_188633 | JGI IMG/M metagenome (GOLD analysis project Ga0255055, IMG submission 188633) | Seawater microbial communities from Jervis Inlet, British Columbia, Canada - JV7_2_27 | ecosystem: Environmental > Aquatic > Marine > Inlet | place: Canada: British Columbia | collected...
TAACAAAAAAAGGGGGCCATCAAATGATAAAAGAAAATAGAATGATAAGACATTTGCTTTACAGCAGAGGCCAAGGGCATCGATTATTTGGATTCACATTGTCTGCAGTCGGATTTGTCTGGTTGGCGAAAAAGTTTGGCTGGATTCCGGTTTCTGAAGGCGGATTAGCCATCTTTTGGCCGTTTGTGGTTATTATTTTGGGCTTATTTATTGCCCTGCGCACACGCAACGTCAGGAACAGGGTGACAAAAAAGGACATCCACTAAACATATTCGAAATTATTAACTGACTTCAAAAGGAGTAACATCTAATGGAAAAATTATTGAAATTTAAACCCCCTGGAATTGCGGCCCTTCTAATGGTTATCACTGTTACAATCTGGCGTTTTTCTCCGACCGAAACGGTTCTCTATATACCCTACAAACTTATAGGAAGCATCGGTATTATTAGTGGATTTGCAATCATGATGTGGGCGTGGTTTCAATTCCAAAAGGCCAATACAGCTGTTTGTCCCACCGCTAAAACCGCTACAATTGTGATAGGCGGTGCTTACCGAGTCTGTCGCAACCCCATGTATCTCGGGATGCTATTCATGTTGACAGGTATCGCATTTTTTATGGGTAGCGCGCAGGCTTTTTTTGCACCTGCAGCATTCTTTATTATAATGGACAAGGTTTTCATTCCCTATGAGGAAGAGAAGCTATTGAAAGGATTTGAAAATCATTACGCTGAATATATGAAACGAACACGTCGTTGGCTGTAACGTACAAAAGAAGGGCTTCTAAAGGAACCATAAGAGGTAAATTTCCAATGAAAAAGAAAATCAGTGGATTGATGATTATTTTGGTTGCTGCGATAACAGGTTACACCTCAACAATTTTCGGATCAATGATAGAGCTGGGAACTCCGTTGTGGATAGATGCTGATCCCGCCTGCGGGTTAAATGCCACGGACGACGTTGATGACTGTTGGGCCCTCCTTGCCGCTTTTAAATCCCCTGAAATAGTGGTGCGTGGTATAAGCACCGTCTTCGGCAACGTCGATGGTGACACGGCCCATCGGGTGGCTTCAAACTTTATCCGACGAAGTACGAAAGAAGAAGGCATCGTTGCCCCGGCGCTCTATAAAGGTGCTTCGGAAAGGTGTATCCCCGGCAGTCCGCGTGCAAGTGAAGCTTCCCATGCGATATCCGCCGCTCTCCAAAGCGAAAGCCTGATCATAATTGCACTCGGACCTCTGACAAACATTGCAACAGCGCTCGAACTGAATCCGGAGCTGACACAAAAAGTCAAAAGAGTCATCGCCATCGCAGGCAACAGGCCAGGGGGAAGAAGGTTCTGGTTTCAGAAAAAGCCAATCCATTTTCATGATCTTAATTTCAAAAAGGATCCCGGGGCTTTTGAAACCGTCCTTGCCTCCGGTGTTCCAGTCACCCTTCTTCCTTTTGAGGCAGCCCGGCAGGTAACGATTACGGCCAAGGACCTGGATCAGGTTTCTGATATTGACGGAACGGCAGGTTGGCTGGCCGATGTGAGCAGGGGGTGGATACGCTTTTGGGAAAAAAGCCTGGGTGAGAACGGCTTTTATCCCTTTGACAGCCTTGCAATCGGGTATGCGATTCTACCGAAGCTCTTCTTATGCGAGCAAATTCCGGCACAGATAGTAAGGCGAAGAAGTCGTTTTGTCGTTCGTGACGAACTCGCAGTAAACAAGAAGTTCACTGAAGGAACTACCGTCAGCTATTGCACGAAAGTGGACATAAATTTTAAGGACCAGCTGCTTATTCGCTTTGGGGTATCTGATGTGAAAAGGGAGAAGAAATTATGATCGAAAAAACTACCGGAATGAGGGCAAGTCTGCCTTTGACTCTTATAAGCATCAACCAAAAGCCAAATGCAGACTTGCCCCCTTCTTTCAGCCATTGGGCCTTTGATGCGGATTTGAAGCCTCTTCTAACTTTCTTCGGGATACAGAGACTTCTTCAGAACAGCTTTCTCATAGGCACCGATGATATCCCTGCGGCTCAACACCCCCATCAATTTTTTGGGATTCTCCGGTGAGACGACCGGCAGTATTGAAAAATCTTTTACGCTTATTTTTTCAAAAGCATCATAAAGATTATCATCAAGCGATACGGTCACGATATTTGTCGTTGCCAGGTCTCTGGCGATGATCAAATCTTTCAGATTCTCGTCAAATAACGCTTCGTTATAATCAAAAAAAGACAAAATCCCGGTCAGTTCATCGGCATCGTTGATAACCGGAAAACTATTGTATTTACTTTTGGAAATTCTATCGGCCAAACCGCGCAGACTAAAAGCTTCACTTACCGTCTCTACCCGTGAATTCATTACCTCACCTGCCCGGATTGATTTTAGTACATTGACTTCTTTTCCTTCCCTGATGTCTATCCCTTTGCGGATTAACTTCAAGGTATAGATGGATTCCTTGAGCAGCTGTCCGGCCGCCAGGGAACTGACGATACAGGTGACCATAAGTGGCAAGATAATTTTATAATCACCCGTCATTTCAAAAAGCATCAGTATCGCCGTCAAAGGTCCATGGGTCGTCGCGCTTACAACAGCCCCCATACCGACAATACCATAGGCGCCGGCTGAAGCCGTCACATCGGGAAAAAGGTTATTGATAATCATACCAAAAAATCCGCCGGCCATGGCACCCAAAAAAAGCGAGGGCGCAAAGACACCACCGGACCCGCCTGAACCGATGGTAATCGATGTTGCCAGCATTTTGCATATGACCAGCAAAAGCAAAATCCACCAGACATAATTTTGCATAAGAGACAGATCTATAGCACCATAGCCAACACCCAATACTTCGGGAAAAACCAGTCCCATCAGCCCCAGTACCAATCCTCCGAAAACCGCTTTTAAATAGTCCGGTGGAAATTTGAGGTTGTCAAAAAGATCTTCCATCTTATAAAGTGTCCGAACAAAAACTACCGCCACCAGGGCGCAAAATAGCCCCATCGTTATGTATAACGGAAACTCCCAGGCGCTGACGAGTTCATAGGCGGGAACGATAAAAGCCGGGGTATCCCCCAGGAAGTGCCGTGAAACAGCAGTGGCCGTAACAGATGATATTACAATCGGACTAAAAGTTGCGACACCGAAATCACCGAGGATAATTTCAAGCGCAAACATTGAGCCCGCTATGGGAGCGTTGAATGTGGCGGCAATACCGGCAGCAGCACCGCAGCCAACCAGGGTTCGCAGTCGATCGGCCGAAACCTTCGTCAGTTGCCCGATGCTAGATCCGATGGCTGACCCGATCTGAACGATGGGGCCTTCCCGGCCCACGGATCCACCGGTGCCAATGGTAAGGGCGGACGCCAATGATTTTATAACCACCAGGCGCTTTCTGATCAACCCGCTGCGAAGGGCAACGGCCTCCATTACCTCGGGGACACCATGTCCTTTGGCCTCCCTGGCGCCGAAATAAACCAGCGGGCCGACGATCAACCCGCCCAGGGCGGGTATCCAAAGTTTATAATACCACACAAGCCCCGTGACCACACCTAGCAATTCGTCGGCGGAACCGTAAGAGACGTTTTGGAAAAAATTGATTAAAAGTCGGAACCCGACCGCGCCAAAACCACCGGCCAACCCGACCATGATGGCCAGCACGCCCATAAGGGCATGCTCGTTGTTCTTCAGACTCCTGAAAAATGCATACCACTGAGATAATTGAGTTGCACGACTCATATATTGCCTCTTCTTCTAGAAGCTAAATACCATCAATATGCCATAATTTATTTAGCGGCCAAGCCTAACAGAATGGTTTAAAAACTTCAAACCTAATCCTAGTCCCATATCAATTCAGATATACAAGGGGTCGGGGTGTGTAAAATTTTTTCCAAAGTTGTTTTCTTGACAAAAAAGGATTTATAGTATCAAATAATCATTTTGAATCCAGGCTGCAATCGTCTTTTTGGAACACGCCGCAAAAACAATATCGCATTGAAAACAATAACAGCGCTTGAGACACAAAAAGGTAATCCGGGCCGCGTAAATGTATTCCTGAATAATCGATATGCGTTTGCAGTACGGCTTATTGATGCTGCAGTTTTGAAACAGGGCCAAACGCTCAGCCAGGAAGAGATATCGCGACTAAAAAAGACGGACGACCGTTATAAAGCCTATCGCTCGGCGATTAATTTTTTGGCCTATCGTGCCAGAAGCCAAAGGGAAACCGAACGTCACCTGAATCGCAAAGGGTTTGCTTCGGAAATAATTAATCAAACGATTGCACGACTTCACAGCCAAAAATATCTAGATGATTTGGAATTTGCTCGAGCCTGGTTAAAGAGCCGGACGGCTCGAAAACCTGGAAGCAAATCGGCACTGCAATTTGAACTCAATCAAAAAGGGGTTGACGGAAAAATCATAAAAAAACTATTGGAGGATATAGATAATAGTGAACTCGCCCGCACTTGTGTGGAAAAAAAATTACGCATCTGGGGCGATTTGGGCCGGGAGGACTTCAAAAAAAAAATTCTCAACTATTTGAAAAGACGTGGGTTCAATTATGAAGTCTGTCTAAATGCCTACCGGCACGCATGGTCTATATTGAACAATCAGAACCAGCCGTCATTTGATGACGAAGGTCAAACGTTAAACCGAAAATAGTGCAAAGATGCTGTTGAGCCCACTTTCGGGCCACTCGGGCTTTTTTAGGCCTGCCAGCAAAACACTGAGTCATCATGGAAAATAGCCTAAGTATCAAACCTTTAGCACCACGAAAAAGAAAAGATATTGGGCCGATCGCCAAACAACTGGGCATTGGTTTGGATGATGCTGAAACGCTGGTTTCAGATATTATTCCTTTATTCCAACGCAAGTTTAAATTGCTTTGCGGCAAATCCAAACCTTCTCAATCCGAAACTGAAAAATATTTGACATCCATTCTTGATGGAGAATTGCCAAAAGTATTTACCAATTACGCGCTCACCAAGCTGGTGAACAACAAGGCCGTGCTGATTCTTGTGGTTAAAAACCTATCGCCGGATATCACCGATCTGCGCGCCAAACAGCTCGTAGATATTCAAGTGTACCAGTCTGCGAAAATGCTGGCTGAAGAACTGGCTACCCAGCTGGGTATTCGCACGACCCATATACACGAATTTCGATCACAAATAGTACCCAAGCTCAAAAAACATACCAAAAATATGTATAAAAAAAAGTTGCAGGCTAAAGATCCCAAAAAAGACATTGCCGGTTTCAAACAGTTTGTCATCGATAATGTTTTTATCGATGAATTTGAAAACCATCCATTTATCCGCACCGCCACCGATAAAAGCAATCGTGCAATTCTGCTGCCAAAAGCCAAAAAAATTGCTTTAAAAATGATAACGAGCTGGATGGATGAGGTGAGACATAGATAAGTAAGATTGAAGATTGCCGAAAGACGATTGACTATGGATGGATGCCCGACACCAATCTTCAGTCGTCAACCTTTAATTGCAGCAACCTAAGGTTAACTCGACACCAGTCTTCGATCTTCAAACTTCAATTGCAAGGACCTGAGCTCATTTCGATGCCAATCTGCATTCGTCCATCTTCAATCACAAGGGCTAATTCCCCACCAGGATATCTCGCGCTTTGGGTCCACAGTTAAGAATCAGATCAATTATGGAAAGGTTGTCGATACGATTTCCCCAGAGTTGGGGGTAGATCAGGGTCGGTGGTATAAAATACTTGACCGAAATCCCGGAGTTGCGGATTAAGTCTCCGTTAAGATACTTTCTGGCTGCGCCCTGGGCCAGAAAAACGGTCCCGCCCAATTGCCTGCATATATTGACAAGGAGCCGATCTCCTTTGCCGGAAGCACCTAGATCGGATTGCAAAATCAACCGGGTGTCGAGCTCAAGAAAATCGAGGATATAACGGATAATCTCCATATTTAAGTTTATGATTTTTTCATGATCTGTTTCAAAAATCGTTTCCAGAAACGCCAGATGTTCATCAAAAAATGGTGCGTTGGTATAGGCGTGTTTGAGGCTTTCCAGATGTTTCCGCGCCCATTTACCCTCACGACAAATTCTGACTGCGCCAATTTTCTGCAAGCCTAATCCTTTTTTCCAAACCGGTATCGTCAGCCACAGGGTTCCCTGATCGTTCTTGACGCGATTGCGTGTAATCCAAGAGGTTCCCCTTGGAAATTGGACGTCATCTAAAATAACAAGATATTCACAAAGAAACGCTTTGTAGAAAAATCCCGGATACGGTGCAAAATACGGCTGATTGGCGGCGATGATCATAATAGCAACATATACAAAAGACGGACCGAAACATTAATGATTAGAGTCGGCGGTGTTGTCCAGGGTATTTAGAAATTCCCTGAACCAGGCCGGGTTATACATGAGTATATAGATGAGAAAAAAGGCGGTCAGCGGTAAAAAGAATATGAGCAGGTCGACCAGCAGTATCCCGCCCGATAATAGCAAACGTTGGGTCATGTTCATGGGTTTCTCCCGAGGCTTTTTTAAAAAGAGCAAAAACTGGCGAAAATTTTAGGTTAGCCAGTTTGCCCGTCAAGCCGGTTTAGCCCGTTCAAAACGGAATGCTATCAGTCTTTATGGTTCAACCGGTAAACGGGCTATCGGGCCCAACCCCTTATCATGTGAGCATTTTGGGATAAAGACGCAGGCTGTAGTGGGGCGTTTATCCGCAAAAAATCTGTGGCGGATTAAAAATCAAAAGCTGTCTGACCCCCGAGCGTAAGCGAGGTCGAGTTCTTTTGATTTAGCCTTGCTTCAGCTGGCGTCCCCAAAATGACCACCGGTGCGAGCAATCCGCCAGAAATCGTTAGCGGATCAAACCGCTGCATGTTTTGTTAACTTATTCCTGGGACATAAAACGAGTATGGGTTTTCAAGAACCAGTCTATCAACCGCCGGGCGATCGTTTGTTTACCCGGTATCTGCGGAAGTTTGCGGTTAGAAAACCAGTCGGCATGAATGATTTCAGATGGGTCAACCGATATCTCTCCGGACTTATATTCCGCTGTAAAGCCAACCATGAGTGAATTGGGAAACGGCCAGGGCTGGCTGCCGAAATATCGGATGTTTTGTACCACTATGCCAACCTCCTCTTTGATCTCACGCTTCACACAGTCTTCGAGATTTTCCCCGGGCTCGACAAAACCGGCCAGCACACTGAAATAATTGGATCGAAACCGTGTGGAGCGGGCAAGAAGTATGGTGTCACCCCTGATAACCGCAACGATGATCGCGGGTGTGACGCGCGGGTAGTTGATCAAACCGCAGGAAAAACAGATTTTGGCCCGCTCGTCTTTTTTATCACGGGTTGGATCGCCGCAACGTCCGCAATACTGATGGGTTTGATCCCAGTGAATAATCTGGTTTGCGTAGCCAGCGACAGCAAAAAGCTCATCATTCACAACTCCCAGAAGCTCTCTTAGGCCATGTAAAGCGGTTTTTTCAGGTAAAGAATTATCGCCAGCCAATTCAGCCGCAAAACAGGGAGTTCCATCCAGCAAACCCAGAAATTGTTGGCCAAGGAGACCCAGGTTGAGTTTCTTCGGATCGGAATTGTAAAGTTTTATGACATTGTCTGCCGCCTGTCTTACCATTATTTTATTGGCACGAAAAACGAACCACCTGGGTATCTGGGTCTCCTCAGATGGCGGTATGTGACCCGGAATAAATTCCATAAAAAATAATCTCCTTATCAGCACTTTACAGGCTTTTGCTCACATCTCTTCAAACGCAGTCCCACCATAGCATGCCAGTTTTTTTCTGTCACGGATAAGTGCTGAAAATCGGATCCTGGCAAGAATATTACTCACCCCGATCCAAAATTAAGGCCGTAGAAATTTCGATCAATTACATTTGATCCAAATCTTTTCGAACAAATGGTTGGCAGCCTTGGGTATATTGCACCAGAGCGTCCAATTTTTGCTTAGCCTTGCCGGAATCAATTACCCCAGCGGCTCTTTTGATGCCTTTTTCAATGGTGCTGTCCATACCTGACACTACAAATCCGGCGGCTGCATTCAGCAAAACGATATCTCTGCAGGCGCCTTTCTCTCCAGCGAGAACGCTGTTTATTATCCGGGCGTTATCGCCGGAATTGCCGCCTTTAAGCGCATCCGGCCCTACCCTTTCCAACCCGTAGTCCTCCGGCTGGATCATCAGGGTAGTAATTTCACCATTCTCAAGGCGAGATACGCGGGTGGGGCCGCAAATGCTGATCTCATCGAAGGTTTCTTCTCCAAAAAAGACAAAGGCTTTGCCGGCACCCAGGTTTTTCAGAGCCCGGGCCAGCTTTTCGGTCAGGGCCGGTTCATAAACACCCAGTACATGAGCGGTTGCGCCGGCAGGATTCAACAAAGGGCTCACCAGGTTAAATATGGTGCGGATCCCTATTTCTTTTCGAATATGGGCAACATTTCTCATGGGGCCGTGCAGAAAGGGGATGAACAGAAAGCCGATGCCGACCTTTCTGATACAGCCTTCCACATCGCTGCTGGAAATATCCAGCTTCACCCCCAGATCGGAAAGCACATCGGCAGATCCGAAATAATGATTTTCGGATCGAATCCCGTGTCTGGCGATTCTTAATCCGCCGCCGGCAAGCACAAAGGCCGTTGCAGTGGACACATTAAATGTGCGCGTATTGTTAACACCCGTATCACCGACTTTTAATATGGTCTCATTTTCTAAATTGATATCATCCCGATCAAGGTTAACAAGATGATTGTTGAGCCGTAAATTTTCGACTCGTGATCCAATAGCTCTGGCCGCCCCGGTAATTTCTTCTATGGTTTCGCCTTTCATACGCAACGCCGTCACAAATGCCGCCACCTGGGAATTTGGAACTTTCCCGTCAATCACGGCGGACATGGCCGTTTTCATCTCGGTTTCGGTTAAGTCTATTCCGTTGACAATTTTCTGAATCGCTTCTGTGATCATTTTTTCCTCCTTTTTAAAAATAAATGCCGTGGCAATAATGACCCCACGGCATCTCTGGTAGCGAAGATAAAAAAACCGTGGGATCACAGATCGGTGATCCCACGGTTTTAGAATTTTGGGTTAGCTAATCATGGTGGGAACACCTCCCCGATGGAGCCCTGCCACCACCAGCAGTAAGATGAAAATGTAAACATGAACGGAATATTATTACTCATAACCGATGCTCTAAGAAAATCCCTGTATTTTGTCAAGAAAAATTTAGGACTGATCTTTTGTCGAGCCTGATTGCCCTCCTGAAAGGAGTCGTTTAAATGCGGCTTGATCTTCAATAAGATCGATTCCCTTTGCGGTTAGTGTCGTCGAAGAAGCAATATAGGGCGGGCATTCAATGGATTTGCCCAGCTCCACAAACCCGCATTTTTCGAGATAAACGAGATTCCAATTCAGCGCTTTTGCATCGGTTTGGCAGGCCTCTTCGATTTGTTTCAGTTCGACGGTGGCGTAAGGATATTCCTTAAATAGTTCATATAGTCTTTCAAGGATACACCGTCGCAGCCTGAAGTGGTCCGTCGACGATTTGGATTGGTTTTCAGTGGTCATCACAGCACTCAACAAGGATTTAAAATTGGATTAGAAGCCGAGGATTCCGGTATAATTTTCAGGGGTTATTTTAAGCAACTCGGTCTTAACCGCATCGGAAACGTTTAGATTTTTGATAAAATCCACAATAGCCTTTTGATTGATCGTTTTATGCGTACGGGTTAAATTTTTCAGCGCTTCGAACGGTTCCGGATAGCCTTCGCGGCGTAAAATAGTTTGAATCCCCTCCGCTACAACCGCCCAGTTGTTTTTAAGATCATTTCTAATCTGCACCTCATTTATTATGATTTTACCCAGCCCCTTGGCCAGGGATTTGAGGGCAATTAAGGTATGGGCAATGGGAACGCCAATATTGCGGCTGACAGTTGAATCCGTCAAATCTCTTTGCAATCTGGATATGGGCAATTTGGCAGCCAAATGTTCCAGGATAGCATTGGCGACACCCAGATTACCCTCTGAATTTTCAAAATCGATGGGGTTTACTTTATGGGGCATGGTAGAGGAGCCCACTTCACCGGGTTTGATCTCCTGTTTGAAGTATTCCAGCGAAATATAGGTCCAGACGTCCCGGTTTAGATCGATGAGAATGGTGTTTATGCGTTTCAAGTTGTCGCAAAACGCGGCCAGGTTATCATAATGCTCGATCTGGGTGGTGACTTTTGAGCGCTTTAGCCCCAGCACATCATTTACAAGCTGATTGCCAAAATTAATCCAGTCTATATCAGGAAAGGCAACGTTGTGAGCGTTGAAATTGCCGGTTGCCCCGCCAAATTTGGCTGAAAACGGAATCGTATCCATAAGGTCGAACTGATTTTTTAAGCGATCGACAAAAACATAAATTTCTTTGCCCAAACGCGTCGGTGACGCCGGTTGACCGTGAGTGCGAGCCAACATGGGGACCTGTTTCCAGCTATGCGCTTTTTCCTCCAGTGCGTTGACTACCCGATCCAGTTCGGGTGTCAACACCGACTGCCAGGCCTGTTTGAGCGCATAAGGTATGGCCGTATTGGTTATATCCTGAGAGGTTAAACCAAAATGAATAAACTCCTTAAATTGGCTTAAACCGATACGGTCAAATTTTTCTTTTAAAAAATATTCAACGGCTTTTACGTCATGATTGGTTGTTTTTTCAAAATCTTTGACCTGCCTTGCATCTTCGAGGGAAAAATCTTTATAAATCTTCCGCAGGGGTTCGTAAAAACGCTGCTTAACATCTTTTAGGGGAGGCAGCGGTAGTTCACAAAGGGCGATAAAATATTCAATCTCGACCATTGTCCGGTATTTGATCAATCCGAATTCTGAAAAATAGTCAGCCAGTTTTTCACCCTGTTTGCGATAGCGTCCGTCGACCGGAGAAATTGCATTCAGGGTTGTGAGTTCATTTTTCATGATTAGCACCTGCTCAATAATAAGGTACGGAAAGTTTTTATCGCATTTTTTATCATGATCCGCTGGTCAATATAGGCAAATGGCGCCTGGGTGTCAAGCATTGACCCCCTGTGGTGCGGGACGGCTGAGGATGGGAAGAAATGGCTAAATGGCAACCAATAAGGTGGGAAGATAATTTGGCGGATTGTTGACCCAAAAAAAGAGAATAGAGATGATATCATAACTATTCTCTTTAGAAGGCCGGTAGTAAAAAATAAATCAGGCCTTAATCTGAAGCAGGTTTTTTGCTTTGGGTGGTTCTTTTAGCAGATGAATAACCGTCTGCGTACCAGCCGCCGCCCTTTAATTCAAACCTGCAAAGTGAGATTATCTTTTTTGCTTTTTGGCCGCATTTGGGACAGTTTATGTGTTTGGTATTCATGCGTACCAATTTTTCAGTGATGGTACCCTTCGGGCACTCGAACTCATATACGGGCATTTCGCTTCCCCCTTAACTCTTTGAGGCATTACATGATCTTGCTCAAAAAATTTGTCTGCATTATAAGTATTTTACATGAATTGCCAAGTTTTGAGATAGTTTCTGGTATATTGACACACTTGCCTTTATCTAATACGCCATTAAATTAATGAAAAACATCTGGATATGATCACCAATGATCGGAAACCTTATTTAGCATCTAAATGGTTGGGGGAACCACGACAAAATCAAATCTATTATGATGTAAGTATATGATATCCATTTATATAAATTAATCGTAAGGATTCTTTATATGCGCATATTACTTGTCGAAGATGATTTAAAAATTGCGGCCTTCGTTAGAAAAGGCCTGAAATCGGCAGGATTCGCCGTGGACCATGCATCGGAAGGAGAAAACGGTTTGCACATGGCCTTAACAGAGCCCTACGACGCTGCCATAATAGACATCATGTTGCCCAAACTGGATGGCCTGAGCCTTATTGAAAAATTGCGCCAGAATAAAATCAATACACCGGTAATTATCCTTAGCGCTAAAGGGTCTATCGACGATCGGGTGAAAGGTCTCCAGACCGGGGGGGATGACTATTTAACCAAACCATTTGCATTTTCTGAATTGCTGGCCCGAATTCAGGCCTTGATCCGTCGATCAAGCGGCGCCTCCGAACCCACCGGGCTTGCAGTTGAGGATTTGTCGATGAATCTCATCACCCGCGAGGTGATCAGAGGCGGAAAAACGATCCAGTTGCAACCCAAGGAGTTTTCTCTTCTTGAATATCTGATGCGCAACGCGGAACGGGTGGTTTCCAAAACCATGATCATGGAACATGTGTGGGATTATCATTTTGATCCCCAAACCAACGTAGTTGAGGCCAGAATGAGCAGGCTCCGGGATAAAATCGATAAGGGACACGCAAATAAACTGATACACACCGTTCGCGGGGTGGGGTATGTTCTTAAAAAAAATTCTTGATTTGCGCCATACGCTGGCCCTGCGACTGACACTCTGGTATGCGGGTATATTTACGGTTTCTACCTGCGTTGCATTTCTGTTTTTCTACCTGCTGATTACATCCGTAATCCGGGAACGCACCGATCAAGAACTGATCAATCAGGTCGGTCAATTGACCACTATTTTAAATCTACAGGGGATCGATGCGGTCAAACGGATGGCGATTCTCGAGGCCCAGGCCGCCGGCGTAAAAAAAATTTTTTTCCGTCTATTGTATCCCAGCGGTGATGTATTTTCCTCGTCCAATATGTCCTACTGGCAAAATATCGGTATTCACCGCAGTGCTATTCGAAGTTTGCTTATAGGGCAAAATCATATCTTCAAAACCATCGTCATCCCGGATCGCAAGCATAAAATACGCATCCTTTACGGCATCATCGGACCGGGTATAATTTTACAATTGGGCCAGTCGATGGAAAACTATGCCCG
>Ga0255055_10002523_pt1 | contig 12858 bp, 10 predicted proteins | sample JV7_2_27_MG_FD_188633 | JGI IMG/M metagenome (GOLD analysis project Ga0255055, IMG submission 188633) | Seawater microbial communities from Jervis Inlet, British Columbia, Canada - JV7_2_27 | ecosystem: Environmental > Aquatic > Marine > Inlet | place: Canada: British Columbia | collected...
TGATGTCCAAGGGAAAGCTCCCGATGATTCCCAAACCGATCAGGGGAATCAGGAACATATGGAAGCTCTACAAAAAGGCCTACAAAACACAGGGGGAGGGGTAATCCTTGGAATTCTCCATCTATCCCGGCTGTACGGCGCACTCAACAGGTCTCGAGTACAGCTTGTCCATGCATGCCGTTCTGAACGAGCTTGGAATCACATTTATGGAGATTGACGACTGGAACTGCTGCGGGGGAGCTGCGGCCCACTGTCTCAGCGGTTTGCTCGGACTTGCCCTTCCCGCAAGGAACATTGCAAAGGCCCAGGCACAGGACCTGCCCCTGGCTGTTCCGTGCCCGGCCTGCTTCAATGCAATCAAGAGGGCCCAGCAGGTCCTCTCCAATGACCCTGAGATGCGAAAAAAACTCGAGAATGTGATCGGATTCACCTACAGCGATAAGCTCGAGGTAACGACCATACACAAAATGCTGTTCGAAAACGTTGGCATCGATGCGGTGAGAAGCAGGGTCACAAGACCGCTCTCGGGATTGAAAATAGTCTCCTACTACGGGTGCCTCCTGGTGCGGCACCCTGAGGTGGTTCAGATGGGCGACTACGAGAACCCCCTTTTTCTGGATGAAGTTGTCGAGGCCCTCGGTGGAGAAGCGTTGGATTGGTCATTCAAGACCGATTGCTGTGGAGCGGATCTCGGCATGACCCATGGTAAGATGGCCACCGAAATCACGGACAGGATTACCGGCATGGCAATCGAGGCTGGGGCTGACCTCATCATGACCGGCTGTGGGCTCTGCCAGATCAATCTTGACATGAGACAATCGGGAAAGGAACAGGTGAAGATTCCGGTGCTGTACATGACCGAGCTTCTGGGAATGGCAATGGATCTGCCGGGAAGAAACAAATGGTGGGGGTATCATGTGGTCGATCCCGTACCCCTTCTGAATTCCCGTAATTTTTTATAGGATGTGCACAAGAGGGAGCTATGCCTAAGAGCATGAACCGAGCTGTTCTCGTCATTGGCGCCGGCATTGCGGGTATGCAGACGGCCCTGCTGCTGGCCGAGAAGGAGCACCGGGTATACGTGCTCGAGAACGCTCCCGCAATCGGCGGGTTGTTTCCACTGCTGGACAGAACGTTTCCAACGAATTCATGCGGTGTCTGCTTTATGAGCCCGAAGCCGCCGGCATACTGCCCCATCTATGAGAACGACTTCCATGACAATATAGAACTCCTCACAAACTGCGAATTGACTGGTATTGCAGGCCGGGCTGGTGACTTCTCGGTCTCCTACAGGCAAAAACCGCGTTACGTCGATGTCGATATGTGCAATCTCTGTGATAAATGTGCGGAGGTCTGCCCCGTCGAAGTGGACAGAGAGCTGGGAGCAGGGCTTGAAAAGCGCAAAGCAATATACCTGCCCTTTGCCCAGGCCATACCCCGCTCATACGTACTCGATGACAGGGCATGCACAAAATGCGGAAAATGTATCGAGGTATGCTCACCCGGCGCAATCAATCTACAGGAAATGCCGCGCGACGGAAAACTCGACATCGGCGCAGTTGTTCTGGGATTCGGCTTCGAGCCTTTTCAGGGGGAACACAAGGGCGAGTATGGGCTTGGCAGGTATGCGGATGTTGTCTCCAGTGTTCAGTATGAGCGGATGCTCAGTTTCTCGAGTTCGACCGGAGGTCTTCCGGGGCGTCTGTCCGATGGAACCAGGCCCGGGAAGGTCGCATTCATACAGTGCGTCGGTTCGCGCGATCCCTCATGCGGGCAGGGCTACTGTTCCAGCATCTGCTGCATGTACGCGACGAAACAGGCCATGTTGTCAAAGGACCGGGATCCAAATCTGGATGTTGCCATATTCTACATGGACGTACGGGCCATGGGCAAGGACTATGAGCACTATTACAACAGGGCCAAAAACGAGTACGGAATTCGATATATCAGAAGTGCTGTTTCCACCGTTCGAGAGCTCAAACGCACCAAAAGGCTTGTGATTGCCTACGGGGCGGATTCGGGGGAGCTCAGGGATGAAGAGTTCGACATGGTGGTTCTTTCGCTCGGTTTTACACCTCCGGAGGGGATCAGGGACGTCGCGGCCAGGCTGAACATCGAGCTGAACGAGTATGGCTTCTGTCACACCGATGAGTTCCACCCCACGGAAACATCGGTGCCTGGCGTCTTTGTTGCCGGTGCATTCCGAGAGCCCCAGGACATCCCGGAGACCGTGGTGGAGGCGTCGAGCGCAGCCACCGATGTCTCACTGCTTCTCGACAGTTTTCAAAAGAAGGATTTGGAAAAGCCGCCTTCCGGAGCTTTTAACGCGACTGAAGAAGATTCGCTTCGAATCGGCGTATTTATCTGTGATGACAAGGGGGTGCTTGCCCAAAAGCTGAACCTGGGGAAGGTCATGGAAGGACTCGGGGAGGATGCTGACATTGTCTGCGTCGAGGAAGTCGACGTTTCCTCCCTGAAAAGAGGGGTGGAGCATATCAGGCGTTCCATTGATGAAAACAGGCTCAACAGGGTCGTTGTAGCAGGGCACAGGGGCATGGCCCTGAGAAAGGCAGTGAAAAATAAGTGTGAAGCCGTATCTTCAGGTTCCTGTCTTCTCCTCAATGCGAACATCGGAGAGCAGTGTGCGAACGTTCACACCGATGATTCGGGAACTGCCACCGACAAGGCAAAGAGGCTGGTGACCGCAAGTATCAGAAAGGCCAAGGCTTCGGTTCCGAGAAAGGTCGGCAGAAAAGAGGTGAACCCCGAGGTCCTGGTAATAGGAGGAGGTGTCTCCGGACTTGCGAGCAGTTTGAGTCTTGCGGATCAGGGGATGCATGTCACCCTGATCGAAAAGAGCGATAAACTCGGGGGAAACGCTCTGTCCTGCTATTCCACGGTCAAAGGCACAGACGTACAGTCATTCGTCACAGACATGGTTTCCCGGGCTGAGGCCCAGTCGGGCATAGATATCCTCAAGAATGCCGAACTCAAAACCCTGGAGGGGACCTGGGGAAGCTACCGCTCGATGATATCCGCCAACGGTGACGAGAGGGAGGTCCTGCACGGAGCTGTAATATTCGCAACGGGCGGAAAGGAAGGAAGGCCGGACGAGTATCTCCTCGGAAAAGAGGAGGCCGTGGTCACCCAAAAGTCCTTCGAACACATGCTCCATACCGAGGATGAGAAGGTGCTGGGAGCTAAGACGGTCGTGATCATACAGTGTGTGGGATCCCGGGAAGAGAAACGTCCGTACTGCAGCAGGATATGCTGTGTGCAGGCGGTGAAGAATGCGCTGAAGCTCAAGGAACTGAATCCCAATGCGGCTGTAGTTGTGCTCTACCGCGATATGCGGACTTACGGCTTCTATGAGAAATACTATCACGAAGCAAGAGACAGGGGGATCGTCTTTGTACGTTATGAGCCCTCAGCCAAACCCGAGGTGAGATCGGAAGAAGGCACGCTCAAAGTTCGATTCTTCGACAGCATTGCCTGGGAGATGATAAGCCTGGACGCGGACATGCTGGTTTTGAGCACCGGTATCATTCCCCATGAGGAGAATCACAGGCTCGCGGAGATTGCAGATCTCGAAACGAACACGGATGGATTCTTCGTTGAGGCGAATCCCAAGGCAGCTCCGCTGGATTCGGTCGACCGTGGGAAATATTTCTGCGGGATGTGCCACTCACCAAACTTCATCGCCAATGCCCTATGCCAGGGAAAGGCAGCGGCGGCCCGGTGTTCTGCGCTGCTCTGGAAAGGTTTCGAAGAGTATCCGGACAATCAGGCCTACGTTGTCGAACGCTTGTGCGCGGGTTGTGGGCTTTGCGTATCGGCGTGCCCCTATGACGCACGCGTCATCGATGAAGTAAGCGGAAAGGCCCTCGTCGTTCAGGAACTCTGCAAGGGATGTGGAACCTGTGTCATATCGTGCCCGAATGGAGCATCGCAGCAGTACGACTACGAGCGGTCCACCATATTGGAGGTGTTGGACGAGGTCATTGCTTGACTGAACGCCTGCACGGATTTTCCTGTGACAGGCGCAGGAGCTTCGAAGCAGCAGGGCAGGTGGCAGGGGATGCACCTGTAGACTGAATATCACCCGAGGAGCACGCACATGGCTGATTTTGAACCGAGAATCGTAGCGTTCCTGTGCAACTGGTGTACCTACACCGGGGCTGATCTTGCGGGAACGAGCCGGCTCCAGTACCCGCCGAATATACGAAACATCCGTCTCATGTGCACCGGAGCGGTGGATACCATATATGTGCTGAAGGCGCTGATGGAAGGCGCAGATGGTGTGCTGATAGGCGGCTGTCATCCCGGTGACTGCCACTATCAGACGGGAAATTACAAAGCCCGAAGGCGCGTATCGATCATCAAGAGCATACTAAAACAGGTCGGCTTCGATGAGGACCGTGTATGGCTCCGCTGGATCAGCGCATCAGAGGGAAAGCTCTTCGCAGACACCGCTACCCAGATGGTTGAAGAGCTGAAAAAAAAAGGACCAAACCCAATCAAGAAATTGTGGATGGTTTAGATGGGGTGCCGAGAATGAAAACAATGCGAGTACAGGTGGAGAAACATGACCATGCAGGCAGCATGCGAACATTACTGGGTCAGCTCCTGGAACATGAACTGATCGATGCCCTGCTCATTCCAAAGAAGCTTCCAGGCGGGGATGGGTTCGTTCAATGCCTGATCAAGGATCAGACGATGCTGGAGGGGACCGACCCCCTGGCCCCGACCTTGGCGGTGCAATCCGCCCGTATACTCTCGGATTTGACCCCCAGTGAGTCTAACGGCCGCATAGGTGCAGTGCTGAAGCCCTGCGAGCTGCGGGCGGCAGTGGAGCTTGCCAAGTTCCTGCAGGTGAGCTTTGACCATGTGGTGACCATTGGTGTGGACTGCGTTGGAACCTATCCTGTGAGCGATTATGCCGATATGGTGCAGAACAACAGCGAGCCTTCCCCACAGACACTCTCGAAGGTTTACAAAGAGGGTGAAATAAAGGGGGAAATGGAGTCCAGCCTTCGTACATGCTGCCAAATCTGTGATTCTTCAGTACCGGTCAATACGGACCTGGCATTCCGCCTTTTCGGCAACGATGCTTCAAAAGAGATACTGCTTACAGTCGGAAACCGCATTGAGAAGGAACTGACGAATAAACTGTCACTCGAGCTGAAAGAGGAAGATGCCGGGAGCTGGGACAAGACTTCACAGAAATTCATGGCAAAGCGCAGTGAAAGGCGGGCAGAGGTATTCGACGAACTGAAGACCAACAACAGCGGTATTGAAAAGCTCATGCAGACTCTTTCCACCTGCATCCGCTGTCACAACTGCATGAATGTCTGTCCGATCTGCTACTGCAAGGAATGTGTATTCAAATCATCTGTTTTTACACATCGCCCGGACCAATACTCCAGGTGGGCCGACCGGAAAGGGGCGGTCCGGATGCCAAGTGATACTCTCATATTTCATCTGACGCGCATGAGCCATATGGCAACCTCCTGTGTGGGCTGCGGCATGTGCGACAGCGCCTGCCCCAATAAACTACCGGTATCGAATCTGTTCGGGCTGATTGGGAAGGAACTCCAGGAGATGTTCAGCTATGTGCCGGGCAGAGACATCGAAGAGGACCCCCCGGTCGCCGCTTTCAAGGAGGATGAGCTGCAGGCTGAATCGGGGGCTGCCGGATGATAACAGGACCTGTGCGGTTTGGTGCAGTACAGTTACGACGAGGAGCCTGATGATGAAGGACAAAGGTGAAACAGACAGCATTGTGGTGGAAGATCTCGATGCAAGTTTCTGTGACGAGATCGCTTCCCTGCCGGGTGGTGAAAATATCAGAAAGTGTTTCGCCTGCGGCACCTGCGCCGCGGGGTGCCCGGTCACGAACATCGACGAGGAGTACAACCCCAGAAAGATCATTCGTCGGATTATCCTTGGAATGCGCGAAGAGGTCCTGAGCTCACCCATGATCTGGTTCTGCATCATGTGCTACCGATGCTATGCCAGGTGTCCCCAGGAGGTAAATTTCACGGACGTGATGCGGGCCTTGAGGCATCTTGCCATCAAGCATAACTATGCTCCTCCGGACATGCTGGCGAACAGCGATGATGTCGATAGATTGGCTCAAACAATTAGACGGGATTTGATAAAAAATACGATTGAAGGCAGGAAGAAGGTCATCGAGGAGATCAGGGAAAAGATTGCTAAGGTCTCAGGCTGAGGCCTTCTTTGGTATATATCCAAAGAACGAAAGGCACAGTGGGTATGCATAAAAAGGCGATGGTGATCGGTGGAGGTGTGGCAGGTATTCAGGCTGCGCTTGATCTGGGGGAGACGGGAGTGGAGACATATCTCGTTGAAAAGGACCCATCCATTGGCGGCCGGATGGCACAGCTCGACAAAACATTCCCCACCAATGATTGCGCAATGTGCATACTGTCCCCGAAACTGGTTGAAGCGGGGAGCCATCCCTACATCACGATCGTCAGCAATGCAGAGGTACTCGGTATAGAAGGATCCCCACCCCACTTCAACGTGCAGGTTCTCAAGAAACCACGCTACGTTGATGAAGAGAAGTGCACTGGATGTGGCATATGCATGTCCAAATGCCCGACAAAGATACCCGATCCCTACAACAAGGGCCTGAACAAGACAAAATGCATACGCATTCCCTTTCCCCAGGCTGTCCCGGCACTCCCGATTATGGATATTGACTCATGCCGCTATCATCTGACGGGGAAATGCCGCGTGTGCGAAAAATTCTGTCAGGTGCATGCAATCGATTTTGAACAAAAACCCAAGGTCTTAGATTTTGAAGTCGGCGCAGTGATACTCGCCTCCGGATCGCAGGAGTTCGATGCGAGGCTCAAGGACGAATATGCCTACAAACTCTTTCCCAATGTGGTGACCAGTATTGAATTCGAGCGCATGCTCAGTGCCTCCGGTCCGACGAGCGGTCATGTTGTTCGGCCTTCAGACGAAAAAGAGCCTGAAAGAATAGCGATTCTTCAGTGCGTCGGATCAAGAGACGTGCAGGCTGGAAATGAGCACTGTTCGGCCATCTGCTGCATGCAGGCCGCCAAGGATGCGATCATCGTTCAGGAGCATTTGCCTAACGTGCAGACAACCATTTTTTACATGGACGTTCGGGCCTACGGCAAAGGTTTCGACCGGTTTGTCGACCGCGCCAGGGAAAAGCACGGGACCCGCTACATCTGCGGGCGGATCGCATCAGTGGAGGAAGATCCCGGTACGGATAACCTCAACATTGCCTATATCACCCAGAACGGGTCGATCCAGAGGGAGGAGTTCGACCTCCTCGTGCTCTCGATCGGTCTTGAGCCGTCAGCTTCGTCGCAAAGTACCGCACGGCTGCTTGGAACCTCCCTCGACGAGAGGGGTTTTCTCCAGACGTCCACGTTCATGCCCGTGAATACCAGCAGGGCAGGGATCTTTGCGTGCGGGAGTATTGCGGGGCCAAAGGACATCCCAGAATCGGTCATGGAGGCAAGCGGGGCTGCTTCTGCGGCAGCTGCTCTTCTCGGTGATTTACAGAGCAGGGAGATAGTGTTTGAATACCCGCCTGAGAAGGACATACGGGGCGTTCCGTGCAGGGTTGGTGTTTTCGTCTGCAGGTGTGGAATAAACATCGCCTCGACCGTTGACGTTCCGCAGGTGGTGGAATACTGTTCGAAACTTCCCGGGGTAAAGCATGCCCAGGAATTGCTCTTCGCTTGCGCCCAGGATTCACAGAAAAGTATCAAGGAAATCATTGAACAGAAGGAACTCAACCGCATGGTTGTGTCAGCCTGTACTCCAAGGACGCATGAGCCCCTTTTTGAAAAAACCCTCCAGAAAGCCGGCGTGAATCCATATCTCTTCGAATTCGCCAATATCAGAGAGCAGTGTTCCTGGGTTCATCAAAAGGAACCGGAAAAGGCCACGCAGAAGGCGATGGACCTGGTACGTAGTGCCGTCACCAAGGTTCGACTTGCCCAGCCCCTACACAAGGAAACTCTCAGCGTCAGGAAGGATGCTCTCATAATCGGGGGAGGTCTTGCCGGCATGACGGCAGCCCTTGACCTGGCGGACCAGGGATATGGTGTGCATCTGCTGGAAAAGGAAGAGGAGCTCGGCGGGAACCTCAGGCACATCACCAGTACACTGAAGGGGGAGGATGCGGCAGGTATACTGCAATCGCTCATGGAAAGGGTACACTCACAGCCGCGCATTACGCTCCACGTCAATGCTCACATAAAGGATATAACGGGGTTCATAGGCAATTTTAAAACAGTGCTGGAAAAGCCTCAGGAGGAGATAGAGCATGGCGTGGTGATCGTTGCATCCGGTGCGCAAGAGTTTGAACCGACTGAATATCTCTATGGCAGCGATGACCGGGTGATGACACAGCGGGGGTTCGAAGAGTTGATGCAAAAAAACGGCAATTCGACCCTTCGCTCTCTGGGTTCCGTTGTCATGATACAGTGTGTCGGTTCGAGGGATGACGAAAGACCCTACTGCAGCCGCGTGTGCTGCTCACATGCAATCAAGAACGCCATCAACTTCAAGGAAATCAACCCGAAGGCATCGGTGTACATACTCTTCAGGGACATCAGAACATACGGACTCAGAGAGAGCTTTTATCGAAAGGCCCGCGACAGGGGGATCATTTTCATCCGTTTCGATGAAGAGAGAAAACCGGAGCTCTCGAACACAGGTGCCGGCCTTGGAGTAACGGTTGTAGATGACATCATCGGGAAAAAGCTGGTTATTTCGCCCGATCTCCTCGTTCTCAGTGCCGGGATCGTGCCGAATCCGCAAAACAAGGAGCTCTCGCAGTATTTAAAGGTGCCCCTGGATGCCGATGGTTTTTTTCTCGAGGCGCATGTCAAACTCCGGCCGGTCGATTTTGCCACTGACGGTATTTTTGTCTGCGGACTTGCCCATTACCCCAAGGACATCAGTGAAACCATCGCACAGGCCAGAGCTGCTTCGGGGAGGGCGGCCACGGTTCTCAGCAAGGACAGCATTGAGGCGGAGGGCAAGGTCTCATACATACGGGAGGACAGATGCAGCGGATGCGGCGCCTGTGTCGAAGTGTGCGCCTACAATGCAATTGAGCTCGAAGAGGAGTACAAAATCGCTCGAGTCAACGAAGCCCTGTGCAAGGGGTGTGGAGCCTGCTCCGCAACCTGCCGTGCAGCTGCCATTGACATAAAAGGCTTCAGAAATGAACAGATTCTGGAAGTCCTGGAAACGTTATAAGAACGAGAAGGGGAGATCAGCTTGGTGAATAAAAAACCGGATACGGCCGCATGGGAGCCCAAGATAGTGGCATTTCTCTGCAACTGGTGCTCCTATGCAGGAGCTGACCTTGCGGGAGTCAGCAGGATACAATACCCGTGCAACCTGCAGATCATTCGAATACCCTGCTCCGGAAGGATAAATCCGCTGTACATCGTGAAGGCACTGGAAAGAGGTGCGGACGGGGTTCTCGTATCGGGCTGTCACCCGGGGGACTGTCACTATATCAGCGGCAATCTCGTGGCAAGAAGGAAATTCGCCCTGCTCAAGAATTTTCTGATATACCTCGGATTCGAGCCGGAGCGCGTTCAATACTCATGGGTCTCAGCATCAGAGGGCGGCAGATTTGCATCCCTAGTTGAGAGAGTTGTGGATGATGTAAAGAGAATCGGACCTTCGAATAGACTCGTAAAAGAGGAGCCGGTGCACCAGAATGGATAGAATTGAGCAGAGAATCAGAGAGGCGGTGAAGGACCTTTTTCACAAAGACAGGGTGGATCTGGTAATAGGCTTCCGCGAGGGCTCTCTCCCTCTCAAGAGTCGACCGGTCTTTGTTCGCAGCGAAGACATGGCCGACGATCTCGTGTGGAATGCATTCTGCAGGGGTAACCTGGCGGTTTATTTGCCGAAATTGTTCCCGCCGCAGCCACAGAGGGATGAAGACAAGAAGCCCTATCCAAAGATCGGATTGGTGGCAAAAGGATGTGATGCCCGGTCTATCATCGGTCTCATAAAGGAGCATCAGGTCCACAGGGATAACGTTGTCATCATTGGTACGCCCTGCCTGGGCATGGTGGATAAGGAAAAAGTGGAAGCGGTGATGGACGGCGACGCGGCGGCACAATGCACGGAGGGGGAGAATGGCATTTTCCACATTACGGGTATCTCGGGTACAAAAAAGAGTGTGCCGGGAGAGGAGATCTTTGCCGATTCGTGCCTCGAATGCCCCTGTCCTTTGCCGGAAGAAGCCGACGTACAGATCGAAGGTGAGTCCCGGAAACCCGCCGCAAAGAAATACGAGCAGGTGGAAACTTTCGAAGCCCGTTCTTCCGAGGAACGGTGGCAGTACTTCGTCGATGAAATTGCCACGTGCATCAGGTGCTATGCCTGCAGGCAAGCCTGCCCGAACTGTTACTGCAACGTGTGCTTTACCGATCAGACTAAACCCCGGTGGAACGGGCCTGGTGATGATTTGTCGGACCTGATGCTTTTCCACATAGGCAGGATTTTTCATCAGGCGGGAAGATGCGTCGAGTGCGATGCCTGCGTCCATGCGTGCCCCATGGGGATAGACCTGAGGCTGTTTACCCGGAAACTGGGCAGGGATGTGGAGGAGCTTTTCGAGTATGTTCCCGGTCGCCCGGAAGAACAGCCCCCCCTGTGCGTTTTCAGAATGGATGACAATCAGGATTTTATAACCGAACCGTAGAGGAAGGAACATGGCCGCACACGTGGTACGGAAAGCTGATCTGAAAAAGTTCATCAATGCGGTGAAAAAGAAGAACACATTCCTGGGGCCTGTGTCACGAAAGGGTGATGTCACCCTGGCTGTTGTCGGACTAGACGATGAGCTTGTTTTGAGCTACTCCAACTTCAAGCTTCCACCAAAAACCCTCCTGTTTCCAAAAAACGAGTTGATCAGTACATACGACGACAACGGTATGGTAGAGGTCCTGCCTTCCGAAGGGGAGGTCGTCATATTCGGGATACGGCCGTGTGATGTGCTTTCGCTCCTCCATCTGGATAAAGTTTTCCTCGATGAAGAGTTCGTCGATCCCTATTATCAGGAGAGGAGGAGAAACGCGGTTGTCGTGGCTCTGGCATGCACAGAGCCCATGAAAACCTGCTACTGCACCTCTGTGGGTGGAAGCCCTGCTGGTGAAGAGGGAGCAGACGTACTGGCATTCGACTTGCAGGATGCACTGCTCTTTGAAGGTTGCTCGGAAAAAGGCCGGGCATTCATGAAAACCTACGCAGACTATCTTCAAAAACCCACAAAAGCGGACCTCGCTTCCCGGAATAAGATATCATCCGAAGCTCCTAAAAAAATTACCCCTATCAATGTGACCGGTTTGACCGACAAGCTCGAGGAGCATTTTGAATCATCCCTATGGGAAGAGTCTGCACAGCCATGTCTCGGTTGTGGGGTGTGTACCTTTACCTGTCCCACCTGCCACTGCTTCGGGCTGCACGATGAACAGTATGGACAGAGAGGCATCCGCATGAGGGTCCACGAGTCCTGCATGTTTCCTTCGTACTCTCTGGAAGCCTCAGGACACAATCCTCGAAATGCGAACTGGGAGAGAATGAGGCACCGGATCATGCACAAGTTTCACTCCACGGTGAGAAATTTCGGGGACATCTTCTGCGTCGGATGTGGACGCTGTATAGCGAACTGTCCGGTAAACCTGGATATACGAGAAACAGTGGCGGAGGTGTTGCATGAGTAATGTAGTGGTCAATCCGTACCTCCCAAAACCGGTCATTGTAGAAAAGATTTACATAGAGAATGAGGCGAAGGACCTCAAAACATTCAGGCTCTCCTTCTGCAATGAGGAGGACAAGAGTAGTTTTCATTATCTGTGCGGGCAGTTTGCCATGCTCTCGGTGCCCGGGGCAGGGGAGAGCCCGATAGGCATCGCCTCGTCACCGCTCGATCCCGACTATCTTGAGTTCACCGTGAAGCGCTACCCGACCGGAGTCGTGACGACTGCACTGCACGGCATGGAGGAGGGTTCCAGAATAGGCGTGCGGGGGCCGTTCGGCAATTGTTTCCCCCTGGATGAGATGGAAGGAAGGAACGTGGTCATCATCGGTGGTGGATTCGCAATGACCACACTGAGATCGACCATCAGGTACATGCTGAACGATCAAAACAGGGGCAGATTCAAGAATATAACAGTGGTCTATGGTGCACGAAGCCCCGGTGAGCTCCTCTACAAAAACGAGCTCAAAGAGTGGGAAGACCGGGATGATATGGATACCTATATCACGGTTGACAAAGGTGATGAAAACTGGAAGGGGAGGGTAGGATTTGTGCCAACAGTACTGCGTCAGGTTGCACCGAGTTCTGAAAATGCCACCGTCCTGGTCTGTGGTCCGCCGATAATGCTGAAATTCACCATGTTGCCGCTGCTGGAATTGGGATTCAAACCGGAGAGCATCATTACCTCTCTCGAGAGACGGATGAGTTGTGGAATTGGTAAATGTGGCAGATGCGCCGTTGGGTCAGAATATGTGTGTAAAAACGGCCCTGTTTTTAGTTATCAGCGGATTAGTGAATTATCAGAAAAATTACTTTAATCGGATTACACCATAAACAATCAGCCTGGATGAGATTATTCATAGATTTTAAGTAGTAAAGATGTTATTCTATTTATACTCACCTTATTAAAATTATATAATTACTATAATTTTTTATAGTTTCCATATTATCAAGGCGATCATGTTTTCGATGAAAAAACTCGACGATGACAGAGCATCAGAACAAAATTGGAAAAGATTCGATTTTTCCGGCAACGATTTACCCTCGAAGCCGCAGCG
>Ga0255055_10002524_pt1 | contig 12856 bp, 11 predicted proteins | sample JV7_2_27_MG_FD_188633 | JGI IMG/M metagenome (GOLD analysis project Ga0255055, IMG submission 188633) | Seawater microbial communities from Jervis Inlet, British Columbia, Canada - JV7_2_27 | ecosystem: Environmental > Aquatic > Marine > Inlet | place: Canada: British Columbia | collected...
ACTGAACCCACTCACCCTCACGGAACAGGGCGACGGCGAGCAGCTTGGAGGCGATGACTGACCCCTGCCCTCCGCGTCCGTGTACTCGAAGCTCACGCATGTAGCGGCTCCTCTACAGGAGGAAAGACGAGCGCCGCGAGTGACGAGGTGACCAGTCGTGTAGTCGGGGGGTCAAAACGTCCCAGAGTTGCCGGAACCGCTCATCCGCCGCAGGCCCTCGGAGCCTGCGTTTCCCTGCCGAATCGTGTTGTCTCCCGCGAACCAGCGCATTGCGCGGTGCCGCGGCCGAGAGGCTCCTTTGCGCCTCTACGCACGACATTTGCAAGAAGTGTGCGTCACCGAGGGTTGAGACCACGGCCCGAATCACGATGGAGGCGGCACATGATCGAACGGAGAACGGACCGACCGTACAGCGACGACCCGTACAGCGACCTTCCCTGCGATGGCGCTCCAGAGCTCCGAGCGGGAGCGCGCGCGAGGCAGGCCGGGGGTCCGATGTGCGCTGATGCGCAGGCGGATGGCGTACCGTGCTACGAATTGGGTCGCGACTGTGAGACGTGTGAGAAGGCGTATTCGTCCTGGGCGGACGCTCGGCCGAAGGACGAGTAACGCACCGCCTGTTCCTTTTCGGTTGGGTCTGCAACGCCTTTCATCCCAGTACCATAACCGGCTTCTAACACTCGTTTGACTTCCATGTGACTCGTTTCGGGGTATACTTAAAGTGACGGGGCTGTTTTCTCTCCCCCCTCGAGGAGGGGCACCAATGAAGTTCGGACGCATCACGCTGGCGCTCGCGGTTGCCGCGGTCGCCGGACCGATGACGGGCGAGTTGAGGGCGCAGGAGTTCACCCTGCCCCCGACGCCGTCATCGCCGACCGAGAAAGGTGGGACGGCCTTCCGGGCGGAGAACGGTCCCTGCTTCTACAATCCCTACAGCGGGATGGCCCGGGGCGCGCTCAACCAGTCGCTGATCGCCGCTGAAATGCAGGCCCTCCTCAGCGGTTGGGGAGCGGGCTCGGCCGGCTGTTTGGGCCACTACGGGGTGACGGGTTTCGACCTGTATGGTCCCTGGGCCTACATGCTGAGCGAGGACGTGCCGCAGCCCGATCGCGTTTCGCAGGAGAAGGTCAGGGCCGTCTGGGAGGCCAGCCGCAAGGCGGCGGCGGAAGCCGAGGCGGTGCGGTTGGGTCACGTTCCGGTCCCGCGGATCGGGGACGGATATGGCTCCGATGAGATGGTCGGTCGGACCCTGGTGTTCAGGGTGCAACCCGGCGAGACGCCCGCCACCTTCAACGGTATTCCGATCGTAGATCGCAATCGCTCCTGGGAGCGCTTCGAGGCCACGGACGGACGCCGCGTATGGAGGCAGATAGAGTTGAGGCGCGATTCGAGGCAGCCAGGCGTCCGAAACGGCGCGAACGGACGCGCGAGCTCCAGGTCGATCGGCTCGGATCGAGATATCCAACGGCAGGAGGGAATGCGCTCCATGCAGCGGTCCCTGCAGCGCTCCATGCCGCGGTTCATCGATCGGTCCCCCGGTGCTTCCAGTGGCTCCTCGTCCGGGTCTGCGTCGTCCTCTTCCTCGGAGACGAAGAGCCGGACGACTCCCCGCGGTAAGAAGGGCCGCGAGCAGTAGATCGTCTCACAGGGCCTTCTCAGGCCGGATTCAAGCGGCGGCTCCGGACCAGTTTCGGGGCCGCCGTTTTCGTTTCGGGCACCATCCGCTCGCTACCAGGGTTCTTTCAAAGGATGGGGGACCGAGCGGTCCCGTACGTTCAGAGGTCCGCGCCGGGGGGCGCGGCGACGATGGGGAATGGGAGGGGGAAGATGGAGACCGCCCGGGTTCTACTGGAGGGGTACGGATACTGGCTGCTGCTCGGCGTGGGGTTCGCCGAGTTCGCCGGACTGCCGATCGCTAGCGTCCCGGTGCTGATCGTGGCGGGCGCCGCCGCGGCTGAAGGCGCAATCAGTCTGCCTGCCGCCGCGCTCGCCGCGGCGCTGGGGGGACTGTTGGCAGACACGGCCTGGTACTCGCTGTCCCGTTGGCGCGGCCAGCGTCTCGTGGACACCGTGTGCAACCTTAGCTCCAACCCCAGGTCCTGCGTGCTCACGATCGCCAACCGGTTGGAGAAGGTCGGTTCGGTGTACGTGCTTCCGTCGAAGTTCGTTCCCGGAACCGGGAATCTGGCGGCGGCCTCGGCGGGCCTGGCCGGAATGCGGCCGGCCGCGTTCCTGTCCGCGGACGCCGTGGCCCTCGGGCTGTGGTCGGTGGCTTACCTGGGGCTCGGTTACGTGCTGGAGGGACAGGTCGCGTCGGCGGTGAATTGGGTCGCCGGATTCACCGGTGTGGCTGCAGCCGTGGCGGCGTCGCTCATTCTCGGCACGCTCGTGTGGAGATTCGTGCGCGCGCGCATGCACCGGGATGCGCATCGAATCGCACTGGCGCCGCCGGATATCTCGGCCGCGTTCATGGCGTTGGACGCGGACGTGGCGTAGACCCCGATTGGACTAATCGGCGCTTCCGGGCCTAACATCACCGGCCCAAGGACCCACGATCCGAGGAGGCGCATGCGGGGAGTCGCGGTCGCGTCCAGCACCAAGCTGGCGGCCGATGCCGGAGCAATCGTCGCCGATGCCGGCGGCAACGCCGTCGATGCGGCGGTGGCCGCGGCGTTCGTGTCGATCACCACCGAGCCGGCGATCTGCGCGCTCGGGGCCGGGGGTTTCCTCACCATCTGGCCGCCGGCCGGAGATCCGGTCACCATCGACGGCTACATCGAGATGCCGGGCCGCGGTCTTCCTCCCGAGAGATTTGGTGGCGGCAGGCGGGACGTCCGGATCGGGTACGGCGGGGGAGTGGATCTCACGGTCGGTCACGGCTCGGTCGGGACACCAGGGGGCGTGGCCGCCCTGTCCGTGGCCTCGCAGCAGTACGGGCGTCTCCCGTGGGCCGAGGTCGTGGAGCCGGCGTACCAGCACGTGAAGAACGGGTTCGCCCTTTCCATGGCCTCGTATTCGTACCTGGAGTACGCGGCGGAAGCCGTATTCGGGTGGAACGAGCAGAGCCATCGGGCGCTGCACCACGCCGATGGGACGCTGCGCCGGCCGGGCGAGACTATCTGGATCGAGGAACTGGCGCACACCCTTCGCCGGATCGCCGACTACGGAGCGGAAGAGTTCTACGTCGGGGAGACGGCTCGCCTGATCGCGGCAGACATCGCGAAGCACGACGGAGTTCTCACGCTCGAGGACCTGGCGACCTACCAGCCGATCGTCCGCCATCCGCTCGTGACGAGCGTGGACAGGTGGCAGGTCGCGACCAACCCGCCGCCGGCGCTCGGTGGCTCCACGCTCACCGCCATGCTCCTCCTGATGCAGAACGAGCCGGTGGATCGATGGGGCGCCCACGAGGTGGCCTGGCTGGCCCGTGTCCAGGAAGGAGTGCTCGACTACCGGATCGCGAACCTGGACCTGAGCGAGGACCTGGAACACGACGTGGAGCGGCTGCTGGACGAAGCCCGCATGGGAGAGCTCAAACGATGGGTGTGCTCTCCCTCGACCGTGCACACCTCCGCCGTAGACGCCGACGGACTGGCATGCAGCGTCACCATGTCCGCCGGATACGGGTCGGGAGTGATGCCGCCGGGCACGGGGGTGTGGATGAACAACTGCCTCGGCGAGCACGAACTCAACCGACGAGGCTTCCACGCATGGCCTCCTGGTACCCGTCTTCCCTCGAACATGGCGCCTACCGTGGCTCGGCACGACGACGGTTCGGTGATCTCGATCGGGTCACCCGGGGCGGATCGCATCACGACGGCCATCTTGCAGGTGCTGGTGAACCACCTGCACCTCGGGATGACGCTCGGCGAAGCGGTGGGGCACGCGCGCCTGCACGTCGAGAACCACGGTGAGGAGACGGTGGCCGCCTGCGAGCCTGGTCTCCCGGTGGAGGAGCTTCGGGTGCCGGCCAGGCGATTCGACAGCCTGGACATGTACTTCGGTGGTGTCGGGGCGGTGAAGCTCAACGCGGACGGGACGTTCGAACTGGCGGCGGATCCTCGGCGCGGCGGCGGGACGACGATCGGGGGACGTTAGGAGTCAGGTCGACCCGGCGATTGCGTTGATCCAGGTTCGTGCCCGGACGACGGCCTCGGCAAACCTGGAAGGCTCGAGTCCCGTTTGTGCCGCCAGTGCCTCGAACGGGTGTTCCCACTCCGCGGGTGGATCGAAAGAGGCTGGCCACGGGTGTGTCGCGCGTTGCGCAAATACCTCCAGGCAAGCTTCGCGCAGAGACGGAAGGTCTGTTACCAGTTCGGTGAGAAGAAGCACGTCCGCGAGATCGTGGAAGCGCTCATTCGGCCGGCCAGGCGCAGGGGGTTCAGTCATGGCATGGAGCTTCTGAGCCAGCTGATATCGCAAGGACAGGCAGGTCAACTCGGTCGGGCCGAGAATACCGTACTCACTGAGGTCGAGGGCTCCGACTTTCTCCACCTCGATTCCGCCCTGACGATCATCCGACAGATCGACCGGCACGGTTCCCCACGCCCTTCCCCCGAACTCCACCGTAACCTCCACACGAGTGGTGTCGTTGGGCATGAGGTGAGTTTCGCCCCGGACGCGAAAAGCGAAGCCCAGGTGAGAACCGTCCAGCGCACTTCGGAGCGCCTCTACCCGTTCCTGTCGGTGACTCGCGACGACGAGATCGATGTCCCTGGTGGCGCGTGCTTTCTGCCGCAGGCGAAGTTCGATCGCCACGCCGCCTTTCACGACGAAAGTAGATTTATCGTTATAAGAGCCGACCTCCTCAAGCCGTCCGGCGATGGCCATGAAGGAGACCCAATCACGCGCCCGCTTCTCTGGTATACCTTTCAGCCGGGCGTCGGCGTCCACCCGCCGCGTCAGCTCCCGAGCCGTACGGGGTGGCGCAACGGGCCCGGTCACGTTCCGTCCGCTTCACCGCGGCCCAGGACCTCATCCGACAGCACCTGAGCCCGGTCGGGAGCCACCAGTCCCTCTCGTTCAGCATCGTGGACCGCCTGGCGCAGAAGTCTCGGACCCACGTGAACGGCGTGGCAATCCCGAATCGCTCGTTCGGCCGTTGTGACCGGGATGGCCTCGAACACCTGGATCTCCGACTCCAGCAGGTCAGCGAAGTGGAGCTCTATCCGTCGAGGGACGTCGCGATTAGTGCGGAACGTACCGGACACGGTGATGTGCATGCGGTCCGGGCTCACGTCCGACAGGCCAAACAGAGAAAGTGCGGAGGCGTGTGAGATGACTCCGCGAGTGCGGGAGGGCCACAGGCTGGCTTCCATGTACTCCGCATATGGTGAATAAGGGAAGTTGGGGAGTCGATACACTCCATGGCTCACCCGCTGGATCGTACCGCGCCTGGCCATCATTCTGACCGCGTTTGCAGTTACGGCGACCTGTCGCGCCTGTTTCGTCGTTACGTAGCCGTAATGATCGGCCGCGATGTCAAACAGTTTCTCAAGGCTCGCGCCGGGCATTCGTATGTTCCATTGTTACAGGTAGTTGCACAAAACCGCACAAAATGTTCGGTTTTGCGTAAGCTAGGCAACATCTCTGTTCAGAACAATACGTTGGAAGGCGGCGCCTACACCCCGAACACCACCGGCAGCAGCAGGTACGCGACCACCGTGACCAGCACCGCGAACAGGGCGTTCAGCCAGATGCCCGCCCGCACCATGTCCTCGATGCCCACCGCCCGGCTCCCGTAGACGATCGCGTTGGGCGGGGTGGCCACGGGCAGCATGAAGGCGCCGCTCGCGGCGAGAGCTGCCGGGACCGCCAGCAGGAGAGGATCCCTCCCGAGACCGAGAGCCACCCCTCCGAGCACCGGCAGGAAGGTGGCGGCGGTCGCCGTGTTGCTCGTGAGCTCGGTCAGCAGGATCACGGCGATCACGACAGCCAGCATGAGGAGCGGAAGCGGCCAATGGGTGAGGCCACCCACGCCCGCCCCGAGCCACGCGCTGAGCCCCGTGACCTCGACGGCCGCCGCGAGACTGAGCCCACCCCCGAACAGGATCAGGATTCCCCACGGCGTCTCGCGGGCCAGCCTCCAGTCGAGGAGGCGCCTGCCTCTCGGTTCGCCGGATGGGAGGATGAACAGGACGAGCGCGGCGCTCATCGCGATCCCCGCATCGGAGAGCCCCGACAGCCAGCCTACGTTCTCGATGAGGATCGGCCGGGTCATCCAGGCCAGGGCCGTGAGAACGAACACCACTGCCACCCGCTTCTCGGCACTCGACATTGGGCCGAGGGCCCGGGCCTCACGGTCCACCAGCTCCCGGCCCCCGGGTAGCTCACGTGCCCGGATTGGAAACGCGATGCGGGTGAGAAGCAGGTAGCACAGGGGCAGGCCCACGAGGACGAGCGGGACGCCGAGCAGCATCCACTCCGCGAACCCGATCGTCACCCCGTAGCTCTCGAGCATGAAGCCGGCGAGGAAGGCATTGGGAGGCGTGCCGATCAAGGTGCCCATGCCTCCGATGCTGCACGCGTAGGCGATCCCCAGCATCAGGGCGGTGCCGAAGCGGCGTCGTTCGGCGGCCGCTTCAGGGTCGTCAGCCTCGGCGCCATCCGAACCTTCCGGGTCGCCCGGCATCAGCGCCACCAGTGACAGGCCGATCGGGAGCATCATCAGGGCGGTGGCCGTATTGCTGACCCACATGCTGAGGAAGGCGCAGCTCGCCATCACCCCGGCGATGATCGAGCGGGGCCGGGCTCCGAGGAGCCGGATGCTCGACAGCGCGATGCGGCGCGGAAGTCCGGTGGCCTCCATGGCACGGGCGATGAGGAACCCGCCCAGGAACAGGTAGATGATCGGGTTGGCAAAGGGGGCTGCCGCATCGCCGATATCCGCCACGCCGAGCAGCGGGAACAAAGCCAGGGGGAGAAGCGCCGTGGCGGGGATGGGAATCGCTTCCGTGACCCACCACGTGGCCATGAGTACGCCCGCGGCGGCAACGCGCCACGCCGCCGCGCCGAGGCCCGCCGGAGCGGGCAGGATCAGCATGAGGAGGAACAGGACGCCGCCGAGGACCAGGCCCACTCGGCCCCGCGCGGACGGGCCTCCCAGGGTGTTATGGGTCACGGACGCAACATAACGTCCTCGACAACGCGCCGAGAGTCCGTTAGCCTTTTCGGGCCATGAATCCTCGCTTCTCGCGCTTTTCGCGCGGCAGCACCAGCCCGATGGACACCGTAGCCGGCGGCGGTCCGCCTCCGACGCAGGAGGTACTCGTCTCGCACGGGGCGGGCCTCGGCACGTTCGGCGGGGTATTCACGCCCTCGATCCTCACGATCCTGGGCGTCATCATGTACCTCAGGTTCGGCTGGGTCGTCGGAAACGTCGGCCTGAGCGGGGCCCTCCTGATCGTCACCATCTCCACGCTGATCACGTTCCTGACCGCCCTCTCGATCTCCGAGATCGCGACCGACCAGCGCGTCCGGGTGGGCGGCGCCTACTACATGATCAGCCGCTCGCTGGGGATCGAGACGGGCGGCGCGGTCGGCATCCCGCTGTTCTTCGCGCAGGCCCTGTCGGTGGCCCTGTACACGATCGGTTTCGCCGAGTCGGTGAAGAACGTGTTCCCGCAGGTGGACGAGCGACTGGTGGGGCTCCTGACCACCGTGCTGGTGGCGGCGCTCGCCCTGAAGTCCGCCCGGGCCGCCATCCGCGCCCAGTACTTCATCATGGGCGCGATCGGGGTGTCGCTCATCTCGTTCTTCCTCGGGAGTTCGGTGGGGCCGCCCGATATGGTGACCGTGCCCCTGGCCGAAGTGCCGCGCGAGAACTTCTGGGTGGTTTTCGCCGTGTTCTTCCCCGCCGTCACCGGGATCATGGCGGGCGTCAACATGTCGGGCGATCTCAAGGAGCCCGGCAAGTCGATTCCGAAGGGGACGATGGCCGCCGTGCTGGTGGGCTACGCCATCTACATGATCCTGCCCATCTTCCTGGCCATGCGGGCCGATCAAAACCAGCTGATCCAGGAACCCCTGATCATGCGCCGCATGGCCCTGTGGGGCGGCGTGATCGTGGTTGGCGTGTGGGGCGCGACCCTGTCGAGCGCGGTGGGCAGCATCCTCGGAGCCCCGCGGGTGCTGCAGGCGCTGGCCCGCGACGGAGTGCTGCCGAAGTCCCTGCGCTGGCTGGGAAGAGGCAGCGGCCCGGAGGACTCGCCAAGGGCCGGCACCGCGGTCACCCTGGGGATCGCGCTCGGGGCCGTGGCGGTCGGGAACCTGAACCTCATCGCTCCCGTCCTCACGATGTTCTTCCTCACCACGTACGGGGTGCTGAACGTCGCCGCCGCCCTGGAGCGCCTGCTCGGCAGTCCGTCGTTCCGGCCGCGGTTCCGAGTGCCGTGGTACCTGTCGGCGCTGGGGGCCGTGGGCTGCGGAAGCGTGATGTTCCTGGTGAATCCGGCGGCCACGGTGGTCGCCATCGTCGTGGTGCTGGGCATCTACATCTGGCTCGAGCGCCGCGAGCTGAAGAGTGCCTGGGGCGACGTGCGGCGCGGGATCTGGATGGCGCTCACCCGGGCCGGTCTTCTACGCCTGCGCGCGACGCGCGACCCGAAGAACTGGCGTCCCCACCTCCTCGTGCTGTCCGGCTCACCCACCCGGCGCTGGTACCTGATCCAATTCGCCGACTGGCTGTCGCACCGTCGGGCCCTGGTCACCGTGTCCAGCGTCATCACCGACGCGAGCGTGACGCTGGACCGGCAGCGGGCGATGGAAACCACGATCCACGACTACCTGTCCCGCCGGGGAATCGAGGCGCTGATCCGCCTGATCCGGGCCCCGGACCCGTTCGAGGGAGCCGAGCGCCTGGTCGAGGCCTACGGTCTCGGAGAGTTGTCGCCCAATACCTACCTGGTGGGAGACAGCGAGGTGCCCGAGCACCGGGACGCGTATTGCCGGATGATCGCGCGCTTCCACGAAGGCCGCCGCAACGTGGTGATCCTGCATTACAACGGGGACCTGAGGTTCGGTCGCCGCGAGCAGATCGACGTGTGGTGGGGAGGTCTGAAGAGCAACGGAGGCCTGATGCTCACGCTGGCCTACCTCCTCCAGACGAGCGTGGACTGGAGAGGGGCCGAGGTGCGCGTGAAGATGGTAGTGCCGACGCCGGAGGCGGCGGCAGGGGCGCGACCCAACCTCGAGGCCATCGTCCGGAGCATGCGGAGCGGAGCCACGGCCGAGGTGCTGGTGTCCGACGGACGGCCGTTCGTGGATATCATGAAAGAGTCCTCGCGCGGGGCTGACTTCATCATGCTCGGGATGCGCGAGCCGGATGCCGACTTCCAGGTCCACTACGAAAGAATGCGGGACATGGTGGAAGGAATGCCGACCGCAGCGTTCGTCCTCGCGGCCGAGGACATGCCGTTCGGAGAAATCGTGGTGAACCTGGAGGGTGACTGAGCCGCGAATTGCCCCTGCTACGTCCTTACAACGACAGCGGATTCCAGCCGAAGAACTGAGCCCCGAAACCGAGTACCGCGAGCGCGATCCCGGCGGCCAGGAAGATCCAGCCGATGATGTCGTCCCGCTTGAGGCCGAGGACGATGAGGATCACGCCGGCCCCGCCGATTCCCAGAAGCCACGATGCTCCGATCCAGTCGTTGACCATAGATCCCGGATCCCTGGACTGCATCGAAACTCCCGTGCCTGAGCCTTAGCCGTCGGTCGAGTCGGATCGGCCGGGAGCTGATTCCCGACCGATCCTTCTCCGACCTTTCTCCCGCCTAGTCTACGACAGGAGTCCCGAACTCGACCAGTTGCTCCTCGACCTGGGCCCGGTCCCCGGTGACCACGAGCAGCATGTCGTCCGCGCGGATGTAGTCGCGCATGATCCGCTGCACCTCTTCGGGCGTGACCGCGTAGATACGGTCCACGTAGGTCTCGAGGTAGTCGTCCGGCAGGCCGTGCAGCCGCATGTACGCCAGCTGCCCCACGATCCCGCCCCGGCTCGAGTTCTGGAGCACGAAGATGCCGGCCAGGTAGTTCTGGATCCCGCTCAGCTCTTCCTCCGAGGGCGGCTCGTTCTGCAGGCGCTCGACCTCGAAGAAGATCTCGTCCAGCGACGCGCCGGTCACCGCCGTGGTGACGTCGGCCATCTCGACCCAGTAACCGTCGCGGTACCTCGTCGAGACCTGGCTGAACGGCGAGTATGTGTAACCCTTGTCCTCGCGGATGTTGGCGGTGATCCGGGAAGCGAACGAGCCGCCCAGCAGGGCGTTCGTGACCTGCAGGGCCACGTAGTCCTCGTGTGACGGATCGATCGTGGGAAGCCCGACCTGGATCGTGGACTGGGGCGCTCCCGGACGGTCCAGTACGTGCACCGCGCGTCCGGTCACCGGCTCCGGGATGTTCACGGTGGGCGGCGGGCCTTCCTTCCAGTCCCCAAACGCCGTCTCGATCGCTTCCCTCATCGCGGCCTCGTCGAACATCCCGGTCACGTACAGGTGTGAGCGAGCGGCGCCGAAGTTGGCGTTGTAGAAGCCACGAACCTGGTCCAGGGTGTAGCCCTGCATCTGCTCCTCGGTCGGATACAGCCGCCCGTACGGGTGGTCCGGGTACATCACGGCCCGGAACCGCTCCTGCGTCAGTGACTGCGCCCGCGTGCGGGAGATGCTGACCAGGCGAATCCGGTCGGCCCTCAACCGGTCCAGCTCGGACTCGGGGAAGGCCGGGTTCAGGATGACGTCGGCAATCAGGGCCACGAGATCGGGCCCGTACTCGGCCAGCACCTGTCCGTTGACGTTCGATTGGTCCAGGCCGATGCCGATGTTCACCGAGCCACCCATGCCGGCCGCCTCGCGCGCGATGTCCTCCGCGCTACGCGTGGCAGTGCCCTCCTTCATCAGGTCGCCCATCAGGTCGGCGAGCCACACCTCATCGGCCGTCTCGTCGATGTTGCCGGTGCGGATCACCAGCTGGACGCTCGTCTTCGGCACCTTGCCGTACGGCACCATGGTCACGCCGAGCCCGTTGGACAGCTCGAATTCCGTGGCCTCGGCGAGTTGAAAGTCCTTCGGCTCTCCGCCCGGTGGCGGCGTCTCCTGCGCGATCGCTACGCCCGCGCTTGTCATTACCGCGAGTCCGCCCAGCAGGGCGGCGAGGCTCTTCATCGTCGCTCTCATCGTCCCGCCTCCTTATTGCGAGTCGGCGCCGGCCGCTGCGTCACCTTCGGCAGCTCCGGGCTCGACCGTGAGAATCGTCCGGTTCGTGGGCCGCAGGTACTCCTCTGCGGTCTGCAGGATGAGCTCGGGCGTCACCGCCTCGAACTCCGCCTCGATCCGGTTGATGCGGGACGGGTCGTCGTCGAACAGGGCGAACGAAGCGAGCAGGTCGGCCCGTCCGAACCCGAACAGGCCCTCCATAGAGTTGAGCAGGCTGGACTTGAGCTTGGTCCTCGCCCGGGCGAGCGTCTCCTCGTCCACCGGCTCGGTGCTGATGCGTTCGACGACCTCGTCCGCCGCGGCGAGGATGTCGTCGGCGCTCACGTCAGCGTCATGAAACAGCGACACGGTCCACAGCATGGGTCCGGCGTAGTTGTACATGTTGCCGAGGTCGTTCATGCTGCCGCTCACGCCCGCCGTGAATCCGTCCTCCTGCACGAGGCGCTGGAACAACCACGAGTCCTCGCCCTGGACGAGAATCTGGTCGATCAGGCCGAAGGCCCAGTACTCGGGGGAGTTCCTTTCCGGCGTGTGATACGCGAAGGCGAGAGCCGGGCGCGGGGCCAGGGCGTCCACCTTGCTGGAGCGCTTCTCCTCTTCCTGCCTCGGCTCGCCGATGTCGAACTCCGGCTTTCCGGGCCCAGCCGCGATCGGCCCGAAGTACTGTTCGATCCAAACCCGGGCCTCGGCGGGGTCGAAGTCGCCGACCACCGCCAGCGCGGCGTTGTTGGGGGCGTAGAACGTGCCGAAGAAGTCCTGCACATCCTCCAGAGTGGCCGCCTCGAGGTCCGACAGCTCGCCGTAGAAGTTGTGCGCGTTGTACCAGTTGGTGTTGGCCAGCTGGGGCATGTCGAGCCATGGAAAGCCGCCGTACGGCTGGTTCAGCACGTTCACTTTCACCTCGTTCGATACCACGCCCTGCTGGTTCGTGAGGTTGTCCTGGGTGATCGCGAGGCCCGACATCCGGTCCGCCTCGGCCCACAGCATCGTCTCGAGCTTGTGGGCGGGGACGATCTCGAAGTAGTTGGTGAAGTCGAACCGGGTGGAGCCGTTCAGGATCCCGCCGTTTGCCTGCACCAGCTGGATGAACTCCATCTTCCCCAGGTTCTCCGACCCCTGGAACATCATGTGCTCGAACAGGTGAGCGAACCCGGTGCGGTCACGGGGCTCGAGGCGGAGCCCGACGTTGTAATAGACGGCCACCGTCACGATCGGGGCCGTATGATCGGGCGACAGAACCACCCGCAGCCCGTTGTCGAGCGTGTAGTACTCGACGGGGACGCTGAACCCTGTATCGAGCTCCGACGTGGTCTGGTCCGCCGGTTGGCAGGCGGTCAGGGCCAGGGCGACGATCGCCGCCGCGCCCGGCCAGGCGCTCATCCTTCGCATTCGATCTTCCTCCCGTACGGGAATCGAAAGGCCGCCCCTGGACCTGAGGTGGGGCGGCCGAACTGTTGCACGTTTATACGAACACGCGAGGGGGAAGTGTCGCGTATGTGGAGCGGAATTACCAGCGCACGAGCGCACCGCCCCACGTGAAGCCGGAGCCGAAGGCCGTGAAGCCCACGAGATCGCCCCTCTGGATGCCGCCCTCCTCGACGCACTCGTGCAGCGCGATCGGGATGCTGGCGGCCGTCGTGTTTCCG
>Ga0255055_10002525_pt1 | contig 12855 bp, 8 predicted proteins | sample JV7_2_27_MG_FD_188633 | JGI IMG/M metagenome (GOLD analysis project Ga0255055, IMG submission 188633) | Seawater microbial communities from Jervis Inlet, British Columbia, Canada - JV7_2_27 | ecosystem: Environmental > Aquatic > Marine > Inlet | place: Canada: British Columbia | collected...
TGGCCGTGGGCCGCGACCGGCTCTACGTGACGAACGACCATGCGAACGCCGCCGGATTCTCCCGAAAGATCGAGGACTACCTGCGGCGCTCGATCTCGACCGTTCTCTACTACGACGGGGAGCGCTTCGCCAAAGCGGCGTCGGGGATTCGCTACCCGAACGGCATCAGCGTGAGCGGAGATGGCGAGACCCTCTTCGTCGCCTCGACCACCGGTGGATGCGTGCTCGTCTTCCGGATCGACCCGGAATCGGGAAATCTCGAAGAGCGCGGAAGGATCGAGATCGGAAGCGGCGTCGACAACATCGAAGTCGATGAAGAGGGCGACCTCTGGATCGGCGCGCATCCTCAGCTCTTGACCTTCGTGCAGCACACCGAAGACGCGAGTCGGTTCGCGCCCTCGCAGATCATCCGGGTCGGCGACCCCGACGCCGATGCCCCCCTCGTGGAGGAGGTCTTCCTGAGTCTCGGAGAGGACCTGTCCGGGTCGAGCGTCGGCGCGGTCCATGGAGATCGGCTCCTGGTGGGTTCCGTGATGGACGAGGGGATCCTCGACTGTCGGATGCGCCCCTGACGAACGGCGGCCCGCCGGCTCAGCCCAGCAGGTGCTTGCAGAGGAATTCGGCCTCGCGCTCCACCACGCGCTCGAAAACCTCTCCGGTGTAGGGCTCGAAGTGGCCCGTCCCCGGCAGGATGACGAGCTCGCAGCCGGGGATCTTCTCCGAAGCCGCCGTGACGCCCGCGATGGGAATCAGGCTGTCGTCCTCGGCGGCGACCATGAGAACCGGTGCTTCGATTCTAGCGGCGTCGCGGAGGGGCCGATAGCGGGGCATCTGGAACAGGACACGGGCCGGGGCCCGATTCTGCCAGGTGCTATCGGGCGGCACGAGATCCTGCAAGTAGCCCATCGCGTCCGGCGTGTTCAGGAAGGCGAACTCCTCGGGAGGACCGGCGATGGGAACGTAGTAGGGAGAAGCGCCGCGCGCGGCCCGCGCCAGATCCCTCAGCCCGGAGAACACGGCTCGGACCATCTTCCCCAGAGGCATCGATGTGCCTTTCGGATCGAAGCCGACGAAGGGGATCTGTGAGACGATTGCAGAGATGCCGGCGACCTCCGACCCGATGGCCAGAACGTGGCCCCCGCTGAAGGAGGTGCCCCAGAGGGCGAGGCGGCCGGCGTCGAGGCGTGGAGAGGCCCTCACGTGCTCGATGGCCGCGCGCCAGTCCTCCAGGTGGCGGCGTGGATCGATCAGGTTCCGCGGCTCGCCGTCGCTGTCGCCGAAGCAGCGATAGTCGAAGACGAGGGCCGCGAGCCCACGTGAGGCGAAGCGCTTCGCGAAGTCCGGCAGGCGCATTTCACGCTGAGCCCCAAAGCCGTGGGCCATGACGACGATCGGCGGGGGTCCAGAGTCCGCTCCCTGCCCTGCTTCCACCTCGGGCAGGAAGAGCCATGCGGCGCAGCGGGTCCCGGCGCTCTCGAACTCTACGTCGATCCGATTCACGCCGGGAGCATACCTCGGCTATCCTCGCTCGACACGGCTCTCGGTGAGGCGGCTGTCGCGAGAAGCCCCAATCTGGAAGGAGAGATGCCATGAAGTTCTCCCTGGGCCTGATGTTCCTGCCCCCCGACCAGTACATCCCGCTGGCCGAGTGTGCCGAAGCGAGCGGCTGGGACTCCGTCAACGTCTGCGACGGGCTCTTCTTCTACGAGAAGACATCGGTTGACTACCCGTATTCGGACGACGGCTCGCGCTACTGGGTCGGCGAGACGCCCTTCATGGATCCCTGGGCGCTCATCCCCGCCATCGCGATGCGAACCGAGCGCATCCGCCTCTGGACCAACGTGCTGAAGCTCCCCGTGCGCAATCCTCTGCTCGTGGCGAAGACCGTCAGCACCGCCGCCGTCATCGCCGACAATCGCGTCGCCCTGGGGGTGGGACTGAGTCCGTGGCCCGAGGATTTCGAGGTGTGCGGCGAGGAGTGGTCGAATCGCGGACCTCGCTGTGCCGAGATGATCAAGATCATTCGCAAGGCGCTGACGGGCGAGATGTTCGAACACCACGGCAAGTATTATGACTTCCCTGCCCTGCAGATCAGCCCCGTGCCGACGGAGCCTGTGCCGATCTACATCGGCGGAACGGTCGACGCCGTGCTGCGGCGCGCGGCGCGGATCGGCGATGGTTTCGTTTCTCCGAACACGACGGCGAAGGCCATCGGCGACTATGCGAAGAAGATCCACCAGTACCGCGCGGAATACGGAACGCAGGACAAGCCCTTCGAGATCATCTCCGTGGCCATCGACACGCACGATCTCGAAGGGCATCGGCAGCTCGAGGGACTGGGGGTGACCGAGGCTTGTGTCATGCCCTGGTTCTTCTACGGCAAGGGTTTCGACTGCGCGCTCGAGTTCAAGACGGACGCCGTCAAGCGCTTTGCGGATACGGTGATCTCGAAGATGTGAGAAACGGGGGGGGCGCAGCGATCTGGCTTGGCCATCTTGCTAGATCGCAATCGCCGTCTCTCTTCCTTCCCTGATCGCCTCGCGGAGACTGCGCGCCTGCTTGGCGTCGCCGATCACGTGCACCTCGTCGACCTTCTCGGCGATCTCGGCTGGAAGCTCGTTCGACGACTCGATCCCCATGCAAAGGACGATGCGGTCGACGCCGCGGATCGTTTCGTCCTGTCCGTCTCGTTCGACGACCACGCCGTCTTCGAGGAACTCCTTGACTTTGGTGCGCACCATGATCTCGATCCCCTTGCGGCGGATTCGATCCATGAGCACGGCTCGGCCTTCGGGAGACATGTCGGTCGCGACGTCGTCCAGCATCTCGATGATGAGGACAGAGGTGTGTCCGACGAGGGAATAATCGCCCTGCTGGAACATGAACTCGGCCGTCTCACAGCCGGCCATGCCGCCGCCGATAATCAGCACCTTGCCCGGCATGATCGGGACCTCTCCCGCCAACACCGCCTCACAGCTCACGACCCGCGGGCTGTCGATACCCGGAATTCCCGGCACCAGCGGCCTGCCTCCGCTCGCGACGATCGCGACGTCGGGCCTCTCGCCGTCGACGACCGACTCCGTCACCTCGGTGTTCAGGCGCAGCTCGACCCCCGCCTTGGCCAGCTGCGTGGTCAGATACCTGGTCACCCTGGTGAGCTCCTGCTTGTGAGGCGGCACCGCGGCCAGGTTGAACAGGCCGCCGGTCTTGGACGCCTTCTCGAACAGGGTGACCCGATGGCCGCGCTGTGCCGCGACCCGCGCCGCCTCCATCCCAGCCGGTCCGGCACCGATCACCATCACCTTCTTGGACTTCGCTGCGGGGACGAGCGCCGTCTCCCCTTCCCTGCCGCTCCAGGGGTTGATCACACAGGTCATATCACGGCCTTTGAGCCGACCCGCCACGCACCCGATGCCACAGCCCATGCAGGGGGTGATGTCCTCGAAGCGCCCTGCGCGCGCCTTGTTGGCAAACGCCGGATCGGCGAGCAGCGCCCGACCCAGCGCCACCATGTCGGCGTCGCCTCGCGCGAGCACGTCCTCGGCCAGCCGCGCTTCGTTGATCCGCCCCACGACCATCACTGGCACGTCGACCACATCCTTGATGGCCCGCGCGAGTCCGGCGTTGGGGCGCAGCGGCGTTCCCGTGGGCGGCATGATGCGGCTGGCGTAGTCGGGGTACATGCCCGCCGAGACGTGAAACGCGGCGATCCCCGCTTCTTGCAGGATCGGGGCGATGTACTGGACCTCCTCAATGCCCATTCCCCCTTCGATGATGTAATCGCCGGAGATGCGCAGGATGATCGGGAAGTCCTCCCCCGTCTCTTCGCGGATCCGCTCGATCACTCGAAGGGGCAGGAGGAGCCTCCCGTCGAGATCGCCACCGTACTCGTCCGCGCGCTTGTTGCGCAGCGGCGAGAGAAAGGAGCCGACCAACATGTAGGAGTGCGCGGCGTGCAGCTCCATGCCGTCGCAGCCCGCTTGCTTGGCTCGCCGCGCGGCATCACCGAACTGAGCGATGATCGTCTCGATCTCGTCCCGGTCGATCTCCCGGCTGACCTGCTTCGTCACGAAGCACATGACGGGCGAAGGTCCCACCGGTTGCCTCCCGTGAAAGAAGGGAGAGAGCGATTCCGGACCAGGATGCGCGATCTGGGGGATGATCTTTGCGCCATGCGCATGCACCGCATTCGCGAGGTTCTTGAATCCGGGGATGAACTTGTCGTCCCATAGAGCCACGGTCCTCGGAACGTAGGGCGAGAACTCGTCAATCGTGGTCATCTCGGACGTAATCAGTCCCACACCACCCTCGGCTCGCGCCGCGAGATAGTCGATCAACCGCTGGGAAACCGTTCCGTCGCCATCCGCGTAATCGGTTGCCATCGGCGCCATCGCGATCCGGTTCTTCACCTCCATGGTCCCGATGGTAATCGGCGTGAAAAGCCTCCTGAGCGAACTCATTGCAGGTCTCCTCTACCCCCCCCGGCCCTCTTCTCTCCCATCTCACGCCAAGTACCGGTCTCGAGCAGGGACACTTGGCGCCCGGAATCGCCGCGAGGCCTTCTCACTGGTTCCACAGCCATTCTCGCGAATCCCCCCCGAGAGAGCCAACACCCCGCATGCCAGCGAAGGAGCGAGTTCGAGAGGCACCCCCAGCCCAGGTTGCCTCGTCCTCGTCTTCTTGCCATTCTTCGGCCTTCGATCGCGTGTCGTCGATTCTGACGCATCGCAGACTCGACCCAGCGCAGGGTCGCCCGAGATCGCGACTCCGGTCGCGCCGTACGGTGAAGGCGCCACACGAAAGGGCTGACGAGCATGAAAAAGAAGCAGAACCGGAAGAAGAGGGAGTCGAGCATCTTCACCATAGCCGTGCACGGCGGTGAGGACCATTTCAAGTACGCAGACTCCATCACCACGCCGATCGTTCAGACTTCCACCTTCGTGTTCAAGAATAGCGACGAGATCAAGCAGTACACATCCAAGAAGCTGGATCGTTACGAGTATGGGCGCTACGGCAATCCCACCCAGCGGGCCGCCGAGAAGAAGCTCGCCGAGCTCGAGGAAGCCGAGGACTGTCTGCTGCTCGACTGCGGCATGAGCGCCGTCACCTCGACCATGCTGGCGGTTCTGAAGAAGGGCGATCATGTCGTCATTACGGATGATGCCTACGGTCAGACGCTCAAGTTCTGCACCGACCACCTGCCGCGCTTCGGCCTACACAGCACGATCGTCAGGATGGGCGATTACGCTCAAATGAAGAAAGCAATCCGCAAGAACACCAGGATCATCTTCTCCGAATCGCCCACCAATCCCTATCTCAACGTCATCGACCTCGAGGTGATGCAGGACATCCGCAAGCGATTCGAGGGGCTGATGATCATCGATTCCACCTTTGCCACGCCCTTCAATCAGCGCCCGCTCGAGTGGGGAATGGATCTGGTGATCCACAGTACCACCAAGTACCTGGGCGGCCACAACGACATGCTCGGGGGCGCCGTCCTGGGGAGCACCAAACTCGTCGATCGGGTGCGCGAGTACCAGCGTGTGACCGGCTCGATCCTTGACCCGCTGGGCTGTTATCTCCTCATGCGTGGTGCCAAGACCTTTGCGCTCCGCGTGGAATACCAGAACCGGTCGGCACAGGCGGTCGCAGAGTTTCTCGAGAATCATCCCAAGATCAGAAAGGTCTTCTATCCAGGTCTTCCCAGCCACCCCCACCACGAGATCGCCAAGGCACAGATGACGGGATACGGCGGCGTGGTCTCTTTCTGGGTCGATGGTAGTCTCAGACAGGTCAACAGGTTCCTCGACTCTCTGGAGTCGTTGCACATCGGTCCCACGCTCGGCGGCGTCGAATCGCTGATCACCCACCCCGCGACGGTCACCTACTACCGAAACACGCGTAAAGAACGGTACGCTCTGGGCATCACCGATCAGTTGATACGCCTCGCACTCGGGATCGAGGATCCCGAGGACATCATGGCGGATCTGGATCAGGCCCTCGCGAAGATGGGTTGATGGCGATCTCTCCGTTCACTGTCGTGCTCCTCTCTCTGCTGGTTGCGGCATGCGAACCGCGCGTGGAATCGGAGCCTCCCGATCCGGTTGGCGTGTTGGCGCGGGATTCTGCTTCTCCCAACGCCCGCTGGGAGATGGTGGAGGAGCTGCGCCAGGATTTGGTTGCAGAGCGGCACCCCTCCGATGGAGGGGGACGCGCCTGGATCGAGCCGGATCCCGAGAATTCCACGAGCGTTACCGCGGGTACCTCCGGGAGGTGGACCATCCTCTATGAGGCAGGTCCGCTCGGGATTGCAGAAGGAGGCATGATCTTCCTCCAGATCTCCCCCTTTTGGGGATGGACGACGCCCCAGGCTGTTGATGAGCAAGCCCCTGGATACACCACGGTGACGACAGACGCTCCCGGCGTCGAACTCCACCCTTCCACGCTTGGTGAGCAACTTCTGGGGATCCAGGTCGCCGGCAGAGCGCTCCGTTCCGGCGAGCGGATCCGGGTCGTCTATGGAGCCGGGCCGCTCGGGGCCAGGGCCGACCGGTACGCGGAGCGGGGCTCCCGGTTCTGGATCTCGGTCGACGGCGATGGGAACGGGACCCGGAAGACGCTCGCCGATTCCCCAGCGATAGACGTGAAACCGGGACCACCGGCGAGGCTGCTCCTGACGCTCCCTTCATCGGCCCGGCCGGGGGAGACCGTGCGCCTCACCACGGCGGTGCTGGACGCCGCGGGGAACGCGGGCTGCCGAGTCGCGGGGAAGGTTGTGCTTCGAGAGGTCCCCCCCGGGCTGGAGATCTCCTCCGTCATCCCACTCGTCCCAGAGGATGAGGGGCGAAAGAGCGTGGAGCTGGTGGCGACCCGCGAAGGAATCTACCGGTTGCGCGCGGAGGGACCGGGTGAGCTCAGCGCGGAGAGCAACCCAATGGTAGTGGGCGAGGAGGGAATGCGGATCCTTTGGGCGGACCTGCACATCCACACCAACTTATCGGATGGCACCGGCATTCCCGAAGACGTGCTTCGCTACGCGCGGGACGTCGCCGCCCTCGACGTGGCCGCGATCACGGACCATGACCACTGGGGGATGTTGTTCCTGGACCAACATCCTCCCCTGTGGGATCAAATCCGCGAGCAGTCGGTGCGCTTTCACCAGCCCGGAAGCTTCGTGACTTTTCTCGGCTACGAGTGGACGAGCTGGATCCACGGGCACCGCCACGTGCTCTACCTGGACGACGACGGAGAGGTCCTGAGCTCGATCGACCCGCGCTACGACGAGCCGGAGGAGCTCTGGGATGCGCTCCGCGGGAGGAGTGCGCTCACCTTTGCGCATCACTCGGCAGGAGAACCGATTGCCACCAACTGGAGTGTTCGCCCTGACGCGACATTCGAGCCGGTTACCGAGATCGTCTCAGTTCACGGAAGCAGCGAGGCAGCAGATTCTCCGGGGCTCGTTCCCGGGGCCATCCCCGGCAACTTCGTTCGCGACGCTCTCGACCGCGGCTACCGGCTGGGATTCATCGGCAGCGGTGACGGGCACGACGGTCACCCGGGGCTCGCTCACCTGGCTTCCCACTCGGGTGGCGTGGCCGCAATTCTCAGTGAGGAGCTGACGCGCGAGGCGGTCTTCCAGGCCTTGCGCGAGAGGAGGGCCTACGCCACCAGCGGCCCACGGATTCTCCTGCGCGTCTCCCTCAGCGGCCACCGCATGGGTTCGGTTCTCAAAGCACCGGAGACTACGGAAGAACTCCGGATTCTGGTCGTCTCTCCCGCCGGCATTGACAGGATAGAGATCATCCGCAGCGGCCAGGTGGTGGAAAGGGTGGAGGGAGAGCTCCGCCGCGAAATCCAGCTGCAGGGAGAGATCCACGACCTCCGCCCAGGTGAGTACCTCTATGTCCGCGTGGTCCAGGACGATGGAGGCATGGCCTGGTCGAGCCCGTTCTTCGTCGACTGAGGATGGCGAGTAAGGCCGATCGGTCTGCCGTGATCATCGCTTCGGATGGTCGCCGGACGCGCGATGGAAACTGGCGGACTCGCACTCAGTGACCGAGAGCGAAACCGGAGCCGACCATGACGGCGATGCCGACGAGAAAGAAAGCCAGCGACGCGCCCCGCGGCACACCCTCTCGGTGGAGCTGCGGGAGGAGGTTGGATGTGGCGATGGCGAGGAACGATCCGGCCGATACGCCGATGGCGACGGCGATCACCTCTTCGTTCAAGCCACGCAGGAAGAGGTATGAAAGGATCGCGCCGATCGGCGTCGCCGTCGAGAACCCGCAGATGTGCAAGAGCGCTCTGCCCCGCGTGTAGCCCGCCAGCAGCAGGATCGAGCAGAGAGAAAACGCCGCGGGAATCTTGTGGATGACGATCGCAAGGAAGACCGGCGGCGCCAGGTTCGGAACGATGAGACTCGACCCGACAGCGACCCCGTCGATCAAGCTGTGAAAGGTGATTCCCAGGAAGGCGGCAAAGCCAAAGCTGTGCACTTCGCAGCCAACCTCTTCGGTCGGATCGACGAGAAAGAACTGCTCGAGAACGAAGATGGCGAGAAAGCCGGCGAGGATCGGCAAGCCGGCCGCGTGGCCGAGACTCTCGGCCGAGAGGGGAAGCATGTGGACGAAGGCAGCGCCGAGGAGCACCCCGGCGCCGGCCGATACGAGCAGGGTCAACTTCTCGCGGGACCACGTCCGGACGAGCGGCGCCACTCCCCCGACCAGCGAGATCCCGGCGATCAGCAGCAAATAGACCGCGATGGTCGAAGCCGATTGCATGGGCGCCTCTCCTACTCGATCAACTCGAGTCCCGTCGGCTCGCGTCCCCTGCCACCGTCAATCAGATACAAGTTCTCTCTCGTAGACGATGATCAGATGTGAAAAGCGCTGCGAAGCTTCAGCCCCTCGCGGGCCTCCCCTTCTATCTTCAATTGGCGCCCAAAGAGGAAGCTCGTCTCCACCCGCCACTCCTCTTTTCGATCCGCGACGAGCGCCTCAGTCGGACTGCTCTCTCAAGATGCGTTTCAGGATCTTGCCGGTCGGAGTTCTGGGGATGGCGTCAGCAAAGACCACCTTCTTGGGAATCTTGAATCTGCCGATCCTCCCCTGACACCATTCGATCAGCTCTTCCTCCGTCAGTTCCTCCCCGGTCTTCACCACGATCACCGCCTTGACACCCTCTCCCCACTTCTCGTGCTGGTACCCGATGACTGCCGCGTCGGCGACCTTCGGATGGCTTAGCAGCGAGTCCTCGATCTCTGCGGGATAGATGTTCTCCCCGCCGGAGATGATCATGTCCTTCTTCCGGTCCATGATATAGAGGTATCCCTGCTCATCCATCTTCCCGATGTCCCCGGTCTGGAGCCATCCGTCTTTGATCGTTTCAGCCGTCTCCTCGGGGCGGTTCCAGTAGCCTTTCATGGTATTCGGTGAACGCAACAACACCTCACCCTTCTCCTCCGGTCCGAGGTCGCGGCCATTGTCATCGACGACGCGTACCTCCGTATGGAAGAACGGAGTGCCGCAGGAGCCGGCCTTCGAGAAGGCATCCTCGGCAGCGAGTACGCTTCCGGTGTTGCATTCCGTCAGACCGTAAAGCTGCCGAACCTCGATTCCTGCCGCCTCGTATTCTCTGATCAGGGTGACGGGTACCGGTGCTGCGTAGACCAATATGACCTTGACCGAACTCCATTCATATTGCTCGAAGTCGGGTACCAGCTTCAGAAGATCCAGGAGGGCGGGCACTGAACCGAATCCGCTGACCTTCTCTTCGCCGAGGAGTTCGAGAAATCGTTTGGGATCGAGGCGCCGGAGTAGAATCGTCTTCGCGCCTTGATGGACGAACCAGGGGGGACCGGCCAGAGCGCCGATGTGGAACAGTGGGAGGGCCACCAGCGGCCGATCGCCAATCTGCACCCCGAGGGTCGCCGTCAGGTTGACCGAACTCCAGTAGAAGTATGAATGGGTGAGTTCGGCGCCCTTTGGCCTGCCGGTCGTACCCGAGGTGTAGAGAATGGTCAAAGTGTCGTCATCACCCCCTCTGATCTGCGGCTCGTGGTCGGAGGAAGCGCTGATCAAGGCCTCGTAGGGGGTGGCCCACTCCGGCGCATCGTCGGAGATCGCGACGAAGTCCTTTGCGGGGATCTGGCTGCGGATGGAATCCACCGTCTCGGTGTACTCTTTCCCGAAAACCAGGACTCTTGCCCCACTATCTGTAAGGATGTACTCGATCTCGGGTCCAGCGAGTCGGTAACTGACGGGAACCAGAATCGCGGCGATCTTTCCGAGGCCGAACAACATGTCGTAGTATTCCGGCTCGTTCAGGGCCAACAAGGCGACCCGATCTCCGCAGCGGACCCCAAGACGCATCATGGCATTGGCGAACCGGTTGGCGCGCTCGTTGAGTTCCCTGAAGCTCCGGCGTACATCCTCGCAGACCAGCCCTTCCCTGCGCGGGCTGAGCAGTGCTCGCCTGGTCATGAACTCGCCGATGTTGATGTTCATCACGGTCTCCTCGATCTCAAGAGCATACGCTGGGTGATCTTCGATCCCCAGATGGACCTTCCAGGGCACCTGCATCGAGCTCCTCGATCATATCGAGGACCACCTGCAGCACCACCTCCGTGTGGGCCAGGGCGGGCCTCGGCCTCGCCGCAGGACTCCCGCGGCCCGACCTCCTCCAGGACCGTCTCCACGAGGCGGACCATGTCGTCGCGGTACTCTCGCGCGATCATCCCGCCCAGCATACATCAGTCAGCCGGTAGGCCACGACTTTCGTCTGCACCCCGCCTGCCTCACGCGCCTCGTCAGTCCACCGCTGAGACACCCTCGGTGCCGCAGTAGAGTTTTCCGCTACACGCCTCCCGCGAAAGTTGGCGGTCTGGCGCCTAAAGGCCCAATATGCCTCACGGAGGGTCAGATGTCCGACCAAACCTTCGATGCCGTCATCGTCGGCGGGGGCACCAAAGCCCTGTTCCTCGCCATGTACCTCCTCAAGTATGGCGGCATGAGCGTTGGAGTATTCGAGCGGAGACATGAGATCGGCGGATGCCTTGCCACCGAGGAGATGTCCGCTCCGGGTTTTCGGGCAAACACACACGCAAACATCATTCTACCCATGTATTACGCACCGATCTATCGCGATTTCCCGGAGTTCTGGGAATACGGCGCACAGTGGGAACAGTACCTGTGTTCCGATGGTGCCTGCTTCGCGAACAACGATACCTGTCTTGCGATCTACAGCACCAAGCATGACCCAAGTCAAGAACGCACGGCCAATGAGATCGCTCGCTTTTCGAAGAGAGATGCCGAGAGCTGGCTCGAGTTGTGGCGGACATTCCAGAGCGACGAAGTCTACCGCGCGATGATCGATCAGTTCTTCTATCCCCGCGAGCAAACACTAGCCCCTGAGTTTGGCGAGAGGCAGATGGATGTGTTCCGGAAACTGCTGGCGGCAGACCTCGTCCCCGATTCCTTGACCATGAAGTCCTCACCGCTGCGGCAGATTCGCGAAATGTGGGAAAGCCCGGAGATGCAGTATTGCCACGCTCGCTTCGTCGTTTCTGCCGCCACCGATGTCAACGACCCTGGAATGGGAATCGAGACCAATGCGCTTGCGGCGCAGCTGCCGATATTGGGTTTTGCCAAAGGCGGCACACACCAGATCGCCCACGCCGCGCATCAGATTCTGGTGCAACTGGGATGCAAGTTCTTCACCCAGAAGGAGGTCGAGAAGGTTCTCATCGAGAATGGGACGGCCACCGGAATTCGATTGGCTGATGGCGCGGAAATCGGAGCGAAGACACTGGTGGTTGCCGCAGGATTGAGTCCGCAGCAGGTCTGCTTTCAGATGATCGGCAGGGAATACTTCAGTCAAAAGGTCGCGCGCCGTGTAGAGCTTCTCTCGAGCAAGCACATCGGCTGCTTGATGTGGTCTAGCTTTGCCCTGAACGAAGCACCGAAGTACAGGGCGGAGGCCTTCAATCCGGACATCCGCGAGACGTTCTGGCTGGGGCTGAGCCCCGACGCAGATCCGGAGCACATTGCGAACGAGTGCCGTTGGGCCAATCTGGGGAAGTTTCCCCCGCTGCGAGACTTCAACCCCGCTGTTTGCTGCCATAGCCTCGTTGATCCGACTTTTGCTCCTCCCGGGAAGCACGTCGCCCAGAATGAGATGCAGGCGCCGCCTGCGAGCGCTCATACCGAGGAGGAATGGCTGGAGATCAAGAAGCGATACATCGAGGACATGATGACCGTATGGCAGGCGTGTGCTCCGAACATGACCTCGAGCAATCTGATTGGAGCCGACAGCAACAGCCCTTACGACCACCTGCGCATGAAGAACCTGGCTCCACACGGGAACGTGGGGACGATCGACCGCTCCGTCTTCCAGATCAATGAGAACCGTCCGATCCCAGAGCTGGCGAACCACAGAACGCCGATCGGGAACCTGTACGTCACGGGTGCGTCCTGGCATCCGGGGTCAAATGGCGGGTCGGGCGAGGCCTACAATTGCTACAAGATCATTGCCACTGACATGAAGCTGGACAACCCTTGGCGAAAGCTGGGCAGTGACGAGACCGATTCCCTCGTGGCCGAAGTAAAGAAGGTCATCCAGAGGGCGAGAAGTTCGCTGAAAGCAGACGAGGCGTAGCAGGGCGGAGGAGCGGGCGGCCCTCTCAGGGGGATTTGTCATAATGAGTAGGGCTCCTTTCTTGGCACGGCCGAGCGGAAACGCTGACGAGAGCCGCGTTCCCCGGCCGAGGACGAAAGAATGAACACCACCCGCGATTGGGAGAAGCCGGTACGGAGAATGGAGCTCTTGATGAGGCTCAAGTCCTTTCCCGTAGCCTTC
>Ga0255055_10002526_pt1 | contig 12852 bp, 8 predicted proteins | sample JV7_2_27_MG_FD_188633 | JGI IMG/M metagenome (GOLD analysis project Ga0255055, IMG submission 188633) | Seawater microbial communities from Jervis Inlet, British Columbia, Canada - JV7_2_27 | ecosystem: Environmental > Aquatic > Marine > Inlet | place: Canada: British Columbia | collected...
CCGGATGAGCTTCACGACCTCGGCCTTGTACTGCTTCGAAAATGATCGTCGCTTCCTCTTCTCCATGACACACTCCTACCGCATTTTCGTGCGATCTGGTGTGTCTACGAGACCGGGGCAAGCTCAGGCCAACCGCTAGGCAGCGGGGAGAACACACTCAGGGTCGATAAGAAAACGCTTGACACGGGCCGCCGCTTCACAGAAGGGCCGTGGGGCCGTCCTCGGTGCAGCTCAGTGCAGGCTCTTGCAAGGCAGGAGACCCAAGTACGCGGAATCCCTCACTCGGCGAGCAGCCCGATCCGGGTGTCGAGGGATTCTCGCTGGCGCTGAACCCGGGGACGAGAAGAGGCCGCCCGACCCGAGGCGGACGGCCCCTTCTTCTCTGGATCTCGATCCATCGACCGGGTGACTACGGCAGCTCCTGGAGCAGGTTGCTCTGCTCCTGCTCGGCGGACGGATCCTGCTGGAACGAGGCGACGAGCTGCTGCCACTCGCCGTCCCCGTTGAGCTTGTCGATGAACTGGCCGTACGCCGCGCCGTCGGCGTGCTGGATCACGTAGACAACCGCGCCCGCGCTGCTGCCTACCTGCGACTGCCAGATGCGCACCTGGGCGCCGAGGCGCTCGTTGATCTTGCGCGCCTGATTGCAGATCTTGATGAAATCGCCGTAGCGCCCCGGACGGGGACGCCACATGCCGACCTGTGCCAGTGCCATGCTCGATGTCTCCTGGGGTCGCTCCCCCCCCCAGCGCCCCGGTGCCGGCCACGCAGGACCCTCCCCGCAGCCGGCGCACGCATCCTACCACGGGGCCACCATCGGGTGGGGCGGTTTCGGCGTGACGCGGGGCCTGGTGAGATCCGCCACCGTGATCCTCGCATCCCGCCGCCGCTTGGGCTCAGAGATCCCGAGACAATCTAGGCATCTACTTACACGAGGACCCGGTCGCAGGGTGACCAGTCTCCAGGAAAAAGGTTTCGGCAAACACGGAAAAGGGTTTCCGTGGGAGAGAATCACCCCACCCAAATGAGTGTCTCGGTCACCTGCTACTGAACAACGTTCACCCGCTCCCGCACCCCCTCCCTGTCGCCCAGGCCAACGCGGCTGAGAGCAAGCGCACCCTCATCCCCCACCGCACCAGAAAAGCCCCCTTGCTCCAGAGCCAGAAACGCCCCGCCCGCGAGTGGGCCGAAGCGTTTCGGTGTGTCCGTGGGTGCTGTCTTCTAGCGGAGAGACCGCCGTCGCCCTGTTGCTGCTGATTCTGGCCTGGCTACGCGCTCGCCACCGTAGCTGAGCGTCTAGTTCAAGAGTGTATGTATGACAACCAGGCGAAGGCGTGAATGACGCATCCCAGATGCGGGGGCGCGCGCTTCCGGATTCCAGTGTTCGAGCCCGGCGCGAAGTTATTGCGCAGCGACCGGACAAGCTGGACAATCTGCCCCATGTGCGAGATCGGTCTGATTCGAGTGGCGCTGGTGGTGCTCGCGGGCACTCTGGCTCTGACCCAGGTGGCTCCTGCTGCCGAGATCGAGGAGAGGTTCGTGGAGTTCCAGGGACACCGTATTCACACGCTCATGGCCGGTCCCGAGGACGGCCGTTCGGTGTTGTTGCTCCACGGAGCCAAGTTTCATTCGGGAACCTGGAAGAAGCTCGGCACCCTCGACGTACTCGCCACGGCGAGCTTCCGGGCCGTGGCGCTCGACATTCCCGGCTTCGGGAAGTCGCCGCGTTGGCAGCCGGATCGCGCGAAGTTTCTCGCCGAGCTGCTGCCCGCCCTCGAGATCGGCCGACCCGTCATAGTGTCTCCCTCCATGAGCGGAGCCTTGGTCTTTCCGCTGATTCTCGAGTATCCAGAGCTGGTGGCGGGATTCGCACCGGTGGCACCCGTCGGCACTCCGAAGCACGCGCCTCGACTGAAGAAGAGCCCCATCCCGACGCTCGTCTTCTGGGGCGAGGAGGATGAGGTGTTCCCGGTGTCTCAGGCGAAGACACTGGCGGCGAGCTTTACCAAGTCGAAGGTCGTGATTCTGCCTGGTGCTGCGCATCCGGCCTATCTCGATCAGCCCGAACGCTTCCACCAGGCGCTGGTGGAGTTCATATCCGGGCTCGCCGACTGATCCCCAGGTGTCTGGCCAGCGTCACCGAGGGCTCGCGCTCGAACCCAATTTGCCGCTCGAACGCCTCCGCGGGCCCCTCCGGCTCCGTCTCCAGGTAGATCTCCTAGCCTCTCTCGAGATGTCGCCGGCACTCGTGCGCCAACGCATGGAGTACATCTCGCGCCACGTCGGAAGACCGATGCCGCGAGTGGGCGAGGATCTGTTCGTGATCGCGCCCACCCGGAGGAACGCGGTCCACCTCAGACCACCCGCTTATTTTGCCGCTATCTCTGTGTGCCACGCGACCCGCTCAGTCGGGCTGGAAAGGTGGATCAACCAGATCAACTCAGTTCCTGGGATCGCGGGGATCTCCGTTGTCTCGTGGAGCCAGGTTGAGCCGTCGGGCATGCGGACGACGGTGCCGAAGTGGGACTCCCGGGCCGGCCCAAGCGGCGGCTTCGGTCCGTCGAGGTTGGCGGATAACAGGGCCCGGGCTGATGCTCCGGCCAATCCCTGAACCGGGGCCGCCCGACGTTTCTACTTTGGATTGACACCGCGCCAGAACGCAGCTTTTTTCCCCTATCTCCGCTGCGCTTCCGCCTGCTGCGCGCGGAGCAGGCGCGTGCGGCGATCGTCGAGCGCGCCGATCTCGGGCCACAGCTCGACGAAGGGGCGCTTGGGGGGGCCCGTCACGTAGATGGGAAGCTCGCTCACGACCGGGGGGCAGAACGTGCAGCGGAAGGTGGCCACCACCTCGGGCCGCTCGAAGTGCGCCCTCACGAACTCCTCGTCGATCCCGATCGAGACGACGGTCTGGGGAAATCCCTCGGGAGGGCCCCACGGGAAGTAGCCGGTCATGGGGCTGTAGACGGGCGGCAGCCGCTCGGACGCGTAGTGCTCGAGGGCCCCCGCGTGACCGAAGTAGTCGGCCATGATGATCGCGTCGCGCCGCTCCTCCGGGGAGAGCCGTGCGACCACGCCTTCGATCTCGGCGACGAAGGCCTTCCAGTGGGTGCGGTTGCCCAGGGGGTAGGGGATCTCGTTCCTGCCGATCTCGGTGCGGAAGGAGCCGGGCACCTCGGCGACGTACAGGGGGTGATGCGCGAGCTGCACGGGGGGCAGGATCGGCAACACCAAGGTCGCGATCGCCACTCCGATCAGCAGCATGAAGGCGGGCAGCGTCCAGGTGTTCCAGATGCGTCGCACGGTTCCGACGTCGGTGCGCCGGATCGACTCCAGGAATACCGCGCCGCCCGCAAACGTGGCGGGAAACACGCCGGCGATGCGGTAGGAGAGCATCGACCCTCCGAGGATCGCCAGGACCAGGCCGGTTGCGAAGAGCCAGCCCAGGGCCCGGAAGCGGAGACCGCGGGGGGAGACGAGGAAGAACCAGGCTCCCCCGGCCCAGATGGGAAAGGAGGTGGGGTTCTGGTGCGCGATCTGGAGCTGGATCTGCTCCCACGCCGACGCCGTAAAGCGGCCCGCCTCGATGTTCGAGTAGAACGCGAAGGAGACCCAGTCATTGGCGAACTGCCAGTAGAGATTCGGGGAGAAGATCGAGACCCCGGCCAGGGCCCCCAGCCAGGGCCAGCGGGTCGCGAGGTCGCGGCGCAAGGGAGTGAGGAGCGTTGCCACCGCCACGCCCGCGACGGGGACCACCGCGCTGTGCTTGTTCAGCAGCGCGAGTCCGAGCACCGCGCCGAGCGGGAGCCAGAGCCGCGGGTCCCGGGAGCGGCACAGCTCCAGGAGGATCCACGATGCCACCGTCCACAGCAGGATGGCCGTGGTGTTCACGGTGAAAAAGCTGAACATCGAGAGCGACACGCCGCTCACCGCCACCGCGAGGGTGGCCAGCAGCTGGGCGAAGAGGCCGCCACCCATGCGACGGGCCATCCAGCCCGCCAGGAAGGCGGTCAGCGCACCCGCGGCGGCCGGCAGCGCGCGCAGCGCGAGCTGGGAGTCACCGAAGACCGCGCGGTGTAGTCCGAGCAGCCACACGAAGAGCGGCGGTTGGTCCACGTAGCCGAGGGCCGGGCGGTCGGCGCAGGCCAGGTAGTAGAGCTCGTCGGAGTAGAATCCGTAGTGAGGCGAGAGCGACGGCAGCCACAGAACCAGGAAGAAGACGAGCGAGAGGCCCGCGGGCGCCAGGGCAGCCAGCGGTTCCTCCAGGGCCGACATCGGCCGCGCCGCGAGCAGCAGCGGGCTGCCCAGCGGGAAGCGCCGGCCGACGTCCCGGGGGTTCATGAAAGCGAAAATACATTCGTGTTTTGGGGGGCGTCAAGAGAAAAAGCGAGAAAACATTCGCTTCTGGGGTCGGCCCCCGCTACCCTGAGCGCGTGGCCCGGAAACGTCGCGCGCCCCGTCGAACCGGCGTCGCCCCCGCACCGCCTCCCCCTCGGGAGTTCCGGCAGGAACGGGCGCGCGAGTCGTACCAGAAGCTCCTCGCGGCCGCACTCGAGCTGTATGGCGAGCGGGGCTACCACGCCACCCAGACCCCCGACATCGCCGAACGCGCGGGCATGAGCGTGGGGGGCCTCTACCGCTACTTCCGCGACAAGCACCAGATCTTCGTCGAGCTGATGCACCGCGGCCTGGAGGCGAACCGGATCCGCCAGGACGCCCTGATCACCGCCTGGGAGAAGGCCTTCGCCGAGGGCCGGGCGGATCCGCGGCGGACGGCGGAGACCATCGTGGAGTGGACGTGGAACGCCCTGCGCAACGTCCCCCCCGACGTGCTCCGCACCTACCTGGCGATGAGCTACCAGGACGAGACCTTCGCCGCCCTGCGCGAGCAGTACGACCGCTACGAGCGGCAGGCCTTCGCCCGGGTCATCGACCAGCTGGCCTCGGCGCGGTGGATCCCCTCGCCGCTGGCGGCCGCCAAGGTGCTCGACCTCACCGTCGAGACCCTGGCGGTGTGGGCCGCCCTCCACCCGGGCGCCGAGAGCCGCGGCGTCAAGGAAGCCACCATCGACATGCTGTACCGCTACCTGACTCCGCCCCAGGCTCAGCGGACCAGGAAGGGGGGGATTGACAAGCGATGAACTGTGAAATGAAGTCTTGGGTTCACTCTCCTACGGGAAGATGCCCTGCTGGAGGTAGCTGCCCGCGACGCGCTGGATCGCGAAGCGGAACGCAGCCGTGCGCAGGTCGGGGATCGAGTCTTGCTTCCAGCCGTCGCGGATGCTGTGGTAGGCAATCGTCAGGGTCTCCTCCAGTGCCGTGCGCACGAAGTCGATCTCGCGCGGCCCCTCGATCAGCTCTTCTCGCTCGGAGGACGAGAACCTCCGCCAGGGGACCTTCTCCATCATCTCGATGAAACGCCGGTTGGAGATCTCCTGCTGTCGCTTGGTCATTCGCGCAAAGCTGATGTGCGAGAGGTTCTTCACCCACTCGAAGTACGAGGCAACGACGCCGCCGGCGTTCAGGAAGATGTCCGGAAGCAGGAAGACGCCGCGCTCGAGAAGGATCGCCTCGCCGTCGGGGTCGACGGGACCGTTGGCCCCCTCCGCGACGATCCGTGCCCGGATGCGGGGGGCGTTCTCTACGGTGATCTGGCGTTCGAGCGCCGCTGGGATCAGGACGTCACACTCGAGCTCGAGCACCTCGGCCGTATTGGCCACGTTCTGGGCACCCGGGAAGTCGAGGATGGATCCGGTCTCGCGACGGTGCTGGAGGACTGCATCGACGTCGAGACCGTCGGGCGCGTGGATTCCGCCTTCGATCTCCGCGATCCCGACGATCACCGCGTCGCCCTCGGTCTGGGCGAAGTGCGCAGCGTGGTACCCGACGTTGCCGAGGCCCTGCACCACGACCCGTTTTCCCGCCAGGCCTGGCTCGAGGCCGAGGGGCTTCATGTCCTCCGCGATCGCCATCGCCTGTTGGATCCCGTAGAAGACCCCGCGACCGGTGGCTTCGCGGCGACCTGGAAGGCCGTGCAGCGAGACCGGCTTGCCGGTGACGCAGGCGTACGCATTGAGCTCCGCCGGGTTCAACGCCTGGAACGTGTCGACGATCCAGGCCATCTCGCGTTCACTCGTCCCGTAGTCTGGCGCGGGGACGTCCAACGCGGGACCGATGAAGTTCTTCTTGTAGAGCTCTGCCGTGTAGCGGCGTGTGACCCGCTCGCGAAACCGCTCGCTCACCGCGTGGGGATCGATCCGGATTGCGCCCTTGCCCCCCCCGAACGGAACGTCGACCAGGGCACACTTGAAGGTCATGAGCGCCGCGAGGGCCATGGTCTCGTCCTGGTTGACATCGGGACTGAAGCGGATCCCACCCTTTGCGGGAACCCGGTGGTGACTGTGCTCCACGCGATAGGCTTCCACGGTCTCGATCTCCCCGTCGTCGCGCTCCACCGGGAACCGGATCCGGTAGACCCCGTTGCAGGCCCGCACCTGCTCGAGCAGTCCCGGAGAGAACTCGGTGTAGCGCGCCGCGCGCTCGAAGTATCGCGACACGTCCTCGAAGAAACCGGTGGCTTGCCTGGGCCTTGCTGAGCTCACGCGCGCTGCTCCCGCTGGTCCGGAAGTGGCGGGCCCACCCGACGCGGACACGCCAGCTCTCGGTATCGCCGGCGCCGATGGTAGGCGTTCCCCTCGCCGCGTCTAGCCCGGGTCGTTCATGAGCGCTCCACCGCGGAGCTCTCTTTGCGCCCCGTCCACCGGTTGCGTACCGTAAACGGCGCCATGCGCTTGTTCGCCGGTGGACCGATCCTGACGATGCGGCGCGAGGCGCCGCGGGCCGAGGCGCTCGCGATTGCGGGGGACCGAATCGTGGCCGTGGGCGAAGCCGCCGCGGTCCGCGCGGCCGCACCCGGAGCGGAGCAGGTCGACCTGGCCGGAGCCTGTCTCCTGCCCGGCTTCATCGATGCCCATCATCACTTCAGCGAAGGTGCGCTGTTCAACTCGATGACGAATCTCCACTGGCCGGTCGTGCGCAGTGTGGAGGAGATCCTCGAGGCGATCATCGCGCGCGCGGCCCAGACGCCGCCGGGCCAGTGGGTGATCGGCGAGGGCTACGACGAGTCGCGACTGCGGGAACGCCGGCGACCGACCCTGCGGGAGCTGGACGCCGCCTCCCCGGAGCATCCCGTGCTGCTGGTGCAGTACTCGTACCACGAAGCCGTTGTGAACTCGCGGGCCCATCAGGTGGCGGGTCTGCCGCTGCGACGCCCCAATCCACCCGGGGGTGAGATCGGGCTCGATCGCCGCGGCCAGCCGACTGGGCACATGGTCGAAAACGCTGTCGCCCCGTTCTACACGCGCGCCGTCCGCGAGGCACTGGTGCGCGACGAGGCGGGGTACATGGCCCAGCTCGCCCTCTACCAGGATCGTCTCTTCGCGGCGGGCCTGACGCGGGTCTACGATGCCGCCGTCTCCCCGCTGATGGAGAGCACGCTCGGGCGCGCGGTCGAGCTCGGCGTGTTGCGCATCCCGGTGTGGATGATGCTGGCGAGCGGCGATGGCATGTTCATGCCTCCGCGCGACAGACTCGGCGCCGCGCGCAGCGGCGGGGGTGAGGATCCCCTCCGGAGCGGGCCGCTCAAGCTGTTCATGGACGGGGGCGAGCGGGCCGCCATGGCCTTGCCCCTGCGCGTCGTGGCCGGCGCCGGACTCGCCGCCATCGGGCGGATGCTCCGCCGCAGGAGCCTGGCCCCGCTGCGCGCCTCGAGCGGGGTTCCGGGGCGGCTGGACCGCAGCGAGTGGTGCGTGCGCAGCGGGATCCTCTTCTACACCGAGGCGCAGGCGCGAGAGCTGGTGGACGAGGCGTTGGCGCGAGGGTTCTCGCTGGCCGTTCACGCCGAGGGCAACCAGGCGATCGAGCGCACCCTCCGCGTACTGCCTTCGAGTCCGGACGATCGGGCGCCGGGTGTGGCACCGCACCGCATCGAGCACTTCTTCTTCCCCGGGCCCGATGCGATCGCGCGCGCGGCGGAGGCGGGGGTCGCCACTGCCGTGCAGCCGGCGATCGTCGAGTGGGTGGGTGACCGGATGCTCGACATGGGGATGGTCGGCCGCTGGCTCTTTACCCCGCTTCGCTCCATGCTGGATGCCGGACTGACGGTGGCCGGGAGCAGCGACGCGCCCGTCGTGGATTTCGATCCGCTGGTCGGAATTCGCGCTGCGGTGCGGCGCCGGGCCGCTTCAGGCGAATCGGTCGAGGATGGCCAGCAGGTGACGATCGGCGAGGCGCTGGAGATGTACACGGTCCACGGCGCGCGTTCCGGTGGCCTCGAGCACGAGGTCGGTACCCTCGAGGCAGGAAAGAGAGCCGACCTGGTGGTGCTCAGCGCGGATCCGACCACCCTGGCGCCGGAAGATCTGGACCACCTCGCCGTGGAACGGACGGTATGCGGCGGCTCCGACGTGTACATCCGGACGGCTGAGCTCACCGAAGGGTAGGGAGAGAACAATGACTCTGACACCCTCCACGATGCTGGAGCTCGGCACACCGCTGCCCGAGTTCCGACTTCCGGATCCGCAGGGGAAAATCGTGGCGAGCGGCGACTTCGCGGACTCGCCGGCGCTGCTCGTGGCATTCATCTGCAACCACTGTCCGTACGTGAAGCACCTTCGCCTGGAGCTAGGACAGTTCGCAAAGGACTACCGGGGAAGCGGGCTCGCGATGGTCGCCATCAACGCCAACGACGTCTCGAACTACCCCGATGACAGCCCGGCGAAGATGGCCGAGGAGATCGAGCAGGCGGGCTACGTCTTCCCGTATCTGTACGATGAGAGTCAGGAAGTCGCGAAGGCGTTCCGCGCGGCGTGCACTCCCGAGTTCTACCTCTTCGATGCAGACCGCCGGCTCGCCTACCGGGGGCAGTTCGACGACAGCCGCCCCGACAGCGGTCGACCGGTGACGGGCGCCGACCTGCGTGCCGCGGTCGACGCCGTTCTCGCCGGTCGGCCCGTCGACCCCGATCAGACGCCCAGCATCGGCTGCAACATCAAGTGGAAGCCAGGCAACGAGCCCGACTACGCCTAGCCCGCCGGCCGGGCTTCAGAGGCGAGCAGGATCCCCGCGGCGTCTCCGGTACCAGTGGATCAGAAACGGGGGCGTGGCGAGACCGCAGAGGATCAGTCCGGCCCAGCGAAGTACGGAGAGATACGCTGGTCGCGACTCGGCTCCGGCAAACGGCAGCGATCCGCTGCTGGCGTAGAAGACCGCTAGAAGGAGAAAGCCGCCGACGAACATCAGATCGAAGCCGCGCCGCCCGCGTCGAAAATAGAGCCAGGCGAAGGCCGCCGCGTGGACGACGAAAACCGCGCTGAGTAGCAGTTCTTTCACGGGTGCTCTTGTGACGGTCTCGTCGGCTAGCAGGGCTTGGGGGGATGGTACCCACCATCGCGTCGATGTCGATTGAGCCTGGTTTCCGGTCGCATCTTCTGCGGAAATACCCCAAGCTGGATTGGAACCCGAAGAGCGGAAGGAAGAACGAAGGGATGCGTGGGAATGGCGAAGCCGCTGAAAGTCGAGGAGTTCGCGCAGTCACCTTTCTGCTGGGCCTTTGCCTGGTGACGGGCCTGGCCGCGCCTTCGACCGCGGCGCCCGGCCGACCGAATGTGGTGATCTTTCTGGCCGACGACCTCGGATGGAAGGACGTCGGCTTTCACGGTGGTCCGATCGATACTCCCCACATCGACCGGCTCGCCCGCGAGGGCGTCGAACTCAGCCGCTTCTACGCGACGCCCATCTGCTCTCCCACCCGCGCCGCCCTGATGACGGGGCGGGACCCGATCAAGCTGGGAATCGCCTACGGAGTCATCGAAGCGTGGGACAACCACGGCGTTCACCCCGAGGAGCGCTTCCTCTCCGAGGCGTTCCGCGCGGCCGGCTACCAGACGGCGACGATCGGCAAGTGGCATCTGGGTCACGCGCAGGAGACGTACCTCCCCAACAGCCGGGGCTTCGACCACTTCTACGGCCACCTGAATACGGAGGTGGGCTACTTCCCGCCCTTTGCGGCTCAGGGGGGCAAGGACTTCCAGAGGAACGGCAAGAGCGTCGAGGACGACGGCTACGAGACCTTCCTGCTCGCGGAAGAGGCGGTCCGTTGGATCCGCGAGCGGGACAAGAGCCGTCCCTTTCTCCTGTACATGCCCTTCCTCGCGCCTCACACGCCGCTCGACGCGCCGGAGGCGCTCGAGGCCAAGTACGCGGACCTGTCCGACGATCGCAAGGCGCCCCGCGGCACCATGGACTGGTCACGGTACCTGCGGTTCGTCGGGATGAAGAGCCTGCGGCAGGTCTATGCGGCCGTCGTGGACGGAATGGACCAGGCCGTCGGACGCGTGCTCGCGACTCTCGACGACGAGGGCCTCGCCGAGAACACCATCGTCCTCTTCTTCAGCGACAACGGAGGGATGACGACCTTCGGCGTCGGGGGCGCCGACAACGCGCCACTGCGGGGCGGCAAGGGGGAGACCTTCGAGGGCGGTATCCGCGTGATCTCGGTGATGCGCTGGCCCGGGCACCTCGAGGCGGGGGGACGGATGGACCGGATCATGTCGGTGATGGACGTCTTTCCCACCCTGGCGGCGGCGGCCGGGATCGAGGTCGGAGCCGAGAAACCGCTGGATGGCATCGACATGTGGCCAGTCATCTCGGAGGGCAAGAAGGTCAGGCGGGGGGGCTATCTCTTCTTCGCATCCGAGATCCCGCGCCACGGCAGCTTCAAGCTCACCGCTTTCGACGAAGAGTGGAAGCTGGTGCAGTTCGTCGAGCAGGACATCCAGAGCACGACGGTTCAGAACATGCTCTTCCGGATCGGCGAGGATCCCTACGAGTACAACGATCTGGCGTCCCAGCACCCGGACGTGGTGGCGGACCTCTCCGAGCGCATCTACGAGTGGCGCTCCCAGTATCCGATCAACGGGACCCGGGTGCGCCTCATGCCACCTCCGGGTTGGCGGGCACCCAAGGACTGGGCCACCTATCCGATACCGGAGCGGGAGCTCCAGGAGGGGCCGGCACCCGGCTACGCGCCAGACGCCTTCAAGCTGCGCGCTCTGGACTGGATCCATCGCGGTCGAGGCCGGCTGATCTACGAGTGAGAGATCGCGAGGGGCGGGGAAAGAGATACTGTCAAATGTTGTGGACGGAGCTGATCGGCGCGCCGCTCACGAGCCGAGCCCCCTCTCTTGGGATCCGCCGGGAGTCATCTCAGCGGTAGGCCCCCAGCGGGTCGCTGACGAGCAGTTCGCCCAACGCGCCGAGCTCGTGACGCAGCTCGGTTTCGGGCAACGAGCCGGCGAGGCGCTCCACCAGCCCGCGCGCCTCGGATGAGAGCCGGTCCGCCTGCGCGCGGTCGCCCGCGCGGCGGGCCAGCTCCGCCAGCAGAGAAAGCGAACGCCAGGTCGCCGGCGGGTACCCGAGTCCACGCGCCACCTCGAGCGCAGCCTCGAGGGACCCCGAGGCCTCCTCGCGGCGGTCGAGCACGACGAGCGCCCGGCCCTGCAGCTCCAGGGCGCGAGCCTCGACCTTCCTCGCGAGGTGCTTGCGCGCCGCGGCGACTTCCTCGTCGACGAGGGCGAGGGCCTGCTCGGGCCGGCCGCGGGACAGCTCGACCCGCGCAAGCGCATCGCTCACGTGCATGCTGTAGCGCCAGCGCTGCCACGGGTCCCCCGGTGCGTTCAGGTTGGCCCGGATCGGTTCGATCAGCTCGCGGCCGCCGTCGACGTCGCCGAGCGCGATGCGGTTGCAGGCAAGGTTGATCGTCGCGTTGCTGTGGATCTCGGGCGCGTCCGCCACGAGACCGAGCTCCATCATCTCTCGCGCCAGCTCCGCGCTCTGCGTGTTGACTTCGCTGGCGCGGCCGTGGGCGCCGCACTCGGCGAAGTACCAGCCCAGAGTGTTGAGCAGGCGGGAGCGGAGGGCGCGATCGCCGATGCGGCTGCAGAGGTCCAGAGCCTCCCGGATCGCGGCCAGCGCGGGCCCGTACTCGCCCAGGCAGGTGAGGGAGAGCCCGATGATCCAGCGCGCCTGGATGACGCGCATTGAGTCCTGGATGCGACTCGCGCTCGCGAGCGCGCGCTCCGCCAGCGCGATCGCAGATCGGTACTCGCCCCGCATCTCGGCGCAGAGGGCCTCCTGGCAGAGCGCCGTCGCGATCGCCTCGTCGTCGCCCGAGCGCGTTGCCACGCGACTCGCGTCCCTCCCCGCCTCCCCGGGACGCTCGAACCCGGCGATCCCCTCGGTCGTCATCACCAGCTCCGTCCGCGTCGCGCGGACGATCGCCTCGGCGGGCTCGGCGCCGCAAGCGCGCGCGAGGGACAGGGCCTCGTCCGAGACCTCTCGAGCCAGCTCGTAGTGGTGTCCCCACATGTAGGCGTCCCCGGCGCGCGCCAGGTTGGTGGCGCGCTGCGTCGGCTCCTCGCTCGACTCCGCCGCGCGGACGTAGGCGTCGCCGCCCTGGCGGAACTCGCTCACGGCGAAGCAGACGTCCCCCAGCCCCTCCGCGAGCCCGCGGCGGTGGTCCCGGGAAACCGAGTCGCCGAGGCGTTCCGCGATGGCGAGCGCCTCGCGGTAGTGCTCGGCCGCCGAGTGGTTGGCGTAGACGTCTCTCGCCTTCTCTGCGGCGCGCTGGTGGAACAGCAGCGCCCGGTCCCACTCCTCGCCCAGTGCGAAGTGGTGGGCGAGGGCCTCGTAGTGCTCGGCCAGGCGATCGGCGTAGAGCTCCTCGATGGCGGAGCCGACGATCCGGTGAAGCGCCTTGCGCCGCCGCAGCAGGACGCTCTCGTAGGCCACGTCGTG
>Ga0255055_10002527_pt1 | contig 12851 bp, 9 predicted proteins | sample JV7_2_27_MG_FD_188633 | JGI IMG/M metagenome (GOLD analysis project Ga0255055, IMG submission 188633) | Seawater microbial communities from Jervis Inlet, British Columbia, Canada - JV7_2_27 | ecosystem: Environmental > Aquatic > Marine > Inlet | place: Canada: British Columbia | collected...
AGGCCGCGCAGCTTAAAGCCAGTAAAACCTTGCACGGCTTTGATTTGCCCAAAGACCGGTTCCACGATCACTTTGCGCCTGGCATAAATTGCTTTACCCGATTCACTATCTAACTTTCGGCGCATTTGTTTAATCTTTTCATCTATGTCTCTGCGGCAAACCGTGCGACCTTTCTTGTTGGTCGTACATTGACCAAAGTGGCTGCATTCGCTGCACCCTGAGCATTGATAGATCAGATAAGTAGCTTTATCATTGCGCCTTTGCCGATAAACAAATCGCAGCTGCTTGCCTTCAGGGCAGATAAACACATCGCGACGCTGATCATAGCCAAAGTTGTCTTTATGAAAGGGGGCTACTTTTTTGCGGCGCAGCCGACATTGATATTGATCATCGGGGATATAGGCATCGATTTTACGCGCTTCTAACTTCTCAAAATTATCGGCTGAGCTGTAACCGGCATCGGCGCTCAAAACGCTTACCGATGATGCGGTGTTTTCTTCGACTTGATCCACCATCGGAACCAAGTGATCCACGTCGTAAGATTGATTGGTAACCTCGGCAGCAATAATGACTTGCAGATGTTCGTCAACCGCCGTTTGGGCATTGTAAGCGGTTTTAATGCCCGCGGTGGTTTTCATAAACACCGCATCGGCATCGGTGGCGTTGAGTTTTTCTTTGTCTTCTTGATCCAATTGCTTTCGGATCTCTTTAAGCTTTTGGATGCGGCCTTTGCGCTCACGGATCTCTTTGGGAAGTTCGTCGCCACTGTTTTCAGGGCCAAACAGCGCGTCTTCTTTTTGATCGGCTTTTTCGGCCTGATCCAAAAGTCGCTTGATCTCACGCTCGATGCGCTTGCGATCATAACTTCGGCGATCAGCCGCATTGGCTTTAAAGCGGCTGCCGTCAATGGAGATATGGCCCAGCTTGACCATCTTAAGCTTCTGGCAGATGCGAACAATTTGAACAAACAAGTCGTCAAGCTCTGTGAGGTTGTTTTTTCTAAAATTGTTGATGGTGCGAAAGTCGGGCCGCTGCCATGCGGCCAGGTAAATAAAGGCTACATTTTCACCAAGCGCTTTGGCAATTTTGCGGGAACTGAAGATACCGTTGGCATAGGCATACACAAAAATTTTGAGCATCATCTTCGGATGGTAGGACAAGTTGCCTTCCGAAGGAACTTTGCCATACAGACAGGAAAGATCCAGTAAATTGACCACCTCATCGACCACCATACACAGATCATCGTCGGCAATAACTTCGCGCAGATTGGGTGGAAACAACAAACTCTGGCTCTGGGAATAAGGGCGAACGTTTTTGGGCTCTAATACTTTCAATGAGGACTCCTTAAAATCATTAGTTTTGGAGTCAAATATTGCATATTTTTTCAATTATATCAATAAGATAATTGTTATTTTAAGCAAATAATTAACTTTTTCCAAATAGAAAAAAAGAAGAAGTTATTGGACAGACTGTTTAGTCATTTTAGCCATTTTAGTCACTTTAGCTCACTTGTTATTTTGAGCACTTCTAATCCTTTTTCTCGAACAACCCCTTAACCTTATCGGCAACACCCCCCGCTTCTTTGCCGGCTCCCTCGACAATGCCCCCAGCTCCCTTTGCGACTTTTCCGAGCTCATCAATGCTGCCGACACCCAGTTTTTTAAGCTGATCGTTTAAAGCTCCCATCACCATGGGTGATTGAATTTTGTCATACAAGGCTGCAAAAATTTCCTTGGCAATTTCGGCCGGAGAAGCACCGCCCTTCTTCTTACCGAGGTCTTTTAGATGAATATCGGGAAGATCGGCCTTGATTTCCTTGTCACCGAGCACACCGCCGGGTATTTCCATATCCAGGTTCACCTTGCCATTTTTTAGGATAAAATCGTTAATGATCAACTTCTTTCCCGCACCCTCTTTTGCGGGCTCCTTTTTGGTAGGCTTACCTTTGGGCACATTTTTTTGCACGTTAGCCAGGAGCGCTTTAAAATTATCTGCTTTGCCCCGCTTTTCGTAGGTGATCTCAGGGCCGACCACCTCGACTCTATTAATAATAATTGGATCTTTTGTTATCGAACCCTCATCAACATCCACGTAGATAGAGCCCACCTTCATGGCACTCGGGGATTTGAAGCCTTTAGGATTTCCAAGGAAAAACTTCTTAAGCTTGGCTTCCGCCGAAAATATGGAAATCCCGACGTCATCCACATGTAATTCGGTGTCCGTAATTTGGGGCCCGTATTTATTGACTGCCATTTTAACGATCGGGCCCAGCTTTGAAATACCAACAACAACGACGACAATGAGGAGGACGACAATCGCACCGAGGCCGATAAATATCCATTTCTTCATTGTTTGATCTCCTTTTTAATTTGGGGAAGACATTAGGTTTTGATGGAAGATGGTTTCCGCTTATAGAAGCTATCTCAATCCGCCTCCGGCGGATTAACACCCGATGGTAAAGTTTTAAACCTATAAAAAGTGCTTGCAACAACAAATGAGCTAAAATTTAAAATGATCTAAAATGCCTAAAATTATGGTTTCGCTCGCGCAGCGCAGGCGCTTGCGCCGCGTGGCGCTCCAACTTATATTATGAATATGATCATTCGACCCAGAGGCTCTCGACGGGTAGAATTCCTCAACTTTAGGCATTTTAGATCATTTTAGGCATTTTAGGCACTTCTAACTTTAGAGCACCTTTAGAACTTTTTTTCTCTGTCTTCGAAGATGAACTGCTAATTTTGAGATTCAATTTATTACCTGGGAAATTAGGGACTAAATCGGGAAGTGTCAACATGAGAAGAGAAGAAAAACAGCCTAACGATTATGATTGAAAAGTCGACACATTCAACGGCTCGCGGCCTTAACATATGTGTCCGCATGGGAAGAAGATTGTGTCAGCAGAGGGCGATATGTTTTTCCTTCCACCCGTTTCAGATAGCCCAGTAGCTGCTGCTCCAACTCGGCTGCCAGCCTGGGTTTTTCTTCTATCAGGTTTTTTTTCTCCATGGGATCTTGCTTCACATTAAATAACTGCAAAAGGTCCAGCTCGGCAAAATAGATGAGTTTCCACTGCCAGTTTCGAAATAAAAAATAGCGGCGCTTAAAGGAGGCCCTGCCGGCAACATCTCTTTTAAGGTAACGGTCGCGTTCATCATTTAAAATAAGAGGGACAAGCGAAATTCCCATGCGAGGATCATCATAGGGCGGATCGATCGAATAGCCTGCCAGGTCGGCAATGGTGGGAACCATATCCGCAGCAATCACGGGAACATCTTCAAAACGTTTTTCAATTCCATGTGCAAAAAGAATTGCCGGGATGCGAATTTCTTCCTCATAAAGGGTATGCCCGTGAAGGCTGGCGCCGTGTTCCCAGAATTGTTCTCCGTGGTCCGAAGTAAACAAGATGACGGTTTTTTCGTAAATATGATTTGCTTTCAGCCAGTTGACAAAGCCTTCAAAGGCGCTGTCCAGATAAGCAAGATTATGATCGTAAAGGTCTCGGGGGGTGTCGCCAAAATCTTTTCCTCCGGGTTTTTTCCAAAGATCATTGTGCACATCCATCAAATGCAAAAAACAAAGAAAGCGTTCACCCGCCCTAATGTTCGTGATGGCTTCACGGGCCGAATGAAATACTTCATCTGCGGTGGCAGTCCGCCGGTCGCTTACCGCCCGGGGTATGCTTAGCTCGATGACCGAATTTTCGGGCGCAAATATGGATCGCGGGCCAAAGCCCTGCATGACCATATAATGCCGGATACCTTCTGCCTGTGCAATTTTAAGAAAAAGATTTTCCCGGTATAAATCCGGTCCGTACAGATCGAAGCGACTTCGACCGGCGACCAGAAATGGAAATGCCGCGAAGGAGCCTCCCCCCTGACTGTAGGCCCGGCGAAACGAAACAGCCTCCTCCCGGGCCCACTGGTCCAGAAACGGCGTCAGGTTGCGCTGGTAGCCGGCGGAGTGGAAGGCATCGCCTCTGAGTGCATCAACAACGATCACCATCAGATTGAAATCTTCAGGAAGTAAAGATGGATGGGTCTTTTCAAGTTTCCACGGTTGCGGCCAGGGATGGGGCTGCTGATTAAAATCCGGATTTTGCCCCAGGCGGACCCAGGAATCCAGCTTTAATAAGCCCGCAAGCTCTCTGGCATAGGCTGCTTCCACCCGGGTCAGATCGCTGAATTGCAAAAGCGTTGCCTTTGCCGTCGGATATTTATTCAGAATCCCGAAGGGGAAAAACCCAAGAAAAAAAACAAAAGCCATCAAAACCCAGTGTCTTCCAAATCCGGGCGATCGGGTCTTTTCAGCGGAAACCACCTCTTCAAAAACCAGAACCACTGCTCCGGCGACCACGAATGTTAAAATTTTCAAAAGAATACTTTTCAGATAAGAAAAGGCGGTAAACCACGGATTAAATAAATCTCCATACAACAATAAATAAGCCGCAAATCCGCACAGCAACAGCGTTGATAATATCAAAAATACCCATAAAGATCGGCGATAGGGCTTTGAGGTCACCAGCCAGAACAGCGGGTAGATAAATAAGACCCCCAGGGAAACACAAATAAGTCCCACCGGACTCATTTGTCGATCCTGGGGCAGGTAGTTTAAAATCCGGCTGTAGGTAACTGACAAAAGGGCCCCGCTGACTGCACACAGCACAAAAGCCATCGAAAAGACAGCAGGTCTGAGGCCGAGCGTGTCGACCTGCCATTCAACCGCATATGTCAGGGCGGAAAGCGTGATGGCCGTGTAAAACCCTGAGAGCAGAAAAAAAGGTAAAAAAAATGATAGCCCTTTCAGGGAGGTTTTTTGATCCAATTTAGCCTGCAGAAAAGCCGTCAGCGCAATTATGGCCAGCGTAACGATACCAAACCACAGTCCCGTTGTACCGGCAAAAACCGCGGGAATGAATTTCCCCAGGACAATCGCAACACTCGAATTCAGATGCATGTAATCTTTTAGCCGATACCAGGATGGATCCAGTTGGGCAACGATAACATTTAAAAAAAAGACCGACACCAGAAACAACAGTGTGTGAGACTCTCTCTGCCGAAACCGGAAGGAGTCGTCACTGTTGTTAAACTGTTGATACCAGAGGACCGCGTAACCCTGCATGAGAATTGCAGCCGGCAAAAGAAATGTTAACGCGGATATTAAATTACTCCAGCCATTGAAAACGGCCGGAACCAAAAGCCCAACGGACAAAAACTGAATGCCAACCGGTATTTTAAGCGCAGCGGTATAATGGTCGTGATTTAATCGGATCCAGGCATGTTGTAATCCGCCAACAAGGATCAAATAAACCCCGGTCAGACCCATAAAATCAAAAATGTGTATGCCAAGCCAGGCAAATCCGGGACTTTCACCGGCAGAAATTTCCTGACCCAGCTGGCTGTGGATTGCCGTAAAAAGATAAAGGAGCACAAAGACCAGACAAGCCCCGGTAAAATGCAGCCACGGCAGGGCTTCATATAGCCTTTTTAAAAGTGGTGAGGTCATAAGTTAGGAAATACCAGGCACAAAATAACACAATTACGATGGTGTCAGGGAAAATAAGTACTGAGTGCTGAGGACTGGGGACTGAGCACAAAAGCATGCTTGGCGGCTGACCATTTCAACATGACTTGTCGGTTTCCGTCATGAATCGTCCTCCAGGGACCATGAGTTGTCGTTTTCCGTCATGAGCCGGCACGGCCATTTTTGCTTATATACCTCAGACCTCAGCACTCAGTCCTCAGTCCTATCTTTTCAGACCGTTACACTGGAAGCCTAATATAAGACCGTATTTTGCACATTGCATCAGGGGCGGCAAGCTAGCGGAACGGGGTGAAAACAAGATCACCCGTAAGTCGAAATGCAATACTGTGGCATTGATGGCATTCGTTTAGCTTCTCCCCGGACAGCGACAAGGTCCCATCCGGAGTGTAGCGCGCATAACTCCAGTCAACCGGAAAGAATTTTTCAGGATCAGCTAAACCCGTAGAATCCAATTTGGTCATGACTTCAATTTCCAGAAGATCGGAATCAGCAAGGTGCGAGGCATCCCCCTTGTAGCCTTCAAGAATGAGGGTGGTACCCACCGGCCAGATTCGCATCGGGCCGGGCAGACCGGAGGTTTCTATCACTTTCGTGCGCTTTAAATCCGATTGGCGGTAATAGACCCAGGCACTTTGATCACTTGAAAATCGGCGCGTTTTTATGAATTGCCTGGACCATCCCTTCAGCAGGGTTCCGGACTCGCTCCGATATCGCGGAAGCTCCCGCTTCTGATTAAAGTAATGATAGGTGGCAGGGATAACTGTTGCAGGCTCACTGATTAATCTAAGCCCGGGAGGCTTCAGAGGCGTATCCGAATCGGCGAAATTAAACCCTATCGCCACCAGAAGGATACCAACCAGCGTTGATAGACTCCAGAAATAATGGATTGCTTTTTTCAATTTATAAAGATTTCAAATAGTCAATAATCGCTTTAATTTCTTGATCCTTTAGATGCTTAAATGGCGGCATCTTCTCACCCCCATTGATAAGGGTCCCCCGGATGTTTTTTTCGCTGGTGGGACGGCCGGTCTTTGGAAGCTTCGGGTTTATAAACAAGCCTTGCAACCCGGGACCCACTTTTGTTTCTTTACGATCGTGATAATGACAGATAGAGCAGTTGGCTGCAAACAGATCGTCCCCGGTTATGGCTGCCTTGGCATTCTGTAGTTTGGAAAAAACCCAGTCGCCGGAGCGATTGGGAAGACGAAAGCTTCCTTGCATGCTAATCTGGTTTTCTTTACATATCAGCTGAAGCTCAGACCTGCCCTTTTCACCTTTGAATCGAAATTCCATGATGACCTTATCGTCTTTTTGGTCCATTTTATCGATTATAATATCTCCTTCGAACTGCTTACCGCTAAACATCCCCGGGCCACCCTGGGTAATTTGATAAACTTTATCAAAGTTCGACTTCCAGATACCCGCAACCTCACATTTTAGTTTTTCAGCATGCGCTACCGGCGGCTTATGCACGGATTGATTCAAACCATTGTATATGGGGCCATTACTGCATTGATGATCCGCCACCACAAACAGCCAGTTTTTAAGGTCTTCGCCATCAAGCGGCAGCGGGATAAAGGGAGAAACATAATCTTCGCTCGGAAAGTTCGCTTTTTTATCCTTCAGATCACCGCTATCCGGTACCAGGCGATAGGATCGAAAACGCTTGGTATCGACTGCCAGCATTTGAGGGCCAAGGTTATTGTTGGAATCATCAACCCTCATTTTGATTTGAAAAACTTGATCGGAAATTTTGCTAAAACGGATGTTTGAAATGCGCGGATCATCACCCTTTTTCCCGTCAACCGGTAAAATTACAGGGATCTCATTATCCGTACCCGCTTTGATTTGCACCTGAAGTGGAAAGTAGATATACCCCTCACTGTAGACATGTAAACCCCAGGGCCCTCCGGATGGCAATGGTATTTTAAAGGTACCATCGGATCCAATAGCACCGCCTGTGAGGAAGGCGTTGTTATGAAGCTCGCCTTTTTCAAGCGCCACAACACCACTGGCCACAACCTTTCCATCCGAAGTGAGCACTTTTCCGGATATAAACGTTTGCCCCCGGGCATCCGGCAAATTCCAAAAAAGTAAACAGGTCAATATCAAAAGAAAACGTATTGTCAAAATCCGTTTGCTTGATCCTTGTCTCATCATTTTGTCCCTTTAATTGCTTCCCTATTAAGATGAGTTCTAAAGTGTTTTTAGATAATCTAACAATGCGTCAACCTGATCAGCTGAAAGCTGCCCGAACGGCGGCATTTTGCTAAAGGGTGTTTTTAGTTGCTTTCGGAAATTTTCCTCTGATACCGGCTGGCCGCTCACCGGAAACTTGTTTTGCTTGAAAATGCCCATCAGCCCGGGCCCGACCTTGGTCGCAGTGCTATCCGTATGGTGACAGGCTGAGCAGTTTTGCTTAAAGACCATTGCACCTTCGGCAGCCAGGCCTTTGACTTCTTCGCCCGCAGGTGCTTTGGTTCCGTAAACCAGTTCACCGCCCAAAAATCCCAGACCGATCACCGTCAACAGGCAAAGCGCATAAATGGCCATGACAGTTTTGGTAAAGGCTCCGGCCAAAGCGCCGTAAACGACAGAGACGAGAAGCAAGAGCAAAAGTATTCCGCCTAAAACGAGTTTCATCTTGATCTCAAAAAGCCAGGCGCCGCCAAAGCGATACTGCCAGTCCATGAGTCCCAATAGGATCGTCGGCACGGCCATAATAAACGCCAGAATAAGGCAATGGCGCGCGGTTTGGGCCAGGTTTTTACGATTGAAAATCCAGGCAATCAGAGCAAATATAAATGCCCCGATGATAAGTCCGGCCGGCAAATGGGTAGCCGGCGGGTGCAGAGGATGGGTGTAGCCGATTTTTGCCAGGGTCTGATAAATAGATTCAATCATTTGTGAGCCCCTTTCTCATTAAAATTGGAGATTGGTACCCGTATTGGAGAATTGAGCGGGTTTGAGCGTTAATCTATCCCGATTCTAACCTAAATTGAGCGTTTCAAATTTTAAAAATGAATCATTTTGTCTTTTATTAAATGAATTCTAGCGATTTATATTTTTAAAAGTTGATAGGAACAATACGCGGTTTATTGCGGAACGTATAATAGTTAACCTATCTCAAACGGCGGTGTCAATCGGATTTTCAATTCGCAAAGGTGCGAAGGCCCGCAACTAATATAAAAATTGGAAATAGGCGCCCATGACTTGACCAATACCACTAAGTGGTATAATTTAAGGGTTGAGAATTTTGGCGAAATAAATCAAAACACCCAAATAATAAGGGAGGGAAAAATGAAAGAACAGGTTCAAAGCGCATTGAATGAAATTCGACCGTCACTTCAGGCGGATGGTGGAGATGTGGAACTGGTGGACGTGGAAGATGGCATTGTCAAGGTTCGACTAACCGGTGCCTGCGGCGGCTGCCCCATGTCCCAGATGACCCTGAAACAGGGTATTGAAGCCCATGTCAAAAAGAAAATCCCTGAGATTGTCAGTGTCGAGTCGGTCTAACATCTGTACCAAAACGTGCAAATCCAATTGTCCCCACGACTCCGAATAAAAATGCAACCATAAAATTCGTTGTCGGGCTGATCAGCCATAAAAATGCACCGCCAAAGGCGGCAACGGAGACGCACACATCGCGGATTAGATAATACAGTCCGTACATACCGGCTTTGCAGTTTTCCGGTGCCAGATCTAAAATGAGCGCTTTGCGGGTCGGCTCGCCGAACTCTTTTAAGCCTCTGAGTACAAATGCTGGAATCAACCACACAAAAGACTGGCAGAATATAAGTACCAGGGGAAAAAATGTGAAAAAGATAAATGTGATCACCACAAAGGGCTTTTTTGTGCTTTTATCCGCCAGGTGGGCGACTGGAATATAAACGAGCACCGCTGTGGCCATTTCAATGCTCGTCAAAATGCCGAACTGAAAAGCCGAAACCGGGCGGGTAATCGCCTGCATGCACCACACAACAACAAAGGCATAGGGAATCTGTTCACAAAAGCGTATCAGTATATCTGAAACCAGCAAACGCCTGAGGGAAGCATCCATGGATTGAAACAACCTGAAAGGATTTTTTTCGGGCTGGAGGGCAAATTCATCATCCGGTTTCTTGCTTGAATCATCTTCGATTAATTTTTGCTGCAACAAAACCGCAATAATAGAAAGAACGAATGCCAAGCTAAAGGCGACGCGGACACCGTTATTAACCCCCCATATACCGATGCATAGGCCCCCCAAAATGGGTCCCAGCGCCATCGGAAATCTGCGCACAAGCGAATGCATGGTCACTCCCATGGTACGCTTGTTTGTCGGCAGAACCTTCGCAATCAGGCCCATGGTCGCCGGTAAAGAAATCGCCGACCAGGCCAGAAAAAAAATCGCGCCGATCAGGACCGCCTGCCACGCCGGAAAAAGAATCACCACCAAAAATCCGGTCATTGCCATGCAATTAAATACCAGCAGCGCGCGCTTGGTTCCAATGCGCTCGGAAAGATACCCTCCGGGAAAAGCATAAATCGCCGACAGGAAGTTATCCATTCCATTTAAAAGCCCGATCGAAATAACCCCGCCGCCAAGCGCCAGCAAATAAATTGGCAAAAAGCGCTCTGCCATGCGTTCGCCCATACCCACCAACACCACCATAAACAGCAAGCCGGCTGTACTTTTCGACAAACCCAGAAAATCAGAAACACGTTTGGCGCGGGACATCGGGCAAGACCTCTATAAGAAATTAAGGTGCATAAATGACTTAACTATTTGATATTTAATTATATTTAATAATAAATTAAATGGTTGTAGGATTAAATTTAGTGCTTATCATTATTTTTGATAGCTTAGTTTGACCCATAAATCCATTTAATTTTAAACAACTATATTAACATTTTAATGACGAAAATGGGAGGTGAAACTATGATTCATAAATTGCCCGCACTTCCATATGCATATAATGCACTGGAACCTTATATTGACGAACAAACCATGCAAATTCATCACACCAAACATCACCAGACCTACGTTGACAAGCTCAATGCCGCTCTGGAAGGTTACGATGATTTGCAAAAGAAAAGCGCCGAAGAACTCATAAAAGACCTTAATTCCATACCGGAAAAAATTGGAACTGCTGTAAGGAATCACGGCGGCGGACATGCCAATCACAGCTTTTTCTGGCCGCTTTTGTGGAAAGAAGTCGATTTTGGCGGTGAAGTTGGAGATGCGATAAACGCAAAATTTGGTGAATACGATACGTTTAAAGAAAAATTTTCAAATGCAGCCGCTTTGCTGTTTGGCAGTGGTTGGGCCTGGCTGGTGTTAGATAACGCTGAACTTGAAATCACAACGACACCGAACCAGGATAGCCCTTTAAGTCAAGGTCAAATACCGATTCTGGGCCTGGACGTCTGGGAGCACGCCTATTATTTAAAATACCAGAATCGTCGGCCGGAATATATCACGGCGTTCTTTAACGTAATCAACTGGGAAAAAGTTAATGAAAATTTTAAAGCCGCAAAAGGATAATGGCTGGAAGAACCGGGAAGGTCATAAACTATGCTGCGGGAAAATTTGGTTTTAGTAAAATTTGGGATTTAAGCCTGTTTATGCGGAGGGCCTCATCTTGCGCCAGCCTTCTTCCATAAACTTCTTTTCGCGGTTTAATCCCCATTCTTTCATCGCCTGGTAGTAAGCCAGCAGATCGATTTTGGATAGCTTCTGGATTTCATCGCGCTCCTGATTTCTTCTTTCGGTATCATCCGGTGTGATCCCGACCCAGGTGGCAAACCCCTGGTCGAAAACCCAGCCTGCGGTTACTTCCTGGGGTGCAATTCCCATTGAAGCGGCATGCGTTCGTAAAACGTCCATATCAAGCTCAAGTATCCAGTTATTGTCCCATACCCGGTCATTGCGTTCGGAATCAATATCCCGACTGCAGTTCGGGCAATAGACCTGTGCCACCGAATTTTCAGCCAGGACCATTTTCCCAAAAAAGATCTCCGCGGTTTTTTGCCCGCAGACACAATTGGTTTTAAAACTTTCGCACATCTTTTTGACCTCTTTCCGGAGAAATCTGATGATTACATCGATAAAAACCTTTTATAAGATTATACGAAATATTTATAGGTGTCTTGAGAGAATGCAATTGATTTAAGTCAAATAATAAAAACAATCACAGTGAATTTGTAAATCAAAAATATTTTTCATTTTTTTGGGAATAAAAGCTTCGAAAAACACATATAAACAAAAAAGCAGGGTCAAAATTGGCCCTGCTTTTTTATGCGTTTAAATAACGCTTGAATTGCAGATCTTGCCAGTATCACAAAATTCCTGAGTAATGTGAAATCTATCCTTTCCTTATCCAAAGTGAACATGCTTGCCACATTGCTCGACGGGTCCGATTGCATAATGCATACGCAAATCTTCAATATTTTTCAATTTTCTCCGACTTTGGATTCATAGCCGAAACCCATCATTCAGCTATTTATTATATTGCGTTTAGCAGTCTAAAAATATGGCAATCATTTTTTTTCGGTTAAATACTTTTTCGCAAAATCTTGTTTTACCTTCCAGCCCTCGATTTCCAGTGCCTTACGCGCCACAGGATCAAAAGCGCTTGTAATCCATACTTCTTTTCCGCTGAATCCTGGCAATTGATTAAAGGCCCCTGATCCTTTGCTTTCTTTTAACCACAGCTTATGCGTCCAGGCCAAAGTTCGTCAAATACATTCCGATACCAGAGGCAGCTACGGTTCACGACGAATCAGTGGCCAGCTTCGCGACGATGGCTACGATGTTGGCCGATACCGTGCCAGGAGCCTGATGAAAAAGGCCGGTGTATCGGTAAAACGTCGCAAGAAATTTAAAAGAACCACTGATAGTAATCATAAACTGCCGATCGCTGCAAATCTTTTGAATCGTCAATTTGAAGTCGAGCGACCCGATACTGTCTGGTGTACCGATATAACCTACTTATGGACCATTCAGGGCTGGTTATATCTGGCTGTTGTCCTAGACTTGTACTCACGTAAAATAGTAGGCTGGGCTATGAGCAATCGTTTGACAGCCCCGCTGGTCAAAGAAGCCCTATCGATGGCTTACTGGCGCCGAAAGCCCGGAAAAGGCTTAATTCATCACTCCGATCGTGGGAGTCAATACGCCGGTAGCGAATACCAAAACCTGTTAGAACAATACGGCATGATTTGCAGCATGAGCCGAAAGGGCGATTGCTGGGACAATGCCGTGGTGGAAAGTTTTTTCCACTCCCTTAAAACCGAATGGATCGCAGATATCATTTACAAAACCA
>Ga0255055_10002528_pt1 | contig 12850 bp, 11 predicted proteins | sample JV7_2_27_MG_FD_188633 | JGI IMG/M metagenome (GOLD analysis project Ga0255055, IMG submission 188633) | Seawater microbial communities from Jervis Inlet, British Columbia, Canada - JV7_2_27 | ecosystem: Environmental > Aquatic > Marine > Inlet | place: Canada: British Columbia | collected...
ATAAAAAAAAGAATTGATAGCTCAAAATGATCAAAAAGTTGAAAATATTTTATGTATACTATGATCTTTTAAATGTAATGCCAATCCATACTTACGAGGTCATTAGAGAACTTGCTCAAAAAGGTTACTATATTTATCTATTTGGATCGATAAAGCCAAATTCTGAAATTATTAAGAATTGGAAATCCTTAAATATCGATTTAATTCCTGTTTTATCTTTACCTGTCCGTATAATTAGGGAAATAGGTTTTCTACTTAGTGTATTTATTAAATTACTTTTTTATACAATTAGAATAAGACCTGATTTAATTTATATACGGCACGGCAGCCCTTCTGTTGTTGGAACATTTATCGGCAAGCTTTTTAAGACACCAGTATGTTTAGAAGTTAACGATATTTTGATTAAACGTACAGAGTCTAAAAGAATTAATGTTCTTAAAAAAAAATGGGTAATGATATTTGAAAAATTGTCTTTTCCATTAGCGGCTAAGATTTTTCCGGTGACTGACGGAATTAATAATTGGATATGTAGCACCTATAAAGTCGAAGAAAATTCTGTTTTAACAATATCTAATGGTGTAAATATTGATAGATTCCGTCCTGATGATGTTGAAGAATCCAGAATTAGATATAACCTTCCGAGAAATGCATGTATAGTTGGTTATTTAGGAAGTTTGTTCCACTGGGCCGGTATTGAATATTTGATCGATGCTGCACCCATGATAATTTCAGCCTGTCCATCTGTCTTATTTGTAATTGGAGGCGGCGGAGAGCCGTATTGTTCAGCATTATTAAAAAAAGTTAATGATAGAAATTTATCTCATTACTTCAAATTTTTTGGATTTATCAAATGGGATGAAGCTTCATATTTCATTAATTCATTTGATATCAGCATTATACCTGCATTTTTCAATAATTTGGAATCTGGAATATCCTCTCAAAAAGCTCTTGCTTATCTTGCCTGTGGAAAGCCAGTTGTTGGTAGCGATATACCGGGGCTTGGTGATATGCTTGAAAGAGAAGGTGTTGGTTTATCTTTCCCTATGGGGAATTCAGAAGCATTAGCAGAGGCGACTCTTTCTTTACTATCAGACCGCGATAGGCTAAAATATATAAGTAAAGAAGCTAGAAGGTTTGCTGTTGATAATTGTGCCTGGGAAATCAAAGTTGAACTAATGGAAACGTATTTTTCAGAGATAATTACAAATTGTAATAGGTAAAGCGGTGTGCGGTATATATGGCATATTTAAAAAAATCTTTTAAGATCGATAAATTGTAAAATTTTATGATTTATGTCCGATAAGATCCTCCGTCAAGAATTAATGATGCTGGATGAATATCTTTAAATCATCTGTTAGCTCTTATGAATAAACTCCCATTCTACAGGAATTTTTACGAACAGACAGGAATACGCAAAGAAAATGTAAACTCGGAGGAAAGGGTCCCAATAACATTGGAAATGGTTCCTTTAGAGGTTAAGTCATGTTTAGATTTGGGCTGTGGAGATGGAACCATACTTGATAAATTGGACGCCCAATGGTTCAAGGTAGGACTTGATATCAGCTACAATGCACTCTTTAATAATAAAGTTGAAAGAAAGGTTCTTGCATGTTCGAGCATGCTTCCGTTTCGATCGAACTCCTATGATCTTGTAATATGTACCGAGGTTTTAGAGCATTTGCCATCTGAACAATTCGAATTTTCGATTAATGAGATCCAGCGTGTCGCCAAAAAAAATATTCTTGTGTCGGTGCCTTTTCAAGAAGATTTAAATCGAAAGCAGGCTTGCTGCCCGAATTGTGGCTTTATTTTTCATATTCATATGCACCTAAGAAGTTTTAATCCTTCTCAACTAAATACAATGTTCACGAACTTTTTCCCAAAACACTATCGGTTTTCTAAGACACTAGAGAAAAGCTATCCAGCTTGGCTTTTAGAAGTTCGAAGAAAATACGGTCGTAGATGGGAATGGGATGAAAATGCTCTGTGCCCTCAATGTGGGCATGAGAATAATCACCCTCCTCGACGTACGCCGATTTCGGTTTTAACCTCAATACTTGCTGATATTTTTGCCAAGAAGCATCCTAAGTGGATAGCTGTTATTTACGAAAAGAAATGAAAATATTGTATATATGTAGCGCTGATCTTTCTGGTGAAACCGGATCATTAGGCTCTGTAAGACACATTTTCGAAGTTGCCGAGAATTTGTATCATTTAGGGAATCGGATTAAATTGATCGCACCCAATTTCTCACATTATCCTCATGCTACGCCAGTTGAGATAACTTATGTTCCTCTCATTAATATTCGGTTTTTGCGAACAATTATTTATGAACTTTTGGCTCCTTTATGTATTGTGGCTTATCTATTATTTTGGAGACCAGATGTTATATACTGGCGCCAGGCATACTTAACTATTTTTCCAGTGTTGTTGAGTCGGATATTCCGGAAGATCATTGTCACAGAAGTCAATGGCTTAACATTAGATGAGGTCGAGTCGGAACCTTTGAGCATGATCAGAAAGAAGATCATATTAAAATTGGAAACATTCAATTATCGTCACTCCAATTTTCTTATATGTGTGGCACCAAAAATAAGAGAGCGTATTTTAAAACACTATCATGTGCCCCCTGGTAAAGTATCTGTTATCTTAAATGGGGTTAACTCAGATAGAATGCCTATAATTGATACGAGGAAAGCAAAAAAAGAAATTGGTATAAATCCCGATTTCAAGGTAATTGGATTTGTAGGCCATTTTTTTCCCTGGGATGGTATTGAATATTTAATTGATGCTGCTGTGGATATAATTATAAAGGAAAAGAATGTCCGCTTTTTAATCATAGGGCATGGGCGCTGGGGAGAACATTTGCCACTACTTGTAGAACAAAAGAATTTAGCTGAATATTTTATCTTTACGGGCAAGATTCCTTGGGAAAAACTTTACATATACCTCAATGCATTTGATATCGCTACTGCCCCTTATTCTAAGGACATTAACTCTCAAAGTGGCCGTTCCTCTTTAAAAATTCTCGAATATTTTGCTTGTAAAAAACCTGTGGTTGCAAGCAAAACAAAAGTAATCCCTGAAGTATGTGATTTGGTCGATAAAAAACTAGGAATCACTGTCCCATCTGAAAATTCTCATGCCTTAGCTAAAGCTATTTTCAACCTTTTAAAAGATGAAAATCTGAGACAGAAAATGGGAAAAAATGGTAGGGATTATGTTGCTAAAGAAAGAAGTTGGAAGGAAGTTGCTATAAGTACGCAGAAAATACTCGTCACCTTAGCTCACTAGCCATATTTTTTTCACCACTGGTATTTCAATATAACTGTTATCATCGGAGTATTTTTTCATGTGTGGTCTTTGCGGCTTTATTGTTGAAAATAAGCAAGGGTATACCGATAATTCTCATGTGCTAAAGGAAATGACCAATGTCATAACGCACAGGGGGCCGGACAGCGATGGTTATTTTTACACTAACACAGGAAAATCAACTGTTGGTCTCGGTCATCGCCGTCTATCCATAATTGACCTTTCAGAAAGAGCTGATCAGCCAATAGGTAACGAAGATAATTCAATTATTATTGTTTTTAATGGCGAGATTTATAACTATCGTCAATTAACCGATGAATTAAAAGATAAGGGTCATCTTTTTAAATCTGATAGCGATACCGAAGTTGTCGTTCATCTTTATGAGGAGTTTGCAGAGCATTGTGTAAATAAGCTGGATGGAATGTTTGCTTTTGCGTTGTGGGATAGAAAAACGAAACGACTTTTTTTAACTCGAGATCGTATGGGTATAAAGCCATTATTCTATTCATTAAAAGGCAATAATATCTATTTTGCTTCTGAAATTAAATCTTTGTTGCTTATTGATGAAATCTCCAGGTTGATTGATTATAAGGCTTTGGACTACTATTTCACTTTTGGCTATATCCCCGGCGGAAGAACCATATTTAAAGATATTAAAAAATTGCAGCCGGCATCTTCACTGATATTTGAGAATAATGAGATAAAAATTACAAATTACTGGTCTGTAAAATATTTGCCTAAATATAGCTATTCTGAAAAAGAAATAGAAGAACGCCTCATTTCATTGTTCGAAAATGCAGTAAAAAGACATTTAATCAGTGATGTTCCTTTGGGAAGCTTTTTGAGCGGGGGGCTTGATTCAAGCATTATTGTAGCCCTAATGAGCAGGATTGGCAGCTCGAGAGTTAACACTTTTTCCCTTGGATTTTCGTCGGGAGGAAAAGATGAGCTAGAGTATGCCGCAACTGTCGCAGACTATTATAAAACGAATCATCGAGAATTTAAAGTTGCTCCTGAGATGACCCAGATACTTCCTAAACTTCTGTGGCATTTAGATGAACCTTTTTTTGATAATTCTATAATTCCAACGTATTACCTTTCAAAGTTGGCACGTGATAATGTAAAAGTTGTGCTATCTGGTGATGGTGGTGATGAAGTTTTTGGCGGCTATGAGTGGACGCGGCGCAATCAGTACCAAATTGCTTATAGAGTGCTCCCAAGTTCAATTCGAAAAGGTTTTGCCAAATGTTGCATAGGCAATTTAGAACTCCAAAACGAATACGGGAATAACTGGAAATCAAAAACAAAACGGTTTCTCCATGATTTAAATGGTAATTTGGAAGAGGGTTTTCGTAGACGTACTTCTGTATCGGATGCTTTCCGTCAAACGCTTTACTCTGATAAACTGAAAGATGAATTGGCAGGTTTTTCTGCAATAAATTACCAAAGTCGTCTTTTCAATCGGGCAAGTGTCCAAGATCAACGGGAGAAAATGCTTCATGTAGATGCTTTATCATTTCTTCCGGATGATTGTCTATTTAAAGTTGACCGAATGAGCATGGCCCACGGCTTAGAGGTGCGTGTTCCTTTTTTAGACCGAGAATTGGTTGAATTTTCGGCCAAACTTCCATTTGAATATAAAATTAGGGGGCTCACCTCAAAGTATATTCTAAAAAAGACATTTGCACCATTTTTGCCTAAAAAGATTTTGAAACAAAGAAAGCAGGGATTTACCATTCCAATTTCAGCCTGGCTAAGAGGAGAATTAGCTACTATGGCGGAGGATGTATTACTTAGTGATAGACTTGCTAAGAGAAATCTTTTTAAAAAAGATCAGATCGAATGGATGCTTGAAAATCACAAAACCGGCAAACAAGATTTAGGGCATCGTTTATGGAGCCTTTTCGTGTTTGAAATTTGGGCAAGACTTTATCTAGACGAGAAAATTACATTTGAGCCTACGATTGGTTTAAATGAAATTGTGGTATAAATAAAATTATTACTTCTCATTCAACTGCAAATAAATAGAAATATAGCGATGATAAAAGATAGAGCATATGTGCTTCATCGAAATGATGAAAGGATTCCACACAATAGAAAAGTAAAAGTGATTGAAAATGAGTACAATACCTATAATTCTAATCCGAAAGTTTCAATAATTATTCCAACAGCTGATGGTTATCGCGATGGGCTGTTACCTGCTTTACTAGAAAATCTCTCCAAACAGAAATATCAAAACTTTGAAACAATCATCATTCAAGGTGATTCAAGACAAGGGAGGGCTATCAATACGGGCGCTGATATTGCTAGAGGAGAGTTTCTCTTAACCCTTGATGACGATACCAGGCTTATAAGTACAGATGTATTGGGCAAACTCGTTCAGATTATAGATGATGACGAATTTATCGGCATGGCCGGCGGTGCCAATATAATCCATGATTCTGCGACTAGTTTTGTAAGGCGGACCATGGAACAAATTCCTCGCAGGCAAACTCCGAATATTTCTGAGATTACAGATTCTGATTTAGCTGAGCACGGACTATTAATTATTAGGAAGAAAGTTTTTAAGGAAGTCGGGGGTGAAAACGAATTAATACCGAGAGGGTTGGATCCTTATCTTAGAAATCTATTTAGAAAAGCAGGCTATCGCGTTGTTGCTGTTCCGGAAGTATATTATTCTCATTTGACACCACCAAACTTTATTGAACTTATAAAACAATTTTATCGCAATGGTAAATTAGCGGCTTTTTGCAACAAGTACTATCCACAATGGGTTATTGAAACTCCAGATAGTCATGTCAATGATTTTGTCGAAAAGAGGTCATTTCCATACAGGATTTCACGATATGTTGTTAATATATTTAAGAAAATGTTAAGGGGACACTGGATTTATGTGTCAGCGTACGCAGTATATGCTTTTGGATTTTTTTGGGGCTACTTTAGTTATAAGGATAAATACTTATCGTGAAAATCTTATTCATAGCCGACGTTCCATTTCAAGAGCCTTCCAGCGGGAGTGAATGTGTATTGTATCAGCAAGTTATTGGATTAGCACGTAAAAATATAGAGATTTTTAACATAACACGAAAAAATGGTAGTTCCTCTCATTGTAAGTTGAGATTTCTTAAAGGAATAAAGGATGCTGCGTTCATTGCTAATACTTCTAGTAAGTTACGTTTCTTTTTTTCCCTTTTAAATACTCCTCCTAAATTGTTTAATTTATATTTAAATAATTATTCATATACCGCCTCTGTTTGCCATCAGCCATTTACTTACTTTTCCCTTTTTATAGCCGGAAAAGTGCGTAACATTCCATTAATTTATGTCTTTCATTCACCAAACCACGAAGAATATATGCTATCAAATAAAAGGTTGAACTATTTAGAAAGTATTCTTCTAATTCAATTACGTCGAATGATAGAAAAATTTTGTCTACAAAAGGCTGAGAGAATTATGGTTTTAAGCCAGTTTATGAAACAGAAGGTCATAGACTTGCATCGTATACCGTCTGATCGAATAATAGTTAATCCTGGTGGAGTAGAACTCGATCGATTCAAACCCATCGAATACCGTGAAATGGTAAAAAAAGACCTTGGCTTCCGAGAAGATTGTATACATCTTTTGACTGTTCGCAATTTAGAACCACGAATGGGACTGGATAATCTGTTGAAGTCTATTAAAATACTTAAGCAAAAAATGGCTAAAATTCATTTAACTATAGGAGGTGAAGGTCCAGAAAAAAACAACCTCCAAAAATTGATTGAAAGGTTCGGATTGATGGATGAGGTTACCATGACCGGGTTTATTCCTGCAGAACAATTGCCTAAGTTTTATGCTGCAGCTGATTTCTTCATTTTACCGACCAGTGGCCTTGAAGGCTTTGGCTTGGTCACCCCCGAATCTATGGCTTGCGGTACACCGGTTATCGGAACGCCTGTTGGGGGTACAAAAGAGATATTATTAAATTTTGATTATAATCTCCTTTGTCGAGATTATTCGCCGGAAGCGATGGCAGATGGCATCCAAAAATTTATAACGCTTTATTTCAAGGATCGGAAGATTTACCAAAATTTGAGAATGAGGTGTCGGGAGTATGTAAAAAATAATTATTCATGGCAGCGCCATATAAACCAGTTGAATTCTTTAATAAATGAGACGATTGGCAGCCGTCATAACAAAAACCTTAGTTAGTTAAATTTTTCATCCATACCTACTTTCATGCGGCTTAGAGTTTTCAAATAGCTTAACCCTCCCTTTAAACAAGAAATCTAAAACGTCATTATTAAATGATGAAATGTATTTGCTGTAATTCAAGGGTAATTAAACTTTCACCTCTTTTCCTGAAAAGATTTTATCTTTGTCGAGGTTGCGGCATGATTTTTCAAAGCGAAGCTGATATAAATGCCCGCATCGATAATATCGTCCTCCACTACCACGATATTGATCCTCACAAACCTGTAGCCATTTCAAAGAAAGCCTTTTTTGAATACACTTTAAACTACCTTGGGTCCAAAATAGGAATAAGAGATAAAAAAATATTAGATGTTGGTTGCGGGTACGGATATTTTCTCAAAATGGCTTTAAAAATAGGATGGAAACCAAGCGGTGTAGAAATCGCTGAAAATGCAGCAGCAGCCGCACGATTGGAATTTGGAGATCAAAATCTATTTCAGGGTGTGTTAAATGAAGCTAAGTTTGAAGATAACTACTTTGATGCCATTACCCTATGGGATGTATTGGTAATGGTGAATAACCCGTATGAGGAACTAAAAGAGTGTTATCGAATTTTAAAAGAAAAAGGAATTATCGGAATTAGAGTACCTAATGTAGCCTTTCAAAAATTTGTTTATTATATCAATCTGCCTTTCAAGCAAATCTATCGCAAATTGGGAATTAAAAATCCTACAGTTTTTCATCCTTTTTGTTTTTCTCGGCGTGCAATTGAGCAATTATTACAAAAGTTTGGATTTACCAATATCCGGATAGAAAATTCGCCGCTAACCTCAGGAGATCCATATGATTACGGTATTGGTCTTTTTCCTGCTCAACTTGCAAAAGCTTTAATTCATCAAATATCAAATTTAGTGTTTATGCTCAGTAGAGGTAGGTGGATAATTGGTCCTTCTCTTTTGATCTGGGCTGAAAAACCGTGAATCCCCAAATCTAAAATTAGAAATGATCAAAATCCTCCACATCATCACCCGTCTTAATATGGGCGCTTTGGCTCACGTCAGGATTTAAAGTTCCCATCAGTCTATGGTTAAAAAGGCGATTTTGAATTTTTACTGGAGCAATATCTCGCAAAAGACAAAATCCGTGATCAAGGGATATTTGATGTCAAAGCTATCCGGTCCCTTGTCAAACATCATCTGAACAGAAAGACAGATACTTTATGGATGCTTTGGATTTTGATTGTGTTTCAGAGTTGGTATGAAAACTATTTTAGAGAGATTTATAACAGATTTAGCCGAATTCCCATAAATAAGTTCCATTGAATTAAACTCTAATTTCAGGAGAATGAAAATGGCCATTTTATATTTATTAATTTTTGTTCTTTGTCTTCCAAGCTTCAGCTGGGGATATGTTGATCCCGGTTCGATTAGTATTTTATTGCAGGTAATTATAGCGTTTTTTCTTGGCGGACTCCTTTCTTTCCGAACTAGAATAATTAATAAAGTGAAATATATTTCAAACTTAATTATTTCGAAGAAGAAATCCAATTATGAAAAAAAATCGAGCTCAAATAAAAAATGATCCTGGGTCATTCAAAGATCCTGCCGGTGGAGTCTTTTTTTACAAAAGAAAGGTATACCGTTCTGTGGTTGGCAATTCAGCAAAATTTTACCAGAATTTTGTAAGCAGTGATTTCTTCCATGAATTAGTAAGCAAGAAATTCTTCATCTCATCCAGGCCGGTTGAGTTGAGCCATGATTCTATAATAATTGAAAAGTATGGTAGCCAAAGAAATTATTTTGAGCATGATTTTATAGAATTTTTAACTTATCCCTTTGAATGGTCGGCTTCTATGCTTATCGATGCAGGAATTCACACCCTGGATCTTCAAGCGAGGCTTCTCAGAAAAAACCTGTCATTAAAGGATGCAACACCTTATAATATACAATACAATTTCAGCAGGCCGATATTTATCGATCTCTGTTCAGTAGAAAATTCTAGTACAAATGGTGTATGGGTAGCTTTCAATCAATTCTGTCAAACATTTTTCTACCCCCTTCTAATGTATGAGTTTGGTGTATGCAGCCTTAATAGTATATTTTTATCTCATATGGAAGGCCTTACTCTAGATGAGACATTTGGATCTCTCAAATTCCGTCCTTGTTGGAAACATGGGCTGATTATTGATTATTTATTACCTTCTTTATTCCTGAAACTTAAACATCATAAAATTTTGAATATAGGTAAAAAACCAGTATCTACTTCAAGGACGGTCAGCAATAGTGCACAAATTAAGATGCATACAGTAAACCGGCTAAGAAAAGGATTAACAAAAATATCTCCAAGAAAAGTAACTAGCGAATGGATAGATTATACGAGATCTTGTTCGTACAACGATGAAGAATATAGAATCAAGCAAGAGTTTATCGAATCCTTTTTACATAAGTTTCGGCCTTCAAAGGTGCTTGATTTGGGATGTAATGTTGGTGATTTTTCAATAATGGCTGCTAAACACGGATGTAAAGTAGTCGCCCTGGACTCCGATCATGATTGTATTAATTATCTTTATAATACTTCAAAAGAAGCTAATTATACAATTCTTCCTTTATGTATTGATATTGCTAATCCTTCACCTTCCATCGGATGGTTAAATGAAGAGAGACCTAGTTTTCTGGAAAGAATTTCTGGCAAATTCGATTGCGTATTTGCATTGGCATTGATTCATCATCTTATTATAAAAAATCGGATTCCACTTTTAGAAATTTTACGTTTCTTACATAATAGTACGTCTAGTTTCATAGTTATTGAATATGTTGGGAGAGCAGATAAAAAATTTAAAGAACTTTTGTTTAATCGCACAGAAAATTATAACGACTTCGATATCAGTCAGTTCGAAGAAACCGCATCAACATATTTTTCAATACAAAGAAAAGTTGAAATTATTAATCAGGAAAAAAATTTAGAGCGATGTATTTATTTAATGAAAAAGTTGTCTTAAAATTGAGAATCCAATTTACGGTAACCTTTACAGTTTTTTTTGCTGCGAGCTGGTGCTTGTCGCAAGTGCCTGGAAACCTTGTTTGGTTATGCCTTTCGCGAGATACCTATTTTAAGCATCTTGCTATTTGGCTATCTCTATCGATATTTATTTTCTGTATACTTTACTTGGTAGGCAGAAGGTCTAATCGGGGAGAAGGTAAGGTCATCCTCTTTCTCTTTACCCTATGCTTTTTGAACATTTTGGATTATGGAATGAGATCGATCTTTGGGCCAGTATCTAAATGGCCTACAGCAGTATTAATCAATTGGTCGCTGATTACATTGTTATATCCTGCGGTTGCAATATTTCTGGCATTGAAAATTTCGCTTCCACGCTATTTGCTTAAAATAGGTTTGCAGATTTGCATTGTGCCCTCCCTTCTTTTTATTTTTTATGCCTTGCCTTCTGAGTTTGCTGTTTTGGAAGTTGAAAAACCTATCCGCAAGGGCAGCCGGACACCGATACATTTAATTTTATTCGACATGCTATCTTATGATTTCATATTCAAGAATCATAGAATTAAACCGGTTTATAATAACTTTAAAGCATTTTCAAATGAAGCTGACATTTATCTAAATGCTTTTTCCCCATCAGGAACTACCGGCCAATCAGTTGCACGGCTATCAACCGGTATCGATTTTGAAAATGTTGGCCGTAATTTGAACCGATGGTCGGTGAGAAAAAAAGTTTCAGTCGAGAGAAAAGAAATATCATCTTATGAAACACTTTTTTCTATGGCAAATAAAAGCGGTTACAATGTCTTTTTAAGGGCATTTGCATTACCATATCTTGATAACTTCGGTGTGAATATACAATCAGGTAAAGTTCATCCTTTTGATACTCTCTGGAGGGTTGGGATGCATAGTTTGATATGGCCTTTTGTATCTCCAGGTGGTATCCAGCATCAAAAAACTACAATTGAAATAATAAATGATTATGTAACCCGGATTCGTACGATTCCGCGCAATACCTTTTTCTACACTCATTGGAATATACCACACGATCCTTTTATTTTTGGTGCTGATGGTCAAATGCTTAACAGAATTGAACTTACAAAAAATTTAATCACTCAACCTGATCGCAGACTTAAGTATCAGCACCAGTTAATAGGGACTGATAGAATTTTGGGGCAGCTTATTGAGGCGTTAAAAAATAGTGGTACATATGACGAAAGCCTTATTATAGTTACAAGTGATCACAATATAGAAGGTTATGGATTCAACATGAAACATATACCATTATTAATAAAAAGGCCCTATCAGAAAAGATCTAAAATATTAGAATCGGAAGTAACAACTTATAATCTTTTAAATTTCATTAAGTATTTTATCAAGGAAGGAGAATGTAAAAATACTATTTTGGAATACAGCGATCGATAATTATCCTAAAAAAGAAAAATCGGTTTGTTATTTTCGTAGAAATCTTTACAATTGGCATATAGTTTTACTGCTAAGTTGATTATTATAAAAAATTTACTCGGTATAAAACAAAAATTATTATTGGCAATGTCTGATTAAATCAAATCAAGTGAGAAAAAAAATCCTGCACATCATCACCCGTCTTGATATGGGCGGGGCGGCACAGAATACATTGCATACCTGCATGGAACTCAGCGGGAAATATGAAATCATTTTAGTCCATGGGCTTTCCCATGAATCCGGGATGACCGTATTGGAAATATAGATTGTTTGATAGGCCAATTATGTACGCGGGAACCTCCTTGACAATCGTTCATGCTTTTTCATATATTTCCTTTACAATAAAGCAACTTTAAATATTTGTACCGGATAAGCGGAAAAAGTGGAAAAAAATTCAGAAATTACTAACGCCATACAAAGATATATCGCTGAATCACAAAATGATGGTTCGATTGTGGCGATATATCTTTTTGGATCATTTTTAAGAGGTGAAACAGGGAAAGGCTCCGATATTGATTTGGCCTTTCTTCTGGATGAAAAGGCTTACAGATCGGAGCCTGTCATGACCATGTCTCCGGCTCATTTAATCGCGGCGGAAGTGGGCATGGGATTTAACAAAGAGACGGACGTTACCATTTTGAATTCAGCATCGCTGGAAATAGCCTATGAAGTGATAACGTCAGGAAAATGCGTTTATGAATCTGAACTTGATCTGAGATTGGAGTATGAGATCAAAATTAAGGGAATGTATTTTGATTTCAAACCGTTTCTTGAAGAATTGCGGGCAAAAAGCCTGGCGCATTTGTAAATTGATAGGCAATCGTATTGAAAACCATGGAAAAAAAGATAAAGGCTGTTCAGGATCGGGTTAAAAGGCTTGAGCAGCTTTCTGCCACTCTGAGCTCTT
>Ga0255055_10002529_pt1 | contig 12834 bp, 11 predicted proteins | sample JV7_2_27_MG_FD_188633 | JGI IMG/M metagenome (GOLD analysis project Ga0255055, IMG submission 188633) | Seawater microbial communities from Jervis Inlet, British Columbia, Canada - JV7_2_27 | ecosystem: Environmental > Aquatic > Marine > Inlet | place: Canada: British Columbia | collected...
TGCTTTAAGTTCTGATAGGATCTTGTTAACAATATCTTCAGACTGTTTGCTCTGGTCCTGGTCCTGCTGACCAGCCTGTGCTGCCGAAGTCAATGTCTTGATGTCCATTTTGTCTAGTGTCTTCATGTTTTTTCTTCCTGCTGTACCAGCCTGATGCTGCGCCTTTCCAGCTAACCATTGGTTTTTTATCCTTCCCAATTACCCAATCCACACTGCTGTAATAATTTATGAATTTCTCTGCTTCCTGTGTGACATCCGATTTCGACATACCCTTATCGAAGAAATAATTTTCTAATTGACTAATACTTGGCTTTGAGAAGCTCTTATGTTCTTTATTAAGTTTATTAGTATTATTATCTGTGTTCACTTTTCCGTCACTTTGCTGTTCACTACTTTGATACGAATCGTAGTTAACTATTGATATTACTCGGAATTTATTAAAAGTCTGTTGTTCGATTTGGTGTTCATTTTGCCATCGCTTTAAAAGCCTTGTTACTTTACTCTCTTGGACTCCACTAGACTCAGCGAGACTCTTCCTGCCAGCGATAAATTGACCACGTTTAAGATGGACTACCTGGTGGTTTAACTTCACTGCTTTGTCCTCGTAATTCGCTCTGAGCAATAACCTTACCCAAAGGGCAAGTGCATCAGGATCTTTAAACTGAGGATCATCAAGCAGGCTGCGATACGCAGATACCCATCCTAAACTTTTGCTCATGCGTTATCTTTCTCCACCAAATCCTCGATGTACTTGGTGCGAGATTTTTTAAGCAGTGCAGCCTTATCTTTGATCCAGGCTTTGGTCTGCGCACCAAACTTAAAGTGTGCAGAAGTTTTTTTCTCACCTGGTGGTAAGGGTTTTGGTCCACGTTTTGCCATATCGGTTTCCTCGATAAATTAATTGAGTGTACATTGTAAAGGTATTTTCTTATTAGGTAAACACTTAGTTATGTTTATGTTTCATGTGAAACAAATACTGTTCCGTTTTGAAAATTGGATGATCTTTGTCGAGAATTTCAACTAACTCATAAACAATATCTTCTGTGATGTTCATACCCATTGAATTATTTATCGCACGACCAAGCTTGATAATAAGTCTTGCCCTGGTTTCTGGTTTAAGCTCTACCATTCGGTAGACATCAATTAATGCTGATATGTCGCTCATCGTATGCCTCGTTGTTGGTATTTATTTTTAACATGCTTCGGATATTTGCATGCGCCATAACCTTGTTCGTGCATAAACCAATACGCATCGCAGTGACAGGTTACTTTTTCTCGCCTACGTTTCATCGCTGCCTTGTCTAACCGAAGAGGACCATTACACTCTGCACACTTCCTGGGAATTTTATAATCGTCAGGATGTCGTTTGAGCGTAGTTCTCTTCTGGCATGCACTACTTCTGCATCGACACATAAACCTTTGGGATCTGCTCATTCGCCATTCCAGTTGATAATTGCATCTTCAATTTTGCTATCGAATGCATCTATGATTTCATCTTCCAATTCTGGAGCCTTTACTTGCTCACCATCATCTCCACAGTATTCAATTGTTTCGGTCAGAATTTTGTACTCGATTTCAAAATATCCTGGTGTGCAATCCTCTGGAGCCAGGTGAATTACTTTTGGCTCGTTTACATAGCTGGTGACTTCGACTTCAAATTCTAAGCCATCGATGTCCAGGCCATTTTTTAACGTCATTGATAAATCTGTTAATTCAATCATTTTAAGCTGCCTCTGCCATTTCATTAAGTTGTTGATAAGCTACATTGTCTACTTCGACATCACTCATTCCAGCAGAGAATGTCTGCCCCAATACCGATAGCGCCATGTAGCCATCAGAGAATTGTCCAGCATGCCATTCGGCATAGTGCCAGTACGCGCCAATTATTAGATCTGAGAGCGAACAGCTCTCCATCTCGCCAATGTACCAAATGTCTTCAGTATCACCATCAAAGGCTTCTACGAGCTTGCCCAGGCGAATGATCGCTGCTGTCAGCCTGTCATAATCCAGTTTGCCTGTGATGCTGAATAGAGATCGATCCACCACTTTAAATACTCGCTCGATATTTTTTACGTTATTCACTTCATTCTCCTTTGGACGATTTCGCCCAAATCTTATTTATTGGGATGTAGCTCGATGTTTAGATCTTCCAGCAAGTGGACACCATTCTCTAATTCTGCTGGCGCAAAGTTCCACATTGCTGGCTCAAAGATCTGACCACTTACTTCAATTGATAATGGACCAACAGCACGATCATTTTCCCATAAGCACTTATCGGTAATGTGAACATACTTATGCTCGGCTAGTTCCAGGTAAGCTACTTTCTCGTTAGTGGTTTTCATGTCTTTCCTCGCTATTGTTTGATGTTTACTTTGTAATCTACGCTGCCGTTATTTTTCATAGCAATCTCAGCAGCCTGGTTAGCTTTATTAAGGCTTGGGTATTTTTTGTTCCAGCAATGGCAAAACTCACCATCGTTATAATTGAGATCTTCTTTGTCTAACCACAAGAAAGAGATTTCATAGGTTTTTTGTGGGTTAGGCTTAGATTTCTGCATAACAAAACCATGACCACCACATTTAAAGCAAACGCCAGCTTTAATATGACTAAAAGCATCTATTCTGCCTTTGCCGCCAATACATCTTGAACATTCTACTTTAATCACTTTCTTCCCCTTGTTGGTATAAACACAGTGTACACCATATTAAATATAATGTGTACTTTATTTGGTGTTTTTTATGAAATAATTGCTATAATGTCATCCACTGCACACCATCTACTCGAAAGAGTAAGTTAATACCCACTAACACTGGAGATCCCACATGGCTGCACCTAAAGAAAGCTGGAAATCTATAGATCATAGGTATGAGGTGTCTGATCTAGGCAGAGTAAGGCGCGTAGGGACAAAAGGAAAAGACTCAAGAGGAAGGTCAAGGTGTCGAGTAGGAGGTATTTTAACGCCAACTACAAGACCCGATGGGTATCAAATCGTATCTTTGCGTGGATATAAAAACAACAAAACCCAATGGAGAGTGCATCAGTTGGTGGCTATAGCATTTCATGGCGATTACTATGGGGAGCTTATTGTAAATCATAAGAATGGAGAAAAGGCTGATAACAGGGCTTCTAATCTCGAATGGTGTACTTATTCACAGAATGCCTATCATGCGGTAGAAGTTTTGGGTAAGCAGCCTTCTATCAATAAGGAAGATAAAAACGGATACTCTAAAAAAATCATAGATATGCGTACTGGTGATATTTTCGACTCATTATCGCAAGTGGCTAGATTACAAGTCACACATTTTTCTTATTCGTGCATGCAAGCCATGCTTAGAGGTCAAAACCCAAATAAAACTGACTTGAGGTATGTGTGATGTGTCCTGCTCCGAAAGGAAATCAGTTCTGGAAGCTTGTTCCATCAATGGGCAGGAAAAAGCTATGGGAAGATCCCGATGTTCTCCAAGAGGCTTGTGAGGAGTACTTTGACTATGTAGTGAGTACTCCCTTACAAGAAGAACAAGTGTTATCGCGTATGGGCAATCCTAATTTCATTAAGGTTGATAAAATGCGTACCATGAGCATTCAAGGGTTATGTGTATTCCTGGGCATCACCAGACCTACCTGGAAGAACTACTGCGATCATGAGGATTACGAAGCCTTTTTTGGAGTCACTGCCTATGTCGAACAAGTCATGTACGATTATAAGCTCACAGGAGCTTCTGCTGGCTTGTTAAACCCATCTATCCTGGCAAGAGATCTAAAGCTATCGGATAAAATTGAGACTGACCTAACGTCAGGAGGTAAGCGAATCAAGAACGATTGGCATATTCATCCTGTTAGCACTAACAAAGGAAAAGCCGATGCCGAAGTCTAAATTCAGATTTAATCACAAGACCAAAAAATGGGATCAGTTGTTCAGATTTGAGGATATTGTTGTTCATCTGCATGGTGGTGGCAAATACACAAGACTCAACAGAGGTACTGGAGAAATGACGCATCATCAGGCTCCATTAGGAATAGTGTGCAGGAGCTAAATCACATTGATCTGCGCATAGTCGAGAAAATATCCTGGCTGCTGTCGAAACCTAAACGAGTCAAAATTGCTGTTGGCTCTCGCGGATCGGCTAAGTCTATTGGTGTCAGTGATATCATGCTGATGTTTGCAGACAAAGGAAGCAGAGTTTGTTGTTCACGCGAGTTCCAAAATTCAATTGACGATAGCGTACACCAGGCATTAAAAGAGGAGATTGAGCGATTAGGCATCGAAGGATTTGATGTTCAAGCCAACAAGATTAGGAGCGATAGCGGTGGCGAATTATTCTATAAGGGTTTAGCGCGCAATATTACCTCATTAAAATCTATTGCTGGTGTTAATTATTTATGGATCGAGGAAGGCGAATCAGTATCTGCTAACTCACTGAAAATATTGACTCCTTCTATTCGGTCCAGTGCTGCAGCCAATGAAGCTGATGAAGATCCACCAGAGATCTGGATCACGATGAATCGCGGCAGTCAGGACGATGCCATTGCCAAAAAATATCTAGCCAGAGCAGAGGAATCTTTAGCAGAAACAGGCTATTACGAAGATGACATGCTGATGGTGGTCGAGGTTAATTGGGAAGATAATCCCTGGTTTCCACCAGAGCTTGAGATGGAAAGACTCGATGACTTGGAAAACCTTGACGCAGAAGAGTATGACAATATCTGGGGAGGTGCTTATAACGATTCAGTTTCTGGAGCCATTATTAAGCAGTCCTGGTTTAATGCCGCTATCGATGCACACTTGCTACCAGGCAGAACTTTTGAGCCATTAGGCCAGAAGGTAGTCGGCTACGATCCAGCAGACGAAGGTACTGACGCAAAGGGCTATGCCATGCGGCATGGATCGGTGTTCTTGGATATTGACTGCAAGAAGGATGGTGATTTTATTGACGGATTTACCTGGGCGCTAGACAAGACGATAGATGCCCAAGCCGATGTTTTTACCTGGGATTGCGATGGAATGGGTATTGGAGGAAAGCTCCAGGTCCAGCAGGCTTTCAAAGGCAAGAAGATTGATGCGCCTATGTTTAAAGGCTCAGAGACTGCTGACTTTCCTGGTGCGCTTTATATGCCGCATGATGATGACACACCAGCCAATTCTAAATCGAATAAGGATAGCTTCAGAAATAAACGAGCGCAGTATTATTGGCTGCTTAGGGATCGGTTCTTTAACACTTATCGATCAGTAGTTAAAGGAGAATATGTTGATCCAGAGACTATGATTAGTATATCATCCGAAATACCCAAGCTTAAACAAATCAGAAAAGAGGTCTGCAAAGTTCCTAAGAAACCGAATAATGGGAATGGTCGCATTCAAATTTTAAGTAAACCTGAGATGGTAAAGCTGGAGATCCCATCGCCTAACATGGCAGACGCAATGATGATGGCAATGCTGTCACCTAAACCAAAAAAACAGGTAGTCGTAAAAGACGTACCGATGGTGAATCATTTTGGATAAAATGTCTGATGCAGAAAGTGCGAAGTATGGTCGCGTACTTGAACAAGTTTCCGAAGGATGGAATCTACAAGAGCAGCAAAGGGATCAGGCCAATGAGTCAATGCGCTTTGTCGATGTACCAGGCGCGCAATGGGAAGGATGGGTTAAGCAGCAATTTGCTAATCGTCCAAGAATGGAATTCGACAAAACTTCTCTTGCAGTAAATAAATTTAATACCGAATGGCGCGAAGGTCGAGTGACTGTTAAGTATCGCTCTGACGATTCTGCTACCAGTGAAGATGATGCTGAATTATTAAACGGATTATTTAGAAAGGATTACCGAAAGTGTAATGGTGTGCAGTCAACAGACAATGCCGTACAAGAAATGTCCAAAGGTGGTATCGGTTCAGTAAAACTTATTACTGATTATCTTGTGCCTGACGATCCAGAAAAAATGGCGCAGCATATTAAAATTGAGCCTATCCATAATTCCTATAACACTTTAGTTTGGGACCCAAATGCCAAGAAGGTTGATAAGTCTGATGCTGAATGGGTTGCGTTGGTTATCACATATTCTGAAGATGCATTTAAGGTAGCGTATCCAGACCACGATATGTCTTCATTTTTTATTCCGCAGAACAGAAGCATTTTTAATCTTGATGACTTGAGATTAATTTTTGTTACTGAGTACTATGAGATTAAGAAGAAAAAAGAAATGGCTTATCGTTATATCTATGGAGATACTGGCGAGAAGAAAACAGTTTACAAATCTGATCTCGATGAAGATCTAATTATTGAAATGAGCGATGCTGGTTACAAAAAAACCAGTGAGCGAAGAATTGTTCGAAAGACTGTCGAGAAATCTATTTTGTATGGTGGTGGTTTCCTTTCCAAGCCAAAGAGAATAGCTGGCAACATGCTACCTATCGCTACTTGTTTTGGTTATGGATCTTATACCGATGGACAGCAGTATTATTTTGGCCTGGTCGAGAAGCAGAAGGATGCACAGCGATTGCTTAACATGGCAATTTCTAACATGGCTGAGAATGCTGCGACATCTCCCAAGTCTATGCCGATACTCACACCAGAACAGGTTGCTGGTCATGAGCAGAGATGGGCAGAACAACATCTTGGTAAGCATGCCTATACGCTTTTAAATTCTGTTGATGATCAAGGTCAGCCTCTTCCATTAGGTCCGATCCAGCATGTCCAGCCAGCAGCAGTCGATCCTAATACCAGTTTGGTAATGCAAGCTGCAGAAGGTTTTATCCAAAGCACAACAGGCGGCATGCCTCAAGATGTTATGGACCCTAATGCAAGTGGTAAGGCAATCAATGCAGTACTTGGTCAAGTTGATTTGCAGACAGGTATTCTTAGAGACAATGTTGTTCAGTTCTTTAAAAATATTGGTGAGATTTATTTGGGCATGGCATCTGAAGTTTATGATGACGAGCGATTCACTAAGGTAGCAAACCTTGATGGCTCAGATAAAACTGTTTTGCTTAAAGAATATGTGTTGCATCCAAAGTACGACAGGTTTGTTCGTATCAACGATGTTTCTAATATGAAGCTAGAAGTTACTGTCGATGTTGGCGCATCATTCGCTACTCGTAAACGTGAGACTGTTGATGTGTTGGGTGAGATGATCAAGAACACAGAAAGTACTTCGCCTTACTTCCCATTAATTTATGGCGCGATGATTGAGAATGTTGAGGGACCAGGCTTAGAAATAATCAAGAAGTTTAATCGTAATCAAATGATTCAGCTTGGTCACCAAGATCCTGAGACTGATGAAGAGATCGAAGAGTTTCAGATGGCACAGCAGCAAGCTAACCAGCCTCCACCAGAACAGGCAGCACTTATCGAGAATATTAATTCTCAGACTGCGCTTAATGCTGCGAGTACTAAAGACAAGGAAGTTGAGGCTGCTAAAACTCTTGTGGATATTGAGAAAGTTAAGTCAGATATTGAAGCACAGCGTGTTGATACCGAAGCTCAGAAGATTGAAAACCGTATGGTTGAAACGGGTATCATGGAGCTGATGAACGATGCCACCAGGTAGCTCGGTATTAAAAAAGCCAGCGAAGAAGCTTGGCAAGCAATTTCTTGAGAAGCTTTCCGAATGGAAGGATGATGCTGTTGCACAGATTGGTGATACTCCTCCACTACCAGGTCAGCCTGCTACTGCAAATATTCCTGGTGTCGGTACAGTAAATCTTGGCGGCAGTAAAAAGATTCAAGAAACTGCACAGGCACATGCAGAATCAAAAGGTCAGCAGTATCTTCCGCAGAAAGAATATCAACAGGCAGATCCAAAGCTAGGTGCAGAAGCAGCAGAAGCTTATGGTGCTATGAAGCATGATCCTGATAATCCAGAAGTGCATCGTGCTTATCAAGCATTGGCTGATGAGACTGTCGAGATGTACGAGCGAATGTTATCTAATGGCCTTAAGCCTTTTTTTATTGGAGCTAAAGATCCTTATGCGAAATCGCCCTACTTATCGCTATTAGACATATCACAAAATAATAAGCTTGGTGTCTTCCCTACCGATGCAGGCTTTGGTTCTGGTGGTACATTCGATCCTACTGGTAGTCCAATGCTCCAGCCTTCTGGTTTTATGATTGATGGCAAACCAGCGTTAATTAATGACCTATTCAGAGCGATCCATGACTATTACGGGCATGCTGCCAGAGGTGTTGGCTTTCGTGCTGGTGGTGAGAGAAATGCCTTTCTTGAGCATTTTGCATCGCTTGGCCCATTGGCGCGTAGGGCTGCGGCATCAGAGACTCATGGTCAAAATTCGTATCTAAATTATGGTCCAAATGGTAGTATTAATCGTAATGCATTGGCAGCAGACACAATCTATTCTGATCAGACGGTAGGATTGATGTCTAATGATGTAATCATGCAAGGTACGGAGCTTCAAAATGTTAGACAAAGAGCTATTGAAAGTGTTTTACGAGGAGATGAGCGAGGACTCGAAGCGGTTCTCGGCAAGGATGGAAGCCTCGAACTTGTCCATTATTCCAAGAAACCTCTCGATGTCGTTGATCCCAAGTACCAGGGAACAGGTCTTGGCAAAAAAACGATCTCAGAAGTCAACAGGCTTTCCGATACTCGCGCACCAAAACGATCTTCCTTCGGCATAGAGAATGTCGATCAGCCATATAAACGTGAGCAGGGATTAGGTCAGATAAAAAACAAAGTGCGCATCAAAGCTGCACAGATGTATGATCTGGTTAATGATCCCAATGACTTAAAAGCTACCATCGATCCAAAAGAGTATGGCTCACCACAAGAGCTGGCTACTTTGCTTGAACGAGCAGTTAAAGAGAATGGTTATTCTGGTTTCTTTGTTAAACATCCTACGCTTGGTGCTGTCGCGCAAATATTTGATCCTATTAAAACTGTTGGTAAGAAGATTGCTACCATCATGGTTCCTGTTGCTACAGTCGGTGGTGGATCTGCGTTAGGCATTCTTGGTGATATGGCAACAGCAGAGAAAGCTGATGCGGCTATCATTCCTACGATTGCACAGCAAGGAGCAAAAACATTCGGCAAGAAATTTAGTGGAGCAAATGTAACACTCGGTGGAAAGGAAGCTGCCGAGACTTTCGGTAGAATGCATCGTCCTAATAAATTGTTTTCTGATCGTGCTTTGTATGGCATGGGATACCTTACTGATGAGAGTATCTTGAAGCATGCTAGTGATCCTAAGAAGATGGAAAAATATATTGCTGGCAGAGAGAAGCAGTTATTAAATGATTTAAAAACTAATCCAGGTTTGGCAAGTAAGTATGACTTGATGGCTGCGAATGATTTTCAAGATGTGTTTAAGAAATTAGCCAGAGTTAAGACTCCAGTTAAAGCTCCAGAAGAGTTGGAAGGTGATGTACTGATGGCAACAATGTCAGATCTTTCTGCTACTGTTGAGACTGAAATGATCGGTGGCATACCTGGCAAAGCTAAACATCAAGGTGGTACAGGATTTACTTCCATAGAAGAAAATGTTGCAGAAGATATTGGATGGGCTGCTAACGTAGGCACAATGAATACATTTTCAAGGCAGATGGACGAGGTAGCAGAAGAGACAGGAAAGAATATCCAAGTATTCCCTGTCGATATGGTTGATACTTCTGTTAATTTTATTTCACCATTGGCGAAGCTTTTAGTGGAGCAGTCAAAGGAAATTAAAATACCTAAGTCAATAAAGAATTCTTTTGATCGTGCGTTTAGGAAGCAATATCCGCAGTGGGTAGGTCTTGACGATCCAAGAGCAGCAGAGCAAATGGGTGGACTAAAAACATTAACGGATGTTGACTTGATACCACCAGAAGGAAGAAAGCTTTTTGCTCGAATGATGGCATCTGGTAATGTTCAAAGGCTTGGCTTCCCAAGTTACCTTAATGCTGTAAAAGTTTTATCTAAGCCAGGATTCATGGAAAGAGAATTTGGTCAGGGCCAAAAGTTTTTCTCACCAAAGCCTGGTGGTCCAGAGCAGAATGTACTTCTCGGTATTAATAACGACACATATTCTGGCGGCTTATTGATAGATGATTTCGCTAAGTTTTCTGATACTGTGCCTGCGCATATTTTATTTAAAGATGAGTACGAAAAAATTGCTAAGGAAATGACGAAGGGTAAGGTTCCAAGAAAGCTTACGCCAGAAGAAATCGTTGTTGCTATTCGCACCAGAAAGGATCTGTACCAGGAAGCTACTCCAGAGTGGGTTGAGAATGTAAGTAATTACCTGGCAGGCAAAGCTAAATCTAAAAAAGGTCAGGAAGGTTTCTCTACCGTTAAGTTCCAGGCAATGTTGGCTTCTCTTATCGGTGGTCTTAGTCTTGCGGCATCAGATCCAGCAGAAGGCTCTGTCTTTACATCGCTGTTAACTGCTGCTGTTAAGAATTTACCAATGAAGAAAGGCTCACCAGATCAAATGGTGAACATGATTAAAAAAGGCAAAGGTCTTTCTGCGAAAGAGATGGACCTAATCGATTGGGATAAAATTTCTGGTAAGAAGTCTATTACTAAGGAAGAACTTGGTGAGTTTGTTGAAGCTGAAAGGCCAAAGATTAATATTGTTAACAGACCACAGAATGAAAAAATTGCTACTGACGAGTCACAGATTGCTAATGAGTTATGGTATACATCTACAGATTTAAGTGTAATGGATTTTATTAGTAAGATTGATGGTGATGGATCTGCTGCGATGAAAGCTAAGATGGAAAAGTATTTTGCTTCACCAGAAGGCGGCAGTTTAACCTCGAATGAGATCACAGAGCTTATGAATGATGAGGCTCCACGATGGATCGGCATACCTTCTCAGTTAGAAGAAGAAATTATAGAGAGATCTTCCGAAGGAAATCCTCAGTGGTTTAAAGATCAGATGCCTGATTGGGTTCCAGACATGGGTAGTGATGGCATGGAGCCTGTTAACACTATGCCATACTCTGGTTATAGGTTGAAGGGTGGCAAGAACTATCGTGAGATTTATTTTAACCTGGATGATATTAGTGGTGATAAGTTTCAAGCTTTTGAGCCTTACCAGGGTAGAGGTCAGAAGTTTTCAACAAGGGAAGAGGCTGATGCATATGTTAAAAGTACTTTAGAAAAAGATTGGGAAGCACTTCCTGCTGCTGAGAAGGAGCGATTCAGTGATCGTGATCAATTCGAAGAGAATCCTTTTTTAACTGGTTATGAAAAGCATATTAAAGAAGTTCCTGGTGGTCAGGTCAATGTCGGTCACATGAGTGAGCAGCCAAACAATATGGCATGGGCGCGAGTCACTGAGCGTACTGGTCCTAATGGCGAAAAGGTTTTGCAGATCGAAGAGATCCAGAGTGATGCTAGGAATCATCCAGACTTAAAAAAGAGACTGCCAAAAGAGTGGAAGAAAAATGTCATGAATTCAGTAATGAAGCAGGCAAAGGAAGAAGGCTTTGATGGTGTTACCTGGGCGAAGACTGCTGGACAAGTTGATGAGATCGAGCGGTGGAACAAAGTAAGAAAAAGGATAGATCCTGTAGTAGTCTCGCCAGATGGTGATAAGGTTCCTATTGCTTCTGGAGAAGCTAAAGATATAGATGAGTATATAAATAACAAAAAAAGAATGCTTGCAGAAGAAGAAGCCATTCTAGCGCAGGAAACTGCTTTGCGTGACAAGGGATCTGGTCTTAAATTTCAGCGAAAGATAGACGAAGAGGAATACAAATTTGCGTTGGCAGGATTAAATAGTGATATTCGTAATCTCAAAGCAGAAGTAGACGAAGCGGTTAGTTATAAGAATAGAGGTTATGTGCTGGATACTCAGACAGAAGAAGTATTTACTGGCGATGAAGGCTTGCAAAGAGTTGTCGATCAGTACACAACAGAACTTCCTCAATACGCAAAAGAAATTACTGGACAAGATGTCGGTTCATTGAATGTTGATGGCAAAGATCTAAATTTTGTTCCAGTTAAGGATGTCGATGTTCCTGATCCAGTTTTTTTCGGCAAGCCTGCGAAGGCTGCTGCTATTGCTGCTGGTGTCGGTGGTGCTGGTACTGCGAGTGCAGATCCACAGTTTCAAGATAGAATTGATAATCCACAAAATTATCCTTTTATAGATAACGAGGATGGATCAAAGTCAACACACAAAATGGCGGCAGAGGTTGATGAGAATGGAAATTGGTTTGCCTTTCCAACAATAGTGCAACAGCCAGATGGTACGCTTTATGAGTTCGATGATAATCATAAGGCTATGAAATATAATCAGCAGATAGGAAACGTGAAGCCTTTTGATTCAGCAGAGGAAGCATTGTCTTATGCCGAGGGTGGTTATAAAACTCCTGAGTTCTTAGCTGGTGAGCCAGCAACACTTGGTCAGCAAATGTTTCCAGAGACAACACCAGAGATCGATGCGTTAGCTGAAACACTAAAAACTGCGGAAGCTAAAGGTGAGAATTTAACTAAGGCAGTAGAAAAGTTTGCAGACCTAAGCATCAAAGAAAAGCAGCAGCAGTATCAGACAGATCCAGAAGCAGCAGCAGAGGATACTTCACTGTTCAACCAAATACTTTTTGATCCAGATGGCGCGAGTAAGTACATTGAATCTGTTACGGGTATTCCTTTTAGAGAAATTGCTGGAGATATTTACGAAGTTGTCAGTGGAGACAAAAGACGAGCAGCCTTACCAGAAGATGTCAGAAACCTATCAGAGATCGGTAAGATCGGTGAGGGTGTTGGTAGTGGATCTCTTGAAGGCGATTTGAAAATTGCTTATGGAAGATTATTTGGTAACGATGAAGAATTGCGCGGTGTGATCGAAGAACAAGGTGGTAAATTTATTGATCACCAAGTAGGCGAAGGCGAG
>Ga0255055_10002530_pt1 | contig 12832 bp, 9 predicted proteins | sample JV7_2_27_MG_FD_188633 | JGI IMG/M metagenome (GOLD analysis project Ga0255055, IMG submission 188633) | Seawater microbial communities from Jervis Inlet, British Columbia, Canada - JV7_2_27 | ecosystem: Environmental > Aquatic > Marine > Inlet | place: Canada: British Columbia | collected...
AGTGGGTCTCCAACCGATTTGGCCGCCGGCTCTACGAGATCTTCTTCAAGACCTATACAGAAAAGGTGTGGGGTCTGCCCTGTACCGAGATCAGTGCCGATTGGGCAGCTCAGCGAATCAAGAACCTCGATCTGGTCAAGGCGGTCCGCAGCGCCCTGCTTGGGTCGGTCAAGGGTCAAGAAGTCATCAGCACCCTGATCGATCGCTTTCACTACCCACGTTTCGGTCCCGGCATGATGTGGGAACGCTGTTGTGAGCATCTGGAGTCGGCAGGCGCCAGAATCGAGCTGGGTGCTCGAGTCGTAAGTGTCCACCACAACGATGGCCGCGTGGATGCCATCACAGTCGAAGGTCGGGAGGGTACACTCGAGCGAGTGCCAGTCGACAACTTGATTTCGTCGATGCCGTTGCCCGAGCTCGTCAACTGCTTGGAGCCGGTGGTGCCGGTCCAAGTCAGCCGTGCTGCTCAGAGCCTGAGCTATCGAGACTTTCTCATCGTCGTGCTGATTGTCGGTCGTGAGGAGGTCTTTCCTGACAACTGGATCTATATCCATTCTCCGGACGTAATCATGGGCCGTATCCAGAACTTCAAGAACTGGAGCGCGGAGATGGTGCCCGATTCGTCGAAGACCTCTCTGGGCCTCGAGTACTTTGTCAACGAGGGCGACGAGATCTGGTCGGCACCCGACGACGAGCTCGTTGAGTTGGGCACCAGAGAGATGGCCGTCTTGGGATTGATCGACCCGAGTGAGGTGGAGGACGGTGCGGTCGTGCGAATGCCCAAGGCCTACCCGGTGTACGACGGCGACTACCAAGAGTCGGTAAGCCTGATCCGGGGCTATCTGGCTGGGTTCTGCAACCTTCAGGTCATCGGGCGCAATGGCCAACATCGTTACAACAACCAGGATCACTCGATGCTGGCTGGGGTGAGCGCCGCCCGCAATGTGGTCGGAGAGAATCACGATGTATGGTCCGTCAATGTCGACCAGGAGTACCTCGAGGAGGTCACGGGGCCGGAACTCGAAGAGCGACTGGTGCCGCAACCTCTTGCGGGTCCGGATCTCGAGGAGCGTCTGCGCGAAGTGTTCGCTCACTTCGACCCGGTGGCGCTGGGGACGGCGGTCGGAGTCGTCACCGGGGTCGGATTGTTCCTGGCCACGGCAATCCTGCTACTCAAGGGAGGAGATCCGATCGGTCCGAGTCTCTCGCTTCTGAGCGTCTATTTCTTGGGCTACCAGGTTTCGTGGAGTGGAGCTTTGCTGGGCTGGTTGGAAGCTAGTATCGTTGGCTTTGCGCTGGGATATCTGATGGCCAAGTCCATCAACCTGCTCGTGAGTGCGTATGAAACCTCGGTGCGACGCAAGCTGGAGATGATGCGAGTCATGGATCCCTTGCAGGGGAGCGGATCTTGAGCGCACCGACTCTCTCCAGGGAAGAGGAAGCGATCCAGCGAGCCGTGGCCCGTTTGCGGGCCGGAATCCTGGCTCTGGTCTGTGGACTCCTGGGCGGAACCGGGCTTTTCTTGGCCACCGCTTGGCTGGTGCTTCGCGGCGGGCCCAACGTCGGGCAGCACCTCGTACTGCTGAGTAATTACCTGCCAGGTTACACCGTCTCCTGGACGGGCGCCTTGTTGGGGTTGAGTTATGGTTTTCTCCTGGGAGCCCTGGCGGGGTGGGTCACCGGCTGGGTCTACAATCGGGTCGTCGATCTCAGGGTCTAGGAGGCAGCCATGAATCTCCAGGGTCGAGTCGCACTGGTCACCGGCGGCGGTCGCAGACTTGGCCGAGCTATCAGTGAGGCCCTCGCGAGCGCTGGCTGCAATCTGCTGCTGCACTTCGGCCATTCCCGCGAGGAAGCGGAATCCGCAGCGGCCGAGTTGGCTACTCTGGGAGTCGCAGCGGACTGCGTCGGTGCGGACTTGGCTGAGGTGGATCAGATCGATGCCATGTTTGCCCGCGTCGAAGAGCGATACGGAGGACTCGACGTTTTGGTCAACAGTGCAGCGAGTCTTCATCGGCGTTCGCTGGCCGAGATGGAGCCCCGAGAGTGGGATGAGGTGATGGCGGTGAATCTGCGCGCGCCCGCTCTCTGTATCCAGCGGGCGGCTCCGTTGATGCGCTCCAAAGTGCGAGCAAACAGCTCCCCCGGTGCGGTCATCAACATCGCAGACCTGAGTGGTGTGGTGCCGTGGCCCGGCTATGCCCACCACGGTGTGAGCAAGGCGGGACTGCTGCACCTGACGAGGATTGCGGCCCGGGAGCTGGCACCCGTGGTACGTGTAAATGCAGTGGTTCCGGGGCCAGTCCTGCCGCCGCCTGGAGAGAGCTCGGACAGCGAAGAATGGCGCAAACTGATCCGACGCTTGCCAGCAGGTCGCGGCGGGCAGGGCGCTGAAGTTGGCGCGGCCGTCGTGTTTCTCGCTCAGAATGATTTCGTTTTCGGCGAGACCTTGTTCGTCGACGGTGGTGAGCACCTTCTCGGGGCCGGTCACCGCCAAATGTGAGATGCTCAGCAAGTGCCGAGGAGCCGAGCCTGAGATGGCAGAAGACAAGATCGTGATCCGAGATCTCCTCCTGCGTGGGATTGTCGGTCTCAACGAGTGGGAGCGTGAAAAGAAGCAGGACATTCTCATCAATCTCACCCTGTACCTCGACACTCGGGCTGCAGCGGCGTCAGATAATGTGGAAGAGTCCTTGAACTACCGGACGTTCACCAAAGCGGTAATCGATTACGTGGAAGCCTCGTCACACTTCTTGGTGGAGACCTTGGCCGCCAGCATCGCCCGCATCGCGGTTGTGGAATTCGGGGCGGAGCGGGTCACGGTGCGCGTGGAGAAGGTCGGTGCGCTGAGATTCTCCAAGTCGGTGGGAGTGGAAATCGATCGCCGCCGAGCCGACTTCGACTGATCTTCGGTGGCCAGTCGCGCAGAGTCCGTTTTTCTCTCTCTCGGCTCCAATATCGAGCCGCGAGCCAATCTGATGCGCGCCACCGGCCTGCTTGCCTCCGAGCTACGAGTGATGGGTGCCTCCCATGTCTTCGAGACTCTTCCCATCGGTTCTGCCGGGGAGAGCGCGTTTCTCAATGCGGCGCTCCAGGTGCGTTGCAGCCTCTCGCCGGCCGACCTGAAACTCCAGATACTCAGGCCGCTGGAGGCGAAGCTGGGTCGCGAGCGAACTGCCGATCGAAATGCTCCCCGGACCATCGATCTCGATATCTCCCTGTTTGGCGAACGAGTGATCGAGGACCAGACGATGGGTCTGCAGATACCCGATCCCGAGATCCTCTCCCGTGCCCATGTAGCCTTGCCCCTGGCCGATCTCGCCCCTGATCGCCTCCATCCAGTGACCGGCGAGCGAATGTGGGAGATCGCGGCGCGGTTCGAAGTGGGGGACGATGTCCACATTGTCCCGGATTTGTCTCTATGGCCCCAGTCGAGTAGCAGGTGACGATGCAGCCGCGCGCCTGGCGACCTACCTTGCGGAGCTCACTGGCTCCTATCCTGGCACTGTTGTCGTCCCAGTTGGTGATGGGTGGCGGGATTACTCGACTCGAGTTTCTCGGCGAAGTCCGCCTCGAGAGTGGCATCAAAGTCGACCAGCAAGTTGTCGGGGGCCTGTCGGGCATCACCTACGACCCGCAGAGAGATCGCTTCTTCGTCGTCAGTGACGACATGGGTCTTCATGGACCACCGAGGTTCTTCACCATGAGAATCGATCTCAGTCGGGGTCTACTGGAGGAGAGCGATATCGTAGTAGAGGCCGTGACCCCGCTGCTCGATGCCGAGGGGAGTGAGCTGCCGATGGGTGTTGCCGATCCGGAGGGGATCGCGCTCATGGACGGTAACCAGCTCTATGTGTCGTCGGAAGGTCAGGTGAGTCAGGGGGTCGCACCCTTTGTGCGGTTGTACGATTTGGGCGGATCGCTGATTCGCGAAGTCAAATTGCCGGACAGGTATATTCCCCAACCCGAGAAACAGACCGGACCCCGTCACAACATGGTGTTCGAGGCTCTGACCCTGACCCCGGACAGGCGATATCTTTTTACTGCGACCGAGAATGCACTGGTGCAAGACGGTCCCCAGGCCGATCTGGAGCGTCCCAGTCCATCACGACTCCTCAAGATCGACGCCAACAGCGGCGAGCTACTGGCAGAGTACGTCTACTGGACGGAACCCGTAGCCGCACCGACGATGATTGCCGATGGGCTCGAGTTGACAGGCTTGGTGGAGTTGTTGTCCCTCGATCACGACACGGTGCTGTCTCTGGAGCGCTCGTTCTCGATGGGTGCAGGCAATACGGTTCGGCTCTTTGAGATCTCACTCCAAGATGCCACCGACGTACGGGAGTATGCGTCACTCGGTGATGTCGACCTGGATGGGATTCACCCCGTGCGCAAGGAGCTGTTGCTCGATTTCAGCGACCTCGGCATCGTGCTCGAGAATCTGGAGGGTATGACCTTCGGGCCGCCGCTTGCGGATGGCCGTAAGAGCTTGTTGCTGGTGGGGGATGACAACTTCAACCCCCCGGTGCAGGTAAACCAACTGTTGGCGTTCGCCGTGGGAACCGAATCGGTTGATGTGGCCATGATCCAAGGCGCTAGCCATCGTTCCCCTCTGGAGGGGGAGTGGATTCGAGGGGTCACCGGGGTGGTCACGGCGACGGAGATCGGCAACCAGCACGGATTGTGGTTGCAGGACCCAGGCGGCTCCACTACTGCGGGCGCCTCTGCGGGCCTGCGCCTCGATGTCAAGAACTCCGAGAGTGCTTGGATTCCAGGCGATGCGATTCGAGTGGCAGGACGGGTAACCGAGGAGGGTCGCCCCGGTGAGCTCACCGTGACCGGAATTCGAATCAGGTCGCTGCAGCTCATCTCCAGAGACAATCCACTCCCTCCAGCTGTTCCTGTCGGTCCCAGTGGCCGCAGGGTCCCTTCGGAGGTTGTGGACGATGACGAGATGCGCCATTTCGATCCCGACTTCGACGGGATCGACTTCTGGGAGAGTCTCGAAGGCATGCGGGTCCGACTCGTGAAACCGGTCATCGTGGGCGCAACGAATCGATTCGGTGAGATTGCGGTGACACCAGCGGTGAACGGAGCGCGACCGGGACGAACCGTAGCCGGAGGTCTGCGACTGCGTCCGGGAGACGCCAATCCCGAGCGTGTGACCCTCGACTTCCAGTGGCTGACCGAGGAGCCCGTTGCCGCTGTGGGTGACTACTTCTCGGAGAGTGTCGCAGGAATTCTGGATTACCGATACGGGCGGTATCGCCTGCGGTGCTTAGCCCCCCTTCCACCAATCGAGTCCGCGGATCGGCTATCCGAACGAACTCAACTCACCTCGGGATCTGAACGTCTGACGATCGCCACATTCAATGTCGCCAATCTCAGTGCGACCAGTGATGAGGACCGTTTGCAGGCCTTGGCGGTGACGCTCAGCGAGTCTCTCGGTGGCGCCGATATCGTGGCCCTGCAAGAGATCCAGGACGACAGTGGGCCGAGTGACGACGGAATCGTATCGGCTCATCGAGCCCTGACGCGTCTCGTCAAGGCTGTGGAGGTGGCGGGAGGTCCCACCTACGAGTATCGTCAGATCGACCCAGAGAACAACCTGGACGGTGGTCAGCCCGGAGCGAACATCCGGGTCGCTTTCCTGTTCAACCCTCGCCGCGTGGTTTTCGTCGATCGTGGACATGCCGGTCCCCGGGATGCCGTCGAGCCGCAGGTTGCAGACGGTTCCGTACGGTTGTCGTTGAGCCCGGGCCGCATCGATCCCACAGCCGCAGCGTTTAGCGGCGACAAAGAAAGAAAGTTCCAGTCGAGCCGTAAATCGCTGGCGGGCGAGTTCCGATTCGGCGATGAGCGGATTCTCGTAATCAACAATCACTGGACCTCCAAACGACCCGATACCGGGGAATTTGGGCCGCTGCAGCCGCCGCGTCGAACCAGCGAGGACCAGCGCTCACAGCAGGCGCGGCTGATCGCGGACTTCGTCAACAAGGTGCTGGCTTTGGACCCGCAAGCGGGGGTCATCGTCCTGGGTGATTTCAACGATCACGAGTTTCGTTCACCCCTCAGGGTCTTGGCCTCAGCGCGGCTGGAAAACCTCGTCCAGCGCCTGCCGCCGGAGGATCGCTATACCTACAACTATCAGGGCAACTCACAGGCTCTGGATCACATCCTGGTAAGCGAGGGGCTTCTGAGCCGGGCGAGTGCCCGAGTGGACATCGTCCATCTCAACGCCGATCTGCCCGCATCCCGCCGCGCCAGCGATCACGACCCAGTAGTGATCGAGTTGAGGTTGGTGGGTAGCCCGGATGGGAACGCTAGATGAGGAAGCTCTTGGCGAACTCGACAAACCGGTAGGTGTCCCTGAAATCGCTGACGATGCCAACCGATATCCGTACTGCACCGGTCTCTTTGCCGTCGATACAGAGGCGAAAGTCGTCGTAGGTCAGGTTGTGCTCTGAACCGGTGAAGCAGGTGACGAGCTCCTGCTTGGAAAGACCGAGAGCCATCTCCCCGGCACCCGGGTTGCAGAAGCAGCCGGTGCGCAGGGAGATCATCTCGCGGTTCGCGGCCTCCTCGATGACCTCATGGTCGATCACTTCGCCGCCGGCATCGTAGAAGTTGATCGTTACCGTACCGCCACGCTTCTCGGCCGACGAAGGGCCGTAGAGCTTGACGAGAGGCCTGCCGTTGCCGTGATGCAGACGCTCGAGAGCCTCGATCAGCCAACCGCACAGATACTTGACCCGCTCGTTGATGCGGTCCATGCCCACCGACTCGAGAAACTCGAGTCCGAAGCTGACGGCGGGAATGCTCGTGTAATCCAGTGTGCCATCTTCAAAGGCCGCCGAGCCCGAGGCCAGGTAGTAGCGGTCTGCCTTGACGGAGGCCACCTCGATCGTTCCACCGGCAAACCATGGTCGGTGGAGTTTGGCGAGAGCCGGCCAGCGTGCGATCAGGGCCCCCACACCGGTGGGGTAGCCGAACATCTTGTAGAACGAAAGTGCGACGTAATCGGGCCTCCACTGGCCCAGATCGAGACGGTTGGTGGGCACGAAAGCAGCGGCATCCAGGAGCACATCCCAACCATTCTCCTGGGCCGTGGCGATCCATTCCAACGGGTGGTGAACACCCGAGAAGTTGGACTGGGCAGGGAAGGCGAAAAGCTTGTGGTGACCGGAGGATTCTTGCTCCAGCTCGGCGATGACGAGTTCATCGTCCACTCTTAGGTCTGGAGGACTGACCGGAATGTATGTCGTGTGGGCTCCGTGGGCGCGATCGAATTCGCGAATCCCATTGACGGAGTTGTGATTGTCGTAGGTGAGAAGGAAGCGGTCACCGGATTCGAACGGGTACGACTCGCCGACCAGCTTCAGGGCCTGGCTGGCGTTGGCCGTGAAGATCACCCCGTACTCGTCCGGCGAAGCATTGAAGAACTCGAGCACGTGGTTCCTGGTCTTCTCGATCAGTTTTGTCGTCCCCAGAGAGGTGGGATTGGTGGAGTGTGGGTTGCCGAAAACAGTGCTTCGCAACAGCTCCATGTGGCGCCTGATCTGCGAGTCGCCGTAAAGCCCGCCACCGGTGTAGTCCAGATAGACATGGTTCCTTTGATCGAGACGAGAAAAGTCCCGCTGGCGAAGCTCGTCCAGCGCTTGCGTCTGCGAGTAACCCGGATAGGCACGAACAAAGGCCTCAAAGGCCTCTCGGAGCTCGTTCGATGTGGTTTTGCTGACAGTCATGGGGGAACCACCAGGTGTCTGTTCGATCCCAGCTCGGCTTCGACGGTCGCTAGACTCTAGCAAAAGAGAGTCCCGAAGGAGCAGATCGCGCCTCTGGGCGACCGGCATGAGGAACGCTTCTTGCCAATGGGTCCTCTTGGTGGACGATCCGACTATAATGCTCCAACCAAACCGCGAGGCTCGGTGTGTGCGGGTGCTCACCCGACAGAGTGTCCGAGCCAAGCAAGACAGTCGGCGACGCTGATTTCACACCGCTCATGACATCGACATTGGATCAATTGCGTCCCTCCGCTGTCGATGATTCCGAGAAACACCTTGGTGCTTCGCGCTGGCCCGATCTCTCCCAGGTACCCAGGGAGCTGGGACGGATGGTGGGACGGCAGCCGGGTCCGACGCTGATCTGCCTCGGGGGTCTGCACGGCAACGAGCCGGCGGGCGTGATTGGTATCCAGAGAGCGCTGGCAGGACTCGAACGTGGTGGAAGAGAGATCCGTGGCGAAGTTGTGGGTCTGGCTGGGAATCGTCGCGCTCTGGCGAGGCGCCGCCGTTTCGTGGACCATGACCTCAATCGCGCCTGGCGACGCGAGAACCTGGCACGGCTGCTGCAGTCTCCTGGGCCTCTGAAGTCCGAAGATCGCGAGCAGGTAGAGCTCGATGCCGCCCTGCAAGAGATCATCGAGGAATCGAAGGGTCGGGTGTTTCTGCTCGACCTGCACACCACTTCGGGGCCCGGCTCGGCATTCGCCATTCTCGACGACACACTGCCGAATCGAGAAGTGGCTTTGGACTTTCCTGTACCTCTGGTCCTCGGTCTGGAAGAGGAACTCGCTGGCACTCTGGCCTCCTACCTCGCGGCACTCGGGGTTACTGTTGTTGGATTCGAGGCGGGACAGCACGAGGACCCGGAATCGGTCGATCGAGCCGCAGCGGCGATCTGGCTGGCCATGGAGTCGTGCGGGTTACTGCGGGACGATGATCGAGGTCGGGTCGGTGAGGCTCGGCAGCTTCTCCAGGCGCAGGCCGACGCTGCCGTCGGGATCGTCGAGGTGGTGTACCGGCACTCGATCGAGGCGGGGGACAAATACGAGATGGCGCCGGGGTTCAGCAGCTTTCAACCCATCCCAGAAGGCCAGTTGCTGGGTTGGAACAATGCCGGAGCGGTTCTGGCCCCGTTTCAGGGCCTGCTTCTGATGCCTATGTATCAGGACCAGGGAAGCGACGGTTTCTTTCTCGTCCGCCGGGTGCAACCCATCTGGCTGCCAGTCTCCGCCGGGCTCCGCCGCTGGCGCGTGGAGCGTCTTCTCCACTGGCTGCCGGGTATCTCCCGCCATCCGGATCGCGCCAGGACCTTTCTTGTCGACCAGCGCTATGCCCGACTGTTGGCACTGCAGGTCTTTCACCTGTTGGGGTTTCGACGTGAGGGCAGGAAAGGTCGCTTCATGATCATGAAGCGGCGCTGAGCCAGCCTGTCCCGAGGTGTGGCCCAGCCCTTCCTGGGCGTTGCTAGAATCTCGTCGTGACCTATTCCAGTGAGGCGGTTCGCGGCGCGGACGTCATCCATCGCAGCTTTGACGACTATCACACTCGCTTCCGGGTCGTGACGCGGCACACCAAGGAGCGCTTCGAGCGTTGTGACTGGGACGGCATCCATCGCGACACGGTCAAGCGACTGAACCTGCACCCACAGGCCATTAGCGAGACCTTTGAGGTGCTGCAGGATCAGCTCAGCGACCGCGTCGGTGACATGGACTTCTGGGCCGTCATGAAAGAGGCCTACTCGTTGGCGGTTCTGGGTCGGGACGATTTCGAGCTGGCCCAGACGTTCTTCAATTCGCTCTCGCGACGGGCCTTTCCTCACGTCGGCGTGGATCCCACGATCGATTTTGTCTCGTCGGACTTTCCGCTCCCTTTCAAGGGCTGGGAGATGGCCAGCGCTCGACTCTACGCGGTGCGGCGAATCGATGCCGGAGTGCTGCGACGTGTCCTCGAGGATGCAGATTTTCGGGTTCCGTTTCGCGACCTCGAGACCGACACTGAACTGGCCGCGGCACAGGCGGTGAGTCGTGTTGTCGCCGCCTTTGGCTCGGAGGAGGTCGAAGCGATCGATGTGCTGCGTCCGGTCTTTATTCGCAACAAGGCGGCCTACCTCATGGGCAGGGTGCGCGCAGGTGAGTCGGTGATTCCCCTGATTCTGGCCATCCTCAACGATGATGGCGAGCTACGGATCGACGCGGTCTTGAGCACCGAAGAAGAGGCCAGTGTTGTCTTCAGCTTTGCACGTTGGTACTTCCACTCGGATATTGCCAGTCCCCGAGAGGTCATCGGTTTCCTGCACTCCATCCTGCCGAGAAAGCGGATTGCCGAGCTGTATGTCTCGCTGGGGTATCACAAGCATGGCAAGACCGAGTTCTACCGGGATCTAAAGCGGTTTGTGGCGTCGTCAGGCGAGAAGTTCATCATCGCACCCGGTCAGCCCGGACTCGTGATGTCGGTCTTCACGCTGCCTTCCTTCCAGTTCGTCTTCAAGGTGATCAAGGATTATTTCCCACCCTCGAAGACCGTGACCCGGCAAGAGGTCATGCAAAAGTACCGGGAGGTGCTGCGACACGATCGCGTGGGCCGGCTGGTGGACTTTCAGGAATTCGAGCATTTGACGTTTCCACGGCAGCGTTTCAGCGAAGATCTGCTCGAGGAGTTGCTCAGCTTGGCATCTCAGACGGTGTCCTTGGAGGGGGCTGACGTGGTGATTCGGCACCTGTACAGCGGACGCCGCGTCACCCCTCTGGATATCTTTGTTCGCCAGGCAACCGACGAGGCCGTTGAGGCGGCCGTCATCGATTGGGGATACACGCTCAAAGATCTGGCAGCGGCCAATATCTTCGCCGGCGACATGTTGTTGAAGAATTTTGGTGTCACTCGGCACGGACGGGTAGTCTTCTATGACTATGACGAGCTCTGTTCTTTGGGTGAGTGCAGCTTCCGCCGGTTCCCGGCTCCTAGAGGGTATGACGAGGAAATGGCAGCCGAGCCCTGGTTCAACGTCTCGGATGGTGATGTCTTTCCAGAGGAATTGGCGACATTTCTCGAGCTTCGCGGGTCGCTACGGGAAGTTTTCGAGGACCACCATGCCGATCTCTTCGACATCGATTTCTGGCGAGGTATGCAGAAGAGGAACCGCCACGGGGAAGTGATCGACTTCTATCCCTACACCTCCGAGCAGCGACTGCGGCCGGAGGGCCTGAAGGTCGAAAGGACCGGCTCAGGCTAGCTGTACTGTTGCTCGATCCAGTCCTGATAGGACTGATCCATCACCGAGCGCCACCAGTGCTCGTGGCTCAGGTACCACCGCAGCGTCTCGGCGAGACCCTTTTCGAACGGAATCGAAGACTCGAAACCCAGCTCGTCGTGGATGCGTGCAGCGTCGATGGCATAGCGACGGTCGTGCCCCGGTCGATCGGTGACAAAGGTGATTCGGGAGTCGCACTTCTCGCCCCGCGATGGGGGAGCCGAGGGAAAGCGCTTGGCGAGCTCGGAGTCCCCGGCAAACAGCTGATCCATCACATCACAGAGCGTTCGCACCAGATCGAGGTTGTTGCGCTCGTTGGAGGTGCCGATGTTGTATGTCCTTCCTGGACGTCCGGAAGTCAGAGTCAGGTCGATGCCGCGGCAGTGATCCTCTACGTGCAGCCAGTCGCGGACATTCTTGCCATCACCATAGATGGGTAGGAGCTCGCCCTCGAGAAGGTTGACGACGCACAACGGGATCAGCTTCTCCGGGAACTGGTAGGGGCCGTAGTTGTTGGAGCAGTTGCTGATGGTGGTCTCGAGCCCGTAGGTGTGGTGATAGGCGCGCACCAGATGGTCGGAAGCCGCCTTGCTGGCTGCGTAGGGTGAATTGGGGGCGTAGGGGGTCGATTCCGAGAAGGCAGGATCATCGGGCCCGAGGGACCCATACACCTCATCTGTGGAAACGTGGTGGAATCGGTGTCTTGTCGGCGATCCATCGTCATTCTCCAACCACACCGAGCGAGCCGCCTTCAGCAGGCTGTGCGTTCCTTGAACATTGACATCGACAAAGATATCGGGTCCCGAAATCGAGCGGTCGACATGAGACTCGGCAGCCAGATGGACGATGGTATCGATCGACTCTGTGCGCAGCAGGCTCTCCACTAGTTCCTGGTCGCGAATATCTCCGTGGACGAACCGAAACGTCGGCTGGTTCTGAGCCGATTCCAAGTTGGCGGGGTTGCCGGCGTAGGTCAGAGCATCCAGGACCACCACGCGGTCGCCAGGGTGCTCGCGGAGCCAGTAGTGGACGAAATTGGCGCCGATGAAGCCGGCGCCACCGGTCACCAGCAAGCTAGCCATCCCCATTCTCCTTGAGATCCTGCAGCATGAGGTTCAATTGTCGCCGCCAATGGGGAGCGGTCGACCCGAGCTCCCTCCAGGTAGCTGTTTTGTCCAAAACGCTGAACGGCGGTCGATTGGCCGCAGTCGGGAAATCGGCCTCCGTGGTTGGGCGAACCGCACAAGTGGACTGAAGAAGGTCCAGCTTTCTCGCCTCGTCCTGAATGGCCACGGCGAAGTCGTACCAGGAGGCGACTCCCGCGTCGGTCCAATGGTGAATCCCACCGAGATCGGGGTTGTCCACGGCTTTCCAGACTGCCGCTGCCAGACCTCGGGCCCAGGTGGGAGTCCCGACCTGATCGGCAACAACTTCGATCTCAGCTTTCTCGTCCATCAGCTTCAGCATGGTCTTGACGAAGTTGTGGCCGAATCGAGAGTAGACCCAGGCGGTGCGGATCACCAAGAAGCGGTCGCCAGCGACCTCGAGAACGTGGCGCTCCCCCTGCAACTTGGTGGCCCCGTAAACACATTGGGGATTGGGCGTGGCGTCGGTGGGGTAGGGTCGGCTGCTGGCGCCGTCGAAGACAAAGTCGGTGGAAATCTGGATCAGTCGGGCCGAGACAGCCGCCGCTGCGCTAGCCAGGTTTCGGGCTCCGGCGGCATTGACCGCCAAAGCCCGCTCCTCCTCTCCTTCGGCCCGGTCGACAGCCGTATAGGCGGCCGCGTTGATGACAACTTGC
>Ga0255055_10002531_pt1 | contig 12825 bp, 17 predicted proteins | sample JV7_2_27_MG_FD_188633 | JGI IMG/M metagenome (GOLD analysis project Ga0255055, IMG submission 188633) | Seawater microbial communities from Jervis Inlet, British Columbia, Canada - JV7_2_27 | ecosystem: Environmental > Aquatic > Marine > Inlet | place: Canada: British Columbia | collected...
TGATGATATATTGTTGTATTTATATGAGGATTATCAGTTCCATTTGAAGCCCATCCTCTATTTATTAATCCATTCACAACCCAATTTCCAGGATAAGTCGTATTTGCAAATCCATCCATAGATCCATTAACAGAATTATTAACTGTTGTTCCTATTGTTTCTTCAAGTTCATAATAGAAAATTATATTATCATTTAGTCTGCTGGTCCAAGAAGGAGCATTAATTAGAATTACACTTAATAATGCAAGAGTTATTAATCCAAATAAAATAATGTTTAGTTTTTTCATCTTATTAATAATCTTGATGTAATCAATCCTCCTGAAACTGATAATATGATTATGAAGAAATAAGGAATAACCCAATCAACTACTAAGCAAGTGAGCTTGTTTCCGTCTGAGATAACTGCTGTGTTATCACAATCTAAATTAGCAGAATTTCTTGCTCTAGTAACTTCTGGTTTAAGTATATTTATAGCAGCCATGCCAACTAAAAAAATCATTATCGCCACAATAATTGCGATTCCGAAAGTTTGCCCTCTCTTTGATTTCATTTAACTAAATGCAATTCTTGCTCCAATTACTCCTCCTGCAATTAATAATAAAGCTCCAACAAAATAAAATAAATTCAAATCAGCAACTAGACATCCTCCCTTAACAAAAATATCTTCTGTTGTAGAGCAATTCATTCCAACTACATTTCCATAACTTTCATTTCTTGCAATAATTATTCCTTCCCTTAAAGGAGTTGCTAAGGCCAGAACTAGAACTATAATTGTTATTGCTAACATAATCCCATACATAATTAAACTCCCTTTCTTATTCATTTTTGATTCCAATATAATTTTCTAGTTTAATTTTAGGATGTAAACAAATAGTAATCAAATCAGAATTTTCCACAATCAAACCGATTACTTCTCCATCAATTTCATACTCAAAATTATCAATGGTTATTGTTTTCATTTTTGCCTCCTGTTCTTTTCTATCAGATCTTCAAATCGCACCTTGATAATATCTTCATATGTTTCTCCCTTTTTTCCTATTCCTGCTAAAATATCTTTAAAAGACTTAGAAATTTTAATCGTTGTTTCTTTTTTCATGGTATACTCGTTATACCAATACTTTATAAATGTCGATGATGGTTTCACTAAATATTTAAAAAAATAAGAATGATAATATATTATAAATTAAGATGTTGATTATTTTTTATTCTATCTTTATAGCAATCTTTTTCTCTTTAATTAATCTTCTAAGAACTATTGCAATAGATTTATTTTCATTTTTAATCTGATTGTATCCTTTCATTATTCCTTTTATTGATTGGTTTTGTTCTTCTATTGTTTCCCTCGCTGATTTAATAGATTCTGATTGTTCTTCTATTAATAAAGAACTTTCCTGTTTTTCCTTTTCAAGTTGTTTTTTAATATCTTCTAAATCAGTAGCGTTAAATTTTTCATCTAATTCTTTATTTTCCATTCCTGCTCTTGAGATATAAACATCTGGCATACGAGAACTGAAAGCCCAACCATATCTATAACATAGTTGTTGTCTGTTTAATTTTGAAGCGTAATAAGTGGCGCTTGAATGACGATATAAATGAAAATGTGTTGATTTATTTAAAATCTTTTTTCCAAATCTATTTAAGAATTGTCTAACATTATCATATTTTAATTTAAAGATTTGCTCGTTTAATTCTAGCCCTTCTTTTATTCTCTCATTATAATAATCTCTAATAGCTTCTAAACTATTCTTCCAATAAAGACTTATCACTCTACCCTTAGTTTTTGAATACTCATCTTTTAAAGTTAATCTTACATAATTTTCGTTACCATCTGGGAGTTGTAAATCTTCTTTTCTAATATTAAAAAATTCCTCTGCTCTCATTCCTCCATCAAAAAGAACAACAATTAAGTATCTCTCCTCGTTAGTTTTACAAGCTTTATATAATTTTATTATCTCTTGCTCTGAAAGATAATCTGGGGTTTTAATAGGAACTCTTGTGTCTAACCAATCTGTTAATTCATTATCTAACCCTTTCCATTTTAAATAAATCTTTAAAGATTTTTTAATATCTGATTGAGAATTTAAAGAATATTCTTTTTTCTTTTGAGATTTTATTTTTCCTGTGGTTAATGCTTTCTCAAAGTTTTCAATATCTTTCATAATTAATTTAGATGTTGGTTTATTAAAAAATATCAAGGCAGGTTTTAAGATGTCCAAATATTTTAATTGTCTGCTCTTGCTTATTTTTCTTCCCTTATTGACTTTGCCTAATTCAAGATCATCAATAAATTTTAATAAGTCTTTTTTATCTTCCTCTGATATTTTCCAATCTTTAATAGAGTTAATTCTAACTTCTATATTTCTTTGATGTATTGGTATCTTAATATTCATTTTGCTTTTATTTCTTCTAAAGGATGAGGGTATTTAAACCCTTCCTAAGTGTATAATATTGTATCGGCTCTCGGTTTGGGCGCTTATACTTTCTTATACACTTAGAAACAATATAATTAGATGATAATATATGATAACTAAAAAGTCATCATCCATATTTAAAAAGGCTTATTTTCTAATACATTAAAAAGATGTTAAAACAAAATATATTTGATATGACAATAAATGATAATCAGTATATCACCATCGACATTTATAAACTCTTTTTATCTTTAAAAATTAAAAAAAGATGTTAAAACAAAAAAAACCATACAACCTTTATTTTAGTGCAGATAAATTAGTAGAATTAAAAAAAAGGGCTAAGGATCAAGATGTCCCTCTCAGCACTTATATTAAAACTAAATTATTTAAAGAAAAGCAGGAGGAAAAACAATCATAATAAAAAACTCCTGGCGTGAACCAGGAGGGTTAAAATTAAAATGTCTTACCAAATTAATCTTATAATAAATGATAGTGGGCAGAGGTTTAAAAATATTTCTGATTTGCTTTTGAATGGTTTTACTCCAACAGATTTAATAGATATTAGAAGATTTGGATATTCTCCTCAAGAGGTTTTTTCTGTTATAGTTCAATTAAATTCTAAGCCAATTCTAGCTTAATTTTTTTCAAAATGGATAATCAATCACAAAAAGATTTTTCTTGCAATTCTGAAGTGTTTAACATGACAAAAAATGTAGATAGGGCAGACATCTTAGAATACATCAAAGCCCATAATCCCATAAGCATTTGGGATCTTGCTAAAGAGTTTAAAATCAATAGAAATATTTTATATAATATTCTTAGGGATTTTGCTTACTCTGGATTGATAAAAACCAGGATTAGAACGAGCAAAAATAAAAAGAGGGCCAGATACATATATTATAATTCTAAAAAATTGAGGTATGCTGATAATGGATTCTGAAAAAGAAACAACGGCAGAAGAAGCAAGATACTACTCAGATAAAGCAACATTTGAAAAACCAGATTTTTTAAGTTATTGTAATAAGAATTTTGGGGGGTATCCTAAAGAAATTTCAAAATCAGGATTAAGAATTTATAGAGTCCTACAAAAAAATTATTTAAGATGGTTAAAAGAAAAGAAGATTGAAATTGTAGAAAAAACTGAAAAAAATATTTTATTTATTGAAGAATTTTTAATTATAACTTATAATGATAAAGGTGATGTCAAAAGTAAGAAGGTTGATGTTGATAAATTAACAGATTTTATAATGAATAAATTTACTTTTAAAACAATCTATCAAACAAAAACAGAAGAAATATTTGTTTATGATGGTGGCATTTACTTAAAGAATGGAAGAAAAATAATACAAACTCAGGTAGAAAAAATATTAAAGGAATATTCTACTAATCATTATGTTAGGGAAGTTGAAGAAAAAATAAAAAGGTTATCTGCTATTGATAAGGAGGAGTTTGAGGAAATTCCCGAAGAATTAATCTGTTTAGAAAATGGGGTATTAAATTTAAAAACAGAAAGATTAGAACCTCATAATCCAAAATATTATTTTAAAACAAAATTTTTAATAGAATATAATCCAAAAGCAAATTGCCCAAAAATAAAGAAATTCTTTCAGGATATTTTATATGAGGAAGATATACCTATTATGCAAGAATGGTTTGGATTTAATTTATATAAAAAATATTTTATTAAAAAAGCTACAATTCTTTTTGGAAAAAAAGACACAGGAAAAACTATTTTGTTAAATTTATTGATGACATTTATTAATAAAAAAAATACCTCTGGGATTAGTTTGCAAAGAATATCAAGTGGAGATAAGTTTGCCCTATCATCATTAAAGAATAAATTTGCTAATGTTTTTGACGATTTATCTTCTAAAGATTTAACAGATCAAGGAGGTTTTAAGATTGCAACAGGAGGGGGATTTATTACAGCAGAATATAAATTTGGGGATAGCTTTCAATTTCTTAATTATGCTAAACATATTTTTGCAACAAATAAAATCCCACCAGTTGAGGATATTGATGATGGTGCTTACTATGATAGGTGGTTACCTATCCCTTTTGATAATCAATTTGAAAAAAAAGATCAAGATAAATTTCTATTAGATAAATTAACAACTAAAAAAGAGTTAAGTGGTTTGTTGAATTTTGCTTTAAAAGGATTGAAAAGATTGTTAAAAAATGGGGTATTTAGTTGTAAAAAAAATTCAGAAGAAATAAAAGAAATAATGGAAAGGCATAGTAATTCCTTATCTGCTTTTGCTCAAGATGTTTTAATTGAAAAACAAGGTAACAAAATATCAAAAGATGATATGTATAATATGTATAGTATTTATGTAAAAGACGAAAATTTATCAAGATTAAGTAAATCACAACTTGGAAGAAGATTACCAAAATATGTTCCATACATTTTAGCTAAAATTGATAAAATTAGATTTTGGGAAAACGTAGATATTACAGATTTACACATAAATATCAACACTTTCAACGCTTTACAAAAAATCTATAGCGTGAATGTCAAAATGGAAAAAGAAAGTAGTGATTATATATATAAGAATTCTGGGAAAGCGTTGAAAACGTTGAGTGAATATCAAAAGAAAAAATCAGAAAAAGCGAAATTTACAGATGAACAAATAGAACAATCAGCCAATCCAGAAGCAGTTAAAAGAATAATCAAAGAAATAGAACAGGAGAACAAATGAAAACCTTAATTTGTAAGAATTGTAGTGCCTCATACGTGCCAGAGGACCAAGAACAGGAAGATATGCAACTATGTAATAAATGTTTAGCCAAATTTTTAGTATATAAACAAACACTAGAGGATATGAAAAGAAAAGAATGAAAAAATGTAAAAACTGTAAAATGAAGTTGAATTATTGTTATTATTTGATAGCAGGGCAAATATATTGCAAAAATTGTTCTTTAGAATTAATATCAGATATACAAGAGTTTAGAATCTTGATTAAAGGAGGAAAAACTTATACTAAATAAATAAAAGGAGGTTAAAAATGGCAAAACTAAAGCAAATTCGTGTGCAAGTTGAAAGTTTAGCTTATGATGAATTGAAAAAGAAAGCTAAGGAGCTAAGAATGACGCTAGAGCATTACTCAGGGTTGAAATTATCTGGTTATGAGATAACAAAGGGGGTGAAATAAGGGTTATGTGCTTAAATGTATAATGTGTAGTGTGAATTATAAATAAATTAAGGATAATCAATGAGGAAATTCGCTCGTGCATTTGATATAAAGATCTTATTCAGGGCTTATAGTGGATTATTTGCATTTCGCATTCAATTTATGGAGAAAACTTATTTATAAAAGGGTGTGGTAACCAAAAAGCAAACCCAAATCCAATAGAGGAAGAAATAAACAAAATGAAATTAAAACCAATCTCAATTTATAACAAACAGGAAGGAATCAAGATAATATTCAAAGGTTTACTCAAAGATGAACTGATTAGATTAGCTTCCCTTGATGGTTTTAATAATGAGCCTGTCCAATGGTTTAGATCTTATCTAAAAAACTTGTGGAAACTAAAATGAAATACATAACAATAACCTTTGCAATAATCTTATTAGTTTGCATAGCATCATTTATCTATTTGCATGAACAAACCCATGCAGAAATATATCGATCTTGGGGAATTAACTCCTCAATAAAATATACTCCTGGAACTTCTTATTTCTTTGCAACAATAGGAGATTCCCCCTGCCCAACGACTCAATGCATTCTGGCCCAAAATAATGCTGACGTTTTTGCTTACCATCTATTGCCTTTCTTCCTTATGATTGGTTGTGGATTGTTATTAATAATATTTTTAATAGAGGAAAATCTAATCAAAAGCGAAAAAACAAACCAGGAGGAACAAAGGGAAAGTAAGTAGAACTTTCCTAAAAGTGCAGTTATGAGAAATAAAAAACGAGCGTTATTAAGTATGTTTTTTAGTGTGTGTTCAAGGGATGTTTTTAAGCACCCCCCTCAAAATAACATTTATAAAGATAAGGAAATTGTTATAATGGAGGAATAAATGATAATGGAAAAAACAAAACAAACAGGGCCTTTAAAATTTATAGGCATAGCTTTATTAATTATTTTTATTGGTTTTATTATTTATATGAAGTTCTTAGGAACTTACTTAGAAAGTAATGTAGAAAAAGGAGGGTATTGTTTTTTGAATTATGGAGAGAAATATTACTTTACTTATAATGAGGAAAATTATGCATGTAAAGAAAAGTCTGGGAATAATCTAATTATATTTTCTGAAAAAGAGTTTAAAGATTTCTGTCCTAAAGAAAAATTAATCTCATCACATTTTTTTAATGAGTGTTTTAGATCTGCTCCTAAAGATAGAAATTATAAAGATATTGGAAAATAATACTTAAAAAAAGTCTAAAAAGTTATTGCTCTTTTTCTTTGATTTCTTTTTGAAATATTGTATTTCTTGAACTTGGCTATCTCCCTTAGTTAATCTAAAAGGAGATCGCTGAACTATCCTACTCATATCTTTTTTAGCTGGACGCCACTCTCTACCAAAGAATGTTTTTAATTCCCAAAACTTCAAAGGTTTATCATTTTTAAATATCTGCCCAGAAGCCCCTAATGTTTGTTTAAGATAACTTTTTAGTTTCTTCTCACTTTCTTTCTGTGTTTCAAATTTTCCTAAATCTAAAGGTTTCCCAAAACGCTTTGAAAATACTTTAAAAATATCCTTATCTTTAACTTTCCCTTTTTTAATATCTTTTAATAAACCCGATAGTTTAGGAAATGCAATTATAGGAATTATTGGAGTTGGTGTTTTTGTTGTTACTTTTTGTTTTTGCATTAATCTTTGAAGTGATAATTGTTCTAATAATTGTTTTTGAACTTGTCTTTGTTTTAATCTAAGACTTGATTTCTGTAAAGATTTTAATGCTTCTTTTTGTTTTTCTGCTGGTTTGAGTAATGAAATAGTTTTAGTTTTACCAATAGATATACTTTCTTCTTTTTGTTTTTCTGTTTGAACAATTTTTAGTTTAGCTAAACTTTTAGTTTCAGGAACTAATACAGAACCCATAACTCCTAAATCTCCAAACCTACTGCTCCTTATATCTTTAAATTTACTTCCCCCTGTCATATCTTGAAATCTATTAACCCCTATAGGATATTGAATAACCTTTGTTTTAACATCTGCTTTTATTGTTGTAGCAGCTGCACTAACAAAAGGAACTATATTTGTTGAGGGTTTAGGTATTAACTTTATTGTGCTTTCTGTTGTAGATTTACTTAATGGTTGTAGTAAATCTGGGGTAGTTGCATATAAAGATTGTATGTATTCTTGAGATGATTTCTTACCTAATCCTCCTCTAAATATTTTAACCTCACTTGAAAGTTTAGGATAAATTACTTTAATAGTTCCTACATCTCCTCTCGAAGTATAAACAAAAAATCTATTTTTAGGTAGTTTTAAACTTAAAGTGCTTCCTAAATCTTTAGTGATAGTTCCCCCTATTTTATAACTCCTTGTTAGTTCTTCTGAAATAAATTTGGCTTTGGATTTTATTTCTGCGTCTGTTAAATATCTTATTTTAGATGAAGGAAAATTTAAATAAGGTCTGGCTCTTGTTGTTTGAAATATTATTCCTGTTCTCTCTGTTGGTATTATAGTAGTTGAACCAACACCCTGGCCTAACTTTCCTCTCGCTAATAAATTAAAATCTCCTAAAAATAATTCTCCTGTCTTTCCTGTTTGAAATGTTAAACCTTTCCCCCCCATTCGAAACCTTTGAACATTTGCTATATAGGTTGGTTTTCCTCCACCTAAGACATTCCAGCTTAATTCTCCTGTAACTTTTGCTTCTCCTGTTCCAGCAGACATATAACCATATTTCCCTTCTTGTGTTGTTCTGCCTATGATATTAACATCAGTTTTAAGTTTATTATATTTTTGAACTCCTTGTATTATACTAATATCTCCTTTATTTGTTTTAATTGTAGTTCCTTTAAATTTAAATGGTTCATCTGCTAACCTCATTAGCTCATCTTGAACAATAGAACTCTCAATCTTTCTCATTTTTCCCAATGTTCCAAATGCACAAGCGCCAATAAATAAACTGCTTTCTATCTTTTCTCTTAAAGGAACTTTAACATCAAAGTATAAGGGAACTCCTTTCTCTTTACTCTCAATAATTATAGGTGCTTTCTTTTCAGATTCAGAAGCTAAATATGCTCCATATAAAACACTTGTTGCTGGTGTAGATAAACTCGCTAATGCTGGTATTTGTTTGGAGGCTGAATAAACTATATCTCCTGTTTGAACTCCTTTTCTAAAATACCTAACATTTTCAATCTTATCTAAATCAGTATTCATTTTTTTATTAATCTTAATGATCTCATTATCTAATTTTTCGTTTGCTTTTTCTACACTTATTTTTCCTGTCTGAACATCTTTATTTAATTTTTCTTTAATTTTATCTGCCTCACTTTGATATTTATTTAATACATTTTGAAATGAAACTTGTTTGCTTAAATCTTGTTCTGCTTGTAATTCTCCATAAGTATAATAAGGGCTTTCGTCTAGGGAAATTGTGCCTGGTTTTATAATTGGAGAATATTGAGAGCTTTTTATTTCAGATGTTCTTCTACCAGAACCCTTAAATGCCAGAAAAGGATTTCTAAAATCCTGCTCTCTTTTAGGAATTTGTTTAATATTCTGCCACATTATACTAGAAAATTCTTTAGCAACTTGGGAAGGTGGTTTATCATAATACTGTTCTCCATATTCTGCTTTCCATGGGGAAATAGAACCCTCTATTATTTTTAGTTTTGCTGGTGCTCCTGGTCTTATGCCTAGTTCTAATAATTGTTTTTGATATGCTGGGTCTGTTGTGATTCTTGTTGCTCGTTCATGCTGACTTTCTCCAGGCAGGGTTGGGTATTTTTTAAACTCAGATAACATTTCAGGAGTCCAACTCCCTGGGGGGAGTTTTGTTGTTTGAGGTGGAGGGATTACAACTCTTGCCTTAGCAGCAGCAATTTTTCTTTCAGCAGATTGATAGCCCATTTCTAATAAATTATTTACTAATCTTCTCATTCTTGGATCCCCTGCTGTTGCATAAGTTTTTCCTTGAAAGATTAATCTTTGAGCCAGTTCAACTTCTCCAATATCATATTTTTGAGATTGAATAATTACTTTTCCTCCAACCTGTTGAACTTCTTGTCTTGATTGTTGTGTAGGAGTTATGGAAATAGGTGCTGGTGCAGTTCTTGGAGCAACATATCTTGCTTTCTGCATTAAAGTTCTTCTCCTTAATTCAGTTTGAGAAACCATTTTATTAATTATAAAAACCTCGATATTTTTTTATCTATTGTAATATTAAGTAAATCATCCTCAGACATCCCTAAACTTCTTATTTTTTTCTTCTTGAGATTAAAATTAATTTGTTTATTATTACTATTTTTTACTACACTTACTAAATCTTTCAATTTCATTTTAATTTTTTACTAACCTCCCAATAGCAACTGAAACTATTAACCCTGCAATTAATATAACTAGAAAGAAAAGTCCTTGAGTATATCTTGCCATTAGAACAGCAAACAAAGCAAACATGATTAATAATGTCGTATTCATCATTTTAAAATATGCTCCCATTCCAGCAATAAATATTAATGCAATAAAAATAAATAAGTCCATACTTCCTGCGAAGGTATTAACTAGTAGACATTCAAGATTCAAAGGTTTAATCCATCCTGTGCAATCTACCATTAGTCTGTCCCCCTAAAAAATTCTACACATGATATAATAAACCCAACACCTAAGATTCCCATTATGAAAAGAGTAATAGTTGCAATCCATCCTGGAAAGTTTCCAACAGCATAATTAATTATTCCTATAAAAGTTGATAAAAATAAAACAATTCCCGCAATTATAAAAGGTAATATAATAAAGTTTTCTGGGGGGCTTTTTGTAATAAATCCAACTGCTATACCTGTTCCAATTCCTATTAATATTCCTGCACCTCCAAATATTGCTAGATATAAAGAGGCAGTTTTCACGCTAAATCCAGTTGCACTAAGCCCCAAATATGATAATAAACTAGTAGCCACAGGCATACCCGCTATTTCAAATAAGAATGCTAGTCCTACACTTATAATAACATAATTCCAAACTTTCATTATCTATATGCCTCCTTGAATAATATTCCTGCTGATATGATTCCCATGATAATTGCAGGGAAATGAGGGATTGCATTAATTGGATTTAATCCATCTAATAAATTCAATCCAACATCAAAGAATAAAACTAGAGTAAATGCTAACGCTGAAATTGCAGCAGGACTTGTTAATCCATATTTAAAACTAACAATTCCTGTGAAAACAAAAATAAGGAAAAAAGTTAAAATTGCTAAACCAAAATCCTCTAATCCAAACATACCACTATTAATATAACTTTTTAAATCAGAAAAAAGAGTTTTGATACTCCAATCATCTCCTCCTAAAGTTGAAATATGCCAACTCCTAGTTCCATTAGTATAATTCCCAGAGATAACCCAATAATAATTCATTGAAATAGAGTTTGTAGTGTTTCCAACATCAAGATTAAGAGTTGTAATCCCTCCATTTGTTGTTCCAACATCAGTTCCAATATTACTTCCACTTGAATTATATAAAATAAATCCAAATTCTGTGACTTCCCAAAAACTAGAAGATAAATTAAAGCTAAAATCATAAGAAGTATCATTAAATAAAGTTGTATTTATTGGAGTAATTGAATAAGCTATTCCTTGATTAAAGTCATCAGCAACATCTTCAGCTTCCCCACCTAACTTAATTGTATAAGAGGTTTGAGTTGGAAATAATGATGTTGAAAATGTATCAAATCCTGTTTTACTGAATGTAAATGTATGCAGGAAATCTGGATTTAACCAAAATGTAATTGCTCCATCTGCCCCAGTTGATCCTGTTCCTACTTCAAAATCTTCTCCCCCGATTGTTCTTATAGCAGTTACATCAACTTCTTCAATAGGTTGTTCTGCTGGATTAATTACTTGAAATGTCACAAATAATCCATCAATCGTATTAAGTAAATATAAAATTTGATTTGTTGAAGCATTTGTATAATTTCTTACTGTTGGATTCCAAATTCTTTGGGGATATACTGTTCCTTGTTTATATTGAATGGATGGTAAAACTTGGAAAGTTCTGTTTTCAGGAGTTGCACAAAAAGAATAATTAAAATTCTGCGTATTATTTACATATTCCAATGTTTGATTTGTTAAACCAGAACCTAGATAATATACAAAACTTGAGAAAGGAATACTTGCGTTTAATCTATCTAGATCTGCTTCGTCTTGAAAAGTTATGTTTAGAAAAATATCATCTAGGCTTGAATTACATGGAACAAAGAAGATAGGTAAAACTTCTTGAGTATTTATTGTTGAACCTTTAGTAATTGCTCCTGTAAAATTCCAAAAGAATTTTAAATCTTGAGTTGAATCTACTAATGATACTGGGATATTTGCTGAAAATGTAAGATTCTCTCCTGTTCCCGATCTTGTTCCTGCAAATTCTGTTCCATTATAATTTAATGTTCCTGAAACTGTGCCTGGAAATTCAGAAGAATCATAACTTATATTTATTGTTATTATTTCGTTGGATGTTTCATAAGTTGATAGATTAAATGTTTTGGAATTTTCTATAAAATCAACAACACTAAAAGTAAATGTATCTGATGTATTTGTTTGAACTCCTGATTGTTCTGAAAATCTGCCTGTCCAATTATAATCTCCTTCTGCAAATCCTAATGTAGTTTGTAAACTTAAATTTAATAAACCTACTGAACTGTTTGTTATAGTTTGATTATCTACTCCATCAATTATTAAAGTCATATTTGTTATGTTTGTTCCTGCAACTGAAAAATTAAATATGATATTCTCGCTTACTGTTTGGAAATTATTAGGAGGAGTATTCAATGTAACCCCCATAACCCTAAATTCTATTCCTACTCCCTCATTATATAAATCTGAAATTTCAGAGGCAGTTAAACTTCTTGTCCAATAGCCTACTTCATCCATCGTTCCATTAAAAGCAATTAACTGAGCAGAGTTTGGTGAACCTAAAATCATGTGTGTTTCTGAATCTCCTGTCCAATCAAACATCCTAAGACTTCTGTTTAAACTTCCATCAACATAAAAATCAAAACTTGTGGTTGTATTTAATCCATCCCAAACATAACATATTTGATGCCATTCATCTTGTCCAAATTCAGTTTCAATATTGTAAGTGTAAGCAGTAGAACCATCAGAAGTAGCTAAATCAATATCTCCATCAGTATCAATTCTAAAATGAAGTCCTTGTGCTGTTCCTGTCCAAGCCCCAGAGGTAAATATAGCTTTATCATCTCCAATCAAGGTATTATTTACCCACATGCATAAACTTTGATT
>Ga0255055_10002532_pt1 | contig 12821 bp, 10 predicted proteins | sample JV7_2_27_MG_FD_188633 | JGI IMG/M metagenome (GOLD analysis project Ga0255055, IMG submission 188633) | Seawater microbial communities from Jervis Inlet, British Columbia, Canada - JV7_2_27 | ecosystem: Environmental > Aquatic > Marine > Inlet | place: Canada: British Columbia | collected...
GACGGCCGCCAAGGTGCTGGGGCTCACGCGCGCCCAGCCACTGAACGAGCTGGGCGATAGCGTGCGGCGATTGGCGTACCTGATCGACGGCAGCGATCTTCTGGTGAGCCCTGATACGGGGCCGCTCCACGTTTCTCGGGCCTTGCAGACCCCCGTGGTAGGACTCTACGGGTACACGAACCCGAAGCGCACGGGCCCTTACGGGAAGTACGAGGATCTGATCGTCGATGGTTACGCGCGCTACCCCGGCGAGGACTACCCTGTGGCCACCGAGTACCGGCCGGATGGGATGGGTCGGATAACCGTGGAGATGGTTAGAAAGAAACTGGAGTTGGCAGCCTCGAAGTACGGCAAGGGCTCTGCATCTTAGATAGGGACGAGCCCCTTCAAGAAGGCATCATATCGATCGATCATCGTGCCGATGCTGAACTCCGCCACGGCACGCTCGCGAGCCGCTTCGCCCATTCGCCTAAGCCTTTCCGGCTTGCTCAGCAGCTTTCGAATAGCACCTGAGAGAGCCTCGGGATCGTCTGGTGTGACAAGGTATCCGTGCACACCGTCATGGATGACTTCTGGATGACTCGTCGTATCGCTCGCGATCACCGGCAGGCCACAGGCCATCGCTTCGATGACCGAGAATGGTTGTGCCGCCTTCGACGACAGAGAGATGGAGCGCGACATCGGCGGCGCTCAATAGCTCGGGAAGGTCATCGCGAAAGCCGAGAAAGGTCACCGGAGCGGAAAGCTCTTGAGCTTTGCTGCGAAGGGTTTCCATTTCGCCACCACCACCGATTATCAAGGCATGTACCGGCACGTCGCGAGAGACGCGAGCTACGGCGTCGATTATGACGTCCACGCGCTTGAGAGGGGCGAGTCGACCGTGGTAGCTGAGCACGAGTGAGTCGGCTGGCAACTGCAAGCGATCCCTGGCTTGCGATCGAGCCTCCGGAAGGGGGCGAAATCTCTCCGTGTCCGTAGCCTGAGGAATGGCTACGATGGGAACGTCTTGCAGCCACTCTGCTGCGGCGATCGTCTCGTCGCGGTTCACAACTGACGCCGCCACTATCGCTTTGACGCCACGCTTCCAGAAGAAGCGATAGTCGAGGCGGCTCTTCAGGAGCTCGCCATATTGTTTGGCGTGCACGATCACGGGACTCGGCGAAAGCCAGGTTGCCGCCACGCTCAACTTCACATCCTTCGGCCGCTCGACGACCAGGATATCGGGATGCAGGCGGCGGAAAAGGCGGGCGAGTTGAAACACTCGCAGTGGATTCACCTCGGCACGGATGGCCACGTTCGCGGTTCGAACGCGCTCATGATCAACAAATCGGCGCTGCAGTTCGCTGTTGGGGTGGCAGGCGAGGGTTACTTCGTGGCCGCGCTCCGCCATGCCGGAGCAAAACTGGGAGAACCAGACCTCGGCTCCGCCCCAGGCACGAGTAGAGTTCAGCGCGAGAATCCGCATGTCAGGTCCCTAGCTCTCTTCCGCTCCGCTCACCATTACACGCCTGTACACCGACTCGATCTGCTCCACCATGCCCTCAACACTGTAGCTCCGCGCTATGACTGACCTAACTGCCTCCGCTGTCTGGCGCGCGGCAGTGGGGTTGCCGAGCAACATGGTCAAATCGTTAGCGAGCTTTGTAGGGGTAGTGTCGGTTGACAGGTGGCCGTGGTCCGCGAAACAGACGTCGCGGGCATCCTCAAAGTTCTCTGGTGTAACGATTCCGAAGTAACCAGTCCGTCCGAAAGCGATTGTCGGAGTAGCACAAGCGAGAGATTCGATTGCGGTCGTCGCTGTGGCGACTATCGCGTTGCCCGTGTTCATGACCAGCGGAATATCTGTACGCGGACCTGCAACGGTCACAACCGGCTCTCCCTGCGACCGGTTGAGCCGGTCCGCATCCTTGGAGACGCGGTCCAGTTCGTCTCCCTCGCCGACCAGTACGAGTCGTGCACCAGCAACGCGCTGGCGCACGAGTGGCAGTGCTTGGATCAGCATGCGAGCTGGGCGTGCCTTGCGATGCGTGAAGCGCGTCACATTCAGGATGAGTGGGCAATCGTCGGGTACCCCCCACTCGGCTCGAACCCGTAACGCATCCAGCCCTGGCTTGAACCGATCGGTGTCGATGCCCAGGAATCCAACGACCACCCGGTCGGCGGAGAGGCCAAGAGGGCCAACGACGTTATCCCGGTCGGCCGCACTGACCGTGAGAACTGTGTCGCTCCATTCCCGGAAGAGGGCTCGCTTCCACCATGGGCGTGGCCCGTGCACGGTCATGACGTACGGCCGTTGGATCGCACGAGCCAGCGGAGCGCCAAAGCGAGTCGCCCGGTAGTTGTGAGTGTGAATCAGATCGACGCCCCGTGACTCGAGCGTGGAGATGGCCTCTTGTAGGCCACCCCTGTCAAACGGAATGATCAGTAGCTCAGCCCCCGCGGCCTCGGCTTCCTCTCCGTACACGCCGCTGCCCTGGGCGAGCAGAACGACCCGGTGGCCTCGCTGGATGAGTCCGCGGGCTAACCGGCTGACGTGCGTTTCCACACCGCCGATCCCAAGTCGTCCCGTGACCTCGACGATGGTGAGCGAGTCACTCATGAGGTTTACGCGGCAGCGCTGCGGCTAGGCCAGCAAAGCCGCGCGTTGCTCCGCGATGACATCCGCGATGATTTCCTCCAGCGGCGTGGATGGCTTGAAGCCGATGGCACGCACCAGCTTTGAGAGGTCCGGCACTCGCCGGTCCATATCCTCGAAGCCCTCGGCGTAAGCCTCATCGTATGGTATGTGAACGATCTGGGAGTCGCTGCCGGCCGCCTCACGAACATTCCGGGCCAGCTCGTTAATCGTCACCTCCCGGTCGGAACCGACATTAAAAACCTGGCCGATGGCCGATGGTTCATGAAGCAGCGCTAACACTGCCTCTACCACGTCGCGCACGTGGGCAAAGCACCGCGACTGTTCTCCGGTTCCGTAGACCGTGATCGGCTTGCTCGCCACTGCTTGACTGGCCAAGGTGGGCAGCACCATGCCGTAGCTCCCAGTCTGCCGAGGTCCGACCACATTGAAGAACCGGGCCACTGTGACGGGAACGCGCTTTTCGCGGTAGTAGGCCAGCCCGAGCCATTCGTCCAGCGCCTTCGAGCAAGCGTAGGACCATCGCGAGTGCGTCGTCGGCCCCATCACCAAGTCGTCCTCCTCTGAGAACGGCACATCCTGACTCTTTCCGTAGACCTCGGAGCTCGAGGCTAGGAGGATGCGCTTGCGCTTCTTCGCGACGGCGTCCAGCACGACTTCGGTCCCGTGAACGTTCGTTTCGATCGTATGCACCGGTCGCTCGACGATAAGTCGCACTCCGACGGCTGCGGCGAGATGGACCGTCATGTCGCACCTGTCGACGAACTCGGCTACAAGGGGTGCGTCGATGACCGAGCCGATCCGGTAGCTGAACCTCTCCCGGTCGACAAGATGATCGATGTTGGCCATGGCCCCTGTTGACAAGTCGTCGAGGATCATCACATGGGCTCCGTCAGCCAGCAAGCGTTCCGCCAGGTGGGAACCGATGAATCCCGCGCCACCGGAGATGAAGACCTTCACACTGCATCCTTCCCTCTGAAGATGACTCACGGCCGGCCGCTGGCCGGCAGTGTTGGAGCGTGTCGTGACTCTCGGTCGCCGGATATTACCTTGCAGCGACGGCTGACGACAGGCCACGATCTGGCCTCGCTCTTGCAACGTGAGCGCTTGACGTCGTGCGATTGGAATTCGGAGAGGATGGCCGCCGGGCTGATTGACATCACTGTACGAGTATGATGAAATGACCGCTGCCGATCCCAGAGATCCCCACGCCAGGGCACTGCGAGACTACTTTGGTGGTGCCAAGGACGCCGCCATCGTCGTCCATAACAGCCTCGGGGTCTGTGAGGCGTTGCCTGTCAGCGTCTTTTTCAGGGCGCCCGAGGATTTCTTTGCCTTCGAGCGGGTCGCGCTCGAGTTGTGTCGCGGTCGCGTGCTGGATGTGGGCGCCGGGACAGGGGTTCATTCGCTCTACCTCCAAGACCGGGGTCACGACGTTTTCGCCATCGATCTGCTACCCGAGGCAGTGGAGATCATGCGGGCGCGCGGCGTGAGACATGCTCACCTGGCCAATATCTTCGGGTTCGCGTCAGAGCCGTTCGATACGATCCTGCTGATGATGAACGGGACCGGGATCTTCGGCACCCTACGACGGCTCGATCGATTCTTGTCGGACGCACCCAGGCTGGTCAAACCGGGTGGCCAGATCCTTCTCGATTCTGGCCCGGCCCGGCTGGTGGGCGATGCCGATGAAGCTGCGGTAGAGGTCTCTCTTCCTGGTGACGGAAGCTACCCTGGGGAAGTGTGGATCGAGATCGAGTACTTGGGCGAGAGGGGTCCGCCTTTCCGCGAGCTCTACGTGGATGCCGACACGCTTTCTGAATCTGCGGCTGCCACGGGCTGGAGCTGCGAGATCGTATTCCACGACCGGTTGGGTGGCTACGTTGCACGGCTGACTCGCGAGTGAGGCCGACTCAGGCTTCCACGCTCTCGTCGATTGCCTTCGAGGTGGCGCCCATAAGACTGCGGAGCCGTGAGCGGAAGCCCTTCGTGGTCGTCACCCAGACGGTCCGCGCGGTGAATAACGCCCCTCCCAGACAGGCGGCGACGACAGCGGCAACACCGAACACGCTGGTCGGCTCGATGATCGCACCCACGATCCCCATGCTCACCAGACCTCCGCCCGCCCCCAGTAGCCCGAATACCAGCGCGCCCGCCGGCCCTCGGTCGGCGATGACTTTGACCCTTGTCTCTCCTTCGCGCGGACTGACAGTCAGATGGATTTGACTCAGCTCACCTTCCGTCCGCCACTCCAGCGAGCCCAGCACCTCGGTCACCTTGCCCTGGTGGCCTGTCGCCTGGCGGACCGCGTCGATGACCCGGCCGAGATCTTCCTTCGAGAGTTGACCAGGCGCCCGGTACTCCAACTGGTACTTGCTGGGGCCGCCGAAGATGCGGGCGGCTGCGGTTTCCGCTGTAGTGGGCAGGCTGGCGGCAGCCCGTTCGACGAGTGCAGAGTCAAGGCCCACCTCCCTGGCCACGGCTTTGATCTCTTCGAGCGAAAGCCCTTCGGCAGATTCGGCGAAGGAGCCTCCGCTCTGTCGATCCTGCAGCTCCAGCGCTTTGCGCAAGATCAGGGCGAACTCATTCTCCGAGTAGCGCCGCTCGTCCTTGGGAATGTGAACCTCCTGTGCGATTGAAGGCGCGAGCCTACTGATGCTTTCGAGTGTCCGGTTCGGCCTCGACCTTCGGCCTTTCTAGCAGGCGCTCCGTGAATTCCACTCGTTCGTTGATCGACAAGACTTCCTCACGCATGAGACCGACCTCGTCGCGCAGGGCATTCACGGCCTCCACCAGGTGTTCTACTTCCTCGGGGCTGCCGTTAACTGGCCAGAGAAAAGGCTGCTAGCGCCACTGCTCCATACGCGTGAAGCTCGTAAACGGTTTGCCGTATCAGATCTTCCAGTCCCGTCAAGATAATAGGACAGCCGTAGGCGTTTCCAGGCGTTGATCAACCCTTGAGTCCTGCCAGCTGGATCCCCCGGACGAAGTAGCGCTGTGTAAGAAAGAAGAGTGCGAGGATCGGAATGACTGCGACGACGGCGGCCGCCATCTGGTATGGCCAGTTGCTGAAGTAGAGGCTGTGGAAGGCCGCGATGCCCACCTCCACGGGCCGCATCGTCATCGAGCGAGTGACGATGAGTGGCCAGAGGAAGCTTTTCCAGGTTTCCACGAACGAGAAGAGAGCGACGGTCGCGAGGGCGGGCTTTGCCAGTGGCAAGGCGACCTTCCAGAAGATCTGCCATTCACTTGCACCATCGATGCGGGCGGCGTCTTCCAGTTCTCGGGGAATCGATAGGAAATACTGCCTCATTAGGAAGATTCCCCAGACGCTGACTAGCTCAGTGATGATGAGGCCCATGTAGGTGTCTACCCAGCCCAGCGCGCTCACCAGAAGGAAGCGCGGGATCAGCAGGACGATGATCGGGACCATCAAGTTGGCCAGGAACACGATGAAGATCTTGTCGCGGCCGGGGAAACTCAGGCGCGCGAATGCGTATCCCGCGGTGGCCGCCGTGAACAGGTGGCCGAACACGATGAACAGTGACATGATCGCCGAGTTGAGGAAAAAACGGGCGAACGGCGCGGCAGTGAGGGCATTGGGGTAGTTGCTCCAAACCGGATCGAGCGGGAGCAACCTGGGCGGGTACTGGTAGACGTCAAACTCGTTCATCAGCGATGTGGACAGCATCCAGAGGAACGGAACCAGCATCGAGATGCCCAAGAAGATCGCGAGCCCGTACGTGAAGACTTCGCCGGCGCGACGGCGCTTCCTTATGCTAGAAGACGTTCCGTCCATCAGTTTGGCGCCATCCTTCGGCCAAGAAGCCTAAACTGCACCAACGTGATCAAGAAGATCACGGCGAAGAGCACCCAACTCATCGCGGACGCGTAGCCCATACGCAGGAACTGCCAGGCATTCTGATAAATGTGGTAGACGATCACATCTGTGGCGTGAAGCGGCCCTCCTTCCGTCATGACATAGACGAAGGTGAAGACCTGGAACGAGCCGATGATCGACGTGACGAGCACAAAGAAAGTCGTGGGTCTGAGCAGGGGCAGGGTGATCCTAAAGAATCTACGCCACGGTCCGGCGCCGTCGATCATTGCTGCTTCGTAGAACTCGTTGGGTATCGCTTGGAGGCCTGCCAAGAAGATTATCATCTGGAAGCCGATGTGGATCCAGACCGCCATGATGATCAGCGCGAGCAGCGCCGTGGTCGGACTGTTCAGCCAAGGGTACGGGCCGAGGCTGATCAATCCCAACGCCCAATTGAAGACACCGAAGTCCGGGTCGTACATCCATTGCCAGACGATCGAGATCGCGACGAAGCTGGTGACGTAGGGAAGGAAGAAGATCGCTCGTAGGATCGCTATCCCTCTAATCGAACGGTTTAGCAGCACAGCGACGCCTAGGGCACAGACCATTGTCGCTGGAACGTAAAGCGAATAAAGAGCTGTGTTCTTGGCAGCGTTCCAGAAGAGTCCATCCTTTGCCAAGTTGAAGTAGTGCTGGAGGCCCACGAACGGCTTGGCCGGGTCCAACAGATTCCAATTGTGAAAACTCAAGTAGAAAGCAAAGAGGAGTGGACCCGCCGAGAATAGCAGCAACAGTAGGAGCGACGGCGACACGAAAGCCCAGGCCGTCATCGCCTCTTGCAGCTCCATGTTGCTACGGGCCGCGAGTATTAGGCTCGCGAAGATCAGCGCGCCCACGGCGAGCAACGCGTAGAGACCGCAGAGCCAGAAGAGTGTCGTCTTTCGCGAGTCTTCCAGTGGGGTGCCCACCAGGACCAGCCACACATCGTTCCCCAGGTCGGTGGCTCGGTAAGCTACGCTCCGTCCAGCTCGACGGAGTCGGCCGGCCTGCCGCTCGAGCGTTACCAGTGAGATGTCCGGGACCTGCGTGGTGGCGGTGATGATCGAGTCGCCCCGCAGCAACAGGGCATCGGTTCCGGCCAGGACGGCGAGATCGCTAGCTGAAAGAGTAGCGGCAGCGGCGACCGTTGCGGTCGCGCGTGCACTGAGGTCCAACCGCGCATCGGTGGCTAGTGCTGAGAGACGGGCGTCAGACGTCGCCAGCCAAGCTGCGGCGAGGGCCGGCGGAATGAGAGCGAGGCAGAAGACGCGACGGAGGCGACGCGGTTGCTGGCGCGCCGAGCCAGCAAGATTCCAAAGAAGGAACGCTGAAAACGCCGCAGCGAGGAACATCGCTATCGTGGGCAAGAGCGGCAGCGCAGGAACAGATGGGGCCAGGTCGGTGCGTCGCACCATCACCGCGCCAACAACGTTCCAGTCATCGAAGTCTTTAACAGGTGCAGCAGCGGCGAACGCTCCGGCCATGTTAGCGCTCAGTGGCCGGTCCAAGTCCGCCAACGAGTCACGCAGCGTTACAGGAAGCTCGTGTGGCCAGCTGCCTTCCGCAGGTGGAACACGGGCGTCGTCGTAATAGAGCGCCAAGTCGTAGCCGCTGGCGTTGCGGAAGCGGTCGGCCAAGAGACTGTCGGGCGTCAACAGGACCGCGGCCAATGCATCGGGAAGTGGAACGTAGGCGAGCCAGACCGAGCGCCCCTCGAATCGAGCCAAGTCAACCACTGTCTGCCCCCGCCGCGCCGCCGCGAGCATAGCCTCCCCGTGCTCCGGTTCAATGCGGAGTGGTACAGCCGCCGAGTCCACAGGGAACGTCCCGACTTCGCCGATGCTGTCGTAGACAGTAAACCGCTCGATGGCTAACTCGAGAGAGCTCTCGGCGAGCCTCAATCGCGACTCGTGCAGCTGCACCTGCAGTCGCCGACGCTCCCGACGCACCAACTCGCTGGCCCGGGCGGCCGCGTGGCGATCCAACTCGGGCCCGAGAACGGCGTGGCTGCGCTGAGCCACGCAGCTGCCACCCAATGCGAAGGCCAGGGCTGGCCCGGCAATAAGCAGGAGATAGGCGGCGCGTAGACTCATGAAGCGGAACTAGCCTCCGCTTCCAGGGTTGGCCAGAATCTCATCGATGCGGCGCGCGATGTCGGTGGTGACCTCGTGGATTGGCTCGTTTTGGAAGATCACGCGATCGAAGATGTCGGGCATCTGCGCTTCAACGTGCGCCCAAGCCTCTATGCTGGAGCCCCAAGACATGCGCCCGTGTTGGGCGGCGAAGAGAAACGTTTCCTCCAGGCCATAGCGATCCGCTGCGGCGGCCTCTTCGTGTACCCTAACTAGGGACGGGATGGCCAAGCCGTAGTCGGCACGCTGGCGCTGCGCTCGAGCCGACGACAAATGGGCCGCCAGCTCCACCGCGAGCTTCTTGTGTCGGGTGTTGTGGGGAACGGCCCAACCGGCGGCGTAGATGACGGTGACGGGTTCCCGGTTCTCGAAGCGCGGGAGCGGAGCCACCGCGACGTTGATCTTGCCCTCGTCGATGTAGCGGCGGAGTCCGGGCAGCCACCAGTGCCCGCTCATCACCATCCCTATCCGTCCGGTAAGGAACAGGTTGCGCTCCATTCCCTGTTCCTGGCGCTGCACGTCAACGGCAGGAACGACCCGGTGGAGGGTGACAAGGTCGGTGAGGAACTCGATGGCGGCCTCCGTTTCCGGGCTGTCCAGATAGCCACTGGCGCGATGCCCGTCGGGGCTCAGTACATCACCGCCGGCTGCCCAGACCCAGGGTTGCCAAAGATAGAAGGCTCGGCGGACCAGAGTGCCGAAACTCTCGTTGCGGCCATCGCCGTCCAAGTCACGCGTCAATTGTCTAGCGATCGCCTCGAAGTCGTCCCAGGTCCAGTCGGGCTCGGGCAGTGGGATGCCGACGTCCTCGAAGAGGTCGACGTTCAGGTAGACGACAAGGGGATTGAAGTCCTTGGGGAACGCATAGAGGCCGCCGGGCCGCCGGAAGATCTCGAGTACCTCGGAGTAGTAGGCGGAGGTATCGACGCCGATTCGGTCGAGGTAGTTGGCGACGTTGACGAGCAAGGCGCGCGAGATGAAGGGAGCTGCGCCATTGGAACCGTTGTCCAGCAATGCTACGTCGGGCGGTGATCCCGCAACAATCGAGGTGAGTAGGCGTTCTCGATAGTTTGCCGAGATCGACTCGTACTCTATCCGGATCTCGGGGTGCCGCTCGCGGAACTCGTCGAGTATCTTCTGCTCGATTGTACGCTCATCCGGACCAGCCCATGCCATAACCCGAAGTACCGTTTCTCTGTCTTCCGTGTGGCGGCACCCAGACATCATCCCCAGTGCGAGCATGAGGGGAAGGCAATGAGCGGAAAGGCGGCTAAGCGTCATGGTCCGATGCGTTCACCGGTGTCGTTGCGGAACAGGTGGACTTTGGATGGCGCAATCTCGAGAGTCACACGTTCGTCGACTTCCGCCCGAGCATCAGCAGGCGCGCGGATTACGATTCGTGTTTCAGCGGCCGTATCCACATGGACGTAGATCTCGCTGCCGATGGGCTCGACCACGCGAACGAGCGCCGTGAGTGTACCCTCGCCGTCTGTGAGTTTCAGATCTTCCGGTCGCACTCCTAGCGTTACAGCGTCGGTGGATGGCTTCTCGGTGCACGGTACCTTCAAAGCAAAGCCGTTCCCCCGGAATTCCCAAGCGTCGCCGGCCTTTTCGAGGGTGCCTTCAAGAAAGTTGATCGATGGAGAGCCGATGAAGCCGGCGACGAAGATGTTGGCCGGTCTGCGGTAGACTTCCAAGGGCTCGGCATATTGTTGGAGGCAGCCCTCGTCCATGATGGCTATGCGCTGGCCCATCGTCATCGCCTCGATCTGGTCGTGGGTGACGTAAATGATCGTGGCAGCGAGTCGCCGATGAAGTTGTGATAGCTCAGCCCGCATCTCGACCCGTAGGCTGGCGTCGAGATTCGAAAGAGGCTCATCGAACAGGAAGACTTGCGGCTGTCGGACGATTGAGCGACCCAGGGCGGCTCGCTGCCGCTGGCCGCCGGAAAGTTGACCGGGTCTCCGGTGCAGAAGATCACGAATTCCCAGGATTTCGGCCGCGTCCTCAACGCGGCCACGGATCTCCTGCTTGCTGTACCCGCGAACCAGCAGTCCGAACGCCATGTTCTCATAGGCGGTCATGTGCGGGTAGAGGGCGTAGTTCTGAAAGACCATCGCGATGTCGCGATCGCGCGGTGGTACATCGGTGACCTCACGATCGCCGATCAAGATGGAACCCCTGGTCGGTATCTCGAGCCCTGCGACGAGCCTCAGGGCTGTCGTCTTCCCGGAGCCCGACGGTCCCACCAACACGACGAACTCGCCGTCCTCGACGTTCAGGGTCAAGTCGGCGACGGCGACGGTGTCGTCGAACTCCTTGGTCAGGTTGCGTAGGCTGACGTGAGCCATGGGAGTAGAATAAGTCGGCGTTCATCCCGCGTGCAATTGAAAAGCGCCGACAGGCCGGTAAGTTGGGGGTATTAGTCCGGCATATGGCCGGCTCGAAGCCTCAATGCAGGGGGAAAACTCTCGATGAAGTACTGGCAACTAGCGGCTGTGGCGGGTCTGACGGTGGGAAGTGCTGTTGCGGGTCGGGCGCAGGAATCGGTCAGTTATCTGGTTCGGGTCGAGGATCCGACCAGCAAACTCTTTCACGTGGAGGCAGAATTGGCGGCTGCGGGTGACACCACCTATGTGTCGCTCCCTGCCTGGACACCTGGCCACTACGAGCTCGAGAACTACGCCCGTTTCGTCCGCGATTTTAGAGCGAGCGGAGACGAGGGCAATGAGCTGCGCTGGGACAAACTGGATGCCGACACCTGGCGGATCGTGTCCGAAGGTACGACGAAGGTTCGAGTGGCCTTCGGTTTTCTGGCGGACACACTCAACCTCAGCGGGAGCCTGTTGAAAGAGGATTTCGGCTTTTTCAACGGCACGAACTTGTTCGTCTATCCCGAAGGCCGCTACGACTTTCCGGCGCGGGTGAGTTTCGACCTGCCGGAAGGTTGGACAGTGGCTACGGAATTGAGCGACGGCGAGGAGCCGGGCGTCTTCCTGGCGAGTGACTATCACGAGTTGGTGGACAATCCAACGTTCGTCGGTCACTTTGCCATCGACAGCGTCATGGCCGACGGTGTCTGGATCCGCATGGCGGTCTACCCGGCGGCGTATTTCGATGACAGCCGAGCGCCGGCGCGCGAGATGGCGCTGGAAGCGCTGGCTCAGATGGCCGGTGTGCTCCACGATCTCTTTGGCGAGCCACCCTACGATCGTTATACGGTCTTGGTATATCTGGAAGAAGGTCAGATATCGTTTGCAGGAGGTCTCGAGCACGCCGATTCGCACCTGGACATTGTACCGGCCATAACATTCCAAAGCCCTCGCTTCACCTTCCAGCAATTTCTCTATCGCCTGCTGGCCCACGAGTACTACCACGCATGGAACGTGAAGCGGATACGGCCCGCAGAGATGTGGCCGTACGACTACGAGCGCCAGCAGTACACGCCGTTGCTCTGGGTATCGGAGGGGATCACCGATTATTATGCGCACGTGGTGTTGACGCGGGCCGCTATTTGGGGTGAGGATGAGTTCTTGAACGCGGTACGCGACTGGATCGTCCAGACCGAGGCGCTCCCGACTCACGAGGCTGTAGAAGACGCCAGCATCAACACGTGGATTAACCCTACCTACGTCGACCGCTACATGTACTACGATGCCGGCGCCCTGCTTGGCCTGCTGCTCGACATCCAGATTCGCCACGCCACTGACGACCGAAGTAGTCTCGATGATGTGATGGCGAGGCTGTACGACGAGCACTACGTGGAGGGTCGGGGCTTCACAACAGATGATTTCCTGGAGTACGTCGGTGCCTACATCGGGCTCGATGTGGCGGAGCAGTTCTATCGCGACTACGTGGACGGTCGCCGGCCCTATCCTTATCAGGAAGTACTGGCCCTGGCCGGGTTGAGCTTCGAGACGGACACGACCGTTGAGCCGTTCTTCGGTGTGCAGGTGGCATCGACCCGGGACAGGCGAATGCTTGTCCGCCAGGTCGTTCCGGGCAGTGCTGCTGCGGCCGCTGGGCTGCAGGTAAACGACTTTCTGCTGCGGGTTGGCGTGGTCGAGGTCAGGGATAACGACTGGGGCGATGATTTCGCCGAAGTGTACCGAGACTCGGTGGGTGATTCTATAACCGTGGTCTATCAGCGAGGCGGGTTGGAGATATCTAAAGGCGTGACGGTGGGCACGCGAAC
>Ga0255055_10002533_pt1 | contig 12819 bp, 7 predicted proteins | sample JV7_2_27_MG_FD_188633 | JGI IMG/M metagenome (GOLD analysis project Ga0255055, IMG submission 188633) | Seawater microbial communities from Jervis Inlet, British Columbia, Canada - JV7_2_27 | ecosystem: Environmental > Aquatic > Marine > Inlet | place: Canada: British Columbia | collected...
GGAGCGGATCACGGTCTTGGCGAGATCCCGCTCGACTCGGCGGTGGGCGTTCTCGGCTTCGCTGACGGCGGCTCGCCGGGCGGCGAGCTCGGCGCGCGCGTCGGAGAGAGCGATCTCCAACACCCGCACGGCGTGGGCGAGATCCTCGATGCGCTCCTTCGAAACCACACTCTTCTCGAAGAGGCGACGCGCCCGCTCCAGATCCCTCTGTGCCTTGTCGAGCTCGGCGCGGGCACGACCGACCAGATCGAATCGCGCGCGGGCGCGGCGCATCTCGAGGCCGGCGGCGAGCTCCGCCACACGGTCCTCGAGCCGCTCGCGGTCCAGCTCGACCAGCGCTTGCCCCCTCGTCACCCGCTCGCCGTCGTCGATGTGCACCGCGGCGACGATGCCCGGGATCTCGGACTGCACGACCACTCGGGCGCTCGGCTCCAGGACCCCGGTGGCGACCACCGTCTCGGGAAGATCACCGCGCGCCACCGCCACCGGCTGGAACGCCGCTTCCGGCTCGCGAACGCTGGAGCGGAGGTCCCAGGTGAGGCCGAGGTAGATCAGCACGAGCAGGGCGAGAAGGCCCAGCGAACCTGCGAGGGCGGTCACCAGCTTCCTGCTCCGGCCGGGCGTCCCGATGCTGCGGGCCGTCATACCCGATCCGGATTCGCAAGAGCCGGGCCAAGCTGCGGAGCCAGGAGAAGCGGATTCACTGCGCCCGCGGGCTCGGAGGCGCAGCCTCAGCGCGACAGGTGCAGCGCGTAGACTTCACCTGCCAGCAGGCGGAGAGCGATGACCGTGAGGACGCCCATGTAGAGACGCCGGAAGAAACGCTCGCTCACACGCTCGAGGATCCGGCTCCCGAGCCAGGTACCCGCCGCCACGCAGGCCCCAGCGGTCGCCAGCAGCGCCAGGTGGGGACCGAAGGCGAAACCCAACACCCCAAAAAGGGCGATCTTGACCAGGTGGCCCAGGGACTGGCAGGCGGCCTTGGTGCCGACCAGGGCGCGCCGATCCAGGCCCAGGTTCAGGAAGAAGGGCGCGATCAGAGGTCCCGTCGCCCCGATCGTCATGTTCAGCACGCCCACCACGCCACCCAGCACCAGGAAGCGACGGTTGGCGTTCGTCTCCTCGGGATGGGTACCCAGCAGCAGCCACCCCGGTAACCAGGTCGCGATCAGGACGAAGATGCCGATCATGACCCGCATTGCCGCGGCCGGTAGCGCGTTGGCCAGATGGATACCCACCCAGCCCATCGGGACCAGGAGCGCCGAGTAGCGCAACAGGATGCCCACGTCGACGTGTCGCCGCTGAATCACCGTGCGCGAACTGTTCGAGACCAGCTGGATCGCGCCGTGGAGGGGAATCGCGGCGAGTGGTTCGAGGAAGAGCAGCATCACCGCCAGCAGGGTGATCCCACCGGCCATGCCGACGACGGCGGAGAGGATCGAGGTAGCGAACGCCGCAGCGGCGAGGATCGCGAGGTCGAGAGCCTCCAAGCGACCTCAGCTCTCGGGCGCCGGGCGCCGGGCGAGCCATTCGAGGAGTGTGCGGACGGCATCGACGTTGGGAAGCCGTCGCGCAGCCGCCGTCAGGGTCTCGGCCGTTCCGACGCGGAAGGTGATCCCCAGACCCGCCAGGAAGCGGAAGGCATCCTCGTCGGTCTGGTCGTCGCCCACGTAGATCACGCGCACCTGCTCGGACCACGAGCGGCCGTACAAACTGCGCAGGATATGGAGGACGGCGCGCCCCTTGTCCCATCCGATGGGTGGCCGCGCCTCGACGGCGAGGTGCGCCTCGCGAGGCTGGTAACCGGCCTCGGTCATGATCCGCCGCGCCGCTCCCACGGGAGCCGCTCGCTTCGAGTGCGGAACCTTCCGGTAGTGGAAGGTGAGTGTCGGACCCTTCGCCTCGGTCCAGGCTCCGTCGACCTCGACCTCCTTGAGCTCCCTCGCGAGTGCGTCGGCGCGCCTCCGGTAATGGACGAGATCCTCGTGATAAAACGCTTCGAGCCCGGGGCCATCGATCTCGAGACCGTGGTTTCCGGCGTAGATCGCGTCCGAGTGACCCACCATCTTGGCGACGTCAGCGAGGGCGCGCCCGCTCACCACCGCCACGTCCGTATCCTCCCGCTCGACGCAAGTTTCGAACGCCGTGTGCATCTCGCTGGACATCGTCGCCTTGGACGGATGCTCGCAAAGGGGCGAGAGCGTTCCATCGTAGTCGAGGAACAGACAGAGCCGGTAACCGCGGAGGAAGGCGCCCAGCCAGGATTCGATCTCGGCGTCGCTGAGGGGCTGGATCTTCGCGCGGCTCTGCTCCGCCGACTCGAGAAAGCGATCGACCCAGGCCTCCACGTGGTCGCGTCTTTCGCGCCGGCGCAGCGACGCCATCCTGGAGGCTCGCTCGTCCGGGTCCATGGTCAGCCCGCGGTGAATCGCCTCGGCGGTTCCGTCCAGATCGAAGGGATTGACGAGAAGGGCCTCGCGCATCGTCTCCGCGGCGCCCGCCATGCGCGAGAGCACCAGGACACCCGGGTCGCCCACCTGAGATGCGACGAATTCCTTGGCGACCAGGTTCATCCCGTCCCGCATCGGGGTGACCAGCCCCACGGCGGCGTCGCGATACAGGGCGACCAGCCGCTCGCGGGGAATCGAGCGGTAGAGGTAGCGGATCGGCGACCAGCTCGCGGTGGCGAAACGTCCGTTCACCCGGCCCACCAGCTCGTCGATCCCGCGCTTCAATCCCCGGTACTCCGACACCTGGGAGCGACTGGGAACCGCGAGCTGGAGGAAGACCACCTCTTCTCTGTGACGCGGATGGAGTTCGAGGAGCCGTTCGAAGGCGCGAATCCGCTCTGGGATGCCTTTGGTGTAGTCGAGCCGGTCCACACCCAGCACGACGCGCTCGCGCCCCTCTTCCTGAGGGTTGGGGGCCTTGCGGGCCTGCTGATCGAAGAGCTCGAAGTCGATGCCGATCGGGAAGACTCCCACCTGCGAGATCCGGTCTCCCAGCTCGATGACCATCGCCTTTCGGTCGACGCGGGCGCCGAGCAGCCGCTCTACGCAATCGAAGAAGTTGCTCGCGTAGCTCCCGACGTGGAACCCGATCAGATCAGAGGCGAGCAGGCCGCGGAGCAGCTGGCGGTCCCAGGGGCAGAGCCGGAAGATGTCGTAGGGGGGAAAGGGAATGTGCAGGAAGAACGCGACCCGCGGGCTGGGCGCGAACTGGCGGAGGTACTCGGGGACGAGCATCAGGTGATAGTCGTGAACCCAGACCAGCTCCCCCTTGCGTACGTTCTCGGCGGTCACCCTGGCGAAGCGCTCGTTCACCTTCTCGTAGCTCTGCCAGTCCCGGCGTTCGAAGCGGGTCAGCGCGGGAAGGGAGTGGAAGAGGGGCCACAACATCCGGTTGGACAGGCCGTGGTAGTAGCGGGTGACTTCGCTTTCGCTGAGCAGGACCGGCGCCACCTTGTAGTTCTTGACCCTGGTCGAGATGCGTTCGCGCGCCTTGATCTCGAGACCGGGCCAACCGATCCAGGTACCGCCCCGTCTGCTGACCACCGGCTCCAGCGCGGAGACCAGCCCGCCAGTCGAGGGGCGGCGCTCGATGCCCCGCGAACCGCGATGGAAGGTGAACGGAAGGCGATTGCTGACGACGACGACGGGACGCCCCGAGTCGCCTCGCTGGCTCCTCTTTGCCGGCACAGCGGGAAGATTAGCCGGATCGCGGCTTCCACGCCGGACTCGTCGGGGTATGCTTGCCGTCGCTCCTGGAGGGCTGGCGGTGGAATCGATCGTTCTCGGGATCGTATGGTACGTGGTCCTGCTCTTCTCTCTCACGGTTCACGAGGCAGCCCACGCCTGGGCCGCCAAGCGAGGAGGCGACCTTACCGCGTATCACGGCGGCCAGGTCTCACTCGACCCCACACCGCATCTTCGCCGCGAGCCCGTCGGAACCGTGATCGTCCCGGTGCTCTCCTATCTGTGGATGGGCTGGATGGTCGGCTGGGCGAGCACGCCCTACGACCCCGCCTGGGCATACGCTCATCCGCGGCGAGCGGCGTGGATGTCGCTGGCGGGCCCCGCTTCGAACCTCTTCCTGGTGCTGCTGACCGGGATCGCGATTCGGCTTGGAATCGCGGCGGAGCTCCTCCACGCCCCCGCGTCCATCACCCCCGACCACTTGACGGCAGCCACCCAGGCCGGCCTCTTCGAGACCGTAGCGACACTTTTGAGCGTTGCTTTCACACTGAACCTGCTGCTCTGCATCTTCAACCTGATCCCGCTCCCGCCCCTGGACGGGAGCGGTGTCCTCCCCCTCTTCCTCGACGACGACTCGGCGCGGCGGGTGATGGACTTCATGAGACAGCCCGCGCTCGCCCTCGGCGGGATCCTCGTAGCCTGGCTGGTGATCGGGCGCGTCTTCTCCACGGTGCACCTGCTCGCCATCAACCTCCTCTACCCCGGGATGGGCTACCACTGACATCGGAGCGGGGACGTTGTTGAATGTTCAACTCTTCGGCCCGCCGAAGAGTTGAACATTCAACAACGTCCCCGCAGCTACCCCACCTTGGCGATGGAGAGTTGGACCGCCTCGCCGCCGAGCTTCGCCTGATGCTGAAAGAGCGACCCCTCCAGTTGGGCTCCCTCCAGGTCGAGCTCGCTCGCCAGGGTGTTCTCCGCCAGGTAGTCCCGGAAGGCGGCGGCCGCTGCTTTCCAGTCCGGCGGAAGTGAGAGAGAGAGCCGAATCCGGTCGGAGACGTGGAGCCCGGCCTCGCGCCGCGCCTGCTGGATCACCCTCACGAGATCCCTCGCCATGCCCTCCTGGACCAGGCTCTCGCTCAGTTCGAAGTCGAGTACCACGACCATGTCGTTGGTGGAAAGAGCCTGACAGGCTACACCCTCGGCGGGCCTCAGCTGCAGGCTGTACTCGCCCTGGGAGAGCACCTGTCCGGCGACCTCGACAGAGCCCTCCGCGTTCGTCGTCCAACCGCCCTGCTTGGCAGCGGCGATCACCCCCTTCATCTCCGGCCCGAGCCTGGGTCCGAGCAGCCGCGCGTTCACCTGGAGCTGGAAGCTGGCGAAGTCCGCGATCTCTTGGCTCAGCTGCACCTCCTTCACGTTCACCTCGTCCTGGATCAGATTCACGAAGGGACGCAGCCGCTCGACGCCGGGACCCGCAACGGTGAGGGAGCGCAGCGGCTGTCGTACCCGCACGTTTCGGGTGCGCCGCATGGCGAGACCGGCAGAGCAGACGTCGCGCACCCGATCCATGTCCGCGACGAGATCGGAACCGGCCGGAAGGCTGGCCGGATCGGGCCAGTCGCCCAGATGCACGCTCTCCTCTCCGGTCAAGCCGCGGTAGATCTCGTCGGAGAGGAAGGGAAGCAAGGGGCTCGCTACGCGGCAGAGCGTCACCAGCACCGTGTAGAGGGTGTCGTAGGCCCGGCGCTTGTCGTCGTCCTTCTCGCTCTTCCAGAAGCGCAAGCGGCTGCGGCGGATGTACCAGTTGTTGAGGGCGTCGATGAAGGCGATCACGCGGCCACAAGCACCGGCGATGTCGTAGGCGTCCATCAGCGCGCCCAGGTCCTCCACCAGCTCGCGAGTCTTGGCGAGGATGTAGCGGTCCAGGACGTTCCGATCGGGCGTCGCGAACTCCGCCCGGATCCCGTCGGCGTTCGCGTAGAGCGAGAAGAAGTACCAGGCGTTCCAGATCGGGTTCAGCACGTTCCGCACCACGTCGGCGATCGGCTTGTCGTCCTTTTCCACGCGCAGGTCGTTGCCCTTGAGGAGGGGCGAGGCCATCAGGTACCAGCGAAATGCATCGGCGCCCTGAGTCTCGAAGACCTCCTCCGGGTCGGGGAAGTTCTTGAGCCGCTTGGAGAGCTTCTGGCCGTCCTTGGCGACCGCGACACCGTGGCACACGCAGTTCTCGAACGGGTGCCGGTCGAAGAGCGCCGTGGCCAGCACCAGCATCGTATAGAACCAGCCGCGCGTCTGGGCCACGTACTCGACGATGAAATCCGCCGGAAAGTGGCTCTCGAACCACTCCCGGTTCTCGAAGGGATAGTGGACCTGGGCGTAGGGCATCGAGCCCGACTCGAACCAGCAGTCGAGCACCTCGGGGATGCGCCGCATCACGCTTCTTCCACTCGGATCGTCCGGATTGGGACGCACCAGCTCATCGATGGCGGGACGGTGGAGATCGTCGGGGCGCACTCCGAAATCCCGCTCGATTTCGTCGACGCTGCCGTAGACGTCCAGGCGCGGGAATTTCGGATCGTCACTCTTCCAGACAGGAATCGGCGCGCCCCAGAATCGGTTGCGGCTGATCGACCAGTCCCGGGCGTTCTCGAGCCACTTGCCGAAGAGCCCGTCCCTGATGTGCCCGGGAACCCAGTTGATGTTCTGGTTCAGCTCCACCATCCGGTCGCGGAAGTCGGTGACGCGCACGTACCAGGAGTTCACGGCCCTGTAGATCAGCGGCGTATCGGTGCGCCAGCAGTGCGGGTAGTTGTGGACGTGGTTTACGTGCTTGAAGATGAGGCCGCGCTCTCGAAGCTCCCGGATGATGGGTCGATTGGCCTCGATCACCTGGACTCCCTGGTAGGGAGACACCTCCGCGGTGAACTTCCCCTCGTCGTCGACGGGACAGACGACCGGGATCCCCTCCGCCTCACAGAGGTCCATGTCCTCCTCGCCGAAGCCGGGCGCCATGTGAACCACGCCGGTTCCCTCTTCCACCTCCACGAAGGGCGCCGCGACCACCCGGAAGGCGTTCTCGGTGCCCTCGAAGAAGGGAAAGAGAGGCTGGTAATGGCGACCGACCAGCTCCGAGCCTCGTACCGTCCCGATCCGCTCGGCGCCGGTGAGCTCCGCAGCGTACTCCTCCACGCAGGCGGCGCCGAGGATCAGCCGGCGTCCGGCGAGCTCGAAGATCGCGTAGTCGATCTCCAGCCCCACGGCGAGGGCCAGGTTCGAGGGAAGGGTCCAGGGCGTCGTGGTCCAGGCGAGGAGATCGGTGGGGCGGTCGTCGCCCTCGGGGCGCAGGGCGAAGCGCACCGTGATCGCCGGATCCTCCCGCTCCCGGTAGGAATTGTCGAGCCGGGTCTCGAAGTTGGAGAGCGGGGTCTCCGCGGCCCAGGAGTAGGGAAGCACCCGCTGTCCCTCGTAGAGCAGCCCCTTCTCCCAGAGCCGCTTGAAGGCCCACAGCACGCTCTCCATGTAGTCGCGGTCCATGGTCTTGTAGTCGTTTCCAAAGTCCACCCAGCGGGCGGACCGCGTCACGTAGCGCTGCCACTCATCGGTGTAGCGAAACACCGACTCCCGGCAGTGGGCGTTGAAGTTGCCGATCCCGAACTGTTGGATCGCAGCCCGCCCCGAGACTCCGAGCTCCTTCTCGGCCTCCATCTCCGCGGGAAGCCCGTGGCAGTCCCACCCGAAGCGGCGCTCCACCCGGCGCCCGCGCAGGGTCTGGTAACGCGGCACGATGTCCTTCACGAAGCCGGTCAGCAGGTGCCCGAAGTGGGGCAGGCCGTTGGCGAAGGGCGGACCGTCGTAGAAGACGAACTCGTTCTCCCCGTCTTCGCCCGCGGGGCGCCTCTCCACCGATCGTTCGAAGGTCCGGTCCCTGCGCCAGCCTTCGAGGATCCGCCGCTCGATCTCCGGGAAATCGGGCTGCTGCGGAACATCGGGATAGGGCTTTCGGGTCTTGGAATCGCTCATCGGGTCGAAGCCTCTCGCGCCGCGGCCGAGAATCTAACCGATCACACTGCACCCCGCGGGGGGCAATGGTGTGCGAAGTCGCGGCGCTGAGAAATCCCGGGAGCCGGGTCCACCGAATCCCGCTCTGTTAGCATCCGCTCTTCGCCTTGGGAGGATTCGCGATGCGCAGGGCCGAGGGCGAACGGATCGTTGAGGCGCGTTGCGCCGCGCTCCCGGCACGGCGCGACGGCTGAGGTGCCGGAGCTTCCCGAAATCGAGGTGACCCGGCTCCGGATCGCGCCACTGCTGGAGGGCCGCACCGTCTCGGAGGTCCACACGACCCGCAGGAGCGGGTTCTTTCTCACCCCGCCCGCGGCGCTGCGCCGCCGCCTGAAAGGTCGCACCATTCGCTGCCTCGGGCGTCGGGGCAAGTACCTGGTCGGCGCCCTCGACGACGCCAGCCGCCTGGTCCTTCACCTGGGGATGACCGGCCAGCTCTTCTCGAGCCACGCCGCGAGCCCGCGCCTGCTCTCGGCGACGAGCCGGGCGACACTCGCTCCCGAAGAGCAGACCCGCTTCCGGCCCGACGCTCACACCCACCTTCGCCTCGGCTTCGAGGACGGCGGCCCCGAGGTGCTGTTTCGCGACGCGCGCAGGTTCGGAAAGGTCCTGCTTCTGGGGCCGGGGCAGCGCAGCGAGCGGCTCGATCGCTTGGGAATCGAGGCGCTCGACCTCTCGGGACAGGAGCTGTTTCGCGCCACGCGGGGTCGCAAGCTCGCCATCAAGAGCCTGCTCTTGGATCAGTCGGTAGTCGCGGGGAGTGGAAACATCTACAGCGACGAGGCGCTCTCCCTGGCCGGCGTGCGTCCCACCCGTCGCGCGGGGCGCATCACCCGGCGAGAGTGCGATCGGATCAGTGAGGAAATCAAGCGCGTGATGCTACGATCCATCGAGACTGGAGGCTCGAGCATCAGCGACTTCGTCGCTCCCGATGGCCGCGACGGTGGGTACCAGAACGAACGGCGCGTCTACGCTCGGGAGGGGGAGCCCTGCCATCGCTGCGGAAGGAGGATCCGCCGCGTGGTAATCGGCCAGCGGAGCACCCACTACTGCCCGGGATGCCAGAGGTAGTCCCGGTGTTGAGCCTTCGCGAGCTTCGCCGGGCGGTGGCGGCACTGGAGCGAGAGCGGCTGGGCGCGCGCCTCGACAGGGTGGTGCAGGTCGACGGCTTCGAGCTGGTCCTGGTTCTCCGCGGCGGTGGGGGGCGCCCCGCGCGGGACAAGTGCCACCTCCTGCTCTCCTGCCGCCCGGGCTTCGCCCGCCTCTCCGTGCTCGCGAAGCCCCGCAAGGCTCCCCCTACGCCCCCGGGATTCGCCCGGTATCTGCGCGCCCACGCAGAGGGCGGGCGGCTCGAAGAGGCGCGGATCGCGAGCGAAGATCGGCAGGCTCTGCTGCGCTTCGCAGGCGCCGAGGGATCCATGGACCTGCTGCTCTCGATCCTCGGACCGCGCAGCAACGTCTACCTGATCGACGGTGAGGGGATCCTGGTGGGATCTCAGCGCCCGCTGGATCAGACACGCCGGGATCTCCGAGGGGGAGAGCCCTGGCGAGATCCGGAGACCCGTCCTCCCGGCGAGGGGGAGGATCGCTTCGCGGAGATACCGGAGGAGGAGTTGCTCGCGGCGATCGAGGAGCTGTACGCGGCGACGGAGGCGAGCACGCGCCAGGACCTCCGGCTCCAGCGAATCGCACGGGCCTTGAGGAAGCATCGCGGTCGCCTCGAACGGAAGCTGCGGAACCTGGAACGCGACGCCGAGGCGGGGGCAGCCGCTCCGGATCTCCAGCGTCAGGGTGACCTTCTGAAGAGCGCTCTCGGCTCGCTGCGTCCGGGAGCCGATCAGGCCCTGGTGAAGGATTTCGAGACCGGCGCGAACGTGAGCATCCCCCTCGATCCCGCACTCTCGCCGGCGGAGAATCTCCAGCGGATCTTCAAGCGCGCCCGGAAGGCGAAGCGTCAGTCGCAAAGGGCGCAGCAGCAGCTCGGCGAGGTGCGGGGACACCTGGAAGAAATCGATGCCCTGCGCTCGGAGTTCGGCGAGCTCGGCGAAGGCAAAGACCCGGAGCAGGCGGACCTCGACGCGTTCGCAGCGCGCCCCGTGATCCGGCGGCTGCTCGATCGCTACTTTCCCGCGCCGCCGCAAGAGAAGCCCGCGGCGAAGAAGAAGACCTGGAAGATCGGAAAGACGGAGATCCCATCCCGGCTCCGGCCCAAGCGGTACCGCACCTCGGACGGACTCGAGATCTGGGTGGGGAGGAGTGACGAGGGCAACGACCTGCTGACCACTCGCCTGGCCAGGGGCCGGGACCTGTTCTTCCACCTGGAGGGATCACCCGGCAGCCACGTCATCCTGCGAACCGAGGGCCGCGGCGATCCGCCCTCGGAGTCGCTGCTCGAGGCCGGCGAGCTGGCCGTCCATTTCTCCAAGCAGAAGAACGTCACCCGGGCCACCGTCCACGTCGCCCCGGTCAAGGACGTCTCGAAGCCCTCGGGGACGAAGCCAGGTCTGGTCTACGTCCACCGCGGTCGCACCATCGGCTTGCGCCGCGATCCAGCCCGGCTCGAGCGCATCCTCGACGCCCGCATCGAGGATTGAGAGGGGTTCAAGCACAGTTCCTGGGAAACCGATGCGTCCCGAACATGGGTCTCTCTACCAGCATCCACGACATCAGGACGCTCGTGCTCTCCTTCCACCCGGTGATCGCCATCGACACCGTGGAGGAGGAGCGGGTGGAGAAACTCGTGGATGCCGTGGCCCAGGAGCTCTGCATGCCGGTCTTCGAGTGGACCATGACGCGAGGTCTGACCCAGAAGCCCGCGGCCCACGGCAACCGCAACACCGCCGCTCCCCTGGACCTGATGGGACATCTCCGCACCCTGCGCGTGGAGGGGATCTTCCTGCTCAAGGACTTCGCACGGCACCTGGATGACGCGGCGGTCTGCAGGGAGTTCAAGGATGCGGCGCGCGCCTTCTCCGGGAGCTGCTCCACCATGGTGGTCACCGGGGCCTCCCACCGGTTCCCGCCGGACGTGGATCACCAGGTCGTGCACTACGAGCTCTCGCTACCGGGGGAACCAGAGCTCCGCGATGTCGTGAGCACCGTGGTGCGCTCGCTGCGTCAGCGAAGGGGGGCCCGCGTGGAGCTGACCCGCCCCCAGCTCGACGAGCTGGTGCGCGCACTTTCGGGGATGACGGTGAATCAGGCCCGCCAGGCGATTGCCCGAACGGTCCTCGAAGACGGCAAGCTCGGAGCCGAAGACATCCAGCGCATCCTCGATCAGAAGGCGCGCGCGCTCGGAGAGGGCGGGCTCCTGGAGTACTTCCCTTCCGAAGACAATCCGTTCGAGCTCGGTGGCTTCGGGCGCCTCAAGCAGTGGCTCGCCAGAGCGCGTATCGGTTTCTCGAAGGAGGCGGCGGCCCTCAACTTGAAGCCACCTCGGGGAATCCTGATGGTGGGGGTCCAGGGCTGCGGAAAGTCACTGGCGGCGAAGTGCATCGCCCGCCAGTGGCGCCTGCCGCTCGTCAAGCTCGACGCCGGCCGCCTCTACGACAAGTACGTGGGCGAGTCCGAGAAGAATCTCCGCAGGGCCATCGAGGTGGCCGAGTCCATGTCCCCGGTGGTGCTCTGGATCGACGAGATCGAGAAGGGCTTCACGCCGACCGGCGGCGAACAGGACGGCGGCCTGAGCAAGCGCATCTTCGCGACCTTCCTCACGTGGATGCAGGAGAAGAAGAAGGAGGTCTTCGTCGTCGCAACGGCGAACGACGTCTTCTCTCTTCCGCCGGAGTTCCTGCGCAAGGGCCGCTTCGATGAGATCTTCTTCGTGGACCTTCCCGATCCGGAGGAGCGAACGACGATCTTCCGGATTCACCTCTCCCACCGCATGCAGAAGCCGTCCGCCTTCGACTTCGGCCAGCTGGTGGCGCAGAGCGAAGGCTTCAGTGGAGCGGAGATCGAGCAGGCGGTGATCGCCGGACTGTATCGCTCGCTTCACGAGAAGCGTCCCCTCGACACGAAGCTGCTGGCGAGGGAGCTTGGCGACACCGTGCCGCTATCGGTCTCCAGGCGCGAAGACATCGATCGCCTGCGCACCATGGCCCGGGAGCGATTCGTCCCGGTCCGCTAGCTCTGCCATAGCGATCGAGTGGCGAACCAGAGCCGATGGCTCCGACTCTCGCGCTCCACTCTCACCGCAGCGAATCGGTCCTCCAGCCACCGGCCCAGTGCGAGCCGTCGCTGAGCCACGACCAGAAGCGCACCTCGCCGTCGAAGCCGCTGGGCCGCGCCGTCGATGAGCTTGCGGATCAGCTCGAAATCCTCCTCCTTGCCGCGATGGAAGGGGGGATTGCTGACGATCAAGTCGAACCGGTCGCTGCCGGGAAGAGCCGACCAGGCGTCTCCCAGGTGGACACGAGCACCGGGCAGGTTCCGGCGCGAGGCCTCGACGGCGAGGGCATCGGAATCGACGAGATCGAGCTCCGCTTCGGGGAAGCGCTGCCGAAGCGCCAGCGCGATGACGCCGGCGCCGCAGCCGAAGTCGAGCACTTGCAAGCCGGGAAGCTTGAGGGGGAGGGACTCGATCAGAAGACGGGTGCCGTCGTCGAGGCGACCGTGGGCGAAGAGACCGGGATAGGTGAGCACCCGGACCGCACCACCCGGCAGCTCCACCGTGAAGCGGCTCTCCCAGTCCGAGAGCGCTGACCGCAGCTGGGCGGGCCCCGCACCCCTGATTCCCCGCCAGATGCGACAGTGACCTCGGGCCTCGACGGTCCGCACCTCGCGGAGCACGCTCCCGAGGAGCGGCTCCGCCGATCGCGCGCCTTCGTCGTTGGCGCCGTAGAGCCAGACGTTTCCCCCCGGACGGACGCGGGAAACGGCCGCGTGCAGGAGCATCCGGAGGCTCTCGCGGCCCTTCGGCAGGCGAAGCGTAGCCGCATCGAAGGAACCGTCGGCAGGCCATGGACGCGCGGGGCGATCCCCGACCGCCCTGCGCCGCCAGGCGCAGACCACGGCGCCGCTCCGCGAGAGCTCCGCCTCGACGGCACCCGCCTCATCGTCCACG
>Ga0255055_10002534_pt1 | contig 12818 bp, 9 predicted proteins | sample JV7_2_27_MG_FD_188633 | JGI IMG/M metagenome (GOLD analysis project Ga0255055, IMG submission 188633) | Seawater microbial communities from Jervis Inlet, British Columbia, Canada - JV7_2_27 | ecosystem: Environmental > Aquatic > Marine > Inlet | place: Canada: British Columbia | collected...
CCTACATTCTATAAAAATAGAGACGCTTGGATTATGCTAATGAAAAACTCAATAACTAAACTCGCTTACTACTTCCAAACACAAGGAGTACTCAAAAGATACATAACAGAAGCTTATCTGCTTTAATCTTATAACAACTCATTTTATTAGGTAATTTTTTTTAAACTTCAAAAGATCTTTACTTTTTTTCTTTAAAGGGCTTATTATGAAGAATGGAAGAAATTTAATTAATAAGAAAAAAAATATTAAATTAGAAAAAAATGGTTTCAATTAAATTCCACCTAAGAGAGATAGATTGGGTAATCTACATACCTATTTGTGAGAATAAAGGTAAAAAACAAATCGATTACTTAGTAACCTATAGAAATCGAAAATCTGGACAAACACAAAAAAAACGCAGAATAAATCTTCAGGAAGTAATGAACAAACCAGAAATAAACACAACATATCCTCATTCTATCGGAGTATACTTGGATTCATCGGGGAGAGGAAAAAAATGGATACCTGAATACCTCCTAACTAAAAAAATCTCAAACAATCAAGCATTTAAAAAACTTCTTAACTCTCTAAAACCTTAGTACTTACACTGCATTATCAAAAATAATCCAACAACTTTCGAGAAAATACCTCTTTTGATTAAATTTAGGTGTATAAACTCTGAAATTACAAAAATATAAAAAAATTTTTCAAAAATTTAATCAAGATATTGATCTTTTAAACAACGTGATAAACAAAATAGATCTACCAACAGACTCTAAAATACTTGACATTGGAACAGGATTTGGAGCAATGTCTATTTTACTTGCTTTAAACGGATATGATGTTTTAACAGGACAACCAAAATATGATCCAGAATTTGATCCACACAACCATCATCATTGTGAACATGAATTAAATTCACAAAATATAACTTGGATAGAATTATCCAATTGGAAACAAAATGCTCAAAAAATAGGTGTATCGAAAAAAATATCATTTATGTATCTAACTGCAAACAAACTTTGTTTTCCTGACGAAACATTTGATGGGGTATTTTTGTATGATTCTCTTCAACATATTGCAGAAAGAGAATCTGCGTTAATTGAGTGTTTAAGAGTAACTAAAACAAACAACTTTATTTGTATAATAGAGTGGAATAAAGAAGTCATTAAGGACACAGAGAAAAATGAAGGATTCACTATTGATTATATAGATCCTAGAGAACTCCTAACTAATAAGAAAAAAGAATTTTTGACTTCTTTAACCTCAGGAAAAACATCAAACATTTTTTTATTAAAAAAAATCTAAAGATTACAAATTAGTATTTAGTCCTCTTCAATATTTATTTCTGGGAACGAATGATTTCTCTTATGTTTTCGAGAACTTCTCTTTCGTCCATAGAGCTAATTTTTTCTTTATTCTTCTCGATCCAAAAAACTATTGACTTACTAACTAACTTATCAACGCCATTGTGAATTAAATATTCTTTAAAATCTTTGAAAATTTCTTTTTTACTGGATTTTGATTTAACGGTTTTTAAAATTGAAGTTGGAGTGTGTATTAGTGGTTTTTTAAGTGTTAAACTTTTTACACTAGTTCTTCCGGATTTTGATTGCCCTTTTATTACTGTTTTTATTAATACATCTCGAATATCATATTTTTCTAAATATTCTCTAATTTTTGACATGTGTAATATTTCAGAAAAATTCTCAGTTTCAAAAATGATGTTAAACATAAGTCGCGCTGGTTTAATATCTATAAATTCTCCTTGACATGTGTTTGTATCAATAACAAAAAATCCTGTTCGTCTAGCTGGTTTAATAGTAATCTCCTCTGTGTCTAAATCATATTTTATACACTCGCCTTGATCAAAAGACCAATACTCTGGAGACCCCGGATTAAACATGCATTCTTCAGAATAAGGAACATGAAAATGCCCCAGCAAAATAAGATTTAACCCAAGATTCTTAAGAAAACTTCTGGAAACATCTGCTCGGTCTTCAGGAACCCCGGAAAAATCTAAAAGCTGATGGAAAATTCCAACATTAAATAAAGACTGATCTATTGAATCCATAACTTGTTTTTTAATTTGTTTAGGTACATTATAACTCTCATAACCAACCCCTATAAAATTAACATCATCAATTCTCAAAGTCGGGTTTTTTTTATTTAAATAAGTTATTTTTGAAACATCATTTATTAGATGTAAAATGTCTCCTCCATATTTTTCAAATAAAATTTGAGGTGAATCATGATTTCCTCTAATTAACATTATTGGGCAATCAATTTTTGCTGTTTCTTTGAGAAATCTCCTAACAACCCCTGGATGAGGGCGACTTTTATTAAAAATATCGCCAGCTATAACAAAAGCGTCAACTTTTAACTCTTTAACTTTAGCTGTAAGTTTTGTATAAGCATCAAGAAAATCTTGCCACCGTTGTTTATTATTAAATTGTCGGATGCCCAGATGTAAATCAGCCGTAAGTGCAATTTTCATTTGTTTACCTTCAATATTTTATAATTCATCAGGAAAATCATAAACTTCAGAATCAGTTTTTTCTGCTTCTTCTTTCCAAATGTTCTCATAATCCACACTCATTCCACCATGTTTGGTTCTTCTTTCTGATTTGACTTTAAACCTAATTGAAATAGGAAAAGATTCACCCATCACTAATGCTTCTCCTCGTTCAAATTTAGGAAGTTCATTGATGACATCATCAGTAGCATTTTCAGCACTTTCTCTTACACTTGCTAAATCAGCAGGATTCTTAATTTTCATAACAATATTTGTAACACACTGACTTAGAACAGTTGAATCAAGTCTATTAGGTCTTTGAGATGCAACAAATAAACAGATACCAAACTTACGACCTTCCGTAGCTATTGTGCGAATTATATCACTACTGGAAACGTTTGATCCTGATGGGGCAAATCGGTGTGCCTCTTCCACAATCAGAACTACTGGCGGAATCTTTTCTTTTCTTCTAGCATTAAAAATTCTTTGAAGCAAATTGGTAACAACAAACTGTTGGATCTTTTCTTTAATTCCAGACATAGCTATAACTGAAACCTGATTGGCCTGAACTATTTCATCGATTTTAGGCTCACTTGTACCAAAAAAACCTGAAGACGAAAGATTTAACAAATAATTTCTAGCCCAAGAAGCAGCTGTAGCCTCAGATTTAGAGGAATTATTAATTTTGTCATTCAAAACTTCAAGGATATCATCTAATGAATACCTGATTTTTCTCTTTTTTAATTCTCTAATCGCTTGATCAAGAATGCTTGCTGAACCATCACCCATTCCCGTAAAATGTTGAAAATTAGAAGCGGAAATATTTTTGACATCCAACGTATACTTATTTAACCCAACCGCTGTTCCCAAACCATATAGCATTCTTTTAGTTTTTTTAGATAGACTTTGTGCCATTGGAAGATATTCATTATGAGGATCAATAAGCAAAATTGCAGCTTTATGCTGCGCTAATTCTTCACATAACAATCCAATTAAAAATGATTTACCACAACCTGTCATCCCAATGATGCTAAGATGTCTTTGAAGTAAACCATTAATTGGTAAAGTAACCTTCGAGCCATCAAAAGTTTTTCCAACCTCTAAAGATCCACGATCATAAATCATTTTTTTCTCTTCCAAAGATAACTTTCTAACATCCCTAGAACTATCAGCCACAAAACTGTTTGGGCTCCCAAAAATAATTTTTTCTCCATTTACCTCTCGAATTGAACCAACAATTAAAGATTTTAAAACATAAGTAATTGGAGATTTCTCTAATATTTTGAAAGCCAATCTCTCATTCTCACTCATCAAAAAAAGATCTTGCTCAGAAATATCAGACATTGTAATTTTATCAACAACTTGCAATAAAATCGTTTCATACGAAGTATCATGAGCAAGAATTGTTGCTCTTTTAAGTTTTCCAGCTCTATCTAACGATGTAACTATTAGTATTTCTTCAGATCGACTTGATTGACTAAGAACACTTCCAATTAACTGTTTTTTCTCTTCCATTTTGCTTTTCTCATTTAGTTAATTTATTTGCAATATTATTTTGTCCATATCCAAAGTGAGTCTTCTTTTTTGCTATTAATCTAAGTTTAGCTTTATTTTCTTCAGAAAGATCGGATAAAACAAGATTAAACATGATTTCAGCATCTCTTCTTGTGACTCTAGAATATTCATCTGCTTTACTAAAAATAGGATTCATACCATAATGTGTTTTTGTGGACCAAAAAAGCAGATTTTCAATGCATTCAATATATTTATTTTTTTGTTGATCAATTAATTCAAAACGATAATTCCAATCTTTAAGGTTCAAAAAGAAAGTCACATAATCAAGATTGATAATTCTATTAGAACCACTATTTGCTATAGGTATAGGGGGAATATATTCTCCACTTTTGGAAAGAACACTATTCATAACATAAACATCATACAAATCTTTAACGTCAATATTTCGACACAAAAAATTGCTGCCCGTACTTTTCAGAAATCCAACTAATAAAATATCTTTTTTCAAACAATTATGAATAATAGGCCAATAGCTTTCTTCTAGGAATCTCTGAAAATGATTTTTGTATTCTTTTGTATCTTTTGATGTAGGAAAAAAAACTGATAATGTTATGGTTCCATCCACTAAAAATAAAGAGCTCTCTTCTATTTGTTCAATTTTTTTAGCTATTAACTGGAAAAGATTTACTTGCATTAGAAGCCTTTTAAGACGATCTGAGCTGTAATTGTTCGCATGGAAAAGATAGATATTTTTTGATTTTTCAACATTAATTTCGTCATCAACTATAGCCGATTTAATTACCGTAAAAGGACTCCCGTAAGCATTATTATAACCAGAGTCCGCTGCAAATAGTTTTCTCGAACATTTAGGTTCTAATCTTTTTACTATAATTTTGTTTTTTATTTTGTTTAGTAACAAATCTTGATTCTGTAATTCTTTATTAATTTTTAAAGCAGCTAATTTTGAATCTGAAGCAATTAATTCTATATATGATTTCAATAATTTAATCTCCAATTTTCAAAGAAGTTACAGTACTATCTCCCTTTTTCTTTTCGATATTAAATATTTGAGCAGGCAACGATTCAAAAGTGCTATCATGAGTAACTACAATTAGTTGTTCAAAAATATAATTTCTTAAAAAATCCCGTAATTTGGCTCGATAAATTTCATCTAAATGAATAGTAGGTTCATCAAGAAGCAATAATTGATTCTTGGTTAAAGAACTGCAAATTGATAATCTTAAAGCTAAAGCAGCACAAGTAGTTTCGCCACCGCTTAAAGTATTGATTGGTGAGGGTTCTCCATTTCTAATCACTTCAATATTACCATCTTCATCAATAGCCGCGTAATCAATATTATCATTAGATAATGCTTGGTAAAAATTTTGAAATTCTTCAGAAACTGCCATTACACTGTTTTTTCTAACAGCCGGTTGAAGAATATCTCTTAATCCATTTCTGATAATATCCATAACTTTTAGTTCATTATCCAGAATTTTTGTTCTCTTTTTTGCTTCACTTTTTTCTAAAATATTTTTGTTAATATCTTCAAGCTTAGCTTTATCTTTTTTAATAGAAGCATCGAGAAGAATAATACTTGCAGTTGCTTTAGCTTTTTTTTCCTTTAAATTCTCAACTTCAAATTTAATTTTTTCATGATTTTTTAAATTATATACTTTTGAAATTTCTTTATAGTTAATCTGTAATTTTTTATCTTCATCAGTTAAATTTTGGAGATTTTTTTCTTCCAGAACTATACGTTTATCTAAATCATATTTTGAAGCGACCTTTAGTTCAGCTTCTCTAGCTATTTTTGCTTTTTTAGACACTTCAAAAAACTTTTTTTCTGTTTTAATAAGATCCTCATCAGTTTCTTCTATTCCTGATAATTCCCAATTTAAGCTATAAATTCTATTTTGGATTATTGAGATATCTTGTTTTATTTTTTCTAATTCAGACTTATTTTTTTCTAGCACCTTAATTTCTACGAATAATCTTTCCATTCTTTTTGTTGCTTCATCAGAAATCTCAATTTGTTTATCTACTGAATCTATTTCTTTTCGAAATTTATCTTTTATTTTTTCCCATTTATTAATTTGTTGACTTAGCTCGAATTGGATTTTAACTGCTTCTTGTTTTATATGTTCTTTATGCCCTTCTTGCACTTCTTGTAAACACGTTGGGCATTCTCCTAATTCGCTTATTCTTCTGATTTTTTCTGATTCATTTTCTATTTTTTGGCAAAGTATAATATGCTCTTTAGTTGATTCATCGAGTTTGCGTTGCACTTCTTTTTTTTCTAGCTTTAAATTTGATTGTTTGAGTTGAATTTTTTTTAGATTTTTTAATTCATCTTGGAAGATAGGCAATTTTTCTAATTGTTTTTCTAAATCTAACTTATTTTGATTTTTTTCATCGAGAATGTTTTTTTCACTATCTAGTAATCTTTGACTACTGAATTTCTTTTGAATTGCTTTTCCTATTCTTTCTCTTTCTTCTCTAACTTCTTCTTCTTTTTTCAAATATTTCATATTTTTTTGATAGATCTCTTCAGATTTTTTTGTTTGAACAATTTGGTCTGTTAAAGATTCTATTCTTTCTTGAATTTTTTTTGTACTTTTTTTATTCAAATCCATTTTTGTCAAAGTTTTTTCAAGTTTAATTTTCATTTCATCTAAATCAATTAAAATTTTTTCTTTAGGTGAAATCACTTGATTAACATCGTTTAAAGAAGTTTGAAGCAATTTTAATTCATAATAGTTCTCTTTAATTTCTCCTTTTATGCTCTTTTTTTGACTAGTTAATATTTCATAACCACTAGCAATTTTTTGTACTTCAATAAGCTCTTTTAAGACAGAACTCTTTGATTGTCCGATCGTATCCCATAATTTTTCGTAAACATCTATTCCTAATAGTTTATCAAATTGTTCTCTTCTTTTTCCAGGTTGGGTTTGAAGCATCTTTTTTATTTCACCTTGTGAAGCATAGATTGCAGCAAGAAAAGTCGAAGAATCTACTCCCAGAAGTTCTTCAATTGATTTTGAAACAGCATTTGAACCTTCAACTGCCAGTCTCCAACATTTATTTTTATAAATCCACAGTTTAGCTTTCTGAGTTTTTTTTAAAAAAATATTTCTTTCAACTTTATATTTTTCTGAATCAACTTTGAAAATCAAAATAGCTTTTGCTTGTTTACTGCCTCTTTTTATCAATTCAGTTTGAGTGATACTTGATGATATTTTTCCAAAAAGAGCAAAAGATAATGCTTCAAGAATACTAGTTTTTCCAGCTCCAACTTCACCTAAAAAAACATTTAATCCTGAATGCAAATTAATTTCTGTTTTTTCATGGCTTCTAAAATTATTTACGCACAAGTTCTCAAGCATAATATGTATTGTTCCTAAATGTTCTTTTATTATAACTAATTATTTCAAATCAATAATTTGATTTATATAGTTATTATAAAGGTTTATGTAAATGAAAAACGCGAATATCCTCTAGCTAACCTTGTCTCAAAATTTGCATAGATTTGATAAACTCTTTATTTTTTATACTTTCCACTTTTTCTAAAATGTAGGTTGAGACCAAAAGGTACAATCTTTCACTTTAAAAAATTAATCATGCGATTGTATATCGGTAGATCGCCAAAGAAGATTATTTACTCTAAATCATGGTCGAATGAATATAATTTATCATGAATCATTTTGAATCATACCATGAATCATTTTTCAATTATAATACAGAAATTATAAATAATTAAGGGTTATATCTTTGTAAAAAGTGACCGAGTTATCATGAGTTGCAATGAATTAGCCTTGAAATTGCAGAATATTATTGGCGAACATCATCCTGAATTATGTCATCAGTGTGGAAAATGTTCAAGTGGTTGCCCTTCCTCAAATTTTTTAGATTTTAAGCCACGAAAAATTGTGGCTATGGTGCAGCTAGGTATGATAGAAGAACTCGTGGGATCTGAGATGATATGGCAGTGTGCACAATGTTTGGCATGTAAAGAAAGATGTCCTAGAGAAGTGGCTCCCTATGATCTTATCCAAGCTTTGCAGAACCTAGCTTTCAGTCAAAATTTCTCAATTCCTAAAGGTTATTCTGTGTTGATAGACTCGATACTAACTAATGGAATTATTCAGAATCCTACAAGAGTTAGGGCTTGGAAAAACCCGCCTACAATAGATGGAAAAAGAGTTGAATATGAAAAACATGATCGTACTTCCCTTAATCTTCCAAAAATTACCAAACCTGAAGAAATGAGTAGTTTTTGTCTAGCTCTTAAAAAAGCTTTAAAGGGAGAGACAAAATGAGGTTTGGTCTTTTTCCTGGATGTATAGTTCAATCAGAACAATATGCATTTGAAATCTCTGCGAGAGAGACTCTGCCAACTTTGGGCATTCAAATAAAAGAAATTGATGGATTAAGTTGTTGTGGATATTCGTTAAAAAACGTTAGTATTCCAGCTTGGTTTTACATGTCAGCAAGGAATCTTGCTTTAGCTGAAAAAAATGAGATAGATCTTTTATCCCTCTGCAATGGTTGTAATCTTTCTTTTCGCGAAGTGAAAAACTATCTTAGTGAAAATACTAAGTTGAGAGAACGAATAAATTCATTACTTTCGATGGAAGAATTGAAATATACTGGAAAAGCTAAATCCTGGCATATTTTAGAAGTTTTTAATCAAGTTGTAGGCGTAGAAAAGATAAAGAGTTTAGTTAAAGTGCCTCTTAACGGGTTAAAGTTTGCAGCACATTATGGATGTCATGCTTTAAGACCAAGCCAAATAGGATTGATAGATGATCCAGAAAATCCTCATATACTTGAGGAACTAATCCAGGCTTTGGGTGCGTCTGCAGTTGATTATCCACAGCGTTTAGACTGCTGTGGGCAAGGATTATCCATGACAACTGGAAAAACTGCTCTCAAAATATCAGGGGGAAAATTGAAGGCTATCCAAGATCAACTATTTGATGGCGTAGTGACTATATGTCCATTCTGCATGAAGATGCTAGATTCAAAACAGAGAGCGATTCGGGTTTCTACAGATTATAAAGAAGTTAACATGCCTATATTTTACTATACTCAACTGCTTGGTTTAGCTATGGGATTAGATATTGAGTCAATTGGATTAACTTTAAACTCAAGTCCAGTTGGAGAAATTCTAAATAAAATCGGAGGAAACAAGAAATAGAAAAAGTTGGTCGTGTTCTTGTAGTCGGAGGGGGAATAGCAGGAATTCAAGCATCTCTTGATTTAGCTGATCGAGGTTTTAGAGTCTATCTGGTCGAGAAGACTCCCAGTATTGGAGGACGGATGTCACAGCTTGACAAAACCTTCCCAACTATGGACTGTTCTATTTGTATTTTAGCTCCAAAAATGATGGATATTGCTCGCAATGAAAACATCAAACTGCTTCCTTTTTCAGAGTTAAAAGAAGTGCGCAGGGAACCAGGCAACTTTTCAATTAAAATACTACGAAAACAACGATTTGTTAACGAAGAAAAATGTACGGCTTGCAACGACTGCACAGAAGTCTGTCCAATTCTTATTCCAAATGAGTTCGACATGGGTTTAGGTAAAAGAAAAGCAATCTATAGGCCTTTTCCTCAGGCAATCCCAAACTCTTACTCCATAGACAAAAAAGGAATACCAGCCTGCAAAGCAGCATGTCCAGCCGGAGTTAATGTTCAAGGCTATATTGCTCTTATACGGGAAGGAAAATTTAACGAAGCTTTGAAACTAATAAGAAAAGATAATCCACTCCCTCTTGTTTGTGGACGTGTTTGTTTTCATCAATGCGAAACTGAGTGCGAACGCGGTTCATTTGATGAACCCGTAGCTATAAACGCTTTAAAACGGTTTTTAACTGACTGGGAACTTGAACACGGAGAACAAAAAGAAACTTTATCTGTACTTAAAAAACAAGAAGAGAAAATAGCGATTGTTGGTTCTGGACCCGCTGGGCTTACTGCTGCACATGAACTTATAACCAGAGGATATGATGTGACCATTTTTGAATCTTCACCCAAACCAGGCGGTATGTTACGAACAGGAATTCCTGAATACCGCTTACCAAAGAAGCTGCTTGAAATCGAAATAAAACGAATCCAAGATCTGGGGGTGAAGATTAAAACAAATGTAACTGTAGGTAAAGACTTTACGATCAAGGAGCTCAAAGATAAAGGATTTAATACTATATTATTAGCTATTGGGGCTCAAAAAAGTCGAAAACTTGGTATTAATGGAGAGAATTTGCAGGGTGTTGTATCTGCGGTATCTTTTCTTAAGGATGTGAACCTTGAAAAGCAGTTTGAATTAGGAGGTCGAGTTGTGGTTGTTGGTGGGGGTAATGCTGCGGTTGATGCTGCTAGGTCGTCTGTTCGTCTTGGAGCTAAAGAAGTTACGGTTTTGTATCGAAGATCTAGCGAAGAGATGCCGGCTTATTCTAAGGAAGTTAGTGAAGCGAAAGAGGAAGGTGTAAAATTCCAATTTCTGGGTTTACCTAAAACTGTTTTGGGAAAGAATAAGAAAGTTGTTGCTCTTGAGTGTGTAAGAACTCGACTTGGGGATCCTGATGATAGTGAACGAAGACAGCCCTATCCTGTGGAGAATTCAGAGTTTGTTTTAGAAGTAGATACTATAATCGTTGCGGTTGGAGAAACACCCGATATATCTCTGCTAAAACAGGCTAAGTCTAAAATGGAAAATATAATTGACTCTTCATTTTTTGAAGATTTAATGCCAGGGATTTTTGCTGCAGGGGATGTTATTTCTGGTCCAGCGTCTGTAATTGATGCAATTGAGTCGGGGAAACTTGTTGCGATTTCTATCCATAATTATTTGAGGGGTATAAAATCTGTTGTCGAAAAACAAGATCCTTTCAAACCAGTAAGTGAGGTGTCTAAAGAAGGCTTAATGAAATTGGTAAAGCAGGTTATGCCTACTCTTTCTTTAGAGCAAAGGGTTGAAAACTTTCAAGAAGTGGATTTGGGTTTTACCGAAGAAATGGCTATGAAAGAAGCCTCAAGATGTCTCAACTGTGGAGGTTGTTGTGAATGTTTAGAATGTGAAAAGGTTTGTGAACCTAAGGCAATTCTGCATGATCAAAAAGAAGAAATCTTGAACATGAACGTAGGTGCAATAATAGTTGCCACAGGCTTTATGCCATTTGACCCCTCAAAGATCAAAGAATATGGTTACGGAAAACATAAAAACGTGGTTACCTCGATGGAGCTTGAAAGGTTACTGTGCGCTTCGGGTCCTACGAACGGAAAGCTTGTTAGATCCTCAGACGGGAAAGTACCTCATAAAATCGCTTTTATCCAATGTGTGGGCTCTAGAAGCTTGAAAGACAATTTATCTTACTGCTCAAGCGTTTGTTGTATGTACGCCACGAAAGAAGCCGTTTTGATCAAAGAACACGAAAAGGAATCTGAGGTATCTGTTTTCTATACTGATATACGTGCCTTCGGTAAGGGTTTTCGAGAGTTTGTGAATAGAGCCAAAAAAGATTATGGAATTGATTATTTCAGAGCTAAACCATCAGAGGTGAGAGAAGATCCCAAGACTCAAGACCTCATATTGAACTATGAGGATACCTTAACCGGTTCAATGAAAAGCCTTCAAGTAAACATGGTTGTTTTATCCACTGCTATGTTACCTCAGCTTGAAAACAAAGAGTTAGCTAAAATTTTAGGCGTTCGATTGGATGAATATGGCTTCTTCCAAGTTCGTCGCCCCTTGCTTGCGCCATTAGATTCTACAACTCCAGGGATCTTTCTTTGCGGTTGTTGTCATGATCCCCAAGATATTCCAGATTCGGTGGTTGAAGGGAAAGGTGCCGCAGCTCGGGCTGTTGAGTTTTTGGTTGGAATGAGAACTCGGGAGAAAATAAAATGAAAAATGACAAAGCTAAATTTGTAAACCCTAAGATAGGTGTCTTCATTTGTCACTGCGGAATTAACATTGGAGGATATATAGACGTTCCAAAAGTTGTTAAGCACACAAAAAAATTACCTGGGGTAATTTATGCTGAGAGAAACCTTTACACATGTTCTTCTGATGGAATACAGAAGATCAGAGAAGCCATAGAAAAACACAATCTCAACAGGGTGGTAGTAGCTTCTTGTACTCCAAGAACACATGAAACTCTATTTCGAGAGACCTGCAAGGAAGCTGGATTAAACCAGTACTTGTTTGAGATGGCTAACATACGAGAACACTGCTCTTGGGTCCACATGCGAGAACCTAAGGAAGCCACTGAGAAAGCCATTGGGATTGTTAGAATGGCTGTGGCAAAGGCGTGGTATCTTCAACCACAAGAAGAGTCAGAGGTTCAGGTCACTCCAGCTTCCTTGGTAATCGGAGCTGGGATTTCAGGGATGCGCGCTGCGCTAAGTTTAGCCTACCAAGGCTTTAGAGTCTATCTCATCGACAAAGAACCCCAAATTGGTGGGATGCTCAGAGATATTTACAGGCTATATCCGACGGGTGATGAGGCTTCAGAGTTTTTAGGATCAGTAACCAGAGCAGTAAAGGCTCACAGAAACATTGAGATTTATTCCTCCACAGAAATAGAGGAGATAAAGGGGTACATAGGCAACTTTGAGGTTATGGCTCAGCAAAATGGAAAAGATAAAATAACGTTCAGAGTGGGAACAATTATTGTAGCTACCGGTGCAGAAGAGTTTAAACCTAAAGGAATGTTCGGTTATGGTCACTATAAAAATGTAATTACACAACTCGACCTGGAAAAACTCTTGAAGAAAGGATTGCCTCCTGAAATTAAAAAGGTAGTTAT
>Ga0255055_10002535_pt1 | contig 12813 bp, 8 predicted proteins | sample JV7_2_27_MG_FD_188633 | JGI IMG/M metagenome (GOLD analysis project Ga0255055, IMG submission 188633) | Seawater microbial communities from Jervis Inlet, British Columbia, Canada - JV7_2_27 | ecosystem: Environmental > Aquatic > Marine > Inlet | place: Canada: British Columbia | collected...
CCCATGTTTCTCCCCAATCTATGCTCGTGCAAAAACCATCCGATGCGGAATCCCAGGGACCCCAGGGACGGACGCCTGCATAGATGCGTGAGGCGTCATCGGTGTCAATAAGGAGAGCCTCAACTGTGTCCAATCCATCGGAGGGAAGTTTCAATTGCCAGGTTTCTCCCCCATCTGCGCTCTTAAAAATGCCCGTGATTTCCTCGGGAGGCTGCTGTAACCACCGGCCAGTGCCTGCATAGAGTATTTCATTATCCAGGGGGTCTATGGCTATCGCATTGACCCATGCTCCGGAGAGTGTCGCAAAAAGTCCGTTCCGTTGTGTCCAATTAACCCCGCCATCTTCGCTCTTGTATATGCCATCCTTGGTACCTACATAGACAATATCGGGATTGTCCGGAGCAACTTGAACAACTCGGATCGATGTGTCAGGCAGGCCTGTCTTCATCCAGGTGGACCCTCCATCAAGGGTCGCAAACACACCTTTGCTTGTTCCTGCATAAGCTATGTCAGGATTCGAACTCGCCATGGCCAAACTATACACATGGCCTCCGTAAGGTCCTCCGGTGGTCCAGGAAGCAGTGTTTGAGCTGTCCAAACCGCTCAAGCCCGTTTTCATGGAGAAGAGAACGGGCGAAATAAGCATCAGCACCAGTAGATGCTTTCTCATCTCTTGCACTTCCTATGTAAATGGCGTCTTCGAGAGCATACGCGGGGTAAGAATGCTGGCCAAAGTCGCGAGGCGGACGGCCTAGAAGTTGGATCGCAGCGTTGATGTTGAGGAATCAGCTTGGAGCTGTGGAACATCCCGAAGGTTTTGGCGGGGAGCGGCGGTTTTGGGCGTGTAATTGATCAGCCTAGCTTGTCACCAAGCTAGACCTCCAGGGCGATCTCCCTCACCCGTCGCGGGCCAGCCCGTCGAAATTAATTCTCCCCACAAGCTGACAGCATGGCGGCGCCACGCCATCTCCACTATACATTGGCAAGGTGGGGGCGTCAACGCAATGTACTGGTTCAGGACAAATGAGACAGTTTTGAGGGCGGAGCTAGTCTTGATGCGTGTTTTCTAAGATGCTCTGCGGGCATGTGTTGATCAAGGGATTGGTGGGGACAAACGGTGTTGTAGACCCGCTCCCAATCCTGAAGTGCCACTTTGACGTTTTTAGGTCTATCTCCTCCATGCTTGACTACAGGACACGCGGGACCGATCCACAAGTAGCCTTCGACCCCGGATTCGGAGGTTGCCAGGCCAGGCTCTGCGCTCGGTCCTGCATCCTGCTCTGCGCCTTGTTCTGCTGTGGGGTCAGCGTCCTCGTCGGGAGTCCGCGCAATTGTCTCCAAATCGGAGCAAGCCGAAAGGGCGACGCCGAAAAGCAAAGGCAGATACAACGTAACGAAGGTGAGTTTACAATTCGTTGGAAGCCTCCTGACGATTCAGTACTTGAAACCTGAGGCGAAGGGCAGCATACGCACCGAATCCGCTCAGAGCAACCGAATCCTGCATCAATACACAAGACGTATGCTAGGCGCGAAAAGTTCCAGGCGGGGCGCATTGTGACTCTACCCACCAACACAAAACAGGATGAATCTCGGAAGCGAGGCCTGGTGTCGATCTCGGTCGTGAGCCATGCGCAAACGAAGCTTGTATCTCGCCTACTGAGCTCGCTCGAGAACTACGAGACCGATCTGGACTATGAGTTGATCCTCTTGGAAAACTCCCCAGGCGCACCCGTCCACGACTGGAGCGCTCTCGACCGCCCTGTGAAGTTTGTGGCAAACGACGAGGCACAAGGTCTGGCCCGCAATTGGAACGCCACCTTCGCCCTCTCCAGAGGAGAGTACTTCTGCCTCTTGAATCCGGATCTCGTCTTTGTGGAGCCCATAATCCCCAGGCTGGTAGAGGATATCCGCCGCGGCTTGGCCGACATTGTGGCGCCTGCGGTCTACGACAATGCGGGTCGACTCCAGTCCTCGGCCCGCGAGCTGCCCTCCGCATGGTCTATCTTTATGCGCCGATTAACTCCTGGCTACGCTGAAGTTGAGAGCTTAGAGCTCCTGCCCAGCGAGCCCGACTGGATCGCCGGCATGTTCCTGCTAATGCGGTCCGAGGTGTATCAAAGCCTTGGAGGGATGAACGAGCGGTATTACCTCTACTTCGAGGACGTGGACTTCTGCACGCGGGCCCGGCTTGCCGGTTATCAGCTCTCAGTCAACAAGCGAGCAAAGGTCGTGCACGACGCGCAACGCGGCAGCCGAAGGCATCCCAAATACCTTGCGTGGCACGTCTTAAGCGCCATACGGTTCCTCTCATCGCCTGGCTACCGTCGGGCCCGCCAACAAGTTGCCTGAACCCCTATCGCCGCTCCACCTTGGGATGGGATAATTCCAACTACCGCCAGGATGCTAAGATCATCCGGCGCGCATAAGGATCTCGATCCTCACACTATGAATCACTCAACTCAAGATCTCGAACGGGAAACTGCCGCAGATCGCATCCTGGACCGTTGGTATGTCCTGCTCCTGGCGGGGCTTGCCGGAGCGCTCGCAGGGCTCATTTTCAGTATCGTGCGACCACCGTTATATGAAGCGGATGCCGTAATCGCGATCAACATTGACTATGGCCGTACGCAGCGGCTCGAATTGATCATAGAGGACCGGGCTCTCGACCGAGTCTGGCAGTACCTGACGTCAGATGCGGTTCTTGGAACCGCCTCGGAGCGACTTTCCGCGCAAATAGGTAGTTCGCCGGTCTGGGGAAGCCCGCACTCAATGCGCGAGTACGTTCGCTTGGAGGCAAGGCTGTCCGATTGGCACTTTATCGCTCAGAACGAAGATCCAGCGACCGCTGCGATGATCGCCAATGCATGGGCACAGGCGGCAATCGAAGGCCTAGATGACTCCTATGCACACGCGTGGGCAGCACTCTCGCTGCAAAACGGCGAGCTTGACGTTACCTGTTTTCAACAGAACCAACCAATGACCTCGGATTCGGTATCCAAATGTCTCTCGAGCGGACCCAATATCGAGCCAGAGAGCCTGGCGCGGCTGATTGAGGAGATCGAGGCCAGTCATGGGATCCTGCCTAACTTGTCCTTCGAGTTCGTGAGATCGGCTTCGCCGCCCGACACCCCCGTCGTGTGGGCCCGAGGTGCCCTGGTGATCTCTGGTGCCGTTATAGGATTGCTCCTGGCCGGGGTGGTCGTCGCCTGGCCTCCGAAAGTCGCAAGGAACCTCCGATCAGCTAAGCATGGATAGTGTGACATCTATTTGGAAGGCAGCAACCCGGGATGACCGGGTGATCTGGTGGTTGTGGGTTTCGCTGCTGGTGACGCTCCCACTCACGAGCTTCCCGCTGATAGCCCGCGTCTTGAAAGGCAGCACGGTAAACCCGCTGTCCGCCGTGCCGATGGCTGCCATGATCGGCATCTGGCTACTCAGACGGTCTGGCTCCCGATTGGCGATCCCGAAGCTTGCGATTCCGCTTTTGCTCTTCGCCCTGGCTGCGGTTCTGTCGAGCGCCCTGGCATCTTTTCTAGGAATAGCCCCCTTTAAGGGCCAGTCTCACGTAAGCCGTGAGTTGCGTTCCATGATTACGCTCGCCACCGGCCTTGGCTTCTACTTCGTTCCGCTTCTTGTGGTGTCGTCGGTCAAAAAACTTCGTGCGAGTCTACGGTGGGTATATGTGGGTGCGGCCCTGACGTTAGGATGGGCCACCCTGCAGGCGACACAGCTCGGGAACCCCCCGCGCGCATTGTTTGACAATTTGCAGGTTGTACACCGCATGTTCTCCCTCCGAGATATGCTCCCTGATCGCGTGACGGGGTTGGCCTTTGAACCCTCCTGGTTAGCAGACCAGTTGGTGATTCTTTACATTCCACTCTGCCTTGCGGCCGTGATTCGCGGGTACTCGGTCTTCGGGCGAAAATCGTCCTGGCGTTCGGTTGAGCTTGCGATTTTGGTGTGGGCGTCGCTCATTCTCTTTCTCACCTTTTCCCGGATCGGATTACTGGCCTACCTGGCGCTTCTTTTCGTGTTTGCCGTGATCATAGGCGGGAAACTTATGCATGCGATCGCCCAGAAGTCTGCGGCATCTGAGCGTCCGATATTGATGCTCGACGGCCTTTGGAGAGGGCGAATTCGGTTGCTGCAATGGCCACTGCTATTGGCGATGATCTTGGGTGCCGGCGTTCTTGCAGTTTTCATTGCGTCACGGCTTGACCCACGCATCGCCAGGATTTTCGAGACGGACTATGCATCACTCTTGCAAGGCACAAAACATCCGCTCCTGTTCTCCCTGGCAGCCCGTCTTGCCTATGCGGAAAGACTGATGTATTGGATCGCGGGCCTGCGCACATTTAGCCTTTACCCGCTCCTGGGTGTAGGCTTGGGTAACTCCGGCTTCTTCTTCCTCGATACGGTTCCCTACTTTGGATCTTACTTGCCGGAAATATTGGTCGTTTTGAATCCCGGAATAGCCCAATTCGTAAACGCAAAAAGCCTGTGGGTGCGCCTTCTGGCCGAAACGGGAATCATCGGTTTCGTTTGCTTCGCGGTCTGGTTGAGTCTGCTGGCTGCAGCGGCCTGGTCGCTCCAGAAGCGAAATCGGGGGGTGCGTGGAGTGGTTGCGCTGGGCGCTCTGTTTACCCTTGGAGCACTTATTTTCGAGGGCTTTAGCCTCGACACCTTCGCTCTCCCCCAGCTCTGGATCGCGCTAGGAGTATTTACGGCTGCGGTTCAGATTAATGAAGAGAGTCCCGGGAGCCGATAGCTGTCTATCACTTGCTTCAATGGTAGACTCTTGGCCCACACCGGCCTGCGACTCAAGCCGCAGTTGGCAGTGAATCGCTTGCTCCCATATGGGGATGCATAAGGCACGGTTCCAGTATGGCCCTCCAGGTCTCAGTTATCGTCCCTTGCTACAACGAACGAACCACCATTACATCCCTCTTGGAAGCGCTGCGAAAGCAGACAATCGATGCCGATCAATTCGAGGTTGTCGTAGCGGACGGAATGTCTACAGACGGCACGCGGGAGACTATTCAAACATTCGCTGAAGAGCATTCGAGCTTCGACCTGCATCTCCTCGATAACCCATCGCGTTCGATCCCGGCGGCCCTCAACAGGGCCGTGGATGGCTCGGAGGGGCGTGTCATTGTGCGCATGGATGCACATTCATTGCCTCATGCAGACTACGTAGAGCGCTGCTTAGAAGTGCTTCGTGAGACAGGCGCAGCCAATGTTGGCGGCGTATGGGAAATTCGGCCCCTCGGACAAGGATGGTTGGCGCGCGGCATTGCGGCTGCGGCTGGTCACCCACTCGGCGCCGGAGATGCACGATATAGGATTGGCGGCAAAGCTGGGGAGGTTGAGACAGTTCCCTTCGGTGCCTACCTGCGGAAATGGCTTGATCAGGTCGGACCCTTTAATGAAGAACTACACACAAATGAAGACTATGAATACAATCTTCGCCTGAGGAATGCGGGCGGGATCATTTGGTTTGATCCAAGCATACAAAGCACATACTACGCGCGAGCAGACCTTCCCTCACTTTTTCGCCAATACTTGAGGTATGGATATTGGAAGTCGCAAATGCTGAGGCTGCATCCAAATTCTATCCGCTGGCGCCAGATTATCCCGCCGCTGTTCGTCACTTCTCTTTTAGGTTTGATTTTCGCGGGTCTTATTCTGCCACTGGCTTGGATTGTCCTGGCGGCTGTGTTGCTGATTTACGGTGCTGCATTGTTAGCGGCCGGAACGATCCTGGCAGTATTAAGGAGAGACCTCGGATTGCTGGTCGGTATCCCAGCCGCTTTGGCAACTATGCACTTCGGATGGGGCGGCGCGTTTCTATGGGGAATGATTCGCCCTCGAGTGCAGAGGAGGACAAGTAGTGGCGCGAGCTAAGACCAGCCGGCTGAGGCTGCAAACAGGAGAACGCAGGCTCATTCTTATCGCCGGCGATCTGGTTGCTGCCTCAATCGCCACATTTGGGGCGATCGCGCTATGGTCGCAGCTCGATTGGCTCGGTTTCTCGATGGACTTCGTTCGTGCCAGGGCAGCCTGGTTCGTCCTATTGCCTGCAATCTGGCTCGTATTGATGGTCAATCTCTACGACCTCCGCCGTGCGGCTTCCATGAGAGAAACCGCTAGATCCGTACTTTTCGCAGCTGCAATCGGATTGTTTCTGTATCTAGCGGTCTACATCAGCTCCGAGCCAGGCTCATTGCCGCGCCTGGGAATGTTCTATTTCTTGATCCTGGTAGTCGTTCTCACATTGATCTGGCGCTTTGCCTACATAAAGGTCTTCACCGGCCAAGCATTCATGCGCCGTGTATTTATCGTGGGTGCGGGCGAGAGCGCCAGAACGTTTCTGGACGAATTGGTTGGAATAGAGCCGCAACCGTTTACCATTGTCGGCTTTATCGATGATGACGAATCGAAGCAGGAAACGTCCATAAAAGGCTATAAAGTTTACGGCGATAATGCCTCCTTGCTGGAGCAAATTGAAGGTGAGGATATTTCAGACATCATCGTCGCCATAAGCGGGACGATGAATGGAGACATGTTCCGGGCGTTGTTAGATGCGCAGGAGCAAGGTGTTGAGATCACACGAATGCCAGCCGCCTATGAGGAAATCTTGGGGCGAGTTCCAATTAATTACCTTGAATCGGATTGGCTACTGAGATCTTTCGTTGATGAAGTACGGGTAAGTGGGCTCTATCTGCTGACAAAAAGAGTGGTCGATCTCATCGGCGCACTGGTGGGTATGACCGTATTGCTGCTCATCTCTCCCTGGGTAGCTCTGGCTATTCTGCTTGAGACGGGGCGTCCGGTTTTTTATTCGCAAACTCGGCTGGGGCAAGGAGCTTTACAATATCGCGTTCTGAAGTTCAGAACGATGGTCGCCAACGCGGAGCCGGAGGGCAAAGCCGAGATGGCCGTCCGAGATGATCCACGAGCGACCCGAATCGGGCGAGCGCTGCGGCGCACATATATCGACGAACTCCCTCAGTTCATAAATGTTCTGCGCGGTGAGATGAGCTTGGTTGGACCTCGACCCGAACGGCCGGAGCTGGTGGAGGACTACGAAAGCCATGTGCCATTTTACCGAGCGAGGCTACTTGCCAAACCGGGGATTACCGGCTGGGCGCAAGTTAACTATGGCAAAGGAGCTTCGGTGCACGGCGCGGCCGAGAAACTGGAGTACGACCTTTTCTACATTAAGCATCGAGGCGCATGGATGGATCTGTGGATCATCCTACGAACCATCGGAAACGTGTTTGGGTTGAGGGGGATCTAGTGAGCTCAGTGTTGATCACAGGAGGAGCGGGCTTCATCGGCTCAGCAATTGGCCGCGCGCTATCGAAAATGGATCATCGGATCCGAATCCTTGATGACCTATCCAATTCGTCCGAAGCCTCTGTCGCTGATTTCGACGCCGAGCTGATCATCGGTGATATCCGCGATTATGATCTCGTAAGGGAGCTTGCGGAAGAACAAGATTGGATTCTTCATCACGCGGCCATGATATCCGTCCCGGGTTCGATCGATGACCCAACAGGGTGTTATGCGATCAATGTGGCGGGAACGCTCAGCGTATTGGAGGCTGCGAAACAGGCGGGCGTAAAGCGAGTAATCTTGGCTTCTTCAGCAGCGGTGTATGGTGACTCAACAAATCCAGTGCAGGAGGACGCCCACAAAAAGCCACTATCTCCTTACGCAGCTTCCAAGCTGGCGATGGAACAGGCTGCGTTGATGTACAAGGAAGTATTTGACCTTAACACGGTGTGTCTGCGCTACTTCAATGTGTACGGACCCCGCCAGCGGCCCGATTCGACCTATGCGGCAGTAATTCCGGCGTTTGTTACTGCCCTGAGCGATGGGAGGCCGATCACTATCTATGGCAACGGGGAACAGAAACGCGATTTCGTCCACGTCGATGACGTCGTGCGCGCCAACCTGCTGGCAGCCGAAGGCGACCAAGCAATTGGAAAAGTACTAAACATAAGTGGGGGAGGGGCGGTCACGATCAATGAATTGGCAGGGATCTTGCAGGAATTAATGCCAAATGCACCGGCCACGGCATACGAAGCCCCCAGGAGCGGGGATATCTACTTCTCTGAAGCGATCATAGAGCAGGCATGGGAAGCGTTAGGATATCGTCCAGAAGTCGCATTGGTGGAAGGACTGCGGTCCACGGTAGAATGGTTCCGCCAAGAACGGCTTCAAACCCCACAGTGAAACCCCGAATGCAGATTCGCAATCGCACGATTCTGTTAGCTGACCTGGTGCTGATCGTCACCGCGGTACTGGCCAGTTACGCCCTTCGACTTGAGCTAGGGGCAGCGTTTGCTTTTTACTTGCCTACCGCCTGGGTGATGGTGGCGGTCGCGCTTCTTGTAAAGCCGGTCGTCTACCATTTCTTCGGGTTGTATCGTCGCTATTGGGTTTATGCTAGCGTCCGCGAGCTGAGGATCATTGCCCTTGCGGTAGTCACGGCTTCTGTGGTGGTGGCTTTGGCCTTGCTACTCATTGCGAGCCAGGGTGGATTGGCGCCCGGGTTTCCGCGCGCAGTCATCGGTATTGATCTCATTCTTTCGATAATTGCTGTAGGCGGGTTGCGTCTGACGGTTCGCCTCCTGGCCGAAGGTGGCCAGATCAGCCAGCGAGGAAATGGCAATGGCCGCCCACGGGACGTGGTGGTTGTCGGTGCTGGGGACGCGGGTGTTCTGGTCGTTCGGGAGATGCAGCGTAATCCCCAGCTCAATATGAAGCCAGTGGCGTTCGTCGACGACGATCCGGAAAAACTCAAAAAAGAAATTCACGGCGTTCGGGTAGCAGGTTCGCTCGCGGATCTGGAGCAAGTATTGCGGCGTTATCTCAAGCCCGAAGTCGTGATGGCTATTCCGACCGCTCCAGGCACCGTCGTCAGAACCGTGACAGAAATTTGCCAGCGCAATGAAGTGCCTTTCCAAACGATGCCTGGCATGTACGAGCTCATCGGGGGAAGAGTCAGTGTCAGCAGATTGCGTGAGGTAGATATCTCGGACCTATTGCGCCGGGAGCCGGCGCATATTGCAGACACCGCAGTTGGCAAGACGATTGCTGGGAAGCGAGTCTTAGTCACAGGGGCAGGGGGCTCAATCGGCCTTGAGCTCTGCCGACAGGTGCTGCGCTGGAATCCCGAGCAATTGGCGATGCTGGGGCATGGCGAGAACAGCATCTTCGAAGCCCTTCTGGACCTGAAGGAGGACCTCCCAAACGCCGATCCTAAACCGATCATCGCCGACATCCGAGACGTCGATCGAATTCGTGAAGTGTTTGCGGATTACCGTCCCGAAGTCGTATTCCATGCCGCCGCGCATAAGCACGTACCCCTAATGGAAATCAACGTTGAGGAAGCAGTCACCAATAACGTGCTCGGCACGCAGAGCGTGGTGCAGGCGGCGCTAACTGCCGGTTCAGAACGCCTGGTGCATATCTCCACCGATAAGGCTGTGCAGCCGGCAAGCGTCTACGGGGCGACGAAGCGATTCTCCGAGCTAATCGTGCGTGACGCGGCCGTAAGCCGCCGTCGCAATTTCGTGTCAGTACGCTTCGGTAACGTGCTCGGCAGTCGCGGAAGCATGGTCCCGCTTTTCCAGCGACAGATCGCAAAGGGCGGTCCGGTGACCATCACTCACCCCGACATGAAGCGCTTCTTCATGACCATCCCTGAAGCGGTCCACCTCGTACTTCAGGCGGCAAGCATTGGCCATGGCGGGGAGCTCTTCGTGCTTCGCATGGGCGAACAGGTTCAGATTCTGGAATTGGCTCAGGATCTCATACGGCTTTCGGGACTCGAGCCAGGTAAGGATATCGAGATTGAATTCACAGGAATCCGACCCGGTGAGAAGCTTAGCGAAGCGCTATGGGATAAGGGGCTGGACTACGAGCCCACCGTCCACCCCGACATCGTCAGTGTCAACGAAGCTGACTTGCTCGAGGCGGATCAACTCGATGGAACGATCGATGAGCTCGTTCGATTGGCGAAGGAAGGCGACGCTGACGCAGTCGTCGGCCTGCTTGCCGAACGTATGCCCGGAAATCGACTCGGCGAAGCACCACCCCCCGATCTGACCTATCTCCTGTAGAACGTCTTCAACCTACTCATCCCAACCTGGCTGGTTCGCCGCGAGTTGTTGAATGTCGTAGTACCACTCGGCACAATTGTTGTAGAAAAAATTAGGATCGGGCTGCAACTCGGCTACATCCGGGATGATGTGGTCAATCAACACCACTTCGATTTCGCCAGCTCCCGCGCTCCGTTCACTAAGAATTTGTGAGTGGCGTTCGTCCCAGAAGCGAGCCCACCTCTGGTAACGGGGTAAATTATCCAGTGTCGAGATCGTGCCTGCCAGAGCGTATATCCCCACAATTGCTACAGATACTCCTGCTGCCCGCAGGACGGTCTTCTCAAACTTACGAGGTTCAGCCTCGAGAAGAGATCCAAGAATCGCGCCTGCAGCTGCGCCCACGAAAGCAACCGCGAAGGCAGCCAGGATCAAAGCCCTTCCAACCGGGTAACTGGACTGGGCGTAGGCGCTCGGGAGCATGCAGGCGAGTGTGACCGCCAGCGACGCCACCGCTATCAACGAAAACCACACCAGCGCTTGTCGCCAGCTGCCGATCCGTTGAGACCCCGTTCGTCGAGCGATGTTGGCGGAAAGCCAGAAGGTAACCGCGAACACCGCGATGACTGGAATTATCTGCGGAGGAAATACGCTGCGCGCATAAAGATAGCCATGATAGAAAGTAAGCCGGAGCAGCTCGAATGCACCATCCACTCGATCTAGAGATGCCAGCCGCGATTGGTTTGCGGGAGAAAACGCGAGCACCGCAAGCGCTGCCAACGTTCCTAAGAAGGATGCTCCCAGAGCGACGGTCATGGGTCGACGAATATCTCGAGAAACCAAGATCGCCGCTCCCCCAGCGATAATAAGCAGAGTCATCTGGACCGCGGCTGCGGTTTCGGAATAAGCTCCCGCGACGAACGAGAGCGCGAATATCGCAACCAACGCAAAAGCCGAGACCCGTTGGCGGCGGACATGCCTGACCATGATGACTGCGATATATGGATAGATGATCAGCGGCATGAGGTATGGAAACATGCCCGATCGCCAGTACAGCGATTGAACAAGCTCTGGAGCGAGCAGGAGTGTAGTTACCATCAGAGCTTCACCGGCCAGGATGGGCTCGGCGGTCTTCAGGTTGATGCCGGCCGCGGCTGCGATCCCGCGAATAAGAAGCACTAATCCCAGCAGCCATAAAACCAAAACAAGCGCGGGCAGGATGGCACTCGCTGTCGGCCCAACAGCGTCTGCAATCCCAGATGAGATTGTCAGGGACACGCGATTTCCGTGGAACGGGCTGGATCCTGTATAGGTGTCTGTGATTGTGCGAAGAAAACCCTGCTGCCGGAAGAGTCCCGCGTAGCAATAGTCGTCGCCTGAGTAGCGCATGTTCAAGCCAATGAGGGCATAAGCCGCCAGTGGGAGTGCGAATGCGACGGTTAGCGCGACAAGACCAAGATCATAGGCCGGCCTGTGAAAGGATCGGGATTTCTGAGCAGACATGATCTATGGGCTGCCTGGGGCCAACGTTGTCTTCGGAGCTACAGAATGAGGCATCTGGATGAGAGGCGACTGGTATGGCAAACGGTTTCAGTCGGAGAGGAATTCGTTAATTGGTTCTTGTTTTGTGCTTCCTACAGACCGAATCCAGTCAATGGGTGGCTGCCGCCAGTCGATGCCAGTGTAAGTGGGCTCTGGGTCGAATTTGAAGAATTCATAATAGTTACCGCCGCCGTAAAGTGCTTCAGGGACCAAGACTCTGTATATGGCGTCGAGATCGATGGCACCGCCATCAGAAAACTGATATCCATTGTCTCCTTCAACAATGCCGGCCATCAGCGGTCGGTGCATCTCAAGTGTATCGATCAACTGCGCCCCTGTGATATCCACTTCAACCAGCTCGTTCGTTGTCGAAAGAATCCCAATGATCACACTGGGTGTGATTTCGCCCTGGAATAAGTCCTGCTGCACATACCGCGGGCTCGCCAGGGCCGCATCCGCGCCTGACAAGGCGTCAAGCCAGGGATCAAGCAGGAGCGCAGCCATCTCGGGCGACTTGCGATCGATGCCGGAATCCGCGTAACCAATGGTCTCCCAGATTGAATCATCTGTCCGTTCACGCCAACTCTCTATGAGGGCCGCGATCTCTGTATCCTCTCGGCCGGCTTTGTTTGGCACGAATTCGGTTTCCATCTCGACTATTGAATTGTTTTCCGTGTCGTAAAGAAAGTCAATGCGGGTGTAGCCTCGGTTGAAGAATCCGCTTTCGACTAATCGCACCGCATCCACGACTTCGTTGATCTCCTGGTGGCAGTGACCACCGCCAATGAAGTGGATATCCAATTCTGATGCAACCGGCGCCAGGGCGCGGGTCTCGGCACCGCACACATGTCCGACGATCAATAAAAGCTCTGCACCCTCACCGCGAGCGCTCGCTGCAATATCGGGGAGCACGTCTGCATAGGGCAAGAATTCAAAGTCTGCGACATGGGAGGGTTGAGTGTCGACCGGTGTCTCAGTTGTTGTCAATCCGATGAGCCCAACGTTGATACCGTTGATTTCGGTAACGAAATAAGGAATCGCGAAATCCGGGGTCTTCCCCGAAACGCTCTCTCGAATGTTGGCCGAAAGCAATGGAAATTCAGCCTGGTCTGCTCGCGCTCTCAGTGCATCCAGACCGAAATCGAAGTCGTGGTTGCCG